>ODAK010002879.1_pt1 | contig 17968 bp, 13 predicted proteins | sample 1539591 | NCBI WGS metagenome assembly ODAK01 (sample SAMEA3539303, study PRJEB22396) | soil metagenome | biome: tundra; feature: field; material: soil | place: USA | collected 2010-05 | depth 0.15 m
GGGACTTTCTTCCTCAAAATCACGGAAAAAGCCTTCTTAGGCCGGTGCCTAACGTTACCGTCTGTTTGCGGTGTCCACATTCGTACAGAAGCGCTGCGTAATGTGACACTGTCAGTACCTTAAGTGAGCTGCCAGGGGGGCGGGCGACGCACCCCTGTTATGCCTCTATTTATCAGGCAGGTGCGACCTAATGGATCTTGGCCCAGTGACCCAGCAGTCAGTGGAGCCTTCCACGTCGGACACCGCGGCCCCAGAGAGGGCGGCGTCCTCGCACCGGGTCAAGCGAACCGCGAGGTCGCGCATCCCGGGCAGCTGGCCGCTAGCGGCCATACTTGCTGTTCAAGCGCTCCTTTCGCTTCGGCTTGTTCGAGCTAACACCGCATTCGTGGATGAAGCCACATACCTATGGGCCGGCCATCTGGAATGGGCAAGCTTGTTGCACGGCGCCTCGCTACCGCCGTTCCCGGCGTACTTTTCTGGAGCGCCGGTCATATATCCGCCGCTCGGTGCGCTAGCGGACAGTGTCGGAGGGCTGACAGGAGCCCGGATCTTGTCCCTCATCTTCATGCTGGGGGCAACGGTCGTGCTATGGGCCGTCACTGAGCGACTACACGGGCGCCGGGCCGCATTCTTCGCGGCCGCGCTGTTCGCCATCATGGGCCCGACCCTGCATCTCGGCTCGTTCGCCACCTATGACGCCATGTCGCTATTTCTGGTCGCACTGGCGGCATGGCTGGTCGTCCGGGCCGGAGATCGGCAGGACGCGACCGTCTGGATGGTGGCGGCCGGAGTCACGCTAGTGGTGGCCAACGCCACCTCGTATGCATCAGCCTTGTTCGACCCCGTCGTCATCCTGCTAGCCCTGGTCATCGCCCTCCCGAAGCCAGGCGGCAAGCTCGCCGCGGCTCGGGCCCTGACCCTGCTGGCCATCACGGTTCTGCTGGCAACCCTAGGCCTGCTGACCGGCGGAAGCCGGTACATCCACGGGGTCCAGGCGACCACAGTGACACGGGTGGCCGGCGTAGACTCGGCGCTCGTCGTCCTAACCGATTCCTGGACGTGGACCGGGGTCATCGTCGTGGCCGCCATCTGCGGGGTCGTCGTGAGCTGGATCAGCCGGCCCAGGCAACCGCAGACATGGCTACTGACACTGGTGACCGCCGCCGCTCTGCTCGTGCCGGCCGAGCAAGCCAGCCTTCATACCACCGCCTCGCTGAATAAGCACGTGGCGCTGGGCGCCTGGTTCGCGGCCATCGCGGCGGGCTACGCGGTGGACAAGTTCGTCGCGGCTGCCCCTGCGGGTAACAAGCGCGCCGTCACGGCGGGAGCCTGCGTGGTGGCGCTGTCCTTTCCGGTCTCCCTCGGAGCCGACCAGTCGTGGGTGTTCGCCACGAGCTGGCCGAATTCGTCGGCCTTCATGGCGATACTCCGTCCGCTGGCGGATGACAGCACCGGGCACCTGCTGGTGGAGGACCCCACCCTGGCGGAGTACTACCTGCCTGCTGGGACTCAGTGGATGCGATGGTCAAGCACACGGAACATCATCCTGCCGGGCGGGACCCCCACCGGCGGCCCGAGCGCACAGGCAGGGGTCGTCGGAGACGGCAACGCGGGCACCTTCGCCGCGTACATCGCGGAGGGCTACTTTTCCCTGGTCGCGCTGAACTTCAGCGACACCGCGCCGTTGGACAAGAGTATCGCCGCGGACCTGCACCGTAACCCTCATTACCACAGCGTCCAGATCGTCCCTTACGGGGCCGGCCCGGCCGGCCCCGCACTAGGTACCTATAAGATCTACCTATACGAGCGGGCGTCGTGAGCAGTCAGCAATCCGCGACCGAGACGGTCGCACGACCGGTGACCCCGGCAGACGGACGGCCCCAGCGATGCGGCCTGGTGCCCCCGCTACCCCCGGATGACAGTGAGAAATACTCCTACATCGAGCGGAATCTGCCTTATCTGACGACGGTCATCTTGATCGGCTCGGGCTGCCTGATCATCAGCCAGCTCAGGTTCGCCGCAGATGACCTGGCGCTGTCACCGTTCCTGCTCTTCACCGCCACGTACGTCATCTATCAGGCGATCAGCCTGCCGGTGAATTTCGCCGGAGCCGGGTTCGACCTCGAAGCCCACCAGGCGCGCATCCGGGCGTGGCACCCGGGTTCCTACCCGAACGTGGACATCTACCTGCCCATCTGCGGCGAGCCGATTGAATTGCTCCGCAATACCTGGACAGCCGTCCTGGATCTGATGGAGGAATACGCGGGCGAAGCGCGGGCCTACGTCCTCGACGACGGACCGTCCGACGAAGCCCGCTCGATGGCCGGGTTCTTCGGCTTCCGCTACATCCACCGGCCCGACTGGCCCGCGCACAAGAAGGCCGGCAACCTGCGCTACGCCTTCTCTCAGACCAGCGCGGAATACCTGGTCATCCTGGATGCGGACTTCGCCGTGCGGCGCGACTTCCTGGCCGAGACGCTGCCCTACATGGACGATCCCAAGATCGGGATCGTGCAGACTCCGCAGTACTTCCGGAGCAGCCGAGCGCAGACATGGATCGAGAGATCGGCCGGCCCCATCCAGGAGGTGTTCTACCGGACGGTCCAGGTGGCCCGGGACCGGCTGGATGCCGCTGTTTGCTGCGGCACCTCCGCGGTCTACCGGCGAACCGCGCTTGAGCCCTGTGGTGGCGCGACGCTCATCCCCTACGCCGAGGACGTGCACACCGGACTGGACGTACGCAGGGGCGGCTATTCCATCGTCTATATCCCGATCCTGCTCTCGACCGGGATCTGCCCGGACAATCTCGACGCCTTCGTGCGGCAGCAGTACCGGTGGTGCTCAGGGAACGTCGGCATCGTGTTCTCCCGGCGGCTGTGGGCGATCCCCATGTCCATCCCGGCCCGGCTCACCTACATCTCCGGGTTCATGTACTACGCCTACACCGCCCTGCTGACGTTCTTCGGGCCTCTCATCCCCATCGTCATGCTGGCCTTCCTGCCCGGCCACATCAGGCCGCGGAACTTCCTGGCCCTGCTTCCGGCGATGTTCACCGGGTTCGTTCTCTATCCGCTCTGGCATCGTTCCCGCTACGGGCTGGGGATCTGGCCGCTGGGCATCGCCCGCGGCTGGGCGCATGTGTTCGCCATCTGGGATGGCGCCTGGGGCAAGTCGATGAGCTGGCATCCGACCCGCACGCCGGGGAGTTCGCTGCGCCGATTCCGGATCGGAGTCAGATGGTGGAGCGGCAGCGTCGCGGTGCTGTGGGTGGCGCTGGCCATCTGGCGGACGGTAACGGTGAGCTCGATGCAGTTCGTGATCTTGTTGCTCTTCGGCTTGCTTAACGCCGCGGTCGTGAGTCGCGTCATCTTCCCAGGAGGCAAGACAGCATGAGGTCGCGCCTGGTGATGATCCTGGCCCTCGCGCTCGCCGTGACCGCCGTCGCAGTAACGGGCAGCCGACTGCTGGCGAGATATTCCCCGCCACCGCCCCCCGCGCACGCCGCCCTGACTCCTAAGCTGGCCTCCTACCTGGGCGTCTTCGAACCGGGGGCGCCACCTGCCTACGGTTCGATTGCCGGTTTCGCGCAGGCGGTGGGCAGGACGCCGAACATGCTTGGCTATTACAGCGGCTGGTTGGAGCCGTTCAACACGTCATTCGCGGAGATGATCCGCAAGCACGGCGTCACTCCCTTCGTGCAGATCGATCCGACCGACGCCTCGATAAGCGCGGTCGCCGACGGTACCTACGACGAGTACCTGAGCTCGTACGCCCAGAGCGTTCGTAACTTCCGCACTGCCGTGATCATCGGATTCGGGCACGAAATGAACGCCCCTTGGTACTCGTGGGGGTACGGGCATGTCTCGCCGGCGACGTTCGTGGCGGCCTGGCGTCACATCGTGACGCTGTTCCGCGAGCAGGGCGCCGACAACGTCACCTGGCTATGGACCATCCAGGCTGATGGGAGTACCACCGGGCCGGTCAGCTCATGGTGGCCCGGCACGGAGTATGTGACCTGGATTGGCATTGACGGCTACTACTACCGCCCGTCCGATACCTTCGCGAGCGTGTTCGGCAAGACCATTACTCAGGTCAGGACGTTCACCGGCCAGCCGGTCCTGTTGTCGGAGACCGCCGTCGGTCCCGACGCGGGTCAGTTCGTCAAGATTCAGGACCTCTTCCGCGGGATGGCGGCGTACAAGACGCTCGGCCTGGTCTGGTTCGACAAGGACCAGCACGGCACCGGCACCGGCATCAGCCGTCAGGACTGGCGGCTCGAAGACAGCCTGCAGGCTGAGCTTTCGTTCAGTCAAGGCGTCCGCTATGAGCTCACGCCAAGCCCTCCCGGGGGCTAGGCAGGCCGGAAAAATTACCAAACCGCACGCTTCTATGGGACATAAACTGTACCTTTTCGTAGGCGGCAGTCTTATCCTGAGGAGGCTTTAGCTACTTTACGTGATGCGATCATTACGCCAAGCGAGTTAGGGGGATGGCCAATGTGTATGTGGTCTCCCCTGACGTCGGCAGACGCGACTTGTAGACAATCGACAAAGCGGCAAGCTGGTGAATCCCTTTTCACCACCGTGGCCGACTGGAAGTATCTACTCAAAATGGCAGTCAGAAGCGCTGGCAGCCCCAAGGTGATCCGAAGCCAGTATTCACTGGGAGATGCCGGGCTGTTCGAGCCCACCGGACCTCAGGCTGGCGGCGGGCTGCCAGAAGCTATGCCTCATTCTAGTGCCGTCACACAAGATCGCAGTGGCCACGCTGTGATCTCAGGCCACACCGGCCAATCTGTTTTGCGTCGCCTGGTGGCCGCACGGTGGCCGCTGTTTGCCGTTTTGGCGGTCCAAGCCGTCCTGTCACTTCGCCTTACCTGGTCCAATACCGCTTTTCAAGACGAGGCTCTTTACTTGCGGGCCGGGCACCTGGAATGGGCTCGGTGGCTGCACCAGACGCCGATCCCGAACTTTCCCGCATATTTCTCCGGTTCTCCTGTGGTCTACCCGCCACTCGGCGCCCTCGCAGACAGCGTTGGCGGCCTTGCTGGTGCACGCATCCTTTCGCTGTGTTTCATGCTCGGAGTCACGAGCCTGCTGTGGGCCACCGCGGGCCGGCTGTACGGCCAGCGGGCAGCGCTGCTGGCGGCAGGATTGTTCGGCACCCTCGCCGGGGCGCAATTCCTGGGCGCCTTGGCCACTTTTGACGCACTGGCGCTGTTCCTGCTTGCCCTGTCCACATGGCTGGGCGTGCGATCTGCGGGCGGCCAGTCCGGGACACGTACCGCTCTTCTCATCACCGCCGGTGTCACCCTGGCCGCCGCCGACGTCGTCAAGTACGCGACCGTCCTCTTCACGCCCGTCGTGTTCGCTGTCGTGGCCTTGGCCGTCTGGCGCCAGCACAAAGGACGCGCATGGTTGGCGGCCCTGCTCGCGGTGCTGTGCCCGTGGCTCACGCTGGTCGTCACAGCCGTCGTCGCTGGCGGGCACAACTACTGGCTGGGCATCACAACCAGCACTCTGACCCGGCCGCCATCGGATGTCCCTGTGACCGCCGTCCTGCGCAGCGCATACGTGTGGACCAGCCTGATTCTCGTCCTCGCCGCTCTAGGCGCGGTCCTGGCGAGCCAGAGCAAGACGCGGGGGAAACTTCTCCCTGCCGTCTTGACTGCCGCCGCCTTGCTAGCCCCAGCCGAGCAAGCCAGGCTCCATACGACCGTCAGCCTGCAAAAGCATGTGGTGTTCGGAGCCTGGTTCGCCGCGATCGCCGCGGGTTACGCCATGGCGCGGTTGAGCAGAGTTGATCCCGGCCGCGGGTGGGCCGCGGTGATGGCGTTGCCCATCGCCGCGTCCACGCTGTTCGGCTCGATGGGACAGGCGGCCTCCCTGTATAAGGTCTGGCCGAACTCCACTGTTGCCGTCAGTGCCCTCCGCTCGGCCGTCCGCTCTCATCCAGGCAACTACCTGGCGGAAGACTACGACGTTGAGGCCTATTATCTGCGCACAGAAGTCCCCTGGTCCCGGTGGTCGAGCACCTACTCCTTCAGCTACGGCCAGGCGCTCCCGGGAACATCCTCCTACCAGGCCGCGATCAGCAGCCATTATTTCTCACTCGTGATCCTCGACTTCGGCGATACCGCGGCCACCGACAGCCAGATCACCGCAGACATGCGCTATGCGGGCGGCTACTACGTACTGGCCCGCGCGGGCTGGTTCACCATCTGGGCCTCACGTGTGCCCGGCTCCCCATCCGGGAGGAGTCGTGCTGCCCGTGACTAAGCTCGCGGTCGCTGAGCCGTGGCCGGAGACGTACCTGCCTCAGCCTCCCGATGACCAGGAAAAGTACAAATACTTCGGCAGCGCGCGTCGCTGGGTGTTCGTGTGGCTGCTTATCGCCTCCGCCGGGGTTCTGTACGGATACATCCACGTGGCCGAGCGCGCCTGGCTTATCGCCCCGATTATGTGGCTGCTGCTCATGGTCATGGTGCCGCCGGTGGTGGTCAATTTCTGGTTGCGAATCGGACGCCCGAGGCTAACGCTTGCCGAGCATCAGGCCGCCGTGGCCAGCTACCGGGAGCACGGCGAAACCGTGGACGTATTCCTACCCAGCTGCGGCGAGCCGCTGGCCGTGGTCAATAACACCTTCCTTCACGTGAGCAGGATGGGCTGGCACGCGCCTAAGACCGTCTACGTGCTGGATGACTCCGCACGAGACCAGGTCCGCCTCCTGGCGGACAATTACGACTTTCGGTACATCGTGCGCCCCGACCCGGGTGAGATGAAAAAGGCTGGCAACCTCACCTATGCCCTTACCGTCAGCGCAGGAGAATTTATCGCGGTCATCGACGCCGACTTCGCGGTTCGCCCGGAATTTCTCTACGAGAGCATGCCGTACTTCTCTGATCACAAGATCGGCATCGTTCAGACCGCTCAGTATTACGATGTCTGCAATGGGTCGTTCTCCTACATCCAACGCTACGCGGGGACCCTTCAGGAGATCTTCTTCCGATTCATCCAGCCAGCCAGGGACCGCTATAAGGCGGCGATCTGCGCGGGCACGAACCTGGTTTACCGCCGGGCGGCCGTGGCGGCCGCGGGCGGCTTCGCGCAGGTGCCGATCGGCGAGGACGTCCACTCCGGGGTGAAACTCTGGTGGGCCGGCTACGAGACCCGATACCTGCCCCTTTGCTTGGCCAAGGGCGTAGCGCCTACCGACTTCGCGTCGCTGGCCAATCAGCAAGCCCGCTGGTGCCGATCCTCGATGATGGTGATGGTCGATAGATATTTCCTGGAAGCACCGTTCACCTGGCAGCAGCGGGCTGCCTTCTGGGCAGCGTTTCTTTACTACATGTCATCCGCCGCGTTGCTTCTCACCGGACCGTTCCCCACGCTGACCATGATCTGGTTCTATCCCGGGCGCATCTACCCGCACAACTACCTGCCGCTCCTCCCTGCGCTCGTAGCGAGCGTCTTCGTGTTTCCGATGCTGAGCCGCGGCTGGCGGCCGACGATCTACCGGGTGTGCATGATCAACTCGTGCTGTCACCTGTATTCGGTGTGGTACGCGCTTCGGGGGCGTGTCGCCGAGTGGGTCCCGACTGGCGCCTCGCCCGACGGGGGACAGGTTCCCGTCATGGTCAACCGGATCATGCTCACCTGGATCGCCGCGGTCCAGGTGCTTCTCTGGTCAGGCCTGGCGCTCCGGGTGCACGAGTACGGATGGGGCCCGTACTGGGCCACAGAGGTTCTGGCCGGCGTACAGCTTTACATGATGGCGCCCTTGATGACCCCGAGCAAGGGCGTCTGGAGACGTGCCCTGCCGAAGGAGGTAAAAGCATGAGCCGCAGCAAACGGCACCAGGACAGCGGAAGTTCTCGGGAAACCAAGCGGGTCGTCAAGGTCGGCGTGGCCATCATCGCCGCGGCCGCGATCGTAGCCGGTGTCATCCTCTACAACATGTCCTCAGACCATTCGGGTCCGCTGCCGGTTCATCTGCCGCCCGTGTCTGCCTCCTACCTAGGGGTATATGCGGACGGTGTTCCTAATTCGTATGCACAAGTGACGGCGTTCACGAATGCTACGGGAGCGAGGCCAGACCTCGTTATGTACTACAGCGGATGGTTTGTACCTTTCCCGCTGAGTTTCGCTGACACTGCAGCCAAGAACGGCGCAGCGCCGCTCGTGCAAATGGATCCAGATAAGATAAACATTGCGCAGATCGCTGCCGGGAAGTACGACGGCTACCTGAGTTCCTACGCAGAGGCAGTCCGGGCTTACGGACACCCGGTTATCCTGAGCTTCGGTCATGAGATGAACGGTAACTGGTCCACCTGGGGCTACAAACACACACCTCCGGCGGTATTCGTAGCCGCCTGGCAGCACATCGTCAAAGTTTTCCGGACCTTGGGAGCCTCTAACGTAACTTGGCTATGGACGGTCAACATCATCAACGACTCGCAGAGCGGAAAGGTCACCGACCCGAAACCGTGGTGGCCCGGCAGCTCCTATGTGACCTGGGTCGGTATCGATGGCTATTACCTCAAACCGTCCTGGCAGTTTGCCCCCTTGTTCGGACCGACCATCAGGTCTGTACGCTCACTTACCACAGACCCGATTCTCATCGCCGAGACGGGCGCGATACAGACCGTCGGCCAGCCAGGGAAGATCACCAACTTGTTCGACGGCATCCGTTCCTATGGCCTGCTCGGGTTCGTATGGTTCAACACCTCGAGCCTCACCGGCCAGCCTTTCAGCATCAGCAGCCCCGCGGCTCTCGCCGCGTTTCGCCAGGGTGCCAGCACGTACCACCGGCCCGGGTCATAGTCCGCGGCGCTCCGTCGCGCCGAAGCACGTCACAAGGGGAGGGACAGCGGTTTTGACTGATACTCAGCGTCTGGGACGGCACCGTCAAGCACCGCCGGAGAGGCCGCGCGTACCGGGGCGCCGTCGCTGGATGCCTCTGGCGGCCTTCATGGCCGCCGTATGCGCCGCTGCCGCCATCGCCGCTGCCGCCATCGCCGGGTTCGCGTGGCACGGCCCTTGGCATTCAGCGCAAGCCGGGGGCTCCGCAACACGCTCGCAGTCCGCTCTTCCAACCACTCCGAGCTCCTACATCGGGCTATATGCCCCCTACTCCTTCGCTCAGGTGAAATCATTCACCGCAGCTACGGGCATCAAGCCCGCGGTGCTGAGCTACTACAGCGGATGGCCGGAACCGTTCCGGGCAGACTTCGCCACCACCGCGGCGAAGGACGGCGCGGTGCCCCTAGTCCAGATGAACCCCACCGGCATAAGCCTCGAGTCCATTGTCGCCGGAAAGTATGACGCTTATATACGGACTTTCGCTCTGGCCGTCCGCGCCTACCACAATCCGATCATCTTGAGCTTTGGCCATGAGATGAATGGTTACTGGTACTCGTGGGGCAACTCACACACGCCTCCTGCGGTCTTCGTAGCCGCCTGGCGGCACGTTGTCACGCTCTTCCGGGCGGTGGGCACCCCGAACGTCACCTGGCTGTGGACGGTCAACAACCTCGACAAGCAGGGCCGGGTACCCTCACCCAGTCCATGGTGGCCCGGCGCCTCCTACGTGAACTGGATCGGAATCGACGGCTACTACACCGGCTCGTCCGCGGTTTTCGCATCGGTGTTCGGGCCAACCATTGTCGCCGTGCGGGCTTTGACCCACGATCCGATCCTCATCGCCGAGACATCCGCTGCGCCAGCATCCATCCAGCCGACGAAAATCACCAACCTGTTCGCCGGAATCCGCCTCTACGGCCTTCTCGGGTTCGTGTGGTTCGACTCCCGCAACACGGTCGACTGGCGGCTCACCAGTCCGGCTGCCATCGCCGCGTTCCGCCAGGGTGCCGAGACTTACTTCAGGTTGGCGTCGTGAACGGCCACCTGCCGCATTCGCGGCCGAAGTCGCTACCACAAAATCTAGCTTTTGGCAAATACCCTCCCATAAGGAGGGGAGGATTGTACCTTTCATATGCGGTCCTTCTGGACGGGAAGGTATCGCCACAATTTGTTGCGCATGTAGTACGGTACGTGGGCTGCCGGGGGGTAGCCATGGCGCCTCTAGTGCGCCCTAAACGCAGGCAGGTGCGACCTATGGACTACGGCACATACGGCACAGTAACAGTTTGCAGGCGGTCTCTGCTCCTGGACAGCAGCCGGGGAAAGCTCCCCTTCGTGACGACGGATCCAAGGCCTTGGGAGCTACTGTACCCGCCCTGTCAGGTAAGGCTACCGAACTGTGAGCCGCCCCTGTGAACGGCACGGAGAAGACCTCACTAATACTCCCTGTGAGCCCAAACTCCGCCAGTGCCGGGCAGCACCAGCGGACCGAAACGACCCTAAATCAGCGACCTCTAGATCGCCGCAGCAGGACTTCAGCGTGACCGAACCTCAAGCCGGGCCTGCCGTCCAGCGGGGCAGCCGCCGGAAGACCGCCTGGGTAAGCGTTGTGGTCTGCGTCGTGCTCCTCGTCGGCGCTGCGATCCCTATCGCTCTCAAAATGCGATCTGCGCCAACGCCAAACTCCACGCAGTCAATACGTTATCTCGGCGTGTATGAGCGGGATTCTTCTTCCTCCTACTCCGGAATTTCTACGTTCACAGCGGCTACCGGGATCCGGCCAGACGTGCTGACGTACTACAGTTCGTGGCTTGAGCCGTTCCAAACTAGTTTCGCCACAACCGCAGCCAAGCACGGTGCGGTGCCACTCGTGCAGATCGACCCGCTCGGTGTCAGCCTGGCAAAGATCGCATCTGGGCAGTATGACAGCTACCTCATCGCCTACGCGAAAGCGGTTCGCGCCTATCTCTACCCGGTTATCTTGAGCTTCGGTCATGAGATGAACGGCAACTGGTACTCTTGGGGCAACACGCACACATCGCCCGCAACCTTTGTAGCCGCCTGGCGACACATCGTTACCGTGTTCCGCAGGGCAAAGGCAAAGAACGTGACCTGGCTGTGGACAGTCAACATCATGCAGACTGGCGGCATTCCCTCACCAGCCGTATGGTGGCCTGGCAACTCGTATGTGACCTGGGTAGGACTCGACGGCTACTACTTTCAGCCATCCTGGTCATTCGCTTCCCTATTCGGCCCGACAATCGCTGCGGTACGCGAGCTGACCCCCGATCCGATACTCATCGCAGAGACAGGCGCCACGGCGGGCACCAGCCAGCCCTCAAAGATCGCTGATTTGTTCGCCGGTGTTCGTCTTTATGGACTCCTCGGATTTGTCTGGTTCAACGCAGTAGCAGCCAAGGATTGGCTCATCAGCGGCCCTACAGCATTCGCCGCGTTCCGCCAAGGCGCCAACGCATACCACAGGCCCGGGTGCCTGACCGTGCAGGACAGCGAAATAAAGAAGCTCCATGAGCCGACGCCGGGCGGTTCGAGTTGTCTCACATAGGCACCGAAAGGAGCACGGTGTCCGCTAACATGAGTGTCGTCATTTGCTCGCTAAACGGGGCGGTTGGTGTTGATCGCTGTCTCCGCGCGCTTGCTAAGCAAACAATCCGCCCCTCTCTCGAGCTGATCGTCGTCGATGACGGCTCTACCGACGCGACAAGTGACGTCGGCCAAGCACACGGGGCGATTGTCGTCCGTCACTCAACGAACCGTGGGCTGGCAGCAGCGCGCAACTCAGGCGTCGCCGCGGCAACAGCCCCCGTAGTCGCGTTCCTTGACGATGATTGTGAGCCTGACCAAGTGTGGGCAGAACAACTACTGATGGGTTATGAGAAAAGGGTTATTGGTACTGGCGGCCCAATCCTGCCGGCTAGTCGCTATGGCTTCATAATGCGTTTTCTTGAGCGAAATAATCCACTTAAGCCCCAGGAGGCAAATCTAGCTGAAAGTGATCAGCTTATCTACAGGCTAAAGCTCTATCTCCAAAGGCAGTGGAAACAAACCGACGAATTTGCGTCTCGCGAAGTCTACTCTTTCGCGGGGGCCAATATGTCGTTTCTTCGTCAAACCTTGATCGAGGTCAACCAATTCGACGAGAGGTTCCGCTTCGGCGGTGAAGAGCTCGATCTCTGTATTCGCTTGAGGCACGCGTTTCCCTCACGTCGGCTCGTCTTCGTTCCTAAGGCTCAGGTAGCACATCACTTTGAGCCTTCAATGAATGACATACTCCGCCGAAGCCGCGCATACGGGCGCGGCTCGGCACGACTATATCGCAAATGGCCTTCGATGCCTCCGACGCTTTTTCCGGGGCCACTCCTCGTCTTGGTAATTCTGCTGCTGTGTAGGCGTTTTCGCCCACTCTCCGCGGTCGCAGTTGCTGTACCACACCTCCTTTACCCTAGAGGATTGCATTATGCGATTTCCAGCCGTTCAGGAGTAAGCCTGCTCGATGCCTACATGCAGCTCGCACAAGAGACGTGCGGAAGCATTGGTTTCGTTGAAGGGCTGTGGCTCTTCCGTCATATTGTTCCAGAAGGAGGCACCACAACCGCCCAACCAGCCACACACCACGAAAGACCGGCGGCCGCCGTGAGCGTGAAGGAGGTCGGCGGGCCATCGCCGAGCAACCGTGGGGGCTCCGCGGCATGTCGCCGCGCTGCGCGAAGCGGAAAATGCATAGCGAGGCTGATGCGGCTTCCGGGAAGCTCTGTCCGCGCGAACAATAAAACTAGTAATGACACTCGAAATATTCCGGCAAACTTAAAGGAGGGAGATACAGTTGGCCGCGCATCGCATATCGGCATGGCCAACCCTGGCTGCCTTTATAGCTATCCTTCTGCTGGGTGTCGGGGTAAGCCAGATGGGCGTCGGCCAAGCAGTACTGAAGAATGCAGGACTAGCCGGAAGCCCAGGTATCTATACATCTCTAGCTTTCCTGAAACCGCAAAGTCTGCCAACGCAGATAGGGCGAACTGGAACTAGCGTTAATGTTGCTTTTGTAATCCATAATGCGACTACGATTTCTCGCGACTATCAGTGGTCCCTCCTCTTGCTCGAAGACAAGCATAATCGTCGCATAACTGCTGGGGAGATACGTGTTCAGCCTGGACAGGAGGCTTCAGTAAATAGGACGATCAAAATTTCTTGCCAAAAAGGCCAAGCTCGTATCAATGTCAGCCTTGCACAACCTGCCGAGCATATCGACGCATGGATAATTTGCTAGGTGCGGGAGACTGATTACTTTGAGGAAGATCTTGTGGTAATGCTTGCCCGCGATTCAATCTTTCCTACGTACACAAAGTGCCGTAGATCCGTTATCCAGGCTCCGCACTGGGGCATTGCGGATAGACTACACGTCAATCGTGCTCCAGTTCTCGTTCTGGACTGGTAATCGTGAGGGTCTCGGAGAGGCAAATTCGGATGACCGCTGAGTATCGTCCTCAGCATGCAGCCAGGTCGTCTCCCCGTGTTCCGATACCCACGCGCAGCGGGCTAGAAGTACACTGCGCATTCCTAGTGTTGATCGCATTCTTTATAGCCTTCCGCGATATCTGGGCCTTTCAGGCAATCCTCGTAATATTGTTGCTATCGGTCCCTGGCGTAATTTTGTTGCGAGCGTTGCGGATTCCCGGAAGGATCGTAGCGAGCTTCCCAGCTCTTGTACCGTGTGGGTCAATCGTTGTACTGCTAGGCTCCGGCCTTGCCGTGGACCTGATCGGACCGCTATTTGGATTGAAAAGCCCACTTCGAACTATCCCAGTGTTGGTTGGTCTGGAACTATGCTGTATTCTACTGCTCGCTATTTCCATAAATGCCGGTCCGGACGTTAAGATACCGTGGCGTTCGATCTCGAAACCAGGTTATCTGGCCTGGCCGCTCGCGTTTCCGCTAATAGCGGCGGCCGGTGCCATGCGGCTGAATAATGGTTATAGTAACAGCGTAGCTGTAGTAGCTCTGGTTCTCTGCATTGGGATACTTATCGCATCAATGCTCTTTGCATCGCGAATCGATAAATCACTTTTGGTGGTGATACTTTATTCAGTCGGGCTTGCGATGATGTGGTCTTATTCTCTGCGCGGCAGCCTTGTGTATGGTTTCGACATCGCTACTGAATACCAGAGACTGAACCAGACGGTCGCAGCAGGGGTCTGGCATTTTACCCACCATAATGACGCCTACGGAGCAATGCTTAGCGTTACTGTGATGCCAACCGAGTTGCATTTTTTGTCAGGCCTGTCGGCGCCACTCGTACTGAAGATAGTATATCCGATGATTGGTGCATTGTTTCCGCTGGAAATTTTTGGCCTCGCGCGTCGAGTTCTTGCGCCTCCTTGGGCCTTTCTTGCCGCTGCTTTTACTATTGCGCAAGCGAGTTTCGCTCAGGAGCTCCCGGCCCTTGCTAGGCAGGAGATCGCCCTGGTACTCTTCGCGGCGCTTGTCGCGGTAATGCTCGCTTCGCAGCTAGCGAGAAGATCGCAGTGGGGGCTAGTCGTCTTGCTCAGCTTGGCGATGGTCGTATCACACTACTCAACAACCTATGTCGCCATAGCTCTTATTGGGCTTGCGCTTCCCTTGCAATGGGTAATGTCATGGTTCTGCGATGTCACACGGGTAACTGGCGCGATAGCTCTTTCCTTTGTTGCCGTCCTTGCGGGCGCCTTTATGTGGTATGGACCGTTGACAAGGTCTTCTTCCGGCCTAGAACAGGTCGCTCAGACAGTTACGGCGCAGGGCCTAGACCTGCTTCCTACTCAGAATTCCGGCGAGAGCCCTCTTGCCGCGTATTTTCAAAGTACCCAGCCAACCATGTCAGCGACTCGTTATGAACAACTTGTGCATAAACAATACCAACTCAATGACCCAGCTATTTCCCCACTTTCTGACGCAGGCTTGCCTGAATATACCCTACATAACTCAGTGCCGCCAACTTCACGTATAAAATTGGCCATCGTTCATGGAGCAATTAGCCTGGGATCACTTATTTCTCAAGAGCTTCTCAATTTCCTTGGCGCCATCGGGGCGCTGATTATGGTACTCCGAAGAAATGTGTCTGCGGCAACTCGCCACATTGGCCTACTAGGACTTGCGACAGTACTGTTTCTAGCTGTCGTTAGATTGAGCGGGACATTGGCTGCTTTTTATAATAACGAACGAGCGCTTCTGCAAGCACTAGGTGTCTTTTCCGTCGCCTTCTGTTGGGCAATGCAAGGTCTCGCAGGTCTGCGAGACCGCGCACGAGTCCTCGTCCTGCTGGCCGGTGCTGCTTTCCTGGCTGTATTTATTGCCAATACGAGTGGCTTGTCCAATGCAATTCTAGGCGGCGGGACTGAAACGAATCTTGCCAACAGCGGCGAGGACTTTGAACGGTTCTTTATGACAACACAAGAGCTGGCCTCCGCCGACTGGCTGAGCAGCGAAGTGAGCCCAGGGCAATTGGTATACGCTGACGAATACGCACAGCTTCCTCTCGTCGCGGTAACAGGGATTAGCGAAGGCGTCATCGCCGATGTGACACCCCTAACAATAAATCAAAGTGCGTGGATTTATGCAGATCGCACAAACATTGTTGACAAGCGCGGCCGAGTTACCTTCGATAATGATCGCGTCACTTATGCATATCCTGTAGGTTTTCTAGATACTAATTTTGACGTCGTATATACAGATGGCTCTTCGGAGGTGTTCTATCGATGATTTCTGTTGTTGTTATTAGCAAGGATGAGCCAAGCCTCGACGATACGTTGACCACTGTTGTTTGTCAGGGCGAGACACTAGGAGAGCCTTTCGAAGTCATAGTCGTAGATGCTTCAGAAGGTCGGCTTGAGCGGGTGCGATTGAATCACAAGGCGGACGTAAGGTGGATTCAGTTCGAGCCACCGAAGGGGGTGCGTATCTCGATCCCGCATCAACGTAACGCTGGGGTACTCGCCTCGCGAGGCGATATCATTGTGTTTACTGATGCTGGATGTCTGCCAGAGACTGGATGGTTGGAACGGTTGGTAGAGCCGTTGCTTGGCCATGAGCATGTCACCTTCGGCCTCACTCTAGGGATACTAGGAGGTACCAGGCTCCACGACCGGCTTGCGATGCGAAAACTGGAGTCACTCTATTTGATAGAGTGCTCGACTATCAACCTCGCCTTTCGACGCGAAGCGTTTGAAGCAATAGGTGGATTTGACGAGAGGTTTGCATACGGCTCTGACGTTGATTTCAGTTGGCGCCTAAGGGACGCGGGTTATCGTATACGCAGTGTTCCTGGCGCGGTCGTCCGACATGACTGGGGAACGCCGCGACGTCAGGCCCGCAGGGCCTACCTGTACGGCAGGGCACGGACACGGCTCTATCGTAAGCACCCTGCGCGGCTTCGGCATGTCCTTAAAAATGACCCAATGGTAATTGTCTACCCTGTGTTCTTGTTGGGATTGCCTGTGACCTTCGTGTTTCCACTCTACCCGGCCCTTTTGCTTATCCCTGCTTGGCGCAATTGGGCCGATGGTGCAATCATGGTCGTTATGGATCATCTGTTTTTCGGCGTTGGTGTGCTTGTGGAAATATTTGATCGATGAGGATATTGGCCTTCCCTCGTGACAGAAACCCTTATCAGGATCTGCTGTATGGAGAGATGCATCGTTTGGGAGTGCAGGTCACTTACATCGGCGAATGGACACCCTCGCATCTGCTCAATCTCTTGCTTTTGCCTCTAGAGACCGCAGTTCGGCGCCTTTGCGGGATTCGACTTATACACCTTCATTGGGTATCGGCTTTCGCTTTTCCGTGTACAGATCATTTTCCGATCCTACGGCGGGTGGCGCAATGCTGGTTCGTCGTGTGGCTAAGAGTCAGCCGGATGCTTGGTATGCGCCTTGTTTGGACTGCGCACAATGTTCTACCACATGATCGGGTATTTGCCGACGATGTTGCTGCCCGCCATAAACTGGTCTTGGCTAGTGATCTAGTGGTGGCACATTCGCAATCCACCCTAGCCAGCCTTGCGGAAATCGGCGTGACGGCATCTAAGAGTGCCATTATCCCACACGGACCCATCGCCCCGAACCGGCCTGCCGCATCTCTGCGAATCCCAGGCTCCGATGGTGGCCCTCGCCGCTTCCTATTCATCGGTCGGCTGAAGGAATATAAGGGAATAGATGACCTGCTTACTGCTTTTGAGGTCCTACCTAAGAATGTTTCGGCGCACCTTACCATCGCTGGACAGTGTGATGAACCTCAGCTCCAAACGCGGCTGAATACGTTTGCTGAGAGGTCCGATATAACGATCGTCGCCCGTCGGAACCGGCTGTCAGAAGAGGAGATCACGGAATTGATGGCCGTCGCCGATATAGTCATTTTGCCTTTTCGCCGCATAACCACCAGCGGTAGCGCTTTGCTGGCACTATCTCATGGCAGACCAATTATAGTACCAGATCTTCCAGCGATGGCAGATTTTCCGGATGCCGCTGTGATTCGCTATGACGGTAGCATACCTGAACTCAGAGCAGCGCTCGTGAAGGTAGCGACCATTGATTCAGGATTGCTAGCCGCAATGTCCGCAGCTGCCCTTCGGTATGCGTCTGCGATTACATGGCAAGAAATCGCTGAGAGAACGAAATCTGAAATGATTACTCTTCTCAGCGCTGTCTTATACGGCAGCCGATGAGAAGTCATCTTCGGATGCGGTGGGCACCGCCCGGCAGTACAGCGCCGCCGTGGGCGGGATCGCGTTGGGCCAGGTGGCCGTGACCTTTAACCTTCGCCACATCCCGCGGCCACGCCCTGATCGGCCGGGCGCTGTACCTGCCTGAGTAGTGCGGCTGACGAGGAGCACCGGGAGCCGGCCGGCGTTCCCGAGGAGGTGGTGTTCGCGACCAGGCCGGAGCTGGTCGGGGAGTTGCGGGCCCGTGCGCACGAGCGCGGGATCCGTGCCGCCTTCGCGACCGGCGATAAGGAATACGGCGGGCGGGCAGGCCGCACGCCGGGTGCACGCTCGATCCCGGCCGCCCCGGGCAGGCGGCTAGAGTACGGGGCTGCGAACTCGCGGCACGCCGGCG
>ODAK010002880.1_pt1 | contig 17960 bp, 17 predicted proteins | sample 1539591 | NCBI WGS metagenome assembly ODAK01 (sample SAMEA3539303, study PRJEB22396) | soil metagenome | biome: tundra; feature: field; material: soil | place: USA | collected 2010-05 | depth 0.15 m
CCTGGACCAAGAAGAACGTGCATCCCGGCAAGATCGTTTCGACCAGCCAGGAAGTGGACGTCATGGTGCTGGACGTCGACAGCGGCAAACGCCGGATTTCGCTCGGCCTCAAGCAGGTGCAGCGCAACCCGTGGGAGCAGTTCGTCGACGAGCATCCGATCGGCTCGGAAGTCGAGGGCGAGATCCGCAACATCACGGAGTTCGGCCTGTTCATCGGTCTCTCGGCGGACATCGACGGCATGATCCACATGTCCGACCTGTCCTGGGACGAGCCCGGCGAACTGGCGATGGCCAAGTACGAAAAAGCCCAGGTCGTCAAAGCCAAGGTGCTCGACGTCGATGTCGAGAAAGAGCGGATCAGCCTCGGCATCAAGCAGCTTCGCGAAGATCCGGCGGCGTCCGTGCTCGGCACTGTCCACAAGGGCGACGTCGTCACCTGCGTGGTCAGCGCGATCCAGGCCAACGGCATCGAGGTCAAGGTCAACGACGTCCTCACCGGCTTCATCCGGCGGGCGGAACTGGCGCGCGACAAGGGCGATCAGCGGCCCGACCGGTTCGCGGTCGGCGAGAAGGTCGACGCCAAGATCGTCTCGGTCGATCGCGCGGCGCGCAAGCTGACCCTGACCATCAAGGGCAAGGAAGTCGAGGAAGAGAAGCTGGCCATGGCCGAATTCGGTTCCTCGGACTCCGGCGCTTCGTTGGGCGACATCCTCGGCGCGGCGATCCGCCGTCGCAACGCGCAGTCGCAGGAAGGCAATTGATCCGGACCGCGCCGCTCATGAGCGTTACCTTCGGGACGCACATGAGCGGCGCGGGATTGGGCGCCTTCCCGGCGTCACCGGGAGGGGCACGTGCCGTTCCGGGCGGCCCCGACAGCGGCGCAACTCAGAAATCGTCCGGCCGGGCGTATGGCGCTTGACGTCGACCTTCTGCTGGATCGCCGGCGGCTCAAGCGGCGGCTGATCTTCTGGCGGACCGTCGCGGTGATCGTCTGTATCATCGCCGTGCTGACCGCTCTGCGTGGGGCCGGTCTCACCGGCGCCGGGGACCACCTCGCGCGGTTGACCGTCACTGGCATCATCACTGAAGACCGCAAGCTGCTCGAAGCGGTGCGGGAGGCCGGGACGGACAACAGCGTCAAGGCGCTCATCGTCTCGATCAACAGTCCGGGCGGCAGCGTCGCGGGCGGCGCATCGCTGTACCGGACGATCGCCGGCGTCGCCGCGAAGAAGCCCGTCGTCGTGGTCATGCACGGGCTGGCGGCCTCGGCGGGCTACATGATCGCGATGCCGGCCAACCGGATCTTCGCCAGTGAGGCCACGATCACGGGATCGATCGGCGTCCTGCTGGAAACCGGCGAGGTGTCGGGATTGCTGGACAAGCTTGGCATCAGCGCGGACGCGATCACGTCGGGACCACTCAAGGATCAACCCAGTTTGACACGGCCGTTGACGCCGGCGGGACGTGACGCGCTGAAGGCCATTGTGATGGACATGTACGACCAGTTCGTCGGCATGGTGGCCGCCGGGCGGCATATGGACCCGGAGGCCGTCAGGGGGCTGGCGGATGGGCGGGCTTATACCGGGCGCCAGGCGCTGAAACTTGGCCTGATCGACGCGATCGGCGACGAACAAGACGCGCGGGCCTGGCTTGAATCCGCGAAAGGACTGCCCAAACATCTGCCGGTGGAGGACATCTCGACCGCCGATTGGGCTGGCCGCGTGCTGACGAGCGAACTGTCGCCCATTGTCGTCTCTTTGTGGAAAACCCTGATTTCCCAAAGCGTTACGCTTGACCTCCCGGCGGCGCTCTGGCAACATTAGTGGATCACAGGCCTGAGGCGCTCGCTGCCTCCCGACCGGAGTTCCAGGCGTGACCAAGTCAGAGCTGATTGCCGGGCTCGCGGCGGATAATCCGCATTTGCGCGGCGCGGACGTGGAAACCATCGTCAGTACCATATTCGATGAAATCACCGCGGCGTTGGCTCGGGGCGCCCGGGTGGAACTGCGCGGGTTCGGCGCGTTCACCGTCAAGCGCCGCGACGCCAGGACCGGCCGCAACCCGCGGACCGGTGAGGCGGTGCCGGTCGATGAAAAGTCGGTGCCGTTCTTCAAGGCCGGCAAGGAATTGCGGGAGCGAGTCAACGCCGCCAGGCCCGACCGCCCAGTGGCGTTGCCGCGGCACGAGCCGTGAAACTTCGCGCGCTTTCGCGTTGGATCGTTGGCGTGCCGCTGCTGTTGCTGATGGTCCTGTTCGCCCTGTCGAACAGTGAGCCTGTGCCGCTGCGGCTGTTCCCGCTGGGTGCGCTGCCGTTCGAGGTGCCGTTGTCGGTGGCGATTTTGGGCGCCATGGGACTGGGATTTTTCCTGGGCGGATTGCGCCTCTGGTTTACCGCTCTGGGGCATCGCCGCGCGGCCAGGCGGGCCGAGGCGGCGGTGCGGCTGCTGGAGGCGAAGCATCAGGAACTGACGGCACGCTCCGCCGCTCCGGCTTTGCCGCACGCCGGCGCGGCGTCACGCGTGTGATGCCCGCATGGGCGGAGTGGGCGGACGCGGCGACATGGTGCGGGTAAAAATCTGCGGGATCAACGATCCGGCGTCGATCGATGCCGCGGTCGAAGGCGGCGCCGATTGGACCGGCTTCAATTTTTTCCCGCCGTCTCCCCGCTATGTGACGCCAGCGCGCGCCAGGGATCTGGCGGCGCGGCACAAGGATGGTCCGCCCGCGGTCGGGCTGTTCGTGAACCCGACCGAAACAATGATCGCCGAGGCGTTGGCCGAGGTTCGGCTCGACATTCTGCAACTGTATGGCGCCTTGGATGCTCTGCCCACGCTGCGGGCGCGGTTCGGACTGCCGATTTGGCGGGCGGTCGGCGTGGCGGCAGCGGCTGATCTGCCGGTGAGCCTGGAGGGTGCCGATGCGCTGTTGCTGGAGGCGAAGCCGCCGCCGGATGCGACCCGGCCCGGCGGCAACGCGGTCCGGTTCGACTGGACGCTGACGCAAGCCTGGCGAGCGCCTGGGCCGTGGCTGTTGGCCGGTGGGCTCGATCCGGGCAACGTCGCGGAGGCGATCCGGCTGTCAGGGGCTGACGCGGTTGACGTCTCGTCCGGGGTGGAGCGCGCCAAGGGGGTCAAGGACCCGGCGCTGATCCACGCGTTCATCCGTAATGCACGGGGTGGGTGAGGCGTAATCAAATGCGGTTCGGAATATCGGCCGTGACGTAAAACACCCCGGAAATGACTGGCGGTGTCGTCAGGCTATACGAAATCCAATAACGTCCCTCAATGATCCAGCGTCGGTCGTCACGTTTCAGGGCGGGGTAGGGACGCGGTGTTTCCGAGCCGGCCTCCGGCGTCCGGGCAATGCGCTGCTTCGCTCGCTCAAGGGCATTCAGGAGGTTGATGGCCGCCGTAACCCGTTCCTTTGCCTCGTAATGCGCAATGAGCCGATCAACCTGGGCTTCAGCTACGGGGGTAAGGAGGATCACACCTCTCGGGCGGTTTTTGGCTTCGAGTGTGGCTGGCTGGCCTTCATGCGGGCAATGCTTGCCCGCAGCCGGTCAAGAACTGGCTCGATGGGCACGGTTTGCCCAGACGCGATCTGCGCTTCGCTGCGTTCCAGCGACTCCACAATCCAGCCTGGCGGTGTGCTTTCGGTCGAACTGTCCATGATCGAACGATAGGCCGAACGGGTAGGCTTTTCCAGTCCAGTGAAAACAATCGGTCGACCGCGGTCATCTGTCACGCCGTGACCAGTTCACCCCGTCAGCAGCCTCGCCTTCGCATGTCCCAGCGCCGCGGCCCGCCCGAAGTGCACCATCGCACTCTCCCGGTCATGTCCCGCCATCACCCCAAGCGCGTAATGCGCGCCTGGATGATCGCGTTTGGCCGCGTATTGGAACAAGGCCCGAGCGACCGTCGGATCCGCGCGTCCGCCCCGTCCGTTCAGCAGCATCTCGCCCGCCGCGACCATGGCTTCGATCACGCCCTCGCCGGCGGCCCAGAGGTAGTACCGCCGCGCCAAAACCTCATCGGCCGGCGTGCCGATCCCGCAATTCACGCAGACCCCAACGTAGTAACCGGCCTCGGGACGGTCCTCCTGGATCATCCGCTGCAGCCAACCGTGCATGACCGATAGTTGGTCCAGCGGCAGGGCCGACGACGCGATCATGCCGCCAAGGTCCGCCCATGCGGCGCTATCGCCTCGCTCGATCGCGGTCCTCAGCCACGCCACGATCTCCCGTGGATCAGGATTGCCCTCGGCGCCGGCCGAGATCGCGCGCGCGAGCACATGAGCGGAACCGGCGTGACCCAATTCGGCGGCGTGACGATACCAATGCGCCGCCTCCTCGAGGTTCGCCGGCTCACGGTCCGGGCTGGCGTGAAAGTCACCCAGTACCGCGGCAGCCACCGCGTCGCCGTCGTTTGCCGCGCGCCGGAGCCAGGTTTCGGCCTCCACCAGGTTGCGCTTCGTGCCCCGCCCAGAAAGCAGTGCGAGGCCGAGCCGGGTTTTCGCACCATTGTGACCCTGTTCCGCCGCGGTCCGATAATGTGTGACCGCCACGTCCGGATCTGGCGCGCCGCCCATGCCGGACTCCGCCATCGCGCCGAACAGGAAATGCGCCGACGGCAACCCCGCATCCGCCGCGTCGGACAACAGGTCGCGCGCCTCGCTCATCGCTTCGGGGGTAGCCGCACGCAGGAGTGTCAACGCATGACCGAACTGCCCCAACGGCGATCCCGCCTTGGCTGAGTCCCGATACAGTGCGTCCGCCTCATCGGGCGTCTCCGCCATCGAGGGGGCCAAACTCAGAATGTAACCGAGCAACGCCCGGGCCTCGGCGGATCCGGCCTTGGCGGCGCGGCGCGCAAGCTCCGCCGCCAGGGAATAATTCGGCTCCCCGGTCGCCACGTTCGGCGCCGAGAATGTGCCGCGTTGATACGGCCCGGAGACGCCGCGCAGTGCCAATGAGGCAAGCTCGGTCTGTGCCGTCGCGTCGCCGGCGTCCGCCGCGCGTTCCAGCCAATGCCGCGCCTCGGCCTGATTCGGCGGCACGCCATTGCCGCGCAGATAACACAACCCCAGGCGGGCCTGGGCTTCCGGCATTCCGCCCCTGGCGGCGGCGGCGATATACCGCGCGGCCTGAATCGCGGAACCGCGGTCGGCCAATTGGTCCGCGAGCAGCAGTCGTGCCTGTGGCCGTCCGGAGGCGGCGCGCAGGCGAGCTCGGAGCATGGTGGCAGACATCGCGGACCCGTTGATACGTTGTTGATCGCCGCATCAGACAGGGAATTCACTAATCAAGGGTTAACGAGCGAAGGAATCCGGCGCGGCTGGCCAGCTGGCGCCAAATGGTGCAGGCTGTGGCTACGCCAAAGCGACGGGAGAACATCATGGCGATCGTACCAATCCAGGGCTTGTGGGAAACCCACATCACCGTCGCCGATCTCGATCGTTCGATCGGTTTTTATCGCGACGTGGTTGGGCTGACGTTGGCGCATATCGTTCCGGAACGGCACGTCGCGTTTTTCTGGATCGGACAACCGCGACAGGCGATGCTCGGGCTGTGGAGCATCCACACGTCGCCGATGGCGATGAAACTTCATTACGCTTTCCAGGTCACGATCGATGACGTGAAGGCGTCGGTCTCGGCACTGAAGCGCGCGGGCATTGAGTCATTGTCGGGTACTGGGCTACCGATCGACGAACCGGAAGTGATCCCGTGGATCCCGGCCGCGAGCGTTTACTTCAAAGATCCCGACGGCCACTCGCTTGAATTCATCGCGATGTTGCCGGAGGCGGCCCAGAAGCGCATGCAACGCGTGATGCTGTCCGAGTGGCGAACGCTCCATGCATCGGCGGAGGCGCGGCGCCGATAATCGCGAGTGAGGGAACAGTCATGGCAAATGAAACGATCCGTCTCGCCGAATATGCCTCTGGGCTGCGCTATGAGGATCTGCCGCCGCATGTCGTGCAGCGCGCCAAGGACTGCATCACCGATACGGTCGCGGTCATCATCCTCGGCAACGCACTGCCCTGGAGCCAGATCATCAGCCGCTATGCCCAAAGCATCGGCATCGGTGGACGCAGCCGCATTCTGGGCTCACGCGGACCGACGCTGCACGCGCCGGCGGCGGCGCTGGCCAATGGGACGCTGGCGCATGCGTTCGAGTCCGACAATCTGACCAAACCCGGCGCCGGCGTGCATCCCGGTGCGACGTTGTTGCCGCCGGGCCTCGCGGTCGCGCAGCAACGCGGCAGCTCCGGGCGGGAACTCATCACCGCCGTGGTCGCGGGCTTCGAGGTGATGTATCGGATCGGTTACGCCACGAAACACAGCAACGAGCGGCGCGGCTTTCACGCGCCCGGCACCACCGGCCCGTTCGGCGCGGCGGTCGCGGCGGGCGTGCTGCTGGGACTGGACGCACCGCGGATGACCAACGCGCTTGGCATCGCCGGGTCTTTGGCGGGCGGATTGATGGAGTTCGCGCGCTCCGGTACCGGTGCGATGGTGAAACGGCTGCATCTTGGCCGAGCCTCGGAGAGCGGTGTGGTCGCGGCAAGCCTCGCCGCCGATGGGTTCACCGGACCCAGTAGCGTGCTGGAGGGTGAAGCGGGGTTCCTGAAAGTATTTTGCACGGAATGGGACATGGCGGATCTGACCCGCGGACTGGGCTTTGAATTCAAGACGATGAATCTGTGCCTGAAACGATTCCCCGTGCACATGACGGCGCAAACCGGCGTGCAGGCGGTGCTGGAGCTGCGGGCGGAGCACGGGTTCACCGGCGCCGACGTCGATCGCGTGACGGTGGCGGGAACCGAGCGTATGGCGACGATCAACAACATCGCCAATCCGGCCGATATCATGATGGCGCAGTATTCCATCCCGTTCTGTGTCGCCTTGGCATTATTCCGCGACCCGCGCGATCCGGCTTCGTTCGATGAGCAGGCGTTGGCCGACGCGAATATCCGCGGCATGTGCGCACGGGTTTCGGTCGTCGTGGCGGACCCTCCGGTGAACTCGGCGGGGGCGAGTATTGTTACGATTCTGTTGAAGGACGGACGATCGTTGACGAAGCAGGTCGAGGAATTCAATGGCACGCCCGCCCGGCCGCTGGATCAGGCGGAACTGAAGGAGAAATTCATGACATTGACACGCGCGCGGTATGGTGCCGAGGCGGCGGCCCAGTTCGACAGGCTTCAGGGTTTGGAGAACGAGACCGAGCTCGGTTGGATCGGGGCTTGATGAACCGTGGGTCCGTTGGGATTTAGCAAGGAAAAGCATTACCACCAACCCGAACTTCCGTCGTTCGAGAAACACTGTCCGGGTCTTGCGTTACTGGCTACAACGCGACCTTCGGCAGCCGGAATCGTTGAGCCGCGGGAGGCTGCCACGAGGCAATGAAGGTACCGACACCGCGACTCACGCTTCAGTGACAGTGGGTTCCGGAACGCTCTCCGCCGAACCGGCGGATGACCCGGGGCGATCGCGCGACGCGATCAGTGACGCGTGATCGGCCGGACCACTCGCGTCGTCACCGGGAAATGACTGACCGCTCCGGCGAACGGCGGAAATGTCGAAAAATCGGCGCGCATTTCGTGCCGCACCGGGGAGTTCAAGGCCGCGGTCAGAGCATCCGCGTCGTCGAACACGACCTTGTTGCGCTGCATGTGATCGACGCGCGGCCACGGCAACGCGCCGCACCAGTCGATACGCGTGCAAACCTCGACCTGCCTGATGCCCGGAAAGCGGGTCATGATGACGACGTGATGCGCGATGTAATGCGACAGCCAGGACGGCAGATCCTCGGCGGTCCCTTCATAGGCGACGAGGTAGGTGCACGGATGCGCATCCGGAGGCGTGCGGAACACCGGATCCGCGACCGTGAACGACCGGGCCAGCATGGCCTGTTGCGTGAACGTGGCCCCGGTCAGTGACGGCAGGTGCGCCGGATCCGCCAGTGCCATCAGCGGACCATCAAGAGCGCCTTCCAGCGCCTCGATCCCATCGAAATAAACCTGCAGCGCCAGCGCGGGCGGCTGGCCGTCGTTCAAGTACGGATCGTGCGTGGTGCCAGGCGTGAACAGCAACACCTCGGTCACGCCTGGCACCGGCGCGATCGTCTCGGCGAGCCGGTTCAATTCCGCCGCCGTGACGACCGCGCCGGCCGCGTTCGCTTGCGCGAACCAGCACAACCGCATCAGGGCTTGCCCTCGCTCTCGGACCACCGGCGCATCAGCGTGTTCGACGGCAAGGACCTGTGGAGCACTTTCTTCGCCGTTTCGATGCCGGCGGAAGGCACCAGCTTCGGGTCGAGCAGCCCGATCTGCACCAGCACGGACGCCTGATCCCAGTAGATATGTTCGTTGTACAACCTGGCGCCGCGGAAATGCACGATCGCGACCAGTGGGATTTCGACATAATGGCCGGTCGGCGCGACACCCGGCAGCATCCAGTCGATCTCGATGTCGTGCGTGAAACAGAACAGCATCTCGTCGACGATGCGGTCGGTGCCGATGGTGCGGCTGATCGGCACCAGCCGCGTGTCTTTCGGCGTCTTCGGAATGAAATGATATTTGTAGAAACGCAACAGATTATCATAGCCGACGCCGCCGGTCATGGTGGGGATGTGATTGACGTAGGGCTCGGCGACCATGGTACGCATTGTCGCATCGGCGTCGCGGGCACCGAATTCCAGGTAGGTATGCTGTTCCCACAAAGTCGAGAGATCGTAACGCGGCCCCATGGCATCGCGGAACGTGGTCAACGACCGGGAATGCGCCATCAACGATGCCGCCTTATCGAACGCCGGCCGGTCCGGACAATTGAACCCGTGATCGGCGCCGGGATAGACGAAGATCTCGATGTTCCGACCGCGAGTGGCGTCGGCGATCGTGTTCCGCGCATCCTCCGGCACGAATTTGTCGGTCTCGCCAAAGTGCAGTGTCACCGGGCATTCGATCGTGGCGAGTTCGGTCAACGAAGTCTCGATCCCAACGCCGTAATAACTGACCGCGGCGTCGACCCCGGCGCGCGCCGCCGCGAGCCAGGCGAGTTTGCCGCCCAGACAAAACCCGATCGCGCCGACCTTTCCCGTGCATTCCGGACGAGCGCGCAAGGCGGCCACCGATGCGACGATATCGCTCACGGCGCTCTCGGGATCGAAGCGCTGGTAAAAGCCGAACGCCTTTTCCAGATCGGCGCCGTCGTAGCCAAGCTCAACGCGCTGCTCCATCGCGTGGAACAGATCGGGCGCCAGCACGACATAGCCTTCCTCGGCATAGAGATCGGCGACATCGCGCATATGCGCGTTCACCCCGAAGATCTCCTGCAGCAGCACCACGCCCGGACCGGACCCGCTCGCCGGAATCGCGAGATATCCGGTCATGCCGCCGCCAATATCGATCCACGTGCCAGCCATATCCCCTCTCCTTCTTACTTACTTGAGCAGGTCGGCGTAGATGTTGCCGAACAACGTGTCGCGATCGTCCCACGGCCGCGTATCGACGCCACGCAGCGGCGAAACAGCCTGGTTCTTCTGGTTGAACAGAACCTCCCGGTAGCCCACCAGCTTCGCGGTTTCCTCCAGCGAGTGCTGGGTAAACAGCATCTGATGACCCCAGCGGTCCCACTCCCCGGTGTAAACGCCGCGCATGCCGGCCTGGAAATGCGAATGCCGGCGCATCGACTGGATCAGGCACGGGGTGCTGACGCGATGCCAACTGCCTGGCTTCATCACCCGCAAGGTTTCGGCGAGGAAGCAGAATTGCTGCTTCTGGCTCAGATGCTCGATGAAATCCTCGTGGAAAATGTAATCGACACAGCCATCCGGGATCGGCCAGGGCACATCGGCGAAGGGGAAGAAGAAGTACTCCCGGTCATCGAACCTGGTATCTTCGGGCCGCAGCATGGGGGCGATGTCGATGTTGATGAACCCCGCCGCCGGGGTCGTGCCGCAACCGGTATAAAGTCGTATCGGCTGGCCGTTGTGGATCAAATTGAAGACCCGATCGGCGAAGGCGGCCATTTCTCGTTCGGGTGGACCGGCGGCGCGCATCGCATTCTCCTGGAAAAGTCAGAACCCGAACATGTGATCGAGCGAGAACCCGCCCGCATCATCCATCAAACCATGATAACCGAACAGCCGGCAGGTGACATCCCGCACCAGCACGTAACCGTTGGGACCGGCTTCCGTCAGCGTCGCCGCGCCGAACACCTCATGCGGCCACACCATGACCGAGCCGGAACAGGCGATGCGCACTGTTTCGGTGGCGATCGTCCGGCCGGCGCCATCATGCAGCCGCAGCTCCGTCACCGAACGAGAATGCCACGCGGCGGACGCCGGATAGATCAGCACCGCGAAGCCACGTCGCGTCGCGTCACCCAGTTTCAGGAACAAGGTCGTTGTCAGACCGGGCGGTGGACCGTTGTAGGATTGCGGCTCGTCCCGGTACGTCATCGCGGTATTGAAGATGTGCGCGCCAAAGCTGGATTCCGCGACGTGACCGGACTGGCGGTCCTCGTAACGAAACAGCGCGTGCAGCCAGCCGTCCGCCGCGCCGCCATCGCGAAAATCGTAGACCAGTTCGGCGTGGCCGGATGCGACGTCCTCGATCTCGACCGCGATGGAACGATCGCGCGGGAGGCAACCCAGGAAACGTCGCGCGACACGCTGGCCCTCGGCATCGAAGACGTCGAGCCGGATCGGCAAATCAGCCTGTGTCGTCGCCATCGGCGTCGGTTGCACGATCGAACGGAACCGGGCGCGGTCCAGGATCGGAAACGGCAACAGATAGCCGCGGCCAAGCAGCGGCGACAATGTCGCGATGCCAGGATCGGGGCGCAGATTGTCGCGCTCGACATTGACATGGGCGATGCGGGTACGGCCGGCACGGGTCACCTCGTACCGCGGCCGGACGACGTGGCGGCCGGCGCGGAGTTCAATTTGCTCCGGCCACATCACGCCGGGCAGCATCGCCCCGACATCGATCGCGACGGTGGCGAACGGCCCGACCTCGCGATCCAGCAGCACCGGACGCTCCGCCCCCATGCGGTCGAGCGCGACGCTGCCGGAGGGGATCGGCACGGCGTGACTGTTTTGCAGCCATAACGTCACCGTCTCATCGGCGCGCGGCGCGGGCAGGCCGGCGAACCGGTCGGACGGCCACGCGTTGGCGTCATGCGTGCAGGAAAGACTCGGGCCGTCATCGGTGGCATAAGTATCCAGCGCGTATTTCACGATATCGTGGCCGGCGACACCGATGGCGTGCAGTAACAACTGACCGGCGAACGGCGGCAACCCGAAGCGCGCCCGGACCGCACGGCTGTCGATGGCGAAGCCGCCGCCGTTCTCGGGCAGGGTTTCCTCCCAGGTCGCCAATGTCTCACCGCCGCCGCCAAACAGGCGGATCCAGAGCCGCACGGCGCCCGCGCCATGGTTGGCCCAGTAGTTGGCGGAGATGAGCCGCGTGGCCATGCGGTCATCGTCGCGGAAAAACACGAAGTTCGTGGCGAAATTCAGTTTGTCCAGGTAACGAGACCGCACCGACAGCATCGCATCCGGAAGCCGCGCCTCGTCCAGCGTCACGACGCTCGCGCCCACCGGCAGCAGCGGACGAATGCGAGCAACCGTCCGCTCCGCGTCGAACGCCGCGATCAGCACGGTGCGGGCGCCACTGCCCGGCAGTTCGCTCAGCGCCCGCGCGGTGTGGCCCGCGCGGAGCTGGCCCACGAGGCTGACGTCGTGCACGAACACCATGTCCACGTCACGCGGATATAGCGCCAACAGCGCATCGGCGATGCCACCCGGATCGTAGACCGCCACCGGCGCAGTCATTCCGGTATAGAGACGTTGTATCGCCTCACCCGCCAGCGGATGTGCCAGCGCCTTGTAAATCACATTCCCGCCGGCCTGGGCGTCAAATGTCTTGATATTCAGCATGGTGCTACAGCCCAAGCCGCCGCATCATCGTCGCGGCGGCCTCGGGCGTGTCGTTCATCGGGGTGACCCGCCATGGCGCGAACCTGCCGTCGAACAGGCGGACGCGGCCCTCGTCGCACACCAGCTTCCGGAACAATCCCTGGCGGCGCGACCGGCCCGGCAACCGCGCCACCAGCACCGGGGCGGAGGTCGCGGCGGCCTCGGAGATCATCGATACGCTGTCCTGGGTCACGACGATCTGGTCCGCCAGCGCCAACATGCCGAAATACGGGTTGTCGCCAGTGCCGTCCCAGACACGCCCCCCCAGTGGCGCGATCGCGGCGGCGATGAGAGCGGTGACGGCGGGATCGGTGCGGCGCGAGGGGGTGACCATCACGCCAACCTTGTCCCGCCGCATCATCGCGACAAGATCGCCCGCCAGTTTCCCGCCCGAGGCCGCATCCAGGCGATAGCGCCCGTTGCTGCCCCCAAGCAGTACCGCGACCAATGGACGGGGCAACTCGGCCAGACGGTCGCGCCACTGTTCGGCCTCGGCGGCGAGCCGCTCCGGCGTCACCCGGTGCAACGCGGTGCGGCTGAGGATGACGTTGGGGCCGGTCAGCTCGTCGTGGTGGTTGGCGATGATCAGGTCGAAGCGGCCGATCGCCATGCGCGGGTTCTGCACCTGTACCACGGGCCGGGATTTGCCGCGCAAGGCCGCCAGCACCGCCGCCGCCATACCGCCACAGCCGATCACCAGGTCGGGCAGCGGCGCGCGCACCGACTCGGCGACGACCGCCAGCGGGCGTGGCCACAGCCGCGCCGCGATCCATTTCCACGGTGCCGGGGGTTTCAGCACCCGCAAATCCGGCGTCAGTCCCGCCGCCTCAGCCAACCCCAAGGCCTGGGCTCGCATGCCGGCGAGGTCTTCGCTGAGTATCCAAGGGGCGGTGACGTGTGACATGGCCGGGGTTTTGCGAGGCAGGGGCGTGGACGTCAATGCGGCGGGTGGGACCTGGGCGCGCCCGCGAAGCCTGGGTTTGCGTGCTTGACGGCCGGGCCTACCATGGCTCGAACCATCATGATCCATGCCGGTGCAATTCTCGCCGTACTTATGTTGCTGGCGGTCGCCAACGGCATACCGGTCGCCGCCCGGAAACTATTGGGCGACCGGTTTGATACGCGCGTTGACGGTGGAGCGCGGCTGCCAGATGGGCAACCGGTTTTCGGTCAGTCCAAGACGATCCGGGGAATCGTGCTGTCGATCAGCGGGACCGCGCTGGTCGCTGGCCTGGCGGGCCTCGGTTGGGCGACCGGTGCCGAAGTGGCCGCCGCATCCATGGCGGGCGATCTGCTTTCGAGTTTCCTGAAGCGAAGGTTTCGATACGATGTGCACGCGCGGTGCTTCGGGCTTGACCAAATCCCCGAGTCGTTGATCCCGATGCTCGCCTTTCACCGTGAACTGCATTTGTCGGGGGCCGACGTCGCGATCGCGGTCGTGGCGTTCCTTGTTCTGGAATTGCTGCTATCGCGATTGCTGTTCCGGCTGCATATCCGGGACCGGCCCTGGTGACCGCAGCCGGTGCAATGTGACCTCCGGCGGGCAGTTGAAGCGCGCGTCCAGGATGCTGCAGCCGGCACCGACCGAGGTGTAGCCGATCATGTCGTGATACCGCCAGGAGCCCCGTGCGACATGCCGCGGGCTGCCCGCGTCGGTCACGATCGGCACGCCACCCGGCAGGCAAATCTGTCCGCCATGGGTGTGGCCGCACAGCATCAGATCGAAATCGGCATGCGCGGCGAGCCGATAAACCTCCGGCGTATGCGACAGCAGAATGGACACCGCGCCGCGGGGAATGTCCTGCGCGGCACGATGAAAGTTCTGTAACCGATAATAATGCGCATCGTCGATACCGGAGAGGTAGATCGCATCGCCGCCGACCACGATCCTCGCCCATTCGTTGAGCAGCATTTGGTAGCCCATGGCCTCCATCGGCGCGACCATGCGGATGCTGTCGTGATTGCCCAGTACCGCGTAGACGGGGGCATTGAGGTGCGCGCGCAACCGCCGCAGCCCAGAGAGGGCGTCATCGCAGGGACCATGCGTTTTCGCGCGGTAGTCGCCGGTCAGCACGCACAGATCGTAACGTAACGATCGCACGCGTTCCACGAGAGCGTCCATGAAACCGGCGCTGATGTCCACATGCAGGTCGGTCAGGTGCAGCACGGTAAAGCCATCGAATGCCGCGGGCAATTTGGCGACCGGCACGTCATGTTCGCGAAGCTCGATATTGAGTGCGTTGCGTTGCCCGCGTTGGCGGAGGCCAAGCGTGGACAGTACCACGCGGATCAAATCGGGCGCCATGTACCAGTTCTCAAGATGAAAAAAATGCGTGCCGCGGCGGAAGACCTGAGCCTCATGATCATGCTCCAACCCCAGCCGCTGCTGGATGTGCAAACGGCCCAGTCGAGGCTCGAGTCGCGCGAGGGCGGCGCGCTCGTCCGTGGTCAGTTCGGGCGATCGCATGGCTGCTCTCCAATGGCCGGCTGACTTTACCGTATCAGGCCTCGCGCAAACGTGTGCTCAGGCGCTCGGCATCGAGCCAGGCACTGGAACGTTCCATCGCGGCGGCGCGTGTCACCAGCGCCGTGTTGTCGACCGCGAGCGCGAGCTTCGCATGACCCGAGAACATGGCGGCGCGCGCCCTCGCCGCGCGGACATCGCCGTTCCGCGCGGCCGCCATCGCGGCGTCGAGAGGCGCGGCCGCGCGGCTTTCAGTTCGCATACACGATGGTGCGCAACATGACGCGGCGCTCATCGGGGCGGTAATCGCCGGCGCCGCGGTGCATGGTCGCCCGCTCATCCCACATCAGCACATCGCCGATGCGCCAGTGGTGGTAATAGACGAAGCGTTCCTGTGTCGCATGGGCGGCGAGTTCCTCGATCAGGGCTCGGCCCTGTTCGCGCGGCATGCCGGCGAAACCGTGCGTGTGCATCGGGTTGACGAACAGGATCGGCCGGCCGGTCACCGGGTGGTGCGCGACGGCGGGCCATGCGACTTCGCGATATTGTTTCTCGGTCATGCCTTTGTCGTCGCCGTACAGCCGCTCCCCGGCGGGACCGGTGTGGCGGCCGTGCAAGGCGGTCAGGTTGGCGAGTTGTTCGCGCCGCTCCGCCGGTAACGCGGCGTAGGCGGCCACCATGTCGGTGAACATCGTGCCGCCCTTCGCCGACGGAATTTCCTTCGCGTGCAGGATGGCGAGTAACGGTAACTCGTCCTCATACGTCGAGTCGGTGTGCCAATCGGTGGCGCGCCTGACGCCGTACCAGTCGACTTTGCCGTCCGGCTCGACGTTGGTGAGCCAGGAAACATCGGGATGCTCGGCGTGGCGGTACTTGATCAGCGCGTGCTTGCGGGGAGTGCCGAATTGCCGGCCGAACGCCGCTAGCTCGGCGGCCCCGAGGTCCTGGTCGCGGAACACCAGCACCGAATGCTCGGCGAACGCCTGGCTGATCCAGGCGGATCGCGCGGCGTCGAGCGGTCGCGACAGATCGATGCCGAGGGCCTCGGTGCCGAGATTTTCGCCCAAAGGACGGAGTAGCGGAGTGGTTGTCATGCGCGATCCTCCCGGTTTGTCCTGGGGAGTATGATCCCGGCGCGGCTGCCGTCGCAATCAGCGGCACGGGTGACGCAAGTCGGAACCCCTGATAGCGTCGGCGCCTGAAGAACAACGGCAGGAGGATCGGCCATGAGCCTGGATCTCGTTATCAGGAACGGTACCATCGTCGATGGCTCGGGCATGGGGCGGTACCGCGCCGATGTCGGCGTCGCGGATGGCCGCATCGTGGAGATCGGCCGCATCCGCGCGCCGGCGCAACGCACGATCAACGCCGACGGGCTGATCGTGGCGCCCGGCTTCATCGATGGCCACACGCACATGGACGCGCAGGTGAACTGGGATCGTTCGGGCACGTGTTCGTGCTGGCATGGCGTGACGACGGTGATCATGGGCAATTGCGGATTCGCTTTGGCGCCCTGCCCGCCTGATGAGCGCGAGTGGTTCGCCCGCTGTTTGACGGCGGTGGAGGACATTCCGCTGGAGGCGATGCTCGCCGGGATTGATTGGCAATGGGAAACGTTTCCGGAATACCTCGCGACGGTGGAACGGTTGCCGAAGGCGCTGAATTACGGTGCGTATATCGGGCATTCCGCACTGCGCATGTACGTAATGGGCAAGCGCGCGCTGACCGAACCGGCGACCGAGGACGACGTCGCGCGCATGGTGGCCGCGGTGAAGCAAGCGGTGCGCGCGGGGGCGATGGGATTTTCCAGTTCTCGCGCCGGGACGCATGTGACGCCGGACGATACGCCGGTGGCCAGCCGGATCGCGGAATGGAGCGAGATCGACGCGCTGGTCGGCGCTATGGCGGAGCTGGACGCGGGGATTTTTCAAATTGGACCGGATGTGTCGAGTGGACCGCGGCAGCGGGTGTTCCTCGATCGGTTGCGCCAGGTGGCTCTGGAGTCGGGGCGGCCAGTGATGTTTGGTACGATATCGACGCGGCAAGGAGAGGCGCCGAATTCGTATCGATATCAGTTGGATTATCTGGACCGTTGTGTCGCCGCGGGGGCGCGGATGTTCGGGCAGACCACGACGAAATCGATCAACGCGATCTTCGCGCTGAAGTCGTATTTGCCGTTCGATGTGCTGCCGGCGTGGAAGGAACTGCGGGCGCTGCCGTTGGCGGAGCAGAAGCGGCGCATGGCGGATCCATCGGTGCGTGCTCGGCTGGTCGCTGATGAGGCTGGCATGAAGCCGCGCGACAATGTGTTCCAGGGGGGTGGCGCGGCGACGACGGATCCTCGGAAACCGGATTATGCGAATTTATACGCGATGAAGGATGTGGCGTGGGAGGATCCGACGGTGGCGTCGCTGGCGGCGGAGCGGGGGAAGCATCCGGTGGAGGTGATGCTCGATCTGATGCTGGCGAATGAGGATCAGGTGTTCGTGCAACCTCTGGTGAACGAGGCGCCGGACGATATCCTGGATATGCTGCGGCATCCTTGGACGTTGACGACGTTCTCGGATTCCGGGGCGCATGTGTGCCAGGAGATGGGGTCTTCGTTGCAGACGCATATGTTGAGTTACTGGGTGCGGGCGAAGCAGGCGTTTACGCTGGAGCAGGCGGTGCGGAAACTGACGTTCGATAACGCGGCGGCGTGGGAATTGAATGACCGCGGGCTGGTGCGGACGGGGTTCGCGGCGGATCTGGTGCTGTTCGATGAACACACGGTGCGGCCGGGGATGCCGGTGGTGGAGTCGGATCTGCCGGGGGGCGCGAGGCGGTTGGTCCAGAAGGCGGAGGGGATCGCGGCGACGATCGTCAATGGGACGGTGGCGTTTGAGGATGGGGTGGCGACGGGGGCGTGTGGGGGACGGTTGTTGAAGGGGCGTGGGACAAACATGCCGGTGACCTAGAAGCTGGTCGACGGCGGGCAGTGGGTCCACCCCTGCCCCAAATCGCTGCTTACGTTCCCTCTGCGGAATATACAGGCCAGTGCGACCACGATCATGCGCGGAGCCAAAAAACTGCCTTTATGGCATGCCGTCTTGATGAAGCGATTTGCAATATCTGCCATTTGAACAACGGCAGCGGGCCTTGCCGATTACATCGAGGATGCTACATTGGCTGATGCTACATTGGCTATAGTATGGCAGCTGACGGGTCCGAGTGTGAAAGGAAGTTCGAGGTTCCTATGGGCACAGACATAGAGGCGTTATTGGAGGCTATTCGGGGCAAATACCTGCCTGACTCTCTGGATGGCCGCCGACGAATCCCCCTGTGTCAGAGAAGTTGCCGCCCGGGTAGGATCGGAACCTCAGGGGGCGACGGACGACGGACATGGCACGGTATGGACAGAAGTTTAAGAACAACGCGGTCGCGCGATTGCTTCCGCCACAGAGTTGCCCGGTAGAGACGCTGTCAGCCAGAATCGGCATCAGCGTAGGCACGCTGGAGCGGTGGCGGGCAGAGGC
>ODAK010002881.1_pt1 | contig 17954 bp, 21 predicted proteins | sample 1539591 | NCBI WGS metagenome assembly ODAK01 (sample SAMEA3539303, study PRJEB22396) | soil metagenome | biome: tundra; feature: field; material: soil | place: USA | collected 2010-05 | depth 0.15 m
TCTGCATGACGCCAAAGTCCCCGTCTGGACGGCAGCCCATGCCCCCGAGCCTTCGCATCGCGCCCATCCCAAGCCGCGTTACATCCTCTGCGCCCTCGATCTCAAACCCGAGAGCAGCCACACTCTGGAATACGCACTGGAACTGGCCGCCGAAGCCGACGCCTCCGTCGAACTGGTCCACATCGCGCCCGAAGGCGAGATTGGCCCGCTGCAAACCGAAAGCCGTCTGCACGAGCTTCTCATCGACACCGCACGCAGCAAGCTCGTGAAGATTCAGGAAGACGCCGGCGCAACGGACGTCGAAATGGTTCTCGCGGGTGGCAGTGTCGCTGAGATGGTCCGCAACGTGGCTATGCGCAAACGCGCGGATCTTGTGGTGATCGGCAGAGGCTGCATCCAGACCGGCCATGGCCGTCTGCGCGCGAACTCCTACTCGATCATCCGCGAAGCTCCATGCCCGGTCATCAGCGTGTAACGGTCAGAAGCCTGGAGCCTGTCACCATACTCCTTCAGAGCGACCGCGAGCGAGACATCCAGCCATCGCCCAAAGGTATCGACGATCTTTGCAGCCTCCGTATTATGAGTAAAGACGAAGGGCTCTACAGAACAAATAGAGAACCGCTCGCTAACTGATTCGCGGTCTTCGGAGTCCTCGTAGGATTCAAGTCTTGAAAACGCGGTGGCTTCCATGATTCCCGTGAGCTCGCGTCCCACATGATGAAAGGAAACGACGAAAACCAGCCGTTCCGTGCCTGCGCGAATAGAGGCTTTGACGAAATAGTGGTTCTCTGAAAAGTTAGCAAATTTGCCATTTTCCCGGGCTGAGTTCGCGACATCGAACTTGTACCAGTGTCCGTTGCCACGATCCGCGCCGCCCGGCTGAACGAAAACATCCGTCTTGCCCACATCAGCCACCGTCAATTCAATTTGATCGAAAGAGTTTCGAAGTGACAATTCCGCGATTCCCCTCAGTTCAAGGGCTACGTCATTTGCATGACGCAACTCGGCGAGTTTCTGAACGCGCCTTTTGTCAAATTTGTCCTGCAGCGAACTGATTACTGCCGACGTCAGACTTTGCTGGTGGGATATCTCAGCGTCGGCATCGACGCTGAGCGCTTGAAGAATCGCATTGCGTTCAAGGCGAGCGAACATATTGGCGAGGGGCGCCAGATCACCCAGATCGGCAGACTCAAGAGCGTTAATGTATTCGACTCTCAAATCGCGGTCAATCACAAGTGGCAGGAGACCTTCCCGAAGGAGGATCATAGTGGTCAAAGCGCGAGAAACCCGCCCGTTGCCATCCTGGTATGGATGTATTTGAGTGAAGCGATGGTGAACCCAGGCTGCGACAATTACCGGATCGTCGTCGGCATACTCAGCAACCCATTTAAGGAGCTTGTCCATCTCGGTATCGACATGTATCGGCGGGCAGTATTCATGAACTGTTCCTTCAGGACGACGTGGATCATTCGGTTGTTCTTTGTACTTCCCTTTGACGAGGAGGATCTCCAACCGATTTCCGAACTGGTCAACAGCCGTCGTTGTTTCCTGGTGCCGGGTCAATATCGCATGCAGTTCGTGGATCAGTCCTTTCGTGAGCTCTCTGTTCTTCGCCACGCAGTCGATAACAAGCTGGATCGCAGCTTCCTGATCTCGCAATAAATCGATCAGCCGCGACGGTTCGGTAGTGTCCTAATTTGAAATCCATGCCTATTGCGCTCCCATCGCGTTCGTGATAGCGCCGCGAATCCAATCAGAGACGGTTTGACGGTTAGCGCGCGCTGCCGACTCGATCCGCTTCAGGTCTTCGGCGTTGAAACGTACTGGCACGATTCGGCCCTTAGCTTCGCCTTTCGGGAGTTTCGGGCGTCCGATCTTGGCCTTAGTTTGCTTGGTTGCCATGTTCCCTGAACTCCTGAACAATCGCGGCTTGGACGGCGGTCTGTGGCGACACAACGGGCGGGATGTGTAATACGGTTACATGCCGTTTCGGGTGCGCTGGATCGTCTGTGGCGTGAATCCAGGCATACACCTTGTCGGCCTTCGGATGTCCTTTTAATCGGAAGACTTCAACAATACCGTCCCAGACCGTCTGACCTTGGAATTTCTCAGTAACCGGGACGCTCTCCAGATGATTGGCCTTAGCGCCGTGCAGGTGGTGTATTGCATCCCGAAGCTCCTGAATGTGCGTCATACGCACGCCTCAACCAAATCACCCACGCTCCAGAAAGACTGCTCAACGCCAGCGGCCATCGCGGGCGTGCAGCGAAGCGTATTGTGGCGACGAACGAAATTGTAATAGGCGAAGTGCAGTCCTACCGCCGCTTCGAAGTTCTCGCGTTTCTTGCTGAAGGCGTGCGTGAGTCGCGCCAACCGCTTCATGTGCAGGCGCGTAGTGGCGTTCAGGCGCTCAACATAGCTGGTTGAAATGAAGTCCCAATCGGGATACCCGAAAACGCCTTTCTTTTCGCTCTCTGTGATCTTCGGGGCGCTGTAGCGGCGTTGCGCCTCAACGGACGTTTCAGTTCCATACGTCTTGATGATCTGGCCGTAATCGACGTTGTGCTTTCCGAACGCATCTTCAATCGCAGCCACGTATGCCTGAAGGCCATCGGTTGAGATCTGAACCCGGTTTCTTAGCCGTCCCGCAACGTCCGCTACGAAATCTGTCGCCGCTTCGGCGTCACGCTCCCTGGCTACATGGAAGGCAGGAACCAGCTTCGTATCGGCATCGATAGCGCAGAACGTCCATACGTTGCCGAACTGCGGATCGTCACCGATCTGCACATGCTTTTCTTTCTTGCCGACGTAACCCAGATTTCGTCCATCTCTAGGCGGGTGCATTCCAAGTTCTGCATCTTGGCGTCCATCAGAGCCGTGCAGCCCTGTCCGACCTTCACGCCAAGCCGCATGATCGTATCGCGGTGAACGCCCGTGATGCGCTCGATTGAGCGGATGCTGGAGCCTTCACAGAGGGAAGAGATTACCGCGATTTGCTTGTCGGTATTGAGCATGTTCGCCATACAGTAAGTGTAATACAATAAGTAAGAGAATGCAATAGTTTTTGTTGATCAACCAGTCTGGCGATTATCTTCGGGCATTCCTGGAATATAATTGTCCGGCGACATTCCAAAATCGGCTCGACCTGAATGGGCCTTCTCGTTGATTGCATCATGGGCGGTTAGTGTAACCGAACCACTTATCCGAGAGCCTGCGGGTATATCATCGAAGACAGCCAGTATCCATCCAGCCTTGACGCCTCCGGACGGGATCGGATCTAGCGTTAGGAACATTAAATAATCGGCCCTCGAAAAGACAAAATGAGCGTCTCTGTAGCCGGGTGTTGGCACCTGCATATTCTGATTACGGGGCGGAGGGAATACACCCCGTGAGATGTGCCCTTCGTGCTCAATCTCCATCTCCCAGTCATGCAGAGCGGCTGGAGGACCGGTTGGGTTGGTGATCGAGACTCCGAGCGTCATACTGAAGTGACCGTTTAATTGCCCCCAACACCTGGTATTAATGTCGAAGACGAATCGCGGAGATTCCAGTTTCTGTTGAAGTGCGGAAAAGCCTACGTACTGATCCTTCCACGCCGCATAACATGACCAGAATATAAACAAGACACCGATAGCAAGCCACAGCCATGGCGGGAGCGCTTTGACCCATCCAGGTATCTTTGTCGGGTCACCGAAGTTCAAAATCACGGCTTGAATAGTTGCTACGGCCACAGCAAAAATCGTGCCGAAGCGCGCCTCCCAGTGGTTCCATACCGAAACGATAAAAATCCTGAATGGTGCTCCTGTGGAGCCCTTGTCCATCCCAAAATCCTATCACCTTTTTGTGATACACTTTCTGCGCTGAAGCATTCCGTAAAAACATGACTTTCAAGAAACAAAAACCAATTGGGAAGAAACAACCCATCAAGTTGAGGTTTAGTATGGACGAGCCGAAAGGCGCTTCCATCATGGTTCCGGAGAAAGATGTCCCAGTGTTCGCGGGCGACGAAACAGTGGCTCAAAATATCTGTTGCGGAAAATGCGGACATGTTTTAGCGGTCCGTATTTCCATGCGAAGAATCAGCAATATCGTCATCCGTTGCTTCAAGTGTAAGGCGTACAACTTTTTCCCCGACAGCTCCGCAAACTAGACAATCGCCAGTGATTACAATCGTTCCGGCAGTGCTAAATATTCCAGGTGGAAATTCAATTCGGGACTGCATCCTTCGTCGGCGTTTCCAAATTAGGACACTACCGACGGTTCAATATTCGTGTTGGATCTGGTTACGAGTTCTTCGGCGAACCCGTGAGCCACAAGAGCTTCGGTTGTTCCTCGATCCAAGTCATAAAGTCGTTCAAGAATACCCGTTTCAACACTTAATCGGCGAATCAATCTTTGATTGAAGTCCGCAAGCTGCGCTTGACTTGATTGCTGTATTCGCTTCCGCGACGCACGCCAGTTTTCATAAAGAGGAAGCATCGCCGCGAGATCGATACACCGTTCAACCTCTCCCAGCGGTTCAATAGGTTTCCAAACGTAATCGGGCATTCGTTACCATGCTATCCGAATCGGCACAGTCACCTCATCGTTTTGCCCACGTCGCCCCAGCCCCATCTTGTACATTGGTTTGGTGTCCCGGATCCTCGATGGAAACCTCGTACGTGACCAGATCAAATCAGAGTGCCGCCCGCGCATCGAGCGCCTTATAAAACAAGCAGGCCGCGCCCCTGGCCTGGCCGTCGTGCTTGTCGGCGATAACCCGGCTTCCGAGGTTTACGTCCGCAACAAGACGAAGACGGCCGAAGATGTCGGCATCCGCAGCGAAACCATCACGCCCGAAGCCGATATCTCCACTGAAGACCTCCTGATTCTCATCAGGAACCTCAACCACGCGCCGGACATCGATGGCATTCTCGTACAGCTTCCTCTGCCTTCGCACATCGATTCGCAGCGCATCCTGCTCGCCGTCTCGCCCGAAAAAGATGTCGACGGTTTCCATCCGCTCAACGTCGGCCTGCTCTCTACCGGACGCCCCGGCCTGCGCCCCTGCACGCCCAACGGCGTCATTCAGATTCTCAGGCGTTACGACATTCCGATCGCCGGTCAGAACGCCGTCGTCATCGGGCGCAGCGACATCGTCGGTAAACCGATGGCCATGCTCCTGCTCCATGAGAATGCAACCGTGACCGTCTGCCACTCACGCACGCGCGATCTTCCCGGCGTCTGCCGCACCGCGGATATTCTTGTTGCCGCCATCGGCCGCGCCGCCATGGTCACCGCCGACTACATCAAGCCCGGCGCCGTCGTCATCGATGTCGGCATCAACAAGGTCGATAAGAAATCCGAAGCCGAACGCATCTTCGATCCCTCGCGGCTTGCCGATTTTGAACGCCGCGGCAGCCTGCTCGTCGGCGACGTGCATCCCGGCGACGTGGCCCGCGTTTCGTCCGCCTATACGCCCGTTCCCGGCGGCGTCGGCCCGCTCACCATCGCGATGCTCATGAGCAACACCATCGATTCCGCCGAACGCCGCACGCGGGTCTCCTAGGCTCGCATGCTCAAAGTCGGACTCACCGGCGGCATGGCCTGCGGCAAGAGTTTCGTCGCCGCCGCTCTCGGTGAACTCGGCTGCCACATTCTCGAAGCCGATGACGTCGCCCATGAAGTCATCTCCCCCGGCGGCGAAGCTTATGACGCCGTTCTGACTGCCTTCGGCCCCGGCATCCTTGACGACCAGAAGCGCATCGACCGCGCCTTTCTCGCTGCGAAGGTCTTTGGCGACCCCGTCCAGCTCGATCGCCTGAACGCCATTGTCCATCCCGCCGTCCGCACCCGCGCCCTCCGCGAATTCGCCGCGATCGGAGCCACTGATCCGCACGGCATTGTCATCTACGTCGCGGCGATTCTCATCGAATCCGGCGCGTACCGTGAAGTCGATAAAATAATAGTTGTCAGTTGCGCACGTGAGCAGCAGATCGAGCGCGCCATGCACCGGCCCGGCGCGTCGCAGACGAGTGTCCTTGCCCGGCTGGACCGCCAGATGTCTCTTGAGAAGAAGAAGGAATTCGCCGACTACGTCATCGATACCAGTGGCGAGCGCGAAAGCACATTGCGGCAAACGAAAGAGATCTGTCAGCAGTTAAAATCGGAGGCTTTGAGGAGATCGTCATGAGACCACGAGCGCTCATTCTCACTTTACTTTTGGTCACGGGGTTCTGGTTCGTGACTTCGCACGGCGATTGGAACCTGCGCGATCTCAGCCTGCGCCGCATCATCCAGCCCATCTCCACCAACGGGCATCTCTGGTCCGAACCCGTCACGGCCCATGGCTCCGGCTTCGGCGCCGATGAGCAGAACAACATCGACATCTACAAAACCAATCGCCTCGCCACCGTCAACATCACGAGCGTCGTCTACCAGCGCGATTTCTTCTTCCAGGTCTTCCCGCAAAAAGGCATCGGCTCCGGCTTCATCATCAATGAGGAAGGCGAAATCGTCACCAACAACCACGTCGTCAACGGCTCCCACAACCTCACCGTCACGCTGTCGGACAAGAAACAATATCCTGCCACCGTAGTCGGCATCGACCGCCGCAGCGACCTCGCTATTCTCAAAATCAAAGCCGACCGCAAGCTGCCCTTCGTGCGCCTTGGCAACTCCGACAATCTGGTCGTGGGCCAGAAAGTCCTCGCCATCGGCAATCCGTTCGGCCTGGAAGGTACGCTCACCACTGGCATCGTCAGTTCGCTTGGCCGCAGTCTGCAGAATGAAGATGGCGCCCCGCTCGAAGGCCTGATCCAGACCGACGCCGCCATCAACCCCGGCAACAGCGGCGGCCCCCTGCTCGATTCCAGCGGCAACGTCATCGGCATCAACACCGCCATTTACGGCTCCCAGACAGCCAGTGGAGAAGCGGGGAGCATCGGCATCGGTTTCGCCATGCCTATCAACCGCGCCAAGGAAAAGCTGGAGGAATACCGAACTACGGGCCACATTTCGCATCCCACGCTGGGCATTTCGCAGGTTCTGTTTGTGCAGGGCGATATCGCCCAAGAACTGAACATGCCTGCGTCCGGCGGCCTTCTGATTCAGGGCATCGAGCAGGGATCGCCCGCCGAGGCAGCAGGTGTGCGTGGGCCCACGCGGTCCGTTATCGTGGACAACCGATATCGCCTCGGCATCGGCGGGGACCTCATCGTTGCCATTGATGCCGCTCCAGTCGATGGACAAAACGCCTTGACCAACGCCATCAGCCAGAAGCACGCCGGCGACAACATCGTGCTAACCGTCTTCCGTGGCAATCGCACGATGAAAGTGACTGTGAAACTCGGCTCCGCCCCCGAGACACTCTGAATGAAATATTTCGAGGATCTTCAGCCTGGCGAAATACACACAACCCGCGCCCGCACCATCACCGAGACCGACATCGTGAATTTCGCCGGGCTCACCGGAGACTTTTCCGCGCTTCACACTGACGAGGAGTTCGCGAAGTCCGGTCCCTTCGGCCGGCGCATCGCCCACGGCGCTCTGATCTTCAGTATTTCGCTGGGACTTGCCACGCAGATAAACCTGCTGACCGACACGCTGGTCGCCTTCTACGGCGTGGAGAAAATGCGCTTCACGAAACCGGTGTTCATCGGCGACACTATCCACGCCATCAGAAAAGTGACCGAAACCCTGGAGCGCGGCGCCGATCGCGGCGTCGTCACATTCTTAACGACCGTAGTAAATCAGCGCGGTGAACCAGTGCTGGTGTATTCAGACAAACTGGTAATCAAACGCCGCCCCGTCAGCTAGCGGACGTGGCGCACGCACTCATGCGTGCCGCGTCGAGACCATCTCGACGTTGTTTTAAAACGCCGCAGACTCCGATTCGTCCAGACAGTCCGCAATCTCTTTCTGCGTGATTGCCCCCTCTTTGATCATGCGCCACTCGGTTTCCGTGATGTCCACCGTACTCGCGCCGATGCCCTCGCACGTGCCGCCATCCAGCACCAGATCCACGCTGCCATCCATGCTGCCAAAGACTTCAATTCCGCTGCGGCATGTTGGCTTTCCCGAAATATTCGCGCTGGTCGCAATGATCGGCTGATTCAGCCGCGCGATCAGTTCCTCGGTCACTTTACAACTCGCATGCCGCACCGCGAGCCGCCCCGTATTCCCGGTCGCCCGCAGCGGCACTTTCGCGGAAGCCGGCATGATGATCGTCAGCGGACCTGGCCAGAACTTTCGTGAAAGCATCTTGAACCACGGCGAGATATCGCGCGCCAGTTCTTCCACCATCATGGTGTCACGTACCAGCATCGGCAGCGCTCTGTGAATTTCGCGCCCTTTCGCCTGATAAACCTGACGCACCGCGCGCACACTGAAAGGGTCTGCCACCAGCGCGTACAGCGCATCGGTGGGAACCGCAACCACACGACCGCGTCTTATCGCCGCAGCGGCCCGATCCAGTGCGTCCGGTGAGGGCTCATGCGGCTGAATCTCGATCAGGTCGGTGGCCACGTGCGTAAGCGTAACACAGCGGGCCGATTTGCCCGCTCGAATTGCTACGCCGCTATTCTAACTGCTGACCGCTTCGAGCGCCGCTTCCTGCTGCCGCGGTTCAAAGGAATATCCAAACCCACGCACCGAATGAATCAGTCGTGGCGCCGATGCGTCTTTCTCGATCTTCTGCCGCAGCCGCAGAATATAGACATCGACGGTGCGATCCGTAATCGCACGATCCTGTCCCCAGACCGCGTTCAGCAGTTGTTCACGGCTGAACACTACTGCGGGCCTGCTCATGAGGAATTCCAGCAGCCGGAATTCCGTCGCCGTCAGCGCCAGGTTCGCGCCGAACAGTTTCACCTGGCAACTGCTGCGGTCCAGTTCCACACCGCCTGCCTTCAGCAGCCGCGCGGGCGCCGTCTGCGTGCGGAACTGCAGCCTGATGCGCGCGATCAGTTCGCGAATGAAAAACGGTTTGACGATGTAGTCGTTCGCACCCAGTTCCAGCCCCACGATGCGGTCCGTTTCCGAAGCCCGCGCGGTCAGGAAGATCACCGGCGTTTGCGCCAGTTCGGAATCGTTGCGAATACCCTTGCAGATGTCCAGCCCGTCGGAATCCGGGAGCATGACATCCAGCAGAATCAGGTCGGGATGCGTCCGGCGGCAAAGGTCCAGCGCGCCGCGCCCCGTCTGCGATCCGGTTACGAGAAAGCCCTCTTTCTCCAGGTTGTACTTCAGCAGCGCGAAGAGATCTGCGTCGTCTTCGATGATGGCAATTCGTTTTGTCACGGCAATTCCAGCGTAACGGGATTCACGTTACAGGAGGGTTAACAGGCCGTAAACTGTCGATGAAGGAGGGTACTATCCTTATTTCACTTCAAACCGGTACCCGAACCCGCGCACTGTTGTAAGAAAAACCGGCTCATCCGGCTTTTCCTCAATTTGCTCCCTCAGCCGCCGTATGTGTACGTCCACTGTGCGCGGCGTCACGAAATGCTGTTCGCCCCACACCTCGCGCAGCAATTGCTCTCGCGACCACGCCGTACCCTGATGCGTCAGAAAGAACTCGAACAGCTTGAACTCCGTCGACGTCAGGTCGATTTCTTTCTCGCTCTGATACACCCGGCGCGCCGCGCGATCCAGCCGGAAAGGCCCCATGCTCACCGGCGTTTGCGGCACCGCATCCGTCTCCTGCCGCCGCAGATGCGCCTTCACGCGCGCGACGAGTTCTCGCGGACTGAACGGCTTCGTCATGTAATCGTCACCGCCGATCTCGAGCCCCAGCACCCGGTCGACTTCATCCGCTCGCGCCGTCAGAAACACCACCGGCGTGCGTTTCAGCTTCGATGTCTGGCGAATCTGCCTGCAGATATCGAATCCGTCCTGGCCGGGCAGCATCACGTCGAGCACAATCAGATCGGGCTCCCACGTTTCCAGATCGCGCACGGTCTGACCAGTGCCGTTCAGCAGCTTCACGTCAAAGCCGCCGCGCGTCAGATTGTATTCGATCAGCGAAGCGAGTTCCGCTTCGTCTTCCACAACCGCGATTTTTCTGGACATGAGCGTCAAGCCCGTGCGTGCGCCGCCTGGCATTCCGGACAGGGGCAGATGCTGCGCAGGTGGTCGTACGAGTATATCCCGGTGTTGTGCCCATCGTTCCACTCGATGCGCAGCGCGTAGTTGCCCACCGGCTCGATTGCCACCATCCGGTCTTTCGCTTTGTACATCTGAAACGGATTTGCCGCCGGCGCTGCGGCAGCATTGGCCGATCTTTTCGGCCGCGGCTCCGTCCCATGCGTGCCCGCACACGTCGCACAGGGGCACCAGTCTCGCAGATACTCCACGCCGAAGGAACTGTGATGGCCGTCTTTCCAGTCGATCTCGATGCCTTTCGATTTCGATATCGCTATATGTTCAGGGTCTGTTAACTGACTCGTCATTGAATAATCTTGTGGCGCACGCACTCTGCGTGTTGGCCGATCGAAGCCTGCTGGCCCAGGCCTTATCCCCGGACAAGTGGACCTGGAGACGGTGCTTGTGGTCAGGACTCTTCTCGACGCCTGTTTTCGACTCATCCCATTTTCGCAGGCGTTACTGATTCACGAGACGTTCTACGTCCCGCACACCGGAGATCCGCCGCATCGCGGAGCACAACTTCTCCAGTTGCTTCTTATCGCGCACATCGACCGTCATTTCCACCAGCGCCTCGTCATTGTGCGAGTTCACGTCCGTCTTCGCTTCCAGACTGCGCACGTTGGTCTTCTCGTCCGACAGTACCGTCGTCAGCTGGTGCAGCAGTCCCGGACGGTCGTCCGTATGCACCACGATTCGAACCGGGAACGAGTCGCTCGCATCGCGCGCCCACTCGACTTCAATCTTCCGCTCCGCATCGTAGATCAGGTTGTTCACATTCGGGCAGGTCCGCGAATGCACCGCGATGCCCTTCCCGCGCGTCACGTACCCGACAATCCCTTCGCCCTTGATCGGATTGCAGCACTTCGCACGGTACACCATCACGTCGTCGACGCCGTGGATCTTGATGACCGCATCGTCATCCTTCCGGCGATACTGTTCGCGCGCCTGCGCCGGCGTTTGCTCCACGACCGGCGAGGGTGCCGGCGCTTCGTCCGCTACCTGCCCCGGCGCTGCATTCTGCAGCACCTGCCGCGCCGAAAACTTGCCGTAGCCGAGGCTTGCATACAGGTCTTCGACCTTGCCCAGCCCGTACTCCCCGGCCACGCGCTCCAGATCGTTCTTCTGAATCCGGCTGAGCTGCACCCCGAGGCGGCGCGCTTCTTTCTCTAAATAATTCTGCCCGATTTCGATCGCCCGCTCGCGCTCGTTCTCGTTGATGATGTGCTTGATCTTGTTCTTCGCGCGCGAAGTCTTGACGATGGAGAGCCAGTCTTTGCTCGGACCGTGCCCCGCCTGCGTCAGCACGTCGACGATATCGCCGTTGCGCAGTACATAGCGCAAAGGAACAATACGGCCATTGATCTTCGCGCCCGTGCACGTGTTGCCCACTTCCGAGTGCACCGCGTAGGCAAAATCGATCGGGCACGATCCCGAAGGCAGCACGATCACCCTGCCCTTCGGCGTAAAGCAGTAAACTTCCTCCGGGTACAGATCCACCTTGAGCGTGGACATGAACTCGCCCGGATCGCGCATCTCCTGCTGCCACTCCACCAGTTGCCGCAGCCACGCCACACGCTGGTCGTCCTGGACTCCGCGCTTGCCTTCTTTGTACTTCCAGTGCGCCGCAATGCCTTCTTCCGCGATGCGGTGCATCTCCTCCGTGCGGATCTGAATCTCGAAGTGCTTGCCTTCCGGACCCACTACTGACGTGTGCAGCGATTGGTAAAGGTTCGGTCGCGGGATCGCAATGAAGTCCTTGATCCGCCCCGGCACGGGCGACCACTCGTTGTGGATCACGCCCAGCGCCCCGTAGCAGTTCTTCACCGAGTCCGTAATGATGCGCAGCGCGAGCAGATCGTACACCTGATCGAGCGAGATCTTTTGCCGTTTCAGCTTCTGATAAACCGAGTAAGCGCGCTTCACCCGCGCGTCCACCCTTGCAGGAATGCCTTCGCGACGCAGTTCGGCTTCCACCGTCCGCCGCATTCGCTCCAGATACTCTTCGTTCGCGGCTCGCTGTGTGTCGATCGATTTCGAAATCTCCGCGAAGGCCTCAGGGTCCAGATACCGGAACGAAAGATCTTCCAGTTCGCCGCGCACCTTGCCCATGCCGAGCCGATGTGCGATCGGCGCGTAGATCTCCAGCGTTTCGCGCGCGATGCGTTCGCGCCGCTCCACACTCAGGCTGCCCAGCGTCCGCATGTTGTGCAGACGGTCCGCCAGTTTCACGATGATCACGCGAATATCGTTGACCATCGCCAGCAGCATCTTGCGGTAACTCTCGGCCTGGCGATCTTCCGCCGAGAAGAAATCGATCTTACTTAACTTAGTAACTCCGTCGACGCACTTAGCCACTTCGTCGCCGAAGTTCTTCTGAATGTCCGCTGTGGTGACGCTGGTGTCTTCGACGATATCGTGCAGCAGCCCGGTCTCAATCGAGACCACGTCCATCCGCATATCGGAGAGAATCTGCGCCACCGCAAGCGGATGGCACATGTAGGGCTCGCCCGAAGCCCGTTTCTGGCCCGCATGATACTGGTTCGCAAACTGATAAGCTTTCTCGATCGGAGAAAGGTCCTCTTTAGGACGCACTTCTTTGAGGGAAGCTATCAGCGACTCGAAGTCTTGCGCTTGCGCGGCGTCAGGCCCGGACACAGGGGACACATCTCCATTCTAAACGCCGCCTGCTCAAACCTGGGCCAATATGCAACCCAGGCCCGCTTCTTTCACGTATCTCCGCACGTCAGTACGTGCCCTGCTGCCTCACGTATGTCTTTACACAGTGGCACCGGTCGCCTCACCCGTATCCACGCACACTGGCACGGTAGCCTCGTTGTCCCCGCACACTGGCACACGGTCGCCTCACTCATGTCCCCGCACACGGTCGGTGGCACTGGTCTGATTCATAACCCCAAACGTAAGCGCGGGGAAAGCTTCCAAAAAACCAAAGGGACGAGCGTTAAGCTCGTCCCTTTAACCCTTTCCCTTTGTATCTGCCGAACTATTCCGTCTGCTCGGCTGCCTGCGACTTTTTAGCGGCCTTTTTCTTCATCGTGTCCATAGCCTTCTGTATCCACGAATCCGCTTCTTTCGAGTCGGCCGCAAACTGTTCCTTGGTGTCTTCCAGATCCGCGCGATAGCGGATCAGCAGGTTCATGTACGACATCGCATTCTCATAGTCCGGATCGATTTCGAGAGCCTTCTTCTCGTCATCGATGCCGTCCGTAAGCGTCTGCCAGTATTTCGCCTTCAGGTCAGCCTTCAGATCCGTCTCAGGCGGCGCACCCTTCTTCGCTTTCGCCGGTTTCGCCTCTTTCAGTGGACCCGGATCTTCCGGCTTCAGGCCCTGCGCAGCCCGCGCTTCACGCCATGCAGGAACAAACCCGCTCCACGCAATAACACCCAGCGTGTAATACGCTTCTTTGTTCTTGGGATCCGCCGCGATCACTTTCTTGTTCCACTCGATCGCCTTCGGGTAATCCTTCATGTTGTAGTAAAGGTTTGCCAGCGACTGCATCGCAAGAAGTTTGTTCTTGTCGTCCAGGTTCGAGCTCAGTGCCGTCTGGAACTGCTGCAGCGCCGAATCGGCATTGCGCTTATTTTCGGGCGCTTCCGAACCGGGCACATACTGCGTCATGTAAGCGGTCGCGAGGTACAAACGCGCCGACGGAAGATCGGGATCGAGATCGATCGCCGTCTTGAAATCGTCAGCCGCCGCCGTATACTGGCCGGCTTTGAACGCGTTGACGCCCTTGTTCAGGTTGTCGCGCGCCTTCAGCTTGTTGCAGCCCACGCTCAGCATCGCAAGCCCGATCAATGCAACCGTCGCGGCTGCCTTGCCTGGCGATATTCCTGTTTTCTTTGTTCCCAGCGGTGTCGAAATGCAACGCATTTACTTGCCTTCCTCCACCTTCGGGGTCATCAGGCCGACTTTGTCGATGCCCGCCCCGTGCGCGATGTCGATCGCGTCCGCCACTTTCTGAAATTCGAGATCCTTGTCACCCTTCACGAACACGACTTTTTCGGCGCGTGTCTTGAAGATGTCGACCAGCGAATCGCTGAGCTTATCCCAGGTAACATCCGTCTGGTTGATCTTGACCTTGGCCTGCGCATCGATCACGATCACTACCGTGCGGTCGTTGTTATCCGGCTGCTTCTGATTAGGAGGCGGCGGCTGGGGCGCCAGCGCGTCTAACCCGTGCGGTGACACGGGCGAGATCGCCATGAAGATAATCAGCAACACGAGCAGAATATCAATCATGGGGGTCATGTTGATATTGGACTGCGGACCGCTTCCCCCGCCGACTGCCATTCCCATAAAATTTAGCTCCTTAAAATTTTCCTGAACTGGTGGCGCGGGCGGTCTCGCCCGCGATATCTTTCTTTATCTCTTTATCCGCTAAGTCTTGGGCTTCTTGACGCTGTTATCGGCAACCTGCTCCGTCAGCAGACCTACATCGTCAACTCCGCCTGCGCGAAGATTGTCGACAACATCTTCGACCGTCTCATACTTCGATCGCGCATCGGCTCGGATGTAAACGATCTTCGAGGGCTTATCCGCCAGAAGGTCTTTCACCTTCGGCGCCAGTTCTTCTACATTCACTTTCTGTAAGCCAGGGCTCAGGAAGACCTGTCCGTCGCGGGTGATCGCGACCGTGACCGCGTCTTCTTTATCGGCGTCCGCCATGACAATCGGGTTCCGTGCCTTGGCGAGATCGATATTGGCGCCCTTGTTCAGCATCGGCGTGATAACCATGAAGATGATCAGCACGACGAGCATCACGTCCACCATGGGGGTGACGTTGATGTCCGAGACGGGTGGCGGCGCTTTCTTAAGCTGCATGTCTTAATCTCCTGTCACTTGCGGACGTGTTGGAAATTCTCCACGGCGGATATTCGTTGGGTACGGCCGCCGCGGAGATTCAATCAACTCGCTTCGCTTGTTAAATGCTGCTGACTACTTGCGTGCGCCGGCGCGCATCTGGCTGCGTTTCAGGAAGTAATCGAGCAGTTCCGAGCTCGAGTTACCCATTTCCACGTCGAACGCATCCACACGGCCTGTGAAGTAGTTGAAGGCCCAGACGGCGGGCACCGCAACGAACAGACCGATAGCGGTCGTCACGAGAGCTTCCGAAATACCACCGGCGATAGCGCCGATGCCGGGAGTCTTCTGCGCGGCCATCGTTTTGAACGCGTTGATGATGCCGACGACGGTACCGAACAGACCGACGAACGGGGCCGTCGAACCGATGGTGGCCAGCGCCGCAACGCCACGTTTCAGTTCGGCGTGCACAATGGCTTCAGACCGTTCCAGAGCGCGCCTCGAGGCCTCAATCTCTTCGCCCGAGATTTCCGTGCTGCCCTGATGGGCCTGGAATTCCTGCAAACCCGCCACGACAACCTTGGCGAGATGGCTCTTCTTGTAACGATCGGCGATTTTGATTGCCTCGTCGAGTTTTCCTTCGCGCAGCGCGCCGGCTACTGCCGGGGCAAAAGCGCGGCTCTGTTTGCGCGCCGCATTGAAGGCCATCGCGCGATCGATCATCACGCCAATGGACCACGCCGACATGATGAACATAAGGACAACGACAGCTTTGGCCAGAGTACCCATCTGCTCCCAAAGGTGGCGGAAATCCCAACCGGGCGCGCCCGCTTCCTGCAACAACATGAACGCCCATACCTGCATCTGTAAAAGCATTTTTCTAATCTCCTGCGAGTTGATTTAAACGAGTCAGTTCCAAAAACCTGTTTGTTTCAAAAAAGGCTTGCTTCAAAATGGCTTGCTTCAAAAAAGTCTGTCGGCGATTGTTCACTCTGGCCTGGACTACTGGCTCAGCGTGAAATTCACGTCGATGGTCGTGATCACTTCCACGGGGTCACCGTTAAGAAGAGTCGGTTTATACTGCCACTGCTGAACTGCCTGCATCGCCGCCTGAACCAGAAGCGGCGGGCCGCCCAGAAGCTGCAGATTCTGAATTGTTCCATCCTTCGAAATCGTGGCCTGGAACTTCACCGTGCCCTGCACGCGGGCAGCCTTGGCCAGCGGCGGATAGACGGGCTTGGTCTGTTTGATGATGTTGGCCGCCGTTACGTTACCACCAACCCGGATCGGCGCCGTAGGAGCCTTCGGCTTCGGTGGCGGCGGAGGAGGAGGAGGAGCAATCGGCACGCCGCCGAGAATACCGCTCAGCGCGCCGCCCGCCACACCACCGGGAATTCCACCCACCACGCCCGCGGCCGACGGCGGCTCTTCGGACTCCACAATCATCTTGATTTCTTTCGGCACCGTCTTGGGAGCCGTCAGCTTACCCATGTCGAACTGCTTCGGGGCCGCCTTCACAACCTTCACTGCCTGCGGAGGCGGTGGTGGCGGCGGCGGCGGTGGCGGCGGCGGCGCTGTCAAAAATGTTGACAGCTGCGCGCTCGGCAGCGCATCGAAATAGATCAATGGAATGATGACGATAATTCCCAGCAAGACCAACTGGATCACAAACGACAACAGAATCGTGTATGGTTTCTTGGTCGTACCTACGCCATCGACGAACGTTTGCTCAAACATATAGTCCTTTCAAGCGAACCTGAACTTTCAACCGGGGCAGCGGTCTTACTTCTCCACGCTTCTTTACTTAGCCACTCTCACCGGACTCTTGCCGGAACCGGACTGCCTTGCCGGCGCAGCGGCTCCACTTACGACAGGCACCGGCGTCCCGCCTGTTCCCGTACCCTTCTTCCTCGCATCCATGAAATCATGGAAGCCGAGTACGATCGGGCTCGCGATGTAAACCGAAGAATACGTCCCAACGATAATACCGGCAACCAGCGCAAAAGAGAAACCGTGCAGTACCGGGCCACCGAATAAGAACAGCGATATCACGGTCAGGAACGTTAAGCCGGCGGACATCACGGTCCGGCTCAGCGTCTGGTTAACGCTTCTGTTCATTACATCGACCAGCCGTTCGCGGCGGTTCATGTGCAGGTTCTCGCGAATACGATCGAAGATGACGATCGTATCATTCATCGAGTACCCAACCAAAGTTAAAAGTGCGGCAATCACTGTCAGCGTGATTTCTTTATTAAACAAAGAGAAAATCCCGACCGTGATGATCGTGTCGTGGAACACCGCAATTACCGCCGCCGCCCCGTAAATCAATTCGAACCGGAACCAGATGTAGACCAGCATGCCGGCCAGCGCGAGCAGCGTGGCTTCAATCGCCGAGCTCCGCATATCCGCGCCCACCTTCGGCCCGACGATCTCGATATCGCGCGCCGCTGTGTAAGGGGCGAGATACGTCGTCTGCTTCAGAACATCCATCACCTGCGGCGTCACGCCCGGCGTGGTCCTCAGGGCGTCGAGGTTCGCCAGCAGCCCGCCGTTATGCTTGTTGCGCCAGTCCACAATCGCCGCGCCCAGCTGATTCACCTGCGGGTCCGACAGCGAAGCACCGCCGCGCTGCAGCGGATCGCGCACCACGTTGGCTACATCGTTCGCGCTCGCGTTGTTCAAGTCCAGTTTCCCGTTATTCGGTTGCCCGAAAGTCTTCTTCAGCGTGTCCAGAACCAGTTGACGGTTCTTCGCCAGCGTCACGTCGTCGGCCCCTTCGGTGCCGATCGCGATCTCGTTCGAACTGTTCTCGAAGGTCTGTACGCTGGGCGGACTCGACAGCGCTTTCGACAGCGCATCCCGGACCTGGTTGACAGGCGGGTTTCCCAGGAACTTGACAGTCATCGTCATGCCGCCCTTGAACTCAATGCCGTAGCGCGGTCCGCCTCTCATGGCGAGACTGCCAAGCCCCAGCACCGTAAGGATCAGCGAAGCTATTATGAACGGC
>ODAK010002882.1_pt1 | contig 17952 bp, 13 predicted proteins | sample 1539591 | NCBI WGS metagenome assembly ODAK01 (sample SAMEA3539303, study PRJEB22396) | soil metagenome | biome: tundra; feature: field; material: soil | place: USA | collected 2010-05 | depth 0.15 m
ATGGCCCGGTACAGCTCGGTGTCTCGCATCCACCATCGCTAGCCCCGAATCCCCCTGCCGCCAACCCAGCTGCCAGCCCTCGATGGTCGCCTGTCCGAAGCCACCCGAAACCCGGAAGAGCCGCGCGACTCCGCCTACGATGAACGCCGCGGTGGAAACATTGCCGGCGCTTTTCGCGTCGCTCCACAGGCTGACGCCGTTCGGGTCGGCGCAGAGGTCGGGGCACGCCTTTTGGGCGTCGCTCTTCTTGGACATGGTCACCAGCCCGGTTGTGGGAGGCACGCGGTCGCCCGATCGGTGACGATGTGAGGGATTGGCTTGCGGCCAAGGCTCAACTTCGCTCGGAGCGCATGCTGGAGGTTCTGGAGAAGCCGCTGCGCGACGCGGCGACGCAGGAGGCGCTCGTCAAGCTTCGCGACAAAGCGGCCGACGACGGCGCGGGTCGCATGACCAGGCCGACCTCGCGAACGTAGACGCGTCTTCTGGGGACCCTCGTGACCCCGGGCAACAAGCGAGCGATCGTGTTGAGCGGAAACCTTGGGTACTCTTACGCAATGCGACCCCTTCGGTATTCCATCAACGTCACGTTGGACGGCTGCTGCGATCATCGTGCGATGCTCGCGGACGAAGACTTGCATCGTCACGCGGCCGAGAACCTCGATCAGGCCGATGCCATCCTCTTTGGCCGGGTGACTTACGAAATGATGGAGGCAGCGTGGCGGGGGCCGGCGCGGACGGGAGCCAGGCCTGATTGGATGGAGCCCTTCGCCCGGACGATCGACGCGGCAAAGAAGTACGTCGTGTCGAGCACCCTGGACCGGGTCGATTGGAACGCGGAGCTCGTGCGCGGGGATCTAGGGAAGGCCGTTCAGCAGCTCAAGCGGGAGTCGGGTAAGGGACTGCTCGTGGGAGGCGTGAAGCTCCCGCTGGCGTTGGCGGAGCTGGGATTGATCGATGAGTACGAGTTCGTGGTGCAGCCCAGGCTGGCGGGCCATGGGCCGACGTTGTTCGCGGGGCTATCGAAGCGCATCGACTTGAAGCTCGTGAGCCGGCTGGAGTTCGGCTCGGGGGCGGTGGCGATGCGGTATGAGCCGAGACGGTAGCCATCGGGCTTGCTAGCCCGAGTCGGCCGCATCATGGAGCAACTCGGGCCAGAGGCCTCGACCCCGGTTTACTTACGAAGGACGAGAACCCGAAATGGAGAGTGCGGACGGGTCGGAGGATCGAGGCGGACTTCCGAGAATCCAGAGGCCTTGGCGATGGAGCCCATTCGATCCACGCCCAGCGCGGTCGTCATCTCTTTGTTGTGGTCGAAGAAACGCCCGATGTGGTCCTCGGTGAGACCATACTGGCGCATCGTTCTCTTCCAGAACTCGAGCTCCACGCTCCGGTCGATCCTGTCGGACCCGCAGAACGCATCCGAGAAGACGGCCCATCCCCCTGGATGAAGAATCTTGCTGCACTCTTCCGCAAACCTGGTGAATTGTCCGAGCTGATCGCTGTCTCCGATGACGTCATGGAGAACCAGGGATCCGCAGACGATGTGAAATTTCTCCCTCGCGAGCTCGGGCGGCATCGCCTCGAACGCCCTGCCCCAGCGAAAGTGTCGTGAAATGTTCGGCCACCGGCCCTGGAACTTCTTCGCGATCATCTCCTGCATGCGGCGCGACGAGTCCACCGCATGGTAGCTGCCTATGAGTCGTCGCGCGTGGAGCGGCCGGTTCAGGTGCTCGAACCAGTCGAGAAGGCGCTCGGTCAACGCCCCGGTCCCGTTCCCGATCTCCAGAACGTCGCAGGGGCTGGTGCCGGCACCCAGAATCTCCGAAGTCGCGCGTTGCACCTCGGCCGACGTGGCCTCGATGAGCTGAGTGTACTCGGGGATCCAGCAGCGAATGTGCTTGTCGTAGTGATCGAAGTAGTCGTGACTGCGATCGTTCACGTCGCTCCATTGCTCGTCCCACTGACCGATGCCGTGGAGGGCCAGCCATTCGCTGCGAAGGTCGGCCGCCGTCATGTTCTCGCGGAACTCGACGGTGCCCTCGCGGATGGACGCGTAGAAGGTATCGGCCAGCTCGGCCTTGTACTCGCTCCTCGTGACGTGAAATAGGAGACGCTCGTTCTTGTACGTGTATCCGCCCACCACGTCCGGCTCCACGAGCAGGATGTCCCAGCCGACGCCGAGCTCGCCGAGGGGATGCGGCGCCGCGCGTTCGTCGGGGACGTGTCCGACACGAACGTGGTAGATGTCTCGTTGCTTCGTCAGCATGCTGCACATCTTCGACAGGTCGCCGTTGTCGAAGAATGTCTTCCAGTCGAGCAAGAAGAGCCGCTCGGTCAGCCCGGTTTCGCTGGGATCCGGCGCGTCGTTCCAGAACGCCTCGACATCGTCGGACATGTCCGCGATCGCCCGTCCCCCCTTCCCTCCGCTCCAGCGTCGCCAGAGGGCGAGACACCGCTGGTAGTAACGCGCGTCCACCTCGAGCGCGCGATACCCGCCTCCGCGGAGGTCGTCGAGCACTTGAACGAACCATCCGCTCACGAACTGAAGGAGCACGCTGTCGCCGAGGCGGGCATCGTCCACGTTCGACAGCTCTCGCGAGATGCCACGCATCGTTTCGAACAGGAGCGCGCGAGCCGGCGAGAGCGCGGTATGCACTGCCTGGAGCTTCTTGCGCAAGCGCTCGCGAAACGCATTCCACTCCCCCGACGCGTCGAGGGTGCTTGGATATTCCTCGTATTCCACGTCGCCAAGGTCGGCGGGGAGCGGCCGGCCCGGCGTGATTCCGATGAACCGGAAGTAGTCTTGCAGTCCCTCGTCCGACAGGCTTGCCTTGTTGACCAGAATGATGGTCGGCAGTGCTCGCGCGCGGGCGTAACCCACTTCGAACATGACGTTCGGGGCGCACGTCGAGCAGTCCGCCAGCATGGCGTGGGCCTCGCCGAGCGCCCGCTCCACCTTCTCGCGCACGCCCGCATCGTCGACTCGAACGCTCGTCATCGGATCGGAGACTTCGAATCTGGCATCCCTGATCGTCGCCGTCACCTCGCGAATGAGCTTGGCCGTCAAGGCCTTGTCGACGCATTTGGTCTCCGAATACGACAGGAAAACTTTGGGCGCGACTGCGGGGTGTGACGACATTTGCCTCCCGGCCGACGGCTTGTCTCGCTTGAACCAAGCGGGCTGCGCTCGGACCACTCACCGGGGATCGGCGCTGACCGCGGTCCGACCCCCCGCAACGGCTACCCCGCGAGGATGGCCGGATGTTGCCACGCTCGGCGGAGACAGCCAAGGAGCAAGGCGCCGGCGTGGAGAGATGGCTAGCCCGTCCCGCCCCTCCCTCGACCTCGACGCCCTTCTTCAGAGAGCGGCCGCGGAGGATCGCCGCAGCCGGGGCGTTCGTGACACCGTCGTTCTCGAGGTCGCCGCTCCCGACGAGCCTCGGGCGCACGACGTAGTCGCACAAGCCGACGATCGCGACCGTGCCCCGGACGAGCACGAAGACGCCCGCCCGCGACCGATCGCTCGCGAAGAGGAACAAGGCCGTCGGGACCCACACGACGAGGGTGCCCACGACGGGCACGAGCGACGTCACCGCGGTCATGGCGCCCAGGAACGCGGCCTCGGGCACGCGGGCCATCGCGAAGCCGGCGCCCGCGACGGCTCCCTGGGCGAGCGCGGTCCCGAAGTTGCCGATGACCACAGTGCGACCGAGCCGCTGCGCCTCGCGAAGGAGCCGGCGCGTATGGTGCGGGTTGATGGGCATGAGGCGCACGGTGCGCCTGGCGAGTTCGGCCCAGTTCCGCGAGACGAAGAACATCGTCGCGGTCGTGAAGAGGAGCGCGAGCAGGGACTCGAGGAGCGCGCCCGTGACCTTGGCGGCGCGCGCCGCGAGGACGCTCGCGAGGTCGCCCGCTGCGCTCTTCAGACGATCGGTCATCGCCCCGGGGTGTACGCCCAGGGTGGCGAGGGGGGCCTCGATCTGGTGGACGAGGCGCTCGGCCGGTCCGCCGGGCGCGAGCGACGCGGGTACCGCGGCAACCACGTCGATGCCCTTCAAGACGAGTAGGTACGCCAGGACCGCGATCGTCCCCGTGACGACGAGCGTCACGGCACCGGTGACGAGGGCCGCGGCAAGCGTGGGCCTGCCGGTCCGGCGGGCGAGCGCGCGGTAATAGGGATACGCAGTGAAGGCGAAGACGGTCCCGAGCAAGACGCCGACGCCGACCGGGACGATGATCCAGAAGATCGCGAGGATCCCGAGGAGTGCGAGGACGCCGAGCGCCCACGGCTCGGAGGGGGCGAGCTGGAGCCTCGCGTCACGCGCCCGCGTGTGCGCGCCGTGTCAGGCTCGGACCCGGCGTCGACGGGTGGTTCGCTCATCGGTAGCCGCTATCCACGATGCGTGCCGACGAGCCCGGAAGCGCGGCCGCGACGGGTTGGGTTGGGCAGGACCGAGCAGAAGTCCGGCTCCGCCTCTCAGAAAACCGGCCATGATGCGCGTCGCAGACCTCCTTCGCGATCGACGAAGACTGACAGAAGTGCCTCGCCGCACGATGCCGCACGCCGCCGTCGACCACCTCGGATCGATTCGAACAGGACGCCGTGCGCCGCGGAACTTCGCGACCGACGTCGCTTACAATGCTTCGTGTGAGTCTGGTGCGCCGCCGGCCGGTCGTTGCGGCGTTGACCGTGGTTCTGCTGGGCGTCGGCGTCTTTCTGGGCGCCCGGTGCGTCCTCCGGCCGCAAAGACGTGACCGCCGCGTGGAGGTGCTCCACGGGATGCAGAATGAGGGAGCCACAGGTCGTCCTATCTCCTGGTGGCTCTGGGCGGCAGGGCAAATGGCCGGATTGAAGGTCCCGGACGCCGGCTCCGGAGAGGCGTGGGACGGGCCGGTGGCCGCCGTCGTTCGCGCGCCGGCCGAGCCAGTCGACGTTGTTCTGGCTGATGGCGGGAATCGAGCAGACGCCGAGGACGCGTGCCGCGCCATCTGGCTCGTGCGACACCTCCTCCCGCCCGCTGGCAGCGGCGAAAATCTCATCGTTGGCCTTCGGCAGCTAGGGTCGGCTCTCACCGTAGTGAGGAAGGGCCGCGTTCACCTTGATTCCCTCGACCTCGGCTTCGACGTTCACGTGGAGTCCGCCACGGTCGGCTTCGACTCGGCTTGGTGCCAGGTCCAGAGCGTCTCGCACGAGGGCGAGCCCTATGAAATGAGGATGACCTGTGGCGCCGATGCGAGCGTCGAGGCTCCAATCGGTGCAGCGCTCGGCAACGGGTTCTCTGTCTTGACGCGGCGAGGTGACTGGACCTTCTGGCGTGTGCACTTTGGACGGCCCGACGCGGAGGAGCGCGCGGCAAGAGCTCTGGCCAAGGCCCTCGGGGCAGCCAGCAGGACCCCACGCCTCCCGAGCTGTCGGCTGCCTACGAGCGACTGACGTCTCCATTCGAGCGGCTCAAGGTGTGGCGTGGCGGCCATTGGGGCGACCACGAAATGGCCACGTTGGAGCGGGCCAAGCGGTACGACTTGCTCCGGGGCGTCCTGCGGGGGCCCAACCCGGAAGGCCGCGCCCTGGCCACCTTGGCATTGGAGGAGGCCGGGGAACTCACAGCCGACGACCGCCACACCGTGAAGGCCCTCGCGCAGGTCCCCGTGGCCATCGAAGTCGCCGCTGAAGATGACATGGTGATGGACTGGCCTTCTTCCAGGTTCTTCTCGCGACCTCGATGGCCAGTGGCATCGCCCGCTTCAGGAGCATCTGCCCGGGGAGCGTCGAGTTCTTCACAGCCCTGAAGCCAGACGTCGCAGGGCGGCCCTTGCGCATCCTGCGAGAAGCCGCTGCAGTTCGCGCACTCAGGGTCGCGAAAAATCGACGGGATGGGTGCATCCCTGAGGGAGAAGGCCGCGCACATGAGCCCCGATCGATCGCGGCAAGCGCGAGAGCGGAGCATCGCGTCGTAGGGAACGCGTTCCCCGATCGGCCCGAAGGATGAACGCCTCGCGCGCGTGGATTGGAGCCTCGACGCGCGCAGTCGATCCACCTATGTTTTCGCTGAGGAGGAGCCCTCGATGACCATCACCATTACCGCCTTTGAACGCTCACCCGATGGCGGCAAGGGACTGGCGCGTGATACGCGCGTTCGCTGGGCGCTCGAGGAGGTGGGCCAACCCTACCAGGTTCGCCTTGTTTCGTTTCGTGCGATGAAGGAACCCGCGCATCTGGCGCTTCATCCTTTCGGCCAAATTCCGACTTATGAGGAAGGCGATCTCGCGCTGTTCGAGACGGGGGCGATCGTGTTTCACATCGCCGAGCGACATGCGGGCCTGCTGCCGGGCGATGCCAGTGCTCGGGCGCGCGCGATCACATGGATGTTCGCCGCGCTCAGCACGGTGGAGCCGCCGATCCTTGAACTCGTAACCGCCAGGCTCATTGAGAGCGACAGGTCCTGGTCCGCGCAACGCATGCCTCTCGTCGAGGATCGCGTCCGTGTCCGGCTGGGCCAACTCTCCCGTCGCCTTGGCGATGCCGACTGGCTCGATGGCGCGTTCAGCGCGGGCGACCTGATGATGGTGTCGGTGCTGCTCAGGCTGAGAGCGTCGGGCATTCTGGACGAATTCGCGAACCTGGCTGCCTATGTCGCCCACGGCGAAGCCCGGCCCGCCTACAAGCGTGCCTTCGACGCCCAATTGGCGGTCAACACCGGCAAGCCGCCGACCGGCTGATTGCGGTCTGTCCTCGTTCGAAGTCGCGCTCTGATCCCTCGACCCGGGCGCAAAAGGGGCATTCTCCAATGAGCAAACAGCCGATGTCGGGGTCGCTGGTGTGGGGGCTCGTCGTGGGCCTCGCTGCCTGCTCGAGCAGCAACAGCAGCGGCGACGGCAGTGGAATCAAGGTCACCTACTTCTGCGCGGAGAATGATCCCACCGCCCAGACCGACTGCAACACGTGTACGGCCGCGAACTGCGCCGCGGAGAGCGCCGCCGAGGTCGGCCCCGACTGGAGGTCGGGGATCAATCACCGGTCCGTGCGAGGCCGCCGTGTCGTGCCTCGCGCAGTGCGCGTGCGCCGACTCTTCGTGCTTCGACGCGTGCGCCCGGACGTCCGAGACCGAAGACTGTCGGGCCGCCGCCGAGGCCACCGGCAAGTGCACGGACAAGAATTGCCCGTCGTGCTCGTCGACGACAACGAGCAGTGCGGACGCCGGCGGGAGCGACTGAGCCATCGAGTCGCCCGTGACCCCATTGACCGGCCCGCGCTGCCGGTGCCATCGTGCGGTCGATGGTCGTCGAGATTGCCCTGTTGAAGGCCAAGGCCGGCGCAGCCGAACAGCTGCGCGACGGCCTGCGAGCCGCTCGGTCGGTTATCGCCCGCGCCCCCGGATACCTGACCAGCGTGTTCTATCAGGGCGTCGAGAGCCCGGAGTCATTCATCTTGCGGGTGGGGTGGCGCACGCTCGAAGCGCACACGCGCGAGTTCCGTCAGGGTCCGCTTCTCGCCGAGTGGCGAAGCCACTTCTACCACCTGCTCGATGGGACGCCGACGGTGGCTCACTATGAGGCCTTCGCGGGGCCGGAATCAGCACCGTAGGGCCCTCGCGGCGCGCGGGGGGACGCCGAGAGCGACGTGGCAAGAAGCAGCCCGCAAGGAGCCAGGCCCTGCTTACACGCGCGTGTGCTTGAAGTCGTAGACGCAGACCGCACGCTTTCAACCTTAACACGCCGCATGTCACGGAGTGACTGTCCTGTCCACAGCGGCTCGCGGCCCTACAGCACCGGGGACTGGACCCGGCGAGAAACGGAAGCGGCTCCTCCCGGGCTGTCCACGGAAGCGGGGGATCTTCATCCGCCGTCACGCCCCCCGGGTGGCCGTATCTGCCGTCGCGAGAGGCTCGGTGGTCTCCTCAAGTTCTACGAACGAAAGGCCGCGTAGAACCGGGGCGGATCCCCCGTGGGACACTACGAGCAAGAGTTCCGCAACAGGCCTGGCGTTCCTCGGTCAGTGGGCAAGCGAACGCTTCAGCTGCCTCTCGTGACGACGTTCGCCATCGATGTGCCTGACGGGGCCACGATCCACGGAATCGCGTTCGATGTGGAGCGCAACGCCGATAGCGGTCTCGCTGCCGACGACACCATCCAGATCGTCCGGAATGGAGCCGTCGCGGGCGCCAACCGCGCCAAGGCCGGCGCGTGGCCCACGACGCTGACCGACGCGACCTATGGCGGGCCGGACGACACGTGGGGCCTCGCCTGGACCCCCGCCGATGTGCGGGCGGGAACCTTCGGCCTCTCCGTGGCGCCCCGGTACGTCGACACCGCCGGCAACGATCGCGCGCACGTCGATGCGGTGCGCGCGACGGTCTTCTACACCGTCGATTGCGATTGAGGGGCCGGACTCCGGCGTGCCCCGCGCGCCGATCGCGGCGGGAGGCCGGGGGGTCGGGCATCTCGCTGACGGTGACGTCGCCGAGATGGCCGGTTACGGGCTGACCGAAGGGCGGACGGTCGGTAGCCTTCGTCTTCTCGCCGAAGCAATCACCACGATAGACGCCACGACCATCACGGTCAGGGCTTCGGCGCGAGCGGTGGCTGTGATGGCGACTCGGGCGGGCCGCTCTTGATCCGAGCGCCCGACGGCACCGTCGCAGCGATTGCGAGCCGGGTTCAAGCCATCAGCGTACACGGTGCTGCGCGCGGTACACTTCCTCTATCGATGCCGTCCACGAGCCTCACCTCGCCGCGGTCTTGCTGCTCGTTTCTCGTCTGCTCCGTCGCGTTGCTCGCGTGCGCGCTGGCGAAACACCCGGCCGCCCCGACTCCGCTCGCCCCCGTGCCCGCCGCTACGGGCGCAGCAGACAAGGTCAATCGCTTTGGTTTCGAGCTCTACGATGTCCACGGCTATGCAGCAGCGCATCGAGGAGATGCGAGAGCTGGTGAAGGCAGCGAGACGGCGCTTCCCCTGGTACGACGCTCTCATCGCCGCCTCGGCGTACGATCGCGACGACGATCCGCGGAGCCTCCCGTACCTCGACGAGGAGCTCCTCGGGGCGCATTACTACGAGAACGACGATCCGGGCGAGGCGCCGGCGCTCACCTATCGAACGTCGGGAACCAGGCACCGGCAGGCGGAAGCGGGTCGTCTACTCGGCCAGGGACCACGAACAGTACATCGCCCAGCGGACGGAGATCCTCGGGAGGAATCTGGCGGCCGGCGCGCGCGTAGGCTGCGCGGATCTGGGGACCGGCCATGCTGCCGCCTCGGCAGCCGCCATCTTCCGTGCGCTGCACCTGGAAGCACACGACGTTGACCCTTCGCTGCCGGGCGGGTAGGAACTCTTTGGCCTGCTGGCGCGTCAAGAAACGCGGGCGAGGCAACGTAACCCCCACACCACGCCTTTCCCATCCCCTCGTTCGAGAACGCCGACCAAGTTGAGCCCGTCCAAGGCGCACCCCTCCCCGGTCCCCGCCGACGAGGGTCTGTCCGCGCGCGCCCCTACGCCAGCCCGAGTCTTCAGCAGATCGACCAAAAAGTGCTGACACGCGCGGAGCGTTTTGGTGTAAGCAGGTTGGCCGCGGTCGCCGCTAGAAAGATGAAGATTGCGTTGTCGAGGCCGGCCGACGGGCCCACCCGCCTGACCGCCAGCAGTTTGCAGGCGCAACTCAACAGCATTGGCCTGAAGTGTCCGGACACCGACGTTCCGATACTCGCAAACGATATCGCACAGGTCCAAGTACAGATCCCGGATCCGGCAAACGGGGTCGAGGCCTGGGGGATCTACCAGCGCAGCTCCTCGAACAGAACACCTCTTGCTTTAGCCAAGAGTCTGGGTCAATTCAAGACTGCCACGGGTCTCGTAGGCACGGCAGTAGGCAACTGGGTCCCCGACGCGAGCGGGGGCGGCTACGCAACTCAATTGGAGTTCATGCAGTTTCCCACGCATTTCGAATGGCTGAAGAACAATCGATCGACGACTTTTATCGGCCAAGGACCCAGGACGGTCTCTCAGATCGGGGCGAATGCGACCGTAGATGCCATCAAGGCGACGTTTGTGCAGATCGGAATAAGTGTGTCGTCCGTGCTGGTCACGGGGCTCAATCAGCGGGCATTCGAGGCTGCCTTGAGCAACGCCATCGCGCCTATGAACGACGCAAATGCTCCGAATTACGACAACGCGGACAGCACCGTCCTCTTTCTGGTGGACGGCTACGATGGTCAGGGAGCGGCGAACGGAATTGGATGCGTAACGGTCGACTGGCACTTGCAAATAACGGACTATCTGCAGAAGCCGAAGAATGCACCGGGTGCCGGCACCCACGATTGGGCGCTTACGTTGAGTGCCTGGTCTTTCTTGTACACCGATCCTGACCATTTCAACGCGGACTATGTAGCCGTCCAATCCGCGTTCAAGACGTCCGCTTTTTTCTCATTTCCGCCGAAGCCGCAGCTGACGGTCTTCCCGAGCCTGCCTCCCGGCAACACAGACACGTTTCAGAAGAGTTTGCCGGTCAAAGCGACCAAGGGAGAGGCCACGGTGCTCGTGCTTTATGCGCCCGACCTCCAGGAGATTGGCAGCGTTGACAACCGAAAGGGAAAGGGAACGGCAACCTACTCGAAGTCGGTGACGAGGGGATTCACATTCACTGCCTCGCAGACGGTGACCACGGACGCGTCGTTCGAAGTCAACATTCTGGTCGTCAAAGCGACTTTTAGTGTCGGATTCAGCCTGACTTTCACGGAGGAATGGTCGACAGAGACCACTGAGACGATTTCACTCGAAGTGCCGGCTGGCGAGGTGAGCTTCTTGTATCAAGGAGTCCTCATGGCGAGCGTGCTCGTCTTCGATGCAAACAGCAATAGCTACACGTACCTCGAGCAGGCTCGATGCCTCACCCCCATCCTGGTTACCAGCGAGACGCCGCTCATCGGGCACACGACCATTCAACCGCCTTCTTTCGTGGAGGTCGCTCCGGGTCCCGCCCCCATGCGTTACTTTTACTCATGATCGGGCCCCGTCGAGCGTGCATGCCCAACGCCGATCGGTCTGCGCTCCGCACCGTCGTGGTCGAGGGACCATGATTCGAACCAAGCTCTCGGTGGAGGTGCGAGGCACCTCACGGAGGTCGCGCGAGCGGAGCGCGGGATGACGGGGGTCGCGATTGTCGGCATGGCATGCCGTTACCCGGACGCCACGACGCCCCGGGAGCTCTGGGAGAACGTGCTCGGTCAGCGGCAGTCCTTCAGGCACATTCCTCCGCAACGGCTCTGTGCCGAGGACTACTTCTCGACGGACCCGAGCGCCGCCGATCGGACGTACTCCCTCGAGGCGGCCGTGATCGAGGGCTACGAGTTTGATCGCGTCCGGTTTCGCATTTCAGCCGACACCTACCGGAGCACCGACATCGCCCACTGGATGGCGCTCGACGTCGCGTCTCAGGCACTCGCGGACGCGGGCCTCGGCGACCACGATGTCCGCGAGACGACGGGGGTAATCGTGGGCAACACCCTCACGGGCGAGTTGTCACGGTCGAACACCATGCGCTTGCGCTGGCCGTACATCCGCCGTGTCGTCGCGCGCACCCTCGTCGCCGAGGGCTGGGAGGGCGATCGCCTCGCGGCGACGCTCAGCGAGATGGAGCAACGCTTCAAAGAGCCGTTCCCGCCGTTCGGCGTCGAGTCGCTCGCAGGCTCGATGTCCAACACGATCGCCGGCAGGATCTGCAACCACTTCGACTTCAAGGGCGGCGGCTACACGGTCGACGGCGCGTGTGCGTCGTCGCTGCTCGCCGTGACGAACGCGTCGGTCGCACTCGTCAGCGGAGACCTCGATCTCGCGCTGGCGGGCGGCGTCGATATCAGCCTGGATCCCATGGAGCTCGTCGGCTTCGCGAAGCTCGGCGCCTTCGCCCACGAGCGCATGCGCGTGTACGATCGCCACTCGAACGGGTTCTGGCCCGGTGAGGGCTGCGGTTTCCTGGTGCTGATGCGGGAGGACGACGCGGCCGCGCGAGGGTTGCGTGTGTACGCCGTGATTCGCGGCTGGGGCATCGCGTCCGATGGAAGCGGCGGCATCACCCGTCCCGAGGTCGAGGGGCAGTTGCTCGCGCTGCGGAGAGCATACCGTCGTGCCGGCTACGGGATCGGCTCCGTACCGCTCTTCGAAGGCCACGGCACCGGGACGGCCGTGGGGGACACGACGGAGCTGCGGGCGCTGGGCATCGCGCGCCGAGAGGCCGACCCCGACGCTCCGCCGGCCGCGATCGGCAGCATCAAGGCCAACATTGGCCACACCAAGGCAGCGGCCGGCATCGCCTCGCTCATCAAGGCGAGCATGGCTCTGTCGAGTGAACTTCTGCCGCCGACGACGGGCTGCGAGGATCCACATCCGGAGCTCTTGGTCGATCGGCCGGCACTCAGGATCCTTCGCCGGGGCGAGCCGTGGCCGCTGGGGCAGCACGTGCGCGCGGGCGTCAGTGCGTTCGGGTTCGGCGGGATCGACACCCATGTCGCGCTCGAGGCGGGGTGTGCGTGACCCGCGCCGGTCTCGACGAGCGCGAGCGCATGCTCATGGCGTCCGCACAAGACGCCGAGCTCCTCCTGTTCGGGGGGGTCGACACGCAGAGCCTGCGCTCGCAGCTCGGCGAGTTCGGACGGGTCGCCCCCTCCCTCTCCCGTGCCGAGCTCGGCGATCTCGCGACGCAACTCGCACGGACGGCGACGCATACCCGGGTGCGCGCGGCGATCGTCGCCTTCGCACGGGACGAGCTCGTCAGCGGCCTCGCGACTCTCCACACCTGGCTCGATCAAGGCGTCACTGCCGCGCACGACCTCGCTCGAGGCGCGTTCCTCGGGAGCGGGACGGCCCGTCCGCGCATCGGCTTCCTCTTCCCGGGGCAAGGAGCGCCGGCGTACTTGGACGGCGGCGCGCTGCGCGGCCGCTTCCCATTCGTCGACGAGCTCTACGAGCGCGCCGCTCTCCCGCGGGGCGGCAACGGGGTCGCAACCGAGGTCGCGCAGCCTGCGATCGTCGTCTCGTCGCTGGCCGCACTCGCCGTCCTCGAGCGGCTGGGTGTCTCGGCGTGCGTCGCCGTAGGCCATAGCCTTGGCGAGCTGACCGCACTCTGCTGGGCCGGCGCGCTGAGTGAGGACGCACTGCTCCGCATCGCGAAGGCGCGCGGGCAGGCGATGCAGGCGCTCGGAGACGGAGACGGCGCGATGGCGAGCCTCTCGGCAGACGAGACCGCCGTCCGCGCGATACTCGGCCATGAGCGGGTGGTCATAGCCGGCGTCAACGGCCCAAACCAGACCGTTATTTCCGGCACGCGGGCCGAGGTGCAGTCACTGGTCGCCCGGGCGCGGGCCGCCGGGATCGTCGCCGAGCTGCTTCGCGTCTCGCATGCCTTCCATTCCGAGCACGTCGCCGCCGCCGTGCCGGCGCTCCGCGCACACCTCGCCGCGGAGGTGATCGGCGAATTGAAGGAGACGGTCCTCTCGACCGTTACCGGGCAGGCCCTCGACCCACTCGTCGACGTGCGCGACCTGTTGTGCCGTCAGGTCGTCGAGCCGGTCCGATTCGCACAGGCCGCCACGCGCGCCGCTGAAGAGACGGACCTCCTGATCGAGGTAGGTCCAGGGCGTATCCTCGGCGGCCTGCTCTCCACCATCACTGGCACGCCCGTCGTCTCGATCGACGCCGGCTCACCCTCGCTCGCGGGCCTGCTAAAGGCAGCTGGGTTTGCCTACACGCTCGGCGCCCCTCTCCACACGAACCAGCTCGCCGAAGGCCGCTTCGTGCGCCCCCTCACGCTTGGCGCCGAACGGCGGTTTCTTGCGAGCCCGTGCGAGGCGTTTCATCCGGCGCGACCCCCGCGCCCTGACCGCAGCGACCCGACGACAGATCGTATCCCATTGGGCTGGGCCCCGGTCCTTTACGGCGAAATGCCCGAGCTGCTGGGGCTAAACGAAGCCAGCCCCGTCGCCCCGCCGCCGGCGCAACCCGTCACGAGCAACGGCGATCTCAGCGAGATCGAACCACTGGAGCTCGTGCGCCAGATCGTCGCCCGTCGGGCCGAGCTACCACTCGACACGATCGCCGAAGGGACCAGGCTTCTCCGCGATCTGAACCTCAACTCAATCACGATCGGCCAGATCGCCGCCGAGGCCGCGCGCGCACTCGGGTTGCGGTTCACGAAGCCGAACAGCGAGTTCTCCGACCTGAGCGTCGTAGAGCTCGCGACCGCGCTCTCCCATCTGGTGGCGATCGGCGCTGCGCCCGACGCCGCGGTCCGAGAGCCTCCCGGCGTCGGCACCTGGATCCGCCCCTACGTGGTCCGACTGGTCGAGCGTCCGCTGACGCCCGGGCCAGATCCGTCGACCAGCGAGGACCCGGGGTGGACGGTGATCGCGGAGTCCACGAGCCCCATCGCGGAGCAACTCGCAGGCGCGCTCCGGTCGGTCAAGCGGCGCGGGGTTGCCGTCTGTATCCCGGCCGAACCGGTCGAGACGGAAGTGCACCGGCTGCTTCTCGAAGGGGCGCGTGTAGCGCGGTTTCAAAACGCAGGCTGTTTTCTGCTCGTCCAGCACGGCGGCGGCGGAGCCGGTTTCGTCCGCACACTCCACCTCGAGAAGGACTCACGGCTCACCACCTGCGTCGTCGACGTCCCGAACGACCGACGCGCCGTCCCGTGGATCGTGGCCGAGGCAGCGGCCGCCACGGGCCACACCGAGGCGTACTACGACGCAGGCGGGCGCAGGCGCGTGCCGGTCTGGTGCCTCCACACCGAGGGCGAAGAAGAGCGCGAGCTGCCTTTGGGCGGCAGCGACGTCATTCTCGTGACCGGTGGCGGTAAGGGTATCGCAGCGGAATGCGCGCTCGCCCTCGCGACGGAGACCGGCGCGCGGCTCGCGCTGCTCGGCCGCTCTCGACCCGAGGAGGATGCCGACCTTGCCGCGAACCTAGAGCGGATCGGCGCCGCCACCGAGATGCGCTACTTCGTCGCCGACGTGACCGATCCCAGGGCCGTCCGCAAGGCCGTCGCGGAGGCACAGGCCACGTTCGGATCGATCACCGCGGTGATCCACGGCGCCGGAACGAACACGCCGAAGCTCATCGATTCGCTGGACGGCCAGGCGTGCCGGGACGCTTTCGGGCCGAAGGTGACGGGCGCACTCAACGTGCTCGCGAGCCTCGATCGCGCCCGGCTGAAACTCTTCGTCGCCTTCGGGTCGATCATCGCTCGCGTGGGTCTGAAGGGCGAGGCGCACTACGCGCTCGCCAACGAATGGCTCACCAAGCATACCGAGCAGCTTTCACGCGAGTTGCCGAGCTGCCGCTGCGTCTCGCTCGAGTGGTCGGTCTGGTCGGGCGTCGGTATGGGCGCGCGCCTCGACGTCATCGAGGCGCTCGAGGCGCAAGGCGTCACGCCGATCACGCCTGACGAAGGGATCCGTTGGCTCCGGCGTCTGATCGCCCAGCCGGCGACGCCGGCTGCGGTCATTGTTACGGGTCGCTTCGGGCGCCCGCCGACGGTCGAGATCGACGAGCCGAAGTTGCCGCTCCTGCGCTTCCTCGAGCAGCCCCGCGTGTACTACCCGGGTATCGAGCTCGTGGTCGAAGCGAAGCTCTCGAGCGAGACCGACCCGTATCTGGACGATCACACATACCAGAACGTCCGCCTCTTCCCCGCGGTGCTCGGGCTCGAGGCGATGGCTCAGGCGAACGCCGTACTGACGGAATCGCTGGAGGTGCCGCTCTTCGAAGACGTCCTTTTCGAGCGGCCGATCACGGTCCCGAGCAACGGAGCCACGACGATCCAGATCGCGGCGCTGCGGCGTGATGACGGGTCCGTCGAGCTGAACATCCGCAGTGAGGAGACCGGTTTCGCCGTGAGCCACTTCAGCGCCGTCTGCCGGCAAGCGAAAGGCGACGCGATCCTCGACGGGCACGTCGACGGCACCGGCGGGGAGCTCAAATCGCTCGCGGACGATCTGTACGGACCCCTTCTTTTCCAGAGTGGGCGCTTTCGCCGGCTCGCGGGCTACCACCGGCTCGGCGCATCCGAGTTCATCGCGCAGATCGCTCCCGACGGCACTTCGACCTGGTTCGCCGCGCTCCTGCCTCAGACGCTGCTTCTCGGCGACCCGGGGGCGCGCGACGCGTCGCTGCACGCCACCCAAGCGGGATGGCCGCGCGGACTACTCCTTCCCTTCCGGATCGCCAAGCTCGCGCCGGCGCGTCTCGAGTCGGCGGAGCGCTCGTACTCGTGGATCCGCGAGGGGTCGACCGCCGATGGACTCCACTACTACGACATTGATGTCGCGCGCGACGACGGCGCCATCATCGAGCACTGGGAGGCCGTGGGCTTGCGCCAGGTCGATCGACTGCCGGTCGATCAGCCGTCGATCCCCGCGCTGCTCGGTCCCTACATCGAGCGCCGCGTGCGCGAGTTCGTCCCCGGTTCGGATCTGTCGTTCGTGCTGTTGCTGGAAGCCGACGCGACGTCCGACGACGCGCTCCGGCTCGCACTGAACGCCCCCCTCGCGATTGCACGACGGCCGGACGGCAAGCCGGAGGCGCGTGGCGGGCGCGACGTCTCGGTCTCGCACGGGGCTGGACTTCTCGCGGCCGTGGCGAGCGCGAGACGGGTCGGGTGCGACGTCGAGCCGGTCGAAACGCGCGAACGCGAGCTCTGGCTCGGCCTGCTCGGGCCCGCGCGGCTAGGGCTGGCCGCGGCGGTCGTCACTCAAGCCGGCGACGACCCGGAGACCGCCGCGACCCGCGTCTGGGGCGCAGTAGAGTGCCTGAAGAAGGCTGGTGTGCCGCCGTCCGCTCCGCTGACGTTCGCGAAGTCGGACCCGGAGGGTTGGGTCATCTTCGACTCGGGCTCGCTCGTCGTGTCGACGTTCTCGTGCCGTGTGCAAGGTGCACCCAAGCCGACCGTGATAGCCATCCTCGCGGAGAGGGCATCGTCGGTGAATGGGAGCTCTCAGCGAGGCTGAGAGGGATGACGTTGCGACAACCAACTTGGTCGGCGGTCTCGAAACGAGGGAGGGTTCGAACGCCCCGATGAGCGTTATGTTGCCTCCCGCGCCCTTCTTGACAAGCGAACCGGCCAAGCAGTTCCTACCCGCTCCGAGGAATCGAGGTCGACGTAAGGCGCAACGCGGATAGTGGTCTCGCGGCGGACGGCACCGTTCAACTCGTCCGGAATGGGGACGCCGCCGGCGCCAACCGCGCGCGGGCCGACGCGTGGCCTACGGCCCTTGCTTACGCGGTGTACGGCGGCCCGAACGACACCTGGGGACTCACGTGGACGCCTGCGGAGGTACGCGCGAGTGACTTTGGCAGCTCGGTGATGCCCCGGTACACCGATACCGCCGGCAACGATCGAGCGCACGTCGATGCCGTGCGTGCGACGGTTTTCTATACCGTCGATTGCGATCGAGGCAACCCCACGAAGACGTAGCTCTGCTGGCGCGGCCTTCGCCAGGTGCGTTCTTGTCCTCGATACTCATGTCGGTGAACAAGTCGCCGATGACCCGGCCAAGACGCCGCGTGATGGAGCGGAGTAGCGGGCCATCGTAGCGGTCACTATCTGCGTCGGATGCGCGGATCGTTCGGACGACGCCAGCAAGCACCTCAAATGCGGTCCATTCCGGGTCGGGCCGTGCCGACCAGAGCTCGCCCTGCGCGTAAACGTCGGTCGCTTCGCCGAGCCTCGGCGCCTCGAAATGCAGGCGTGTGTCGGCGTCCCCGTCGAGCCCGACAAGGCGGACGTCCGTGACTCCGGCGAGCCACGCCGGCACCGGGCCGGGCGCCGTGCTCCGACCGCGGAAAGCCATCGACACCGAGCGACGGAGTTGCTCCTCGAGCGCCTCGAGCACGACGCCAACGCGAGCAGGGGGCACACGTGCCCCGTAACTCGAGCGGCTTCGCAGCGTGACGGTATGCGGGACGGTGT
>ODAK010002883.1_pt1 | contig 17952 bp, 14 predicted proteins | sample 1539591 | NCBI WGS metagenome assembly ODAK01 (sample SAMEA3539303, study PRJEB22396) | soil metagenome | biome: tundra; feature: field; material: soil | place: USA | collected 2010-05 | depth 0.15 m
CGGCCGTCCTGCCAGGCGAGCAGCGCCGCGTGGCCGGAATCCGGCTCGCGGCAGATACGAATGGCTTCCTTATCGGCCGCGTTCGGGCTCAGGCTGAAGAATCGCAGGTAGAAGTTGTCCGGTGACATGGCGGCATGCATCGCGCGCACCGCTTCGGCGTCCTGTGCCAGGGCCTTCCTGATCTCGACCGTGCTGCCGTCGGTGAGCAGCGCGTACATGGCCGGGGCCGGCGAGCTCACCGGTCCGCCCGCCCGGAACGTACCGGGCACTCCGAGTGCTCGCAGCAGTAACCGCTCACGAACCGGTGCACTAGGTGTCTCACCTCGTCCGCTCGCCCGTTCCGGGACGGCTCATCAGTCTCTTCCTTGGTAACTCGACTACGTCACTAAGGGCTGAAGGGAGGTCCCCGGGAGCGCCGGACTGCACGCGTGCCGAGGCAATCAGAACCACTGCTACCACCTGGACCATACGCTCAGGGAACGACCCGGGGCAACGGCAGGGCCGTCGCCCCGGACAAGCACGGCGGCATCGCCGACATCCCGAATGTCCTGGAAGCTTGCGCAGCGACTCCAGCACGGCACTTCGCGTCCAACGGCTACGATCATCAACCGGCAGTCCCGCGCAGCGGTCACGGGGTCTCGAAGTGGTAGCCCTCGTGCAGGAGCCTGGGCAAGACGATGCGCAGTGCCGCCACCGTCTGGGAACGGTTGCCCCCGCCGTCATGCTCCAGGATGATCGATCCGGCCCCGGTGTCAGCCATGATGTTGCGGACGATGCTGCGAACGCCAGGCTGCGCCCAGTCACGCGGGTCGACAGACCAGTCCAGCGGGACCATTCTCATGTGCTCGCACTGCTTGATCACGGCCGCTGACCACGCCCCGTAGGGAGCGCGGAACAGGCCCGGGTCCACTCCGGTCGCCGCGTGGATCGCATGACTGGCGCGGGCGAGCTCGCTGTGCACGCGATGGGCCGGCCTGCCCGCGAGGTCGGCATGCGTCCAGGTGTGATTGGCGATACGGTGACCAGCCTCCGCGACCGCGCGGGCCAGATGCGGGTAGGCGGCCACGTGGATGCCGATCATGGAGAACGTCGCGGTCACGTTGTACTGGCGCAGCAGCCGCAGCACCTGGGGCGTGTACACCGGATCGGGGCCGTCATCAATAGTCAGCGCGATCGCCTTGGAAGTGCCATTGATGTAATACAGCGGCCGGTCCAATGGGTAGGACCGGCCGGCGTCCGCTGGCCCGCCACGATGCGCAGGCCCGCCACGATGCGCAGGCCCGCCACGATGCGCAGGCACGGCATGGTGCGCAGGCACGGCATGGTGCGCAGGCACGCCGCGATGCGCAGGCGCATGGTCCCCCGGCGAGCCCAGCCCCAACCGCGACGCCAGCGCGCTGGTCAGCGTGATGCCGCCGGTTGCCAGTACGAGTACCCGCCGGCGCGCCACGAAGGTAGCGGGAGAAATGCCTTCGGAACAGGTGGAATCTGCCATCGGCACCCCGGCGTGTTTAGCCAACATTGCGGTACGTCCGGACACGGTCATGTGTAAACCATCCGCTCCATCATGCAGGAATTGCCCGGGAAGACGAAGTATTTCCAGTGGGCGTGTCGGCTGCATGCATGGCACAGACACCCCATCCCGGCCGCCGCTAAGAGCCGCGGTCGTCAATGCAAAAGGTGGCCGCAAGAAGGAGCATGGCGACGCTGTCCCCGGTACTTTGCCGAGGGCCGGGCGCAGACCGGCCTAGACAGGTACTGTGCCCGGGTGACTGTCCAGGTAGAACTGCTCCGCGATGTGACCGATGAGGTGCTCGACGCATTCGGGCGCCTGCTTCCGCAACTGTCTGGGTCCGCTCCCCCGCTGGACAAGGCCGCCCTTGAGGCAATTGTGGCCTGCTCGGCGAACACAGTGCTGCTCTCCCGCTCGGCGGGCCTGATCAACGGCACCCTGACCTTGGTGATGTTTCCCGCCCCGACCGGGCTGCGCGCGTGGATCGAAGACGTCGTGGTCGATGAGTCGGCACGCGGCCAGGGCGCTGGGGTAGCACTGACCGTCGAGGCGCTGCGACTGGCGCAGGCGGCTGGAGCCAGGACGGTGGACCTGACCTCGCGGCCGTCACGCGAGGCAGCGGGCCGGCTCTACGAGCGAGTCGGCTTCGAGGTTCGCAGCTCCAGGCTGTACCGGTTCAACCTCGCGGCGGCTGAGATCCCCGCCAGGTCGGCGTCCGGACAGGCCTGACCGGGCTGGCTGTCCCGGCCGGTGCGGTCAGCCGCCGAGTTCAGCCACCGCGGCTAGCAGCCGGTCCGCGTCCGAGCGGTCGTTGTAGTGCACCAGGCCGGCCCGCACGGCGCTGCCTGAGTCTCTGATGCCCAGGACCGCGGTCAGCTCCCATGCGTAGTTGTGGCCGCTCCACACGTTGATCCTGCGCCCGGCCAGGTACTCAGCGACCTCGCGCGGCGTGCGGTCAGCCACGGTGAAGTACGTGGTCGCGGTGCGAGCGGCCGCCTTGCCATAGGTGGTGACGTGTTCCATGTCATCAAGTCCGCCGAGCAGGACACCGAAGAGCTCCTGCTCATGCGCCTGCGCCGCGGTCATGGCGGCAACGAGCCGCTGCCGCCTGGACCTGCCGGGGCCCTCACCGGCTAGTGACGCCAGATGCTCGACGGCCGCGGTCACGCCGGCCAGGTCCGCGAACGGCAGGGTTCCCTGCTCGAACCGCTCAGGCACGGAGTCGGGCGCGGGCAGCAGCTTGTCCGGCACGAGGGTGACGAGCAGCGCGGGATCCGCGACCACCGCGCCGACGTGCGGCCCCGACCACTTGTAGGCGCTGGTGGCATAGAAATCGGCACCGAGCTCACCAATATCGACCGGGCCGTGCGGGGTCGCATGTACGCCGTCGATGTAGCTGAGCGCGCCTGCCGCACGGGCCATGGCTGTGATGGCGGGCACGTCGGGGCGGGTACCGAGGACATTGCTCGCGGCGGTGACTGCGACCAGCCTGGTCCGCTCGCGGATCAGCGCACCGAATTGCGCCGCATCCAGTTCCCCGGTTGCCGGGTCGACATCCGCCCAGCGAACCCGGGCACCGGCCCTGGCGGCGGCCTGCACCCACGGCCGGACATTGGCATCGTGATCGAGCCTGCTGACCACCACTTCATCGCCAGGGGCCCACCCGGCGGCCAGGGCAGCGGCAAGGCGGTAGGTCAGGGTTGTCATGTTCGGCCCGAGAATGACCCCATCCGGCTGGCCGCCGGTCAGGTCCGCCAGCGCCGCCCGGCACCCTGCGGTGATCGCGTCGGAGCGGCTGCTCGCCGGGAACGCGCCGCCCGCGTTGCCCAGCCCGGCGCGGTACGCGTCGCCGATAGCGTCGATCACCGTGGCGGGCAGCTGGGTCCCGGCCGCCCCGTCCAGGTAGGCGTAGCCATCGGCCAGCGCGGGGTAGGCAGACCGGATTGTGCTCACGTCGAAGCCCACCAGCATCGTGCTCCTTCCGCGGTACCGCCGGATCTCCGGCAGCATCCGCCCATGCCGATGCTAGCGAGGCAGGCTAGGCAAGCGCCGTGGGCGCGTGGTACCTGCGCCAGCCAGGTGACCGCCCCGACGCGACCAGCAGCGAATACCACGGATCGGCGCCGGCTGGCGTGACGACCGGCCGCTGGGGTAGTCCGGCGCGCCAGCCAGCTAGCAGCAGATCCGGGGCCGTGGGACGGTAATCCTCACCGAGAGCCCTGGCGAGATCCCATGCGTGCAGGTGCCACTCGACGCACACAGCCCCCGCCATTCCGGCGACGGTCACCTCATCGTCGCGGTAACGATGATGCGGGAGATCCCAGACCGGTGCCAGCCTGCGCGCGTAGGAGCGGGCCGAGCTGGCGAAAGCCGCGACGTGCTCGGCCGGGCTCGCGTCTGGCAGTGTCGCGATCTCGGCCGCGTTCTGCCTGGCCAGCTTGCGTGCGATCGTGTCGGGAGGGGCCCCGGTTGCCATCAGCCGCGCCAGGCGGCTCGCAGGTGCATCGTCGAGATACTCGTGGTAGTCATCGGCCACGCAGCGAAGGTGGCCAGCGAGATCAGCCGCGCGCCAGTCTGGGCACGGCGTGGGCTGCTGCCACGCCTGGCTGCTGAACTGCGCGCCGAGCCGGCAGATAACGGTCACTCCGTCGTCGTAGGCGACCAATGCGGCAGCAGAGAGCCATTCCGTCATGGGCCGTTCCGCAAATCGGTACGCTCCACGGACCCCTCCCCGGCTGGCTACCCCCGCATGCGCCCCACCGCTAGCCAGCGTGCCAGAGTTGCCTGTTCCCCGCTACTGTGCGGCGTACCTGGCTAATCGCCGCTAACCGCCCGGTTACTCCGGCTCTGCCATCGGCAACTGCCCCGTCGCTGAGCAGCGAAAAATGAGATGACAGATGGCGGGCTGCGAGGTTAACGTCGGGACAATGCCCCCACAGACCGCCGCGCCGTTGCCGTATGCCCCGGCAGGTCAGCCCCAGGCAGCCCCGACCCAGCCCGCGGCCCAGACGCCCTTCGCAGCCCTGTGGCGCACCAGGACATACCTGCAGCCGCATGCGCGGCGGCTGGTGCTGATGCTCGCCGCGGCAATCGGAGCAGTAGCAGCGCAGATAGCGATCCCGCTGCTGACCAAGGCGGTAATTGACGGCCCGATCGCCCACGGGGACAGCGGGGCGCTACTGCCACTGAGCCTGGCCGCCACCGTGCTCGGAGTGACGCAGGCCGGGCTGAGCTTTTACCGGCGGTGGATACAGGCGAGCGCCGTCACCGGCATGGAGCAGTCCATGCGCGACGACGTCTATGCGCACCTGCAGCACCTGCATGCCGGGTTCCATGACGACTGGCAGTCCGGGCAGTTACTGTCCAGGGCGACCACTGACCTCTCGGCGATCAGGCGGTTCGCCGGTTTCGGCGTCATCTTCTTCATCACCAACGTGGTGACTTTCATCGTCGTGGTCGCCCTGCTCGTCCGGCTGAACTGGTGGCTGGGCGCGACGACTGGCTGCCTCTTCCTTCCCGTGGTGACCATCTGCCTGCGCTTTGAGCGGAAGTACCGGGTGCTGTCGCGGCGGTCGCAGGACCAGCAGGGTGACCTGGCCACGTATGTGGAGGAAGCGGCGACCGGCATCAGGGTGCTCAAGGCGCTCGGCCGCCGGGACGCGGCGGCCGAGCGGCATGGCAGGCAGGCGGCCCTGGCCTACGAGACGCAGGTGGCCAAGGCCCGGCTGCGCGGCACCTTCTGGGCCGGCCTTGACCTGGTGCCGAATGCGGTCATCGGGCTGATCCTGCTGCTTGGCGCGCTCGCCGCGAGCCGGAACGAGCTGAGCCTCGGCGGCCTGGTCGCCTTCATCACCCTCACCTTGCAGCTGGTATGGCCCATCGAGGCCATGGGCTACATCCTGGCCTCCGGCCAGGAGGCGGCCACCGCCGCGCAGCGGATCTACGAGATCCTCGATACCAAGCCCGCCGTCACCGGACCGGCCGCCCAATCTGCCGGCACCCGGCCGCCGGCCGGCGCCATGACACCGCGGGACAGGCCAGGACGCCGCCCGCAATCCGCAGCACAGCTCGTTTTCGAACAGGTTGCCTTCGGCTATCCGGGCGCGCCCAGGCCGGTGCTCCGCGACGTCAGCCTGGAGATCGAGGCGGGCCAGACGGTCGCGCTCGTCGGGGCCACCGGCGCAGGCAAGACCACCCTGCTGCACCTCGTGCCCAGGCTGGCCAATCTGTCGGGCGGGTCGATCCTGCTGGGCGGCACGGACATCACCCGCCTCCCGCTCGCAGCCTTGCGCGCCAGGATCGGCTGCGCCTTCGAAGATCCGACGCTGTTCTCCGCGAGCGTCCGGGAGAACGTCAGCTACGGCGTGCCCGGCGCGGACGAGGCAGAGATCATGGCTGCGCTGACCGCCGCCCAGGCAGACTTCGTCACGGGACTGCCGTGGGGCCTCGATACCAGGATCGGCGAGCAGGGCATGGCGCTCTCCGGCGGCCAGCGGCAGCGCATCGCGCTTGCCAGGGCCATCCTGGCCCGGCCCGCGATCCTGTTGCTCGACGACCCGCTATCGGCGCTGGACGTGCATACCGAGGCAAAGGTCAGCCGGGCCCTCGGCGAGGTGCTGAACGATTCGACCGGGCTAGTCGTCGCACACCGGCCATCCACGGTATTGATGGCCGACAAGGTGGCTCTGCTCGACGACGGGGTCATCGCAGCGCTCGGATCCCATCAGGATCTGCTGGCCAGCGAGCCGCGCTACCGCGAGCTGATGAGCGCCCGTCCGGGCACAAGCCAGCCGGGCCAGCCCGGCGGGCCGGCCCGCCCAGGAGAGCCGGTTCAGCCAGGCGACGTAGCGGGGAGCACCGGGCACGGGCTGACGGGGGCCCGCCGGTGAGCCAGGTAACTGCCGGGTCATGGCGCGGCATCGCGGCTGAGGAGGCCGATGACATCCCGGCGGACCTCGCGGCACTGCTGCGCCGGCGGGGCCGGTATCTCTTGCAGGAACTGCTGCGCCCGCACCGGGCGAGGATCTCGCTGATTCTCGTGCTGATCGTGACCGCCAGCCTCGCCGCACTCGCCGGGCCATGGCTGGTCGGCATCGGGATCGACCGCATCCCGCAGATCACCAGATCGCATGATGCGAAGCCGCTGGCGCCCGTCATTGCCGCCTTCGCCGCAGCGGTGGCAATTCAGGCCGCCACCACCAGGGCCTACATCGCCGCCATGGGCAAGCTCGGCGGAGATGTCGTGATCGACCTGCGGCGGCGCCTCTTCGCCCAGTTCCAGCGGCTGCCGGTGTCGTTCCACGAGCGTTACACATCGGGCCGGGTCATCTCCCGCCAGACCTCGGACGTCGACTCGATCGAAGACCTGTTCGATGAGGGCCTCGACTCGCTGGTGTCCGCCGTTTTTTCACTGCTGCTCGTCGGCGCGGGGATGCTGCTCCTCGACTGGCCGCTAGCGCTGGTCGTGCTGGCCGGTTTCGTCCCGCTGACCTGGATGACGGCCTGGTTCAGGCGCGAGTCTGCCATTGCCTACCGGCGGACCCGGGAGACGATCGCTAATGTCATCGTCCATTTCGTGGAGACGTTTGGCGGCATCCGCGCCGTCCATGCCTTCCGCAGGGAACGCCGGAACGAGGAGATATTCGGGGAGCTGAATGCCGGTTATGCTGCGGCCAGCCTCCGCTCGTCGCGCCTGATCGCCATCTACTCGCCCGGCATTACCCTGGTCGGCAACGTCGCCATCGGCGCGGTCCTGCTCTATGGCGGCCTGCGGGTGATCCACGGCGGCCTGCAGGTGGGCGTTCTTGTCACCTTCCTGCTCTACCTGCAGCGTTTCTTCGATCCGCTGCAGGATCTCTCGCAGTTCTACAACACCTTCCAGTCAGCAGCGGCCGCGCTGGAAAAGATCTCTGGCGTGCTCGATGAGCCGCCGCTGGTTGCCGAGCCCGTATCCGCCGCCCACCTGCCCGAGCTGCAAGATCCGGCGCAGGGCGGCCGGGAGGTCAGGTTCGAATCCGTCCGGTTCGGTTACCGCGACACGGTTGTGCTGCCCCGCCTCGACCTGGACATCCCGGCCGGCCAGACGACCGCCCTGGTCGGGGCGACCGGCTCGGGGAAGACGACGATCGCCAGGCTGCTCGCGCGCTTCTACGACCCTGACGAGGGACGCGTGCTGGTCGACGAGGTTGACCTTCGCCGCCTGTCCGACGCAAGCCTGCGCCACGAGGTCGTGCTGATTACCCAGGAGAATTTCCTCTTCGGCGGCAGCGTCGCGGACAACATCGAGCTGGGCAGGCCGGGTGCCACGCGCGCGGAAATTGAGGCTGCGGCTGCCGAGATCGGCGCGCACGCTTTCATCTGCGCACTCCCGGCCGGCTACGACGAGCCGGTAGGCAAGCGCGGCGGGCGGCTGTCAGCCGGCCAGCGGCAGCTCGTCTCCTTCGCGCGGGTGTTTCTCGCCGCCCCCGCCGTCCTGGTGCTCGACGAGGCGACCTCGCTGCTCGACATCCCTAGCGAACGGCTGGTGCAGCAGGCGCTGCGCACGATCCTCGCAGGGCGCACCGCGCTCATCATCGCCCACCGGCTGTCCACGGTGGAGATCGCCGACCGGGTACTGGTCATCTCGGGCGGCCGGATCACCGAAGACGGGCCGCCCGGGCACCTCCTGGCCGGCGGCGGCAGCTACGCGGCGCTGCACGCGAGCTGGCAGCGGAGTCTCGGCTGAGCCGGCCGGCAGCGCTCGCCCGCTTTCGCGTGCGTGATCGGTGCCCTGGTCACCCTCGAGGTGATCGCCCGGCGGGGCATCACGCGGATACCAACCCTCGGCCAGTGGCTCGGCTATGTCATGCGCCCGCGCACCGGCCGCGTTCTCATCCTGCTTGGCTGGCTCTGGCTCGGGTGGCATTACTTCGCCCGGTAGTCCCGTCGGCGCGCCCGCACGCCGGCTTCGCCCGGTAGGCCGCGTGGCCGGCCATCCGCTAAGCTGGCGCGCGTGATCAAGGGCAGGAAACAGGTCAGCGCCGAAGCGGAGGCCGAGTACGCAGCGGACGCAGCGCTGGCAGCGAAATTCGGCGACCTCCTCGCGCAGGCTCGCACGGCGGAGCAGGAATTCAGGAAGGCGCAAGCGGCAGCCACGCCAGCCGACCAGCTATATCCGCTGGCCAGGAAGCTCGACGCCGAACTGACTGATGTCATGCGGGCCGCTTACGCGGCTGAGCGTGCCGAAATCGGGCCGCGCGGCTATGACGACCGAATCTACCGGCGAAAGGCCATGGCGAAGCCGGCCGTTCACGCCTGGACGGACGAGGCGGAACGGCTGCTGACCCTGCGCGAGACCCACCAGCTGACCGGCATGCCGCCAGCCCCGCGGACCGGCCAGCACCTAGCCGGGACCAGCCAGCGCGTTGCGGGGACCGGCCAGGCCCCAGCAGCCTGACCGCCGCCCGAAATCCTGCCGCACGCGTCCGGCGGGTCGGTTTGGCGCCGTCACAGCCGGGCAGCAGACTCTCCTGATAAGCGGTGACGATCTCGCTGTGGATGACCGCTCTGCCGTATAAGCGGGCTGGCGGGAATTCTGGCCGCGCGGTGTCACGAAGGTCATGACAATGGGTAGTTAGACAGTGTCAGAGCGTGTAGTAGTGAAAGCTACAAAGGACGGCCCGGAAAACCGTCACAACGGGCCATGCCGGGAACGCACCGGTGCTGGCACAGTAGACTTGATCAAGACCGCAACGAGGACCTACCAGGAGGCACACCGGATGTGCCCGCACACGCCCCCTTGTCCGGATGCGAGCGGACTGGACCGCGAGGCAGCCAGGACTATCATCAGCCACCCCGAGCAGGGCTGGAGCCTGCTCTGTAACGGCATCGTCGTATTCGAGGATACGGGTGAGCTGCTCCCCGACGGGGACACCATCGAACCGCACCGCCCGACGGATCTGATACCCGCGACGCCAGCTGTGCGCCGGGGGTCCGTGGCGGCTACCACGCACTCGCCAGCCGCCTGATCAGGCGCGCTACGCGCTGGCGCCCGGCCCCCGCGCCCTTGCCCGTGATCTCTTAGCGTCCGGTGCCGGATCCCCGCCGGGATCGACCGGATCAGCAGCTGGCCCGGATCGGCCCGGGCCAAGACGCAGCACCTCCCCCAGCCAGGACTGGACGGCAAGCCTGACCGCCCCCGGATCCGCTGACAGAGAATGCGCCTGGCCGGGCAGCACCACCACCCGCCTCGCATCGGCCGCGTCCGGCACGCCAAAAGGGTCCCGCTCGCCGTTTACCACGAGGACGTCGGTCCCGGCGGCCCGGAGTTCCGCAAGCCGGGAGCGCTCTGGGTGCCCCGGCGGATGGAGCGGGAAGGCCAGCGCCACGACCGCACGCGCGCCGGCCGCCCGGGCCGTGCGGCACGCCACCCGCGCGCCGTTGCTCCGGCCGCCCGCTACCAGCGGGACCCCCGGGAATGCGCTCCGCAGCGCTTCGATGATGTCGAGCCAGGCCGCGTCCTGGCGGGCCGGCGAGCCTGGCGCACGGCCGCCCCGGACCCGGTACGGCTGGGTTACCCGGGCGACCACAGCCCCCAGCGCCAGCGCCGCATCCCGGGCCGCGATCAGGTCGGTGCTGTCGGGGCCGCCGCCAGCACCATGCGTCAGTACGAGCAGGAACGCCGGCGACGCATTCTCATCGATATCGGCCAGTGCCGTCCCGCCGCTGGTCACGAATTCCACCCCTGGCAGCGTATCCGCCCGGGCTCACCCCGGGAGCCATGGCAGCAGCCGGGTCACGCCGCCGGCGGACCTCGCGCAAGCCGCCCCGGCAGCAGTCAGCCCCGCCTGGCTAGCGCTACGCCCGCTAAATGCCGAGCGTCTTGGCCAGGAACTGGCCGGTGTAGCTGTCATCAACCCGCGCCACCTGCTCGGGCGTGCCGGTCGCGACCACGTTCCCGCCGCGTGAGCCGCCCTCGGGACCCAGATCGATGACCCAGTCGGCGGTCTTGATCACATCCAGGTTGTGCTCGATCACGATGACCGTGTTACCGCCGTCCACCAGCCTGCCGAGCACGCCGAGCAGCTTGCGGATGTCGTCGAAATGCAATCCGGTGGTGGGCTCGTCCAGCACGTAGATCGTCCGGCCGGTGGACCTGCGCTGCAGCTCGGACGCGAGCTTGACGCGCTGCGCCTCGCCGCCGGACAGCGTCGGCGCAGGCTGACCGAGCCGCACGTAACCGAGGCCCACGTCAACCAGCGTCTTCAGGTGCCGGTGAATGGCTGGCACCGGCTCGAAGAACTCGGCGCCTTCCTCGATCGGCATGTTCAGCACGTCGGAAATGGTCTTGCCCTTGTAGTGCACCTGCAAGGTATCGGTGTTGTACCTGGCCCCGTGACAGACCTCGCAGGGCACGTAGACGTCGGGCAGGAACTGCATCTCGATCTTGATCGTGCCGTCGCCTGCGCACGCCTCGCACCGGCCGCCCTTGACGTTGAAGGAGAACCGGCCCGGCTGGTAGCCGCGGACCTTGGCCTCGGTCGTCTGCGCGAACAGCTTCCTGACGTGATCGAAGACTCCCGTGTAGGTCGCCGGGTTGGACCGCGGCGTCCGCCCGATCGGCCCCTGGTCGACGTGCACGACCTTGTCGAGGTGCTGCATCCCGGTGACCCGCGTGTGCCGGCCCGGCACCGTTCGCGCACCGTGCAGTTCCTTGGCGAGCGCGTTGTAGAGGATGTCGTTGACCAGCGTCGACTTGCCTGAGCCTGACACGCCGGTGACCGCGATGAAACAGCCCAGCGGGAACGCCACATCGACGCCGCGCAGATTGTGCTCGGCGCCGCCCTTGACGACCACTTCCTTGCCGCGGGCCCGCTTCCTGCGGGCGGCGGGCAGCGGGATGGCCTCGCGGCCGGTCAGGTACGCGCCGGTCAGCGACTCCTTGCTGGCCAGCAGGTCGGCGAGCGGGCCGGAAACGACGATATTGCCGCCGTGCTCCCCCGCTCGCGGCCCGATGTCGACTACCCAGTCGGCCGCCCTGATGGTGTCCTCGTCATGCTCGACCACGATCAGCGTGTTGCCGAGGTCACGCAGCCGGGTAAGCGTCTCGAGCAGCCGGTGATTGTCACGCTGGTGCAGCCCGATGGACGGCTCGTCCAGCACGTACAGGACACCGACCAGGCCCGAGCCGATCTGGGTGGCGAGCCGGATCCGCTGCGCCTCGCCGCCGGCCAGCGTCGCAGCGGCGCGGTCCAGGGTCAGGTAGTCGAGCCCGACGTCGAGGAGGAAGCCGAGCCTGGAATTGACCTCCTTGAGGATCCGCCCAGCGATCTGCAGATCGCGCTCGGAGAGCTCCAGGGAGAGCAGCAGCTTCGCCAGCTCGCCGATCGGCAGCCCGCAGTAGTCGGCGATCGACCTCCCGTCGACGGTGACCGCCAGCGAGACCGGCTTCAGCCTGGCGCCCTTGCAGGACGGGCACGGCACCTCGCGCATGAACCCGGCGAACCGCTCCCGGCTTGAGTCGCTCTCCGCCTCGGCGTGCCGCCGCTCGATGTAGGGGATCGCGCCCTCGAAGTTCGTGTAATACGAGCGCTCCCTGCCGTACCTGTTCTTGTACCTGACGTGGACCTGCTCGCCGTAGCCATGCAGCAGGGCATCGCGCGCGGCGGCGGGCAGCCTTGACCACGGCGTCGTGGCGCTGAACCCCATCGAGTCACCGAGTGCCTCGATGAGCCTGATGAAGTAGTCGCTGATATGGCCGCCGCTCCATGGCCCGATCGCTCCGTCAGCGAGGGTCCTGGCCGGGTCGGCGACCACGAGATCCGGGTCGACCTCCATCCGGGTACCCAGGCCGGTGCAGTCCGGGCAGGCGCCCCACGGCGAGTTGAACGAGAACGAGCGCGGCTCAAGCTCGTCAAAGGACAGGTCGTCATAGAGGCAGGCGAGGTGCTCGGAGAACATCCGCTCGCGGTGCGGGTCGCTGTCGGGCACGTCGACGAGGTCGAGGACCACGATGCCGCCGGACAGCGCCAGTGCCGTCTCCACCGAGTCGGTGAGCCTGCGCCGCGCGGACTGCCTGACGTCCAGGCGGTCCACCACGACCTCGATGTCATGCTTCTCGTACTTCTTCAGCACTGGCAGCGTCCCGGTGGTCGCACTGTCCAGCCGGATCACCGTGCCGTCCACCCTGGCCCGGGAGTATCCCTTGGCCTGCAGCTCCCGCAGCAGCTCGGTGTACTCCCCCTTGCGGCTGCGCACCACCGGCGCCAGCACCTGGAACCTCGTGCCCTCGTCCAGCTCGAGCACCCGGTCCACGATCTGCTGCGGGCTCTGCCGTGCGATCGGCCGGCCGCAGATCGGGCAATGCGGCTTGCCGACCCGCGCGTAGAGCAGCCGGAGGTAGTCGTAGACCTCGGTGATGGTGCCGACCGTCGAGCGGGGATTGCGGCCGGCCGCCTTCTGGTCGATCGAGACGGCCGGCGACAGGCCGTCGATGAAGTCGACGTCAGGCTTGTCCATCTGCCCGAGGAACTGCCGCGCGTAGGCGGACAGCGACTCGACGTACCTGCGCTGCCCCTCAGCGAAAATGGTGTCGAACGCCAGGCTGGACTTGCCCGACCCGGACAGGCCGGTGAAGACGATCATGGCATCGCGCGGCAGGTCGAGCGAGACGTCCTTGAGGTTGTGCTCGCGGGCACCGCGGACGACGAGACGATCAGCCACTTGCGCTCAGTTCTCCCGTGTTGACGGACAGCCTTCTCGGGTTTGGGGACGCCTCGCCATGCTATCCGGGGGTGCTGACAAAGCGCGGTGCTTCGGCGGGCTGCGGCTGCCCAGCCTGCAACGCGCGGCGGGTGCCCGTTGTTCCGCTCCGGGGCCGCCGCCTAGGCTGCCTGAATGGATATGACGGCGATGCCAGCCGGCCCCGGCAGCGCGGGCCCGCACGAGGGGAAATCGGTGATCGGGATGGAGCGGGCATGACTTACACAGGCGACGTCAGCGTGGGCGGGCCGGCCGATACCAGGGAGCTTCCCGGCCTGACCATCACGAAGGTGGCCGTCGGGCCGATGGACAACAATGCCTACCTGCTGCGCTGCGCCAGCACCGGAGAGCTGCTGCTGATCGATGCCGCGAACGATGCCGCCACCCTGCTCAGCCTGATCGGTGACACCCCGCTGGCCACCATCGTCACCACCCACCAGCACCCTGACCACTGGGCCGCGCTGCGAGCCGTCCGGGAGGCGACCGGGGCCGCCACCGTGGCGCATCCGGCCGACGCTCGCGCGCTGCCGGTACCAGTGACCAGCCTGGTCACCGACGGCGACACCATCGGTATCGGTGCGGCCCGGCTGGCCGTGATCCACCTGCGCGGCCACACGCCGGGCAGCATCGCGCTGTGCTACGACGCGGGCGGCGTGCTCGCTGCCGCCCCGCACCTGTTCACCGGCGACTCGCTGTTCCCCGGCGGTCCCGGCAACACCGGGGGGGACCAGGACCGGTTCCGCCAGCTCGTGGATGACCTGGAGGAACGCGTCTTCGGGCGGCTGCCGGACGGCACCTGGGTCTATCCGGGCCATGGCCAGGACACCACGCTCGGCGCCGAGCGCCCGCACTTGCCGCAGTGGCGGGCCCGCGGCTGGTGACGACGGCGGACTGCCCGGCTCGCGTCAGGCCGTGCCGCAGCGCCAGCGCCTAGCCTTGCCCCATGACGGCGCGCAGCGAGTTCGTCGTGGCAGGCGCGGGGCTGGTCGGCCTGGCCACGGCCCGGGCGCTGGCCCGCCGCGGCCGCGAGGTAATCGTCCTTGAGCAGGCCGAGATCGGCCATGGCGGCGGCGGCTCGCAAGGCACCTGCCGGATCTTCCGGCTCGGCTACGGCGACCCCGGTTACGTGTCAATGGCCAGGCGCGCCAGGGAACTGTGGCGCGAAGTTGAGCAGGAGAACGGCGCCCGGCTGCTGCACCCGGCGCCGCACCTGACCTTCGGGGACGGGCTGGCTGCCGTCCACGCCGCGATGCTCGCCGCCGGAGCGCCCTGCGAGCTGCTGCCGGCCGCCGCGGCGGCCGCGATGTTCCCGATGCTGGCGCCTGGCGGCCCTGCCTTGCTCGAGCCGGAATCCTGCGTGATCGCGGCCGACCTGGCGCTCCGGACGCTGGCGGCTGCCTGCCCGCAGATCAGGACCGGCGTCCGGGTCACCGCGGTGCGCGACGATGGCCGGGCGGTGCTGGTCAGGACCGACGCCGGCCAGTTCAGCGCGCGTGCCTTGATCGCCTGCACCGGGCCCTGGACCAGCGGCCTGCTGCGAACCGCCGGCCTGGCGGTTCCGGCGCAAGCCACCCTGGAGCAGGTGGGCTACCTGAGGCCGCGGGCCGCCGGCCTGGCCGGTGCGCCGATCTTCATCCGCCATGGCACGCGCTCCCCCTACGGCCTGCCGGTCCCAGGATCGTCGCTGTACAAGATCGGCATCCACCAGGGCGGGACACCCACGGATCCAGGCAGCCAGCAGCCCCGGCCGGACAGGGCGGGCACGCGGCAGCTGGCCCGGCTCGCCCGCCAGTACCTGCCCGGCATGGATCCCGTGCCGGTCCGCACTGAGCACTGCGTCTATGACAACAGTCCCGACGAGGACTTCATCGTGGACCGGGCCGGGAACATCGTGATCGGCAGCGGCACATCCGGCCACGGCTTCAAGTTCGGCCCGCTGCTCGGCGAATGGCTCGCGGCGCTCGCTACCGGGGATCCGCTGGCCGCGCCGCCCGCGCCGCCCGCGCGGTTCGCGCTCCGGCGTTTCACCGGATCAGTTCCGCGTATGCGATGACGTTGCTCAGGTAGTGGCCGGTCGCCGCGTCGAAGGTGCCGCCGCAGGTGATGAGGCGCAGCTGTGCGTCCGGCACCGCGCCGTACACCGCAGCGGCAGGAAACCTGGACTTCAGGTACGTGTCCAGCGACGTGACCTTGAAGACCGCCACCGAGCCGTCGGCCCGCCGGACATATACGCGGCTGCCAGGATGCAGCAGCCGTAGCCGGAAGAACACGCCCGGGCCGAGCTGCGAATCGATGTGACCGGCGATCACCGCGGCGCCGATCGCGCCCGGCGGGGGGCTGCCGGTGTACCAGCCTGCGACTGCCGCGCTGGGCGGCACCTGCAGGGCCCCGGTCTTAGTCAGCCCGAGGCGGATCAGCGGGGTGCGGACGCCGATGGCCGGAATGATCAGTGTGGTCGGCCTGGCGACGGGTGTCAGCGCTGACGAGCCCGGCACCGGCGCTCGCTTCCCCGCGGGGACGGGTAGCAGCTCGGGCTTCCCGACCGGCACCGCGCGGTGCCCGGTACCGCTGGCCAGGGCATAACCGCCAGCGCCGACACCGGCCGCGAGCACCCCGGCCAGCAGCACCGCGGCGGCGCCAGGCCGACGCGACACCCGCGAAGGCGTGCCGTGCCAGCCGGACCGCGTGATCACCTCACCGCGCGTGGGCAGCTGCCCGGCGCGGCTTGCGCAGCAGGCGGGCAGTTCCGCCGGCGGCGGCGATCAGGCCGATTGCGCCTGTCACCAGCCAGGGAAGCACCGGGGCGCCGGGCCGCGGCGCGGTGCCGCCGAAGCCGGTCGCCGGGGCGCCGGAGGGCGCGACGCGGCTGGCCGCGGCATCCTCGAGACTGTCGATCGTGAGACGCCCGGGGCCGTCCAGGACGACAAGCGTGTAGATGGTGCCGGCCGCGAGCGTGAGGCTGTTGCTGGTTGCCTCGGTCTCGCCGGCCGCGTGGACTGTCCAGGTACCCGGCGCCACGCTCCGATAGGAGGTGAGCTTCGAGAACGCGAGCTTGCGAGCCAGCACCTTGCTGCCCGCGGTCACGGTGACCTGCTGCTGGCTCAGCGAGGCCTGGATGACCCGGACCAGCGCCTTGCCCGGCGGAGTGGTCAGCCTGTCATTGAGCACCCGCAGCCGCAGCCCGGACGCCGGCCCCATGCCCGCAACGGTGTAGGCGTCCCCTGATGCCACGCTGATCGTGGCGGACAGCACCGGCTTAGATCCGGCCGCCGCTCCCGCGGCGCGCATCGCCACTGTGTACTCGCCGGCGGGGACCTGCTCGTACGGCGACACAGTGCCGTATGAGACGTGCTTGAGCACGATCCGCGCGGTGGGGTTGTCGAAGGAGTACAGGTAGACGTCGACGGCCGGAGTGTTCGGTGACAGGTGCGCGAGCCGGAGCCAGCCGTGTCCCGACGACGCCGACGCCGCCGGGGCGGCCAATGCGAGCATCCCCGCGGCAAGGCCAGCAGCCGCCACGGCCCTGATCAGCCGGTTAATAGTGGTGGGCAATCTCATGATCATTATCTCCCATTCGCTATCGGGCCGCGTGACGCGGTGGCGAGCAGCCCGAGGGGGGTTGGAGCAGCAAACTCGATCCGCGCGTTGAAATGACCGCCGGCCCAGCGGTACAGGTAGGCAGTGGTGGCCAGAAAGGGCGCCCGCTGGGCTCCGGCGAAGGCCAGGACGGACTGCAAGTAACTGCGGCCGCCGTCCCGGGCCCGCTGCGGGCTGGCCAGCTCGACAGCGCGCAGCGGCATCCCCGGGCTGCCGCCGGGACCGCCATCGCTGAAGGCCACCACGCGCACCGCGCGCAGGCTCGCCAGGGTCGCCAGCGTGATCAGCAGGCGCGCGTCAACGTCACCCGCAGCCAGTTGCTGACGCGCGGCCGCCGCGATGCCGAGCTGCGGGTTGCGCAGCAGCTCGGCACCGTACGCTTGGCGCGCCTGCACGTCGGCGCTGAGCAAGCTCAGATACGCTGTCGCGCCATCAGGCGCGGTCACCCGGATGTCCACCCGCGCCGTGGCGGTGCCGAACGTCGCCAGGACCGCCGGGGCATAGACGCTGGCCAGCCTGGGGCCGATCTGGCTGCGGACGATAGCCGTCGCCGCCACGACGGCGGAGCCGAGCGGATCCGGCGCCTGAGGCTGCAGAGGCAGCAGGCTGGCGGCCGGCACGCCCGCCGCCTGGAGGGCCGCGCACATCACCGGGTCGCAGGCGACGACCGCGCTGCGGCTGACCTGTGCGGCCACCCAGGCTGCCGCCTGTCCGCGCGCCGCCGCCGCCGCGGCGAGGGCGGCGGCGCTGACGGCGGCCGACTGACCGCGACTGCCCTGGGCAGCCTTCCGTGCCGCCGTCGGCGCGGCACCCGGATGGCGGCCCAGCAGGACGGTCAGCGCGACGGCCGCGAGTACCACGGCGACCACGGCGACGATGGCCAGCCGCCGCGCCCGCGCCGAGCGGCGCTGCAGCCAGAGCCGGAGCGTGGTGCCCAGCACCTTGGCCCAGGATGGCGGGGGCGGCTCCGCTCGTGGCGCCGCGGCGGGTTCGTTCCGGGCCCTGCCGGTACCTGGCCTGGCCACGCCGGGGCCTTGCATCGCTGGCCCGGCTGGCGCGGCGAGTTCCGGGTCGCCGTGGCCTGGCTGCCCGGCCGGCTCCGG
>ODAK010002887.1_pt1 | contig 17937 bp, 24 predicted proteins | sample 1539591 | NCBI WGS metagenome assembly ODAK01 (sample SAMEA3539303, study PRJEB22396) | soil metagenome | biome: tundra; feature: field; material: soil | place: USA | collected 2010-05 | depth 0.15 m
GGCTCTGCGCGAGAATTCGGAGAAATGGCCAATTGGCGGGGACTTGAGCGTTTTGCCCTTCTTGGGAATTGCTTACGTCAAGATTCAGGCCTTGGGCGGACGATCTGAGGCAGCGCGTTTCTGAGTAGCCCGGTTTCAGAGGACCTTCGACAACGGGAATACGCAGGGGTGTTTGTGAGCTGACGGTGGGCGCAACCCCTTATTTCACGGTGCCTTCGGGGGCGGTTTGGCCCTCCCGGACCGCTCCGTTCGAGCAGTCGTACCATCCGATTGAGTGGGTGCGTTTAAGGTCACGCGGCGCTTGAGGCACCGGGTGTATCGGAGCACGACGCTCGCCGGCAGCGACGAAAACCAGCGATTTCAGGAGGAGGCCGCAGCGCAGGCAAGAGTGTGCCGAAAGGCCGGTGAACATTGGCGACAACTGGCTTCAATACCGTCGAGTCTGGTCAGCCCCGACGATCCCAACCCCGGAAACCCAACAAAACCGGGGTGTTTTACAGATTCCTGCTCAGAGCCGATAATTCTTGCCCTTAGCCACCACCATCGGCGCCGCCATAGCGCCCTGTTCATAGCGGATTGCAACCGCGTAATGTGTCGGGTTGACGATCACGGCGGTTGCTGTCGCCACTTCGCGCATCATATTCTTGCGGCGCATGTCGCGCTGCATCCGGCGAATGCGGGCTTTCGTCTGCGGATCGCCCTCGGTTTCCTTCATTTCGTCGCGCAGGTCCTGTTTACTCATCCGCAGGCGTTTGCTGTATTTGGAACGTTCCCGCACCAGCATCACCAGTCCCAGCAGCACGAGGACCAAGGACGCCTTTCGCATCGCATCCTTCAGCAGGAGCCCCGTCGTAACCGCGCTGTTGGCTATCGTCATCATGGGCAGGCGAAGTAACTCCGGAAGGCGATCGCGCAGCATCGTCCAGGTGAGCCAGAACATCACCGGAATCATGACGACTGCCTGAAACAGGGACGCCATGTTATTTCCCGGCATGTTTTTGAGCTTCTTGAAAGCATTCAGCCGGTCAAACCGGGGAGCCAGCCGGGCAAGGCTGAAACCCATGTTCGTTGAAGCCATCTGAAAAAAGACAGTGATCCCCAGAAGCGCGAGTCCCAGGAGCGCCAGCGGCCGGAGGACCGCAGTCGACAGACGAATGAAGATCATCAGCAGATCGTCCGGCGTCAGGGAAGCAGCGAACGATTGCCGGATGCCCATCCGGAATGCTGCCTCCAGGTTTTCGAGCCAGCTCGGAAACCATGCTGCCGCCAGAACTATGAATGAAAAGAACTGAACAGCTGAGACGAACTCACGCGCAGCGGGAAAATCACCGTCCTGACGTGCCTTCAGTAACCGCCGCGCTGAGGCCTTTTCTGTCTTCTGAGAAGCATCCGACATCAGTGCGCGCTCTGCAGGATGGCCTTTACCAGATGCGCCCAGGTTGTCATCAGTGACTCAAGAAAACCGGGCTGCAGTACAATCGTCGACGAAAGAATCAACATAGTGGCGGACAACTTCAGCGGCATCGTCAAGCTGATGAGGTGAAGTTGCGGCTGCATGCGGCCGAGGATTGCGAGTGAGGCGTCCGCCAGCAGAAGCAACGCGATCATCGGTGCGGCCAGCCTAAGTCCGGAATTAAAAATAGTGGCGCCGAACTGCACGAGAGCCATCGCGGTCGCCTGATTCAGCTTGAAAGTTTCGGGCGGACAGATGCGCATACTCTCCGCCAGCGCTTTGATCAGAAGGCGATCCGCGCCGGAGACAAAGAAGAGCAGCGCCGCGGTTAGCTGCGCCACGGTCAGTAGCACCGTTGAGTCGGCGCCACTGGTCGGATCCACGGTGGAGGCGTAACCGAGGCCTGCCTGCAGGCTTACGGCCTGGGCCGCCATCTGGAAAACTTCGAATACGATCGTCAGTGCCACGCCTATCGCAAGCCCCAGAGCGGCTTCACCTGCGATTCCGGCCACGATCCGCCCGATCGAAACCTGGGTAGTGATGGTAGTCTTCCAGTCGGAGTGCAGCATCAGAGTCACTGCGAGTGCGAGGACGATCCTGGCAGGTTCCGGAGTCGCCCTGAAAGCGGCCAGAGGCAGGAAAGCTAATACCGCCGATATCCGAGCCAGCGCAAAGAGGAAGCCGAAGAGCGTCGCGTAGGACAGCAGCGAATCAGCGAGCATACGGGCTCAGGTTTCCCAGGATGTCGACCGCGTATGCCATGGCTCTGTGAACCATCCACGGCATCATCACCAGGCTGCCACCGAGAAAAGCAATGAGGCGCGGAATGGCGTTGAAACCGCTGTCCTGAATGGAGGTAAGAACCTGGATCAGGCTGATCACGATGCCGGTCACGAAACCGAGTGCCAGCAGAGGCGCGCTGATCCAGAATGCCGCAATAAACATCTGACCGACAATGTGGGCCACGCCGTCAGGAGTCATGCGAAGAAGAAGCCTTTCATCAGCGAGCCGACCGTAAGATTCCAGCCGTCCACCAGCACAAAAAGCAGCAGCTTGAATGGCGCTGAAACCATCGCCGGCGGCAACTGGACCATGCCGATCGAAAGCGTTACGGAAGCCACGACAATATCGATCAGCAGAAAGGGCAGGAAGATGACAGCGCCAATCTGAAACCCCGCGCGCATCTCCGAGAGTATGTAAGCGGGCGCCAGAACCTGCAGATCGAGATCGGCCGGAGTATGCGGCGCGGGTGCGTGCGTCAGGTCGAGAAAGAGCTTCACGTCCTTCTCGCGCACGAAGCGGCTGAGATAAGCTTTCAATGGCTTCGAGCCCGCTTCATAGCCCTGCATCGCTGTGATCTGCCCGTTCTCCACCGGCTCCCAGCCTTCTTTGTAGATCTGGCCCACCAGCGGCTGAATCGAAACCAGCGTGAGGAAAAGAGCAAGGCCGGTCAGGACCTGGTTGGAGGGCGCGCTCTGTGTACCTAAAGCCTGCCGCAGAAAGTGCAGCACGATCGAGATACGCAGGAACGGCGTGATCGACATAATGATCGCCGGCAGCAGCGTCAGCGCAGTCATCAGAATGATGATCTGCATCGGGGTGCTCAAGGCGTTTTGTCCCGGCGGCAGCAGCGAAGGAAGCCCGGAGTTTGCGGCGCTGAGGGGAAGTCCGGCGATCGCGGCAACAGCCGAAATTCTTAGGATTCGGTTCACGGTCTTGCATCGCCTGCAAAACCGTGTTCCATGATCTGGCAACCCCCGGGCGCTGTCGTAACCACCATCGTTTTGCCATCGACACGCACCAGATGCAGGGCGTGTTGCGGGCCCAGCGAGACGCGTTCCATCACTTCCAGCCGCTTCGGCGCAGACCCGGAAATTCCCGGCATGCGAAAAGTGGCGCCGCCGCGCTTCTTCAACAACAGCAGTGCGCCGCCGAGGAGCGCCATAACAAAAACAATTGCCGCAAGCGGCTGAATTACTTCCATATCGTCTGAGCCGAATTAACGTTCAATATTGAAGTCCGTGATACGGACCCCCATGGTGCTTTCGATGATCACGATTTCGCCGAAGGCCGCCAGTTTCTTGCCAATGAAGATGTCGAGGTTCTCGCCCGCGGAGCGTCTCATCTCGATAATGCTGCCCTCTTCGAGAGCGAGGATCTCCGACAGCTTCATCCACCGGCTGTCGAGTTGCACCTCGATCTCGATCGGCACGTTACCGATATGGGCGACTTCTTCAAGCGGTGTCATTTATCCAGTGATGAGACTCAGCGTGGCCTGGATAACCTGGTCTTCGGTTGTGACAACTTTGGAATTCGCCTGGTATCCGCGTTCGTATACGAGCAGGCTCGTGAACTGCGTTGCGATATCTACCGTGGATGCTTCGAGCGCACCGCCTGTCACGGTGCCGCGCGACCCGGTACCCGGGGTCCCGATCGCCGGTACCGCGGTTGAAGAGGTGACGCCGAACGTGTTGCTGCCAAGATCCTGCATGGAGTCCGGGTTCAGAATGGTGCCCACCGCAAGCTGTGCCACCGCGACATTGTCACCGTTTGAGTAGGCCGCGTTGAGTTGCCCGTTGGTGCCGATCGAAATGCCGGTCAACTGGCCTGCCTGCGTGCCGTTCTGCGAACTGGCGAGATTTGCGGAGGTCTGATCGTATTGAGTGATCTGCGCATTTCCGTTGGTGTCATACAGGTTCCACGTCAGGTTCATGTCAGCCGCGCCGTCCGCCAGTCCGGTCACTGCAACGGGGACTGCGCCGGCTAAGGGAGCGGGCGCACTGAGCTTACCGCTCGAGTCGAAAGTCAGCGTGCCTGTTGCAAGCGTCGTTGTCGTGCCCGTTGCGCCGGTGACGTCCGCCGAAGGCATCGTAACGGTATAGCCCCAGCTTCCGGCTGCCGTCTTGTTATAGGTGGCGGTGAGGACATGCGTCTTGCCTTGCGAATCCACCACCTGCATGGGCGAACTGAACGTGGCGTCGGTGGTTCCCACGCCTGCGTTGGCATTGAGGTTGAGATTCAGACTGAACGTCGTCGTGGTGGTGGGAGCCCTGAGTCCCGCTACCGGCAGCACGATGTTGCTGAGGGGAGAGTTGGAGTTGACGGTTCCGTTGACACCGTTCCAGCCTTCCACATAGTCGCCGTTCTGCGTGAGAAGATGACCCGTGGAGTCAATCTTGAAGTTACCCGCGCGCGTGAAAGCCTGCTGGCCTCCGGGCGACTGCACTACGAAGAAGCCATTTCCCTGGATCGCCGCGTCATACGGCTGGCCTGTGGTGGTAATCGAGCCCTGCGAGAACGACTGTGTCGAGATCGGCACCACGGAGCCTCCCGACAGATTTGAAGTGGAAGGCCCGCCGAGACTTTGGCTCACCAGTTCCTCGAACGAGACCTGGTTGGCCTTGTAACCAAGAGTATTCTCGTTGGCAAGATTGCCGCTGACAACATTGATCGCCTGCGAGTTCGCCTGCAGGCCGGAAAGCGCGTTTGAAAAAGCTGTTCCCATGTTTTAGTTCCCCGTTGTGGAATTGGTGGACGAGGCAGCGAGTGATGTCGCGGGATTCGCGGCCGCCACTGGTGTCGTGTTCTTGTTGATGTTGATCAGCTGTTCAAGCTGGCTGTAAGAAGTGAGCTGCGAAACAAACGTCGTGCTGTCCACGGGGTTGAGCGGGTCCTGATTCTGCAGTTGCGAAACCAGAAGTGTCAGAAAGGTGCTCTCGCTTGCGAGTGGATCTTTGGATGATGCCGGATTCGTGGCTGTACTGGTAGTTGTATTAGGTGCCGTCGAACTGGTTGGACTCATGAAATCTCCTGAATCGGTTGCTGAAGTATTCCGCTGAACTCCTCCGCGGTTGTACCGCCGGAGTCGTCGCGCCGCGCCTTCCGTTGCTCCTGTGGCGGGCGTTGATTTTGCCGTCCGTGATCCGGCGTCCAGGCCTCGGCGTCATACCCGGCTTTGGACAGAGTTCCGACCAGATCTCCTACTCCTTCGCGCAGCCGCCCGGCCAGCGAAGCATCCGTTCCATGGACGGAAATGTGAACGTCGCCCCCTCGCTCGGATAACCGCAGCTTGATGTCGTGGGAACCATCCGGCGTAAACTCGAGCGACAGGGAACGCATCGTTGTTTGTGGCTTGTGCAGGTCGATTGGCAACTCCTCCCTGAGAGCGGTTGCCGTCTGTTCGCTCGCCGTGGCTTGCCGTGCGGGCGTCGGCGTGTTCAGCGCAATCGGTTGCGCCTGCGACTGGACCACCGGAACGGTGGCTGCCGGATTCGAAATAATTGCTGCTGCATGATTCGACAGCGGAGCGGCTGCTCCAACAACCGTGGCAGACACAACGGGCGCAGCAGGATGGCTGGCCGAGGGCGCGGTGGGACGACCGTCGACTTCAGCGTTTGGCGTCGAATCGTCTGCACTCTGCTGCGAATCCGATTCGGCTCCAGCCCCATGCTTTTTCTGGCCGCTCGCGCTTTCAGGGCTCCGGCCTTCCGGACTGATCGCAGACACGGAGGAAGCCGCCTTCGATAAGTCCGGTTGCGCCGTTTCAGGGTTCAGGTTGATCCTGACCTCAAGAAGGGGCTTCGGAGTCAGGATCGGCGGCGGAGTTTCTTCAGCGACGGACGGTGTCGTGGCGTGGACAGTTTTCTCATCGCTCCCACCGGCTTTTAGCGGCGGCAACTGCACTCCTGGTGGAACCGGGACCGGAAGCGTAATATCGATAGGCATCGACGGGGGCTGCGCGGCAGAGTTCTTGGGAACTGCAGCGGTCGTGTCCATGCGGCGCGTGCCCGTCGGCAAAGAGGGAAGAGCTTCTGATGTGGTGGTCCTGGCTATTGGTGTTGCCGGGATGCCTCCCGTGTTATCAGGGAGCGGCTCGACAGCGACCGCAGGAACTCTGACGAGACTTTTCGGCGGGGTCGTCGGCACGGCAGCGGGAAGAGCGGCGGGCTCGTTGACCAGCTGCGCCACCATCTGATTAAAGGAGGATTGATCGAACGGCAGCGACGAAGCACCGTTCTGCCAACTTCCCGCCGCAACTGGCGCTGCATCTCCCGTACTAGCCCCCGTGACTCTTCCGGCTTCATCACCTTTGAATAGCAACGCCGGCAGCGGCGCCAGTGCGATTTGCGAAGGTCCCACGGCTGAAGTCACCCCGCGTTAGAGGCAGGTACGAAACCAAATGCCGGCCCTTGACGAATCAGAATGTTAGCGCTGAAAGAGAGGTCGGTTTTTTGTCGCTCTGCCGGAAAGCGCCAAATATTTGGCGTTTCCGAAATCCTGACTTATTGACCTTATCGACCGCCCGCGGCTGATTTAGAGACGTTTATCGAAATTTCCAGCTTCGGCCCGCAGCCTGCATTGCATCCTCCCGAAAACTACTATGGATGGCATCTCAACTTCAGCCGCGAGCGGCATGCGGGCACGCATGGAATCGCTCGAAATGCTCGCCAACAATCTGGCCAACGTCGAAACCGGTGGGTTCAAAGCCGACCGCGAATTTTTCAGTGTCTACACGGGTGACGATGCAACTGCTGATCCGCTGACAGGCGATATGCCCCTGCAGCCCCTCGTTCAAAGTCATTGGACAGATCTCACGCAGGGAAATTTACTGAACACCGCCAATCCCCTGGATCTGGCAATCGACGGCGATGGCCTCTTCGCCCTTCAGACGAAGGACGGTGTTCGCTACACACGCAATGGAAACTTCCGTATCGGCGCGGCTGGCCTTCTCACCGCGACGGATGGCAGTCCGGTGCTGGCGCAGGGCGGCAGCACGATCCAGTTGCAACCGGGCCTGCCTGTCGCGGTTTTGCCCGACGGAACAGTTCAGCAGGGCGGCCAGATCGTGGGTCAACTCGACATTGCCACTTTCGACCACGCCAGTCTGAATAAACTCGGCACCAACTATTTCGTGCCGGTGGAAGGGGCGAAGCCCAAACCGGCGACCGGCGCGGTACTGCAGGGCAAGCTCGAACAATCCAACGTCGGAGCTGCCGAGTCTTCCGTCCGGTTAATTGCCATCATGCGGCAATTCGAAATGCTCCAGAAGGCAATGAATATCGGGAACGAACTCAACCGCAAAGCGATTGAAGAGGTTGCCCGTGTTGCCAGCTAAAACAGCCTCAAGCAAAAAAGGACCAGCAAAATGATTCGAGCTTTATACAGCGCCGCCAGTGGAATGACCGCTCAGCAGCTCAATATCGATAACATCGCGAACAACCTGGCCAACTCGAACACGGTCGGCTACAAGTCGCGGCGCGCGCAGTTTCAGGACCTCATGTATCAGACGCTGGTCCAGCCCGGTTCGCAATCCGGCACTGCGACTGTTGTGCCGACGGGCCTGCAGCTCGGCCTCGGCGTGCGCGCCGCTTCCAACGAAATCATCTTTCAGCAGGGAGATTTTTCCAATACCAACAACCCTCTCGACATGGTGATTCAGGGACGCGGCTTCTTCCAGATCAAACAGGCCAGCGGCGAAACTGCCTACACCCGCGCCGGTTCATTCCATCTGGATGCCACCGGAAATATGGTGGACCTTAACGGCAACACGCTGCAGCCGCAGATCACTATTCCCCCCGCCGCACAGGCGATAACCATAGCCGCGGATGGAACCGTCAGCTTCACGCTGCCGGGCCAGACCGTCGCACAGAGCGCCGGCCAGATCACGCTCGCCAACTTTCAGAATCCCGCGGGTCTGAATTCGCAGGGGCAGGGTCTTTATGCTCCAACCGACGCCTCGGGAGCCGCACTGGTCGGCCCTCCCGGCGGAACCGACGGACTCGGCACCATCATGCAGGGCTACGTCGAACAGTCCAACGTGAGCGTCGTCGATGAATTCATCAACCTGATCAGTGCCCAGCGCGCCTACGAAGCGAATTCCAAGGTGGTCAAGGCCGCCGACGATATGTATTCGCAAGTCAACAACATTACCCGGTAATTCCAGATGCTCAATCGAATGATTGCCGGTTTGGGCCTCGCTGTTCTAAGTGCCGTCATGGCGACGGCCGCATGTCTCCCGGCAAGGGGAAATCGCATCCTCGGACGGGATTTGACGGCCGCTGATTCGCGGTTCGCGGTTTTGCCTTCGACCATGACAATCGGTTTCGCTCCGGTGCCCGGCACGAAGTGGGTGTTCGGTTTGGCGGAACTGCAAAGAATCGCGCGAGCCAATGGAATGCCGGTGGAAGGCCTTACCGAAGTTTGCTTCGAACTCGTAATGCGTCCGCTCAAAACAGAGGACGCCGTCACTGCAATGCGGAGCGCGCTCCCGGCCGACGCAGTCTTGAGGGTCGTTGAGTTGCCGGTCACCGAGGTCCCCCTCGGCCAGCTCGAGTTTCCGATCAAGCAGCTCGAGCCACCACTCGAATCCAACCATGGCATACAACTCTGGCGCGGCGATGTTGTCTACGCCGAGACGCGTCGAGCGTCAATCTGGGCGCGAGTCGAAGTAACAACTCAGTACAAGGCCGTGGTCGCCACGAGGGACCTCCCGGCTGATACCCCGATTGATGCCGGATCGCTGCGGCTCGAGACCAGAACAGGTCCGCTGCAGACCGAGAAATCAGCTATCCGCATCGAGGACGTTCAGGGCCGCATCGCGAAACGGGCTATAAAAGCCGGCACGCCCATCCCTATGGCCGCTCTTGCCGAACCGCCCACGGTGCGGCGCGGAGACACTGTGACCGTTATGGTCGAAAGCGGACCCGCCCATCTGCGTTTCGAAGCCATTGCTGAAAAATCAGCAAGAGACGGCGAAATGGTGGAATTGCGAAATCCTGTAAACGGCAAGACCTTCAGGGCGAAACTGAATCCAGACGGAAGGGCGGTAATCGTCATCAACGCGGGGCACAAACTGTGAGGCTCATGAAATCAGCCGTTGCTCTGGCCCTGTTCTGTTCCATCGCGTCACGGGCGGGGGAGACCAAAGACCAGAAGAAGAAAGCGAAAGCGCCCGAGCCGTCCATGCTCGATAAGTACTTGTCCAGCGCCGGCGCAGACCATGATCAGGAACCCGCCGCCGGGCTGCCAGGCTCTCTGTGGACTCCCTCCGCGCGGCTCAACGATCTCGCCCGCGATCTGCGCGCCAGCCAGCCGAACGACGTTGTAACGATTCTCGTCACAGAAACGATCAACGCCGCAGCCAGCGGCGCCAGCACGACCGAACGCGCTTCGAGCGCCAGCGCTGCAATCACATCTCTGGCGGGTCCGAAGGCCGCAACAGGCGCTCTGTCGAATCTGCTGAACACGAATGGCGATCAAAAGATCAACGGCACAGGGACCACCACGCGGGCCGCCACCCTGACCGCCGTCCTTACTGCACGCGTCGTAAAAGTTCTTCCTGGCGGCCTGCTTTTCATCGAAGGCTCCAAGGATCTGCAGGTGAACTCCGAGCAGCAGGCGATCACCGTTCGCGGCATCATTCGCACCGCCGACATCACGACCACCAACACTATCGGTTCCACCCAGATTGCCGACATGGAAATACGCGTCAACGGGAAAGGTATCGTCGGCGATGCCATTCGCCGCCCGAACTTTCTTTACCGTATGATTCTCGGTCTGCTTCCTTTTTAATCACATGAAACGCCTGCTCGTAATCGGTTTGCTTGGTGCCCTGGGTTCGGTGCATTCCCTGGCGGCTTCACGGCTGAAGGATCTCGTGTCGATCGAGGGGGTGCGCGACAACCAGTTGGTCGGTTATGGAATCGTCGTTGGCCTGAATAAGACAGGCGACAAAGCCCAGACCGTTTTCAGCGCGCAGAGCCTCGCGAACATGCTGGAGAAGATGGGCGTCGCGGTCACGTCTACCGCCATCAAAGTGTCGAACACCGCCGCGGTGATGGTGACCGCAACCCTGCCGCCCTTCGCCCAGCCTGGTACTAAGATCGACGTTACGGCGGCAGCCATTGGGGATGCGACGAATCTCCAGGGAGGCCTGCTGTTGATGACGTCCCTTCGCGCCGCCAACGGCCAGGTGTATGCGGTTGCGCAGGGCCCGGTTGTTACGGGAGGCTTCGTCGCAGGAAGAGGCGGTGTCAGTCAGACTGTGAACCATCCAACGGTTGGCCGCGTTCCCGCCGGTGCCAGTGTTGAGAGGCCGGCGCCTTCAGTCGAGCCGACCGCGCACCTTCGCCTCCAGCTTCGCAATGAAGACTTCGCCACAGCTTCGCGGATCGTCGATATCGTGAACAAAGAGTTCGGTGACGGGAAACCGGTCGCACAGGCGGAGAATTCAGCACTCGTCGATATTGAAACCCCGGCCGCATGGAAAGCCCACATGCCCGCTTTCATCGCGGCAGTGGAAGAACTCCGCGTCGAAGTGGATGGGCCCGCTAAAATCGTCGTGAACGAGCGCACGGGGACCATCGTCATGGGCAAGGATGTCCGTATCGCACCCGTCGCAATTTTACATGGAAGCCTTTCCGTCGAGATCCAGACCAGACTGCAGGTTTCGCAGCCAGGACCGATGTCGCAGGGAAAGACCGAGATCGTCCCGGAAGTGAGCGTGACTGCGAAGGACGAGCCCGCAAAGAACGTTCTGCTGAAGGAGGGCGCCACGGTGGAAGAGCTGGTTCGTGCTCTGACTGCAGTCGGGTCTTCGGCCCGCGACATCATCGCAATCCTGCAGAACCTGCGAGTGGCAGGCGCGCTCGACGCTGAGTTGGAGGTGATCTGATGAACCTTTTAACAACCGCATTGAATCCTCTCACCGGACCATCGCTTGGAGTCTCGTCCGCTGATCCAAAAAAGCAACTGGCAGCGGCGCAGGATTTCGAGGCGCTCCTTATCGGCCAGATGCTCCACTCTATGCGGGAGAACGGCTCCAGCTGGCTGGGGACCGGAGATGACGACGCGAGCGCTACTGCTTTCGGCTTCGGCGAGGATCAGCTTGCGAAAGCTCTGACCAAAGGCGGTGGACTGGGGCTTTCGAAAGTAATCGCCGCAGGCCTCGCCGCGAAGAACGGCGCGGCACAGCGCGATCCGTCCCCGAACTCGGCCCCCTCAGACAACCTGTAGTGGCGCGTTTCGGCCATTTCGTTGCCACAGCCAATTCCGACTCGCTGACGCCTGGGTTATAACCCCAGGCGTCAGTGCGGGGAAGGTCATGAAATCCCGGCGATCGATCGCGGCTACGATTTGACCGAGGCAACTCGGTAGTTCACGCGGTCAGAGCCACCCGCGAGCCCTCGTCGAGTAACGCACCGGCGTGGTTCCATCGGCTGGCCTTAACGTGTAGCGGTAATTCCGCACCCGGCTCCCGAATTTCGTTCTGCGGCTTCAGTTTAGCGGCGACGCCTGACCACGCCCCTTCCAGAGTGACCAGCAGTCCGAGCACTTCAGCCAGCGGCGGATCGACCTGCTGCATATTGCCATCCAGCAATCGCCGCAGCATATAGCCGTAGAGACCTTGCAGCCGGGCGGACAGTTCCGGCGCGGTCTCGGGCCGGAGCGACGCGAGAAGTTCGGCTATCGCGGAATACGCGCGGTTGATCGCCTCCACTCGCTCGCGTATTTGCCGCTGCGCCAGGTGCTCCCGAGCCTCGCGGACACTGGCGATCGCCTGCTGGTAAATCATCCGGGTCAGTTCCACCGGCTCGGCATTGAGTATATTTTGTTGGAAGTAAGGATTCATCCTGAATCTCGCGTTAGTCTCTTCGTATCGGCTGCAAGCTGCAGAAGGTATTCCGGCGGCCATTGTTGCAACACTTCATTTGTGGCGGTGTCCACCACTTTTGTTACCGGTCGTCTGGTCGCCGGATCCAGAGAGAAGGTCACTTCTCTTCCCTGGCCCACGTATCCCGCCTCGTTCAGCGCCTGAACTGCGGCGGCAACCGATCGACTCAGCGCCCGCTCTTCCGCGGTCGGACCCGCGGGCCCCTGAATAGCGGGCGCAGCACTCTTGGCGATTTGTGCGGGTATCACCGGAATTGGCGCCATATAACTCCTGCCTGATGTCTTATCGGCAGACAGAGAGATTGTTTGAATTTTTCGGCGCCAATACCTCGACGCTAAACTTTCCCCTGCCTTTCGTCGATACTCTGCTGGGAGGAAATTAATGACCGCTACAACACCTCTGGATGTGCTCATTGTCGATGACTCGGCCGCCATACGAAAGATTCTGCAACGGGTTCTGCGCCAGACAGACCTGAATCTCGGAGAAATAAGCGAAGCCGGTGACGGCACTGAAGCAGTCGAGATCCTGAAGAATCGGAAGTTCGGTCTGATTCTGTCGGATATCAACATGCCTCAGATGGATGGGCTGCAGTTGCTGGCTCGCATCAGGGAGATGGATCACCTCAAGGATGTGCCCGTGATCATGATTACGACAGAAGGGGGCCAGGGAAAAGTAATGGAGGCCGTGCAACTGGGCGCGACAGGTTACGTTCGCAAGCCATTCACAGCCGATCAGATCAAAGAAAAACTCACCGGTATTCTCGTTTAATAGAGAGTACGGAAGTATGCGACAGAATTGAAGGCCCCGCGGCGGCGTCCGGCGTTAGCGGCCGGGGACGCCCATCCAGCCGCGGGTCCAGATGTCAGCCATCGTGAGAAACAGGAGAAGAAGCAGCCAGAAGATACTGCTCATGACGATCATTTTCGTCAGCCGCGTGCTGTACCAGATGTGCATGAAGAACAGCACCACGAGCGATGCTTTGAAGATCGCGATTGCGAGCGCCACGAAGATGTTCCAGCGGCCGAGATCCAGCGTTGAAACAAAGGCCGTAACCCAGGTCATGACGATGAGGGTGAAGAATACGGCGAAGTAAATCCTCTTCGGAACGACGTGATGTCCGCCGAGATGATCGGCGTGATCAGGCGAATTGCCCGCGGGAGAATGACTGGTGTGCGTTGCCATATAATTTCTTTTCGTAGCTCTCCGGGCTTCGGCTTACTTCGGTATAGCCGATCGATCAATCAGATACAGCAGAGGGAACAGGAAAATCCAGACGATATCGACAAAGTGCCAGTAAAGGCCGAATAGCTCAACCGGTGTGTGATATGCGGGGGAATAGGCTCCCTTCTTTGCCTGAAAGATCAGGACGACAAGAATGACCGCCCCGATGATCATATGGGTGGCGTGCAGGCCCGTCATGCCGAAATACAACGCAAAGAAGAGCGGCGTATGCGGCGCATCCGCGCACGGTGCACCCGCTTCGGTGCGGCAGTCGAAACCATGTCCCGGTATCTCGTGCCTTTGGTATTTGTCGTAGTATTCGTACCCCTTCACGCCAAGAAACGTACCGCCCAGCAGCAAAGTAAGCAGCAGGAAGAGAACAATCAGATTCTTCTTCCCAATCGACGCGAAATGCACCGCCAGCGCCATCGTCAGACTGCTGCAGATCAGAACAGTTGTGTTCGCCGCGCCGATCAAAAGGGAGGTGTTATTACTCGCCGAAGCGAACGCGGCCGGATAAGCCTGCCGATATACAAAATACGCCAGAAAGAGGCCGCCGAAGAACATGACTTCGGTGACCAGGAACACCCACATTCCGATGGTCGAAGCGTCCTTCTGCTGCTCCACGCTCTCGAAATGATGCAGAGGCTCTGCGTTCGCCTCCGCGAGGGTCACTTGAGGATCTGCCGTGTGACTAGCCAACGTGTACAACCTCCTCTGCGGTATAGGTATATGCTTCCTGCGTCACGACTGGTGTAACTTCGAAGTTCTCGGTCGGCGGCGGCGAAGCCGTCTGCCACTCAAGCCCTGTCGCACCCCATGGATTTGGCGGCGCCACCGGCCCGTACTTCAGCGACCACAGCAGGTAGCAGAACGGAATCAGGTAACCGATTCCCAGAATCGAGGCGCCTGCGGACGACAGCATGTTCAGCACCTGGAACTCAGGCGGATAAACATGATAGCGCCGCGGCATTCCCATATATCCCAGGAGGAACTGCGGGAAGAATGTCAGATTGAAGCCGATGAAAATGATGATCGCCGAGATCTTCGACCAGCCCTCGTTGTACATCCTGCCGAAAATCTTCGGCCACCAGAAGTGGATGCCGCCAAGGAAACCCATAATCGCGCCGCCCACCATGACGTAGTGGAAGTGCGCAATCACGAAGTACGTGTCCGTCAGATGCACGTCCATGCCGAGGCACGCCAGGAACAGGCCGGTCAGACCACCGATCGTAAACAATCCGATAAACCCGATGGCATACAACATCGGTGTCGTAACCCGGACCGAGCCTTTGTACATCGTCGCGGTCCAGTTGAAAACCTTGATCGCCGACGGAATCGCGACTACGTAGCTCAGAATCGAGAACACCATGCCTGCGTAAACAGACTGGCTGCTGACGAACAGGTGATGGCCCCACACGATGAATCCGAACACCGCGATCGCCACGCTCGAGAACGCGATGAACGTGTAACCGAAAGGCTTCTTCGAACTGAACGTCGTGATGATTTCAGTCACCACGCCCATCGACGGCAGAATCATGATGTAGACCGCCGGATGGGAATAGAACCAGAACATGTGCTGGAAGAGCACCGGATCACCGCCGTATGCCGGATCGAAGAATCCAATGTGGAACCCGCGTTCCAGAACCAGCAGGAAGAGAGTCACGGCAACAACCGGCGTACCCAGCACCTGAATCATGCTGGTGGCGTAATGCGCCCATACAAAAAGCGGCAGCCGGAACCATGTCAGGCCAGGCGCGCGCATCCGGTGAATCGTGACGATGAAATTTAACCCGGTCAGAATCGACGAAAAGCCGGCGATGAATATGCCCAGTCCCGACGCTATGACGTACCCGTTTGAATACGACGTGCTGAACGGCGTGTAGAAGGTCCAGCCGGTATCGACGCCGCCCAGGAACATCACGGTCAGCACAAACAACCCGCCGACCATGTAGATGTACCAGCTCAGCAGATTCAGCCGCGGAAACGCCACATCCTTCGCGCCGATCATCAACGGTATCAGGAAGTTGCCAAATACCGCGGGAATGGAAGGAATCAGGAACAGGAACACCATGATGATCCCGTGCATCGTGAAAAACTTGTTGTAGGTGTTCGATTCCACGAGATCGCCCGCGGGAGTAGCCAGCTCGAGCCGGATCAGCACCGCGAAAATCCCTCCCAGAGCAAAGAAGAACGTCACTCCGAGCAGGTACAGGATTGCAATCCGCTTGTGATCGTGCGTCAGAAGCCAGCTTTTAAGGCCTTCTGTCGCGTTGATGTAATTCTTTTTTTCTTCTACTTGAGGAGGCGCCGTAATCATACAGATGTCCCTTGCAACTTACCTGTTCCCCGGTACCGAACCCGCCTGCGGACTGGTTCTGTCCTGATTGCGAGTCTTCGGTTGGGAACCCTGGCTGGCCCCCTTTATGGGGGCCCCAGCCGTTGTTTCCGTGGCACTTGTTTGAGTTGCCGCCGGAACCGCTGACGTCTGAGTACCGTTTTTCGGACCAAGCGATTTCACGTATTCCACCAGTTTCAGCAGACCGTCCTCGGTAATCAGCCCTTTGAACGTGGGCATGATGTCGTCGTAACCGGCGACAATCTTTGACTGAGGATAGAGCACTGATTCCCGGATATACGCTTCGTCGAACTTCACTCGCGAGCCGTCTTTCAGGTCGACCGTCGAGCCAAACAGACCGTTCAGATTCGGACACCGTCCGTTCTGCTTGTTGATCGCGCTCGCGTGGCAAGTCGCGCAGCCCAGCTGATTGAACAGAGCCTGGCCCTGTTCCGCCATCGACCCCTCACCGCTGCCCGCACCGAGCCACTGATTGTAATCCGCCTCGTTCATCACGTAGACGGTTCCGATCATGCCCGAATGCTTCGTTCCGCAATATTCCGCGCAGAAGATGTGATACGCGCCCACCTTCGTCGGCCGGAACCACTCCGTTGTATATTTGCCCGGCAGCACGTCCGTCTTCGTTCTGAACGCCGGCACATAGAAGTCGTGGATCACGTCTTCGGATGTCAGCGTCAGCCGGATATCCCGGTTCACCGGAACATGCAGCTCGTTGATTTCGCGAGCGCCTTCGTTGTGCTGGATCTTCCACATCCACTGCTTACCCGTGACGTAGATTTCCATGGAGTCGGCCGGCGGCCGCGATTCCGTAAAGAAGATGCTGGCGCCCCATGCAAACATCACCATCGACAGGCCCAGCGGTATCACCGACCAGACGATCTCCAGCACCATACCACCGATGCTGTGCTCGTCGACCGGCTCCGGAATTTCGTTGCCCCGCTTCCGGTACTTTATCGCGAAAAATATTACCAGAAACGCAATGAGCAGCGAGAAAAACGCGCTGACCAGCACGAGGTACGCGTACAGCGCGTCTACCTGACCGGCGATGGACGACGCCGCTTCCGGAAAAAGGCGGAAACTGTTTTCTACCATAATTGGTTAAGCGGCTCGACTCCCTTTCTGCCTGCTGTCTCGTCGCAGCATTATAAACACGAATCCCCCCAACATCAGCACCGTTAGCGCTCCCGCGCCGCGCAGGATGTCCATCGCCAGAAACGTATACTTGGCCGACGTCGGGTCGAAGTGGTAGCAAAACAGAAGTATCTGATCGACTGCATTGCCGATCTTGTTTTGCGAGGCTTCAACCAGTCCCAGCCTCATATCTTTCGGCGAATATTCGATGCCGTAGAAATATTTTGAAAGCTTGCCTTCCGGCGTCAGAACGTAAATCGCGCTCGCATGTGCAAACGTCGCGGTGTAAACGTCCCACTTGTACCGGAATCCCACAGCGTCGGTAACCTGCTTGATCGAGTTCTGGTCTCCCGTCAGGAAGTGCCAGCCGGCCGCAGTCTCCGGATGCCCGTAATCCTTCATGTAAATCGCCTTCTTCGCCAGCGCCTCTTTCGGGCCCTCTCTGGCGTCGAAGCTGATAGCCACAACGTCGTAATCCTTGCCCGGCGTAAAAGTCAGGACCTTCGCGGCCCGTACCATCCCGTTCAGAATCTGCGTGCAGAGCATCGGGCAGTCGTAATAAACGAGCGCCAGAACCACCGGCCGGCCTTTGCCAAAATAATTGCTCAGCTTTACCGTCTGGCCGTACTCATCCCGAAAAGGTACATCGAGAGGCAGTTGCGAATTCAACCGTTGTTCGATGGTCACACCGGTCAGGGCACTTGGCCTGTCCACGCCCTTCATGTTGAGAAGGTCGCCGACTGGGGCGTTCCGCGGCGCATTGAGCGTCGGACCGTCGTCGGGCGCTGGTGTTGCCTGCGCCAGCGCGAGGGCCGAAGACACTACAAAGATGGACAACAGTTTTTTCATTACGAACCAGCTTTACTGCCTTTACTGCGAAATCTTCTCAAGCGTCCTGCCGCTGCTTGAATCCTCCGGAATCATGCGATAACCCTCGTTATCCATCCCTGCGGGACTGGGCTTAGACGACAAGCCTTTTTGCGCCACAATATCGATCGCCTGAGCGATCGGAATCCGCACAGTTCCCTTATTGGGATCGATCCAGCCGTAACTGGTGAGGATCGCGTCCTCATCGGCTTTAAGGTCCTTTAGTTCAACCTT
>ODAK010002888.1_pt1 | contig 17936 bp, 13 predicted proteins | sample 1539591 | NCBI WGS metagenome assembly ODAK01 (sample SAMEA3539303, study PRJEB22396) | soil metagenome | biome: tundra; feature: field; material: soil | place: USA | collected 2010-05 | depth 0.15 m
GGGCTGGGCGGCAGCCCGGTGCGCGCCAGCCCGGTACCGGTACCGGGCTGGCGCGCACCGCTGCGGGCCACCCGGGGGCTTGCGGCGCGGTCTCGCGGGCACGGCTACAGGTGGTTCCGTTGGCGGCGCATTGGATCAGGGAGATTGATCGTGACTGACACCGCCGTGAGGTCCGCAGAGGTGCCCGGACCCGTCCCGGCCCATCCGCTCGATCCGGCTGGCGCGGAGGAGTTCCTGGCCGGGCGGCGGATCCTGGCCGACGCGGGCCTGCTGACCCAGACGGTCAGGTTCGCCTATTACGGCCTGGAGGAACCGCCCAGGGACGCGGTACTCGCCCTCGCGGCCGGGGCACAGCCGGACCGCCAGTTGCGGGCGTTCCTGATCGACGTGGTCAGCGGCGAGTCAAGCGACGTCGTCGTGTCGCTGGCCCGCGGCGAGGTGACCGCACGCCGGACGCTGGACCCGCTGATTGATGGCCAGGTGCCGATCCTGGACCAGGACTTCGCGCTGGCCGAGAAGGTCGTCCACGCCGATCCGGAGTGGCGCGCGGCCATGGCCCGGCGCGGGCTCACCGACGTCTCGAAGATCCGCGCCTGCCCGTTGACGGCCGGGTCCTACGGCGTGGCGGACGAGCAGGGACGCCGGATGGTCCGGGTCCTCGCGTTCCTGCAGGCAGGCGAGCACGACCTGGCCTGGGCGCACCCGGTGGACGGCGTGGCGGCGTACGTCGACCTGATCGAGGGCCGGGTATTCAAGGTGATCGACGAGTTCGAGTTCCCGGTCCCGAGGGAATCGGGTGACTACAACGACCCGGCGGTCAGCGGGCCGCAACGGACCACCTTGAAGCCGATCGAGATCACCCAGCCGGAGGGGCCGAGTTTCACCCTCGAAGGCAACGCGGTGGAGTGGCAGAACTGGTCGCTCCGCATCGGGTTTGACGCCCGCGAGGGACTCTCGCTGCATCAGATCAGCTACGACGACGATGGCCGGCGCCGGCCAGTGATCTACCGCGCCTCCATACCCGAGATGGTCGTTCCCTACGGCGATCCGGGGCCGACCCGGTACTGGCAGAACTACTTCGACACCGGTGAGTACCTGGTCGGGAAGTGGGCGAACTCGCTGGAGCTAGGCTGCGACTGCCTGGGCGAGATCGCCTACCTCGACGCCACGGTCACCGACGACCACGGCGAGCCGCGGGTGATCCGCAACGCGATCTGCATTCATGAGGAAGACTTCGGCATCCTCTGGAAGCACACCGACATCTTCAACGGCTCAGCCCAGTCCCGGCGCCAGCGGCGCCTGGTCGTGTCGTTCTTCACCACCGTCGGGAACTACGACTACGGCTTCTACTGGTACTTCTACCTGGATGGCACGATCGAGTGCGAGGTGAAGCTGACCGGGGTGCTGTTCACCTCGGCCTACCCGGGCGCGGGCCACTCGTACGTGACCGAGGTCGCCCCGGGTCTGGGCGCGCCTGCCCACCAGCACCTGTTCAGCGCGCGCCTGGACATGATGGTGGACGGGCTTGCGAATGCGGTCGACGAGATCGACGTTGAGGGATGCGCAGTCGGAACGGACAATCCGTTCGGCAATGCGCTGGCCCAGACGGTGACGCGGCTTGGCCGTGAATCGGAGGCTGGGCGGCGGGCGGCGCCGGAGCGGGACCGGATCTGGCGGGTGACCAATCCGGAGGTGACCAACCGGTTCGGCCAGCCGGTCGGCTTCACGTTGTATCCGCAGGCCGCGCCGACCCTGCTGGCTGATCCGTCCTCGTCGCTGTATGCCCGGGCGGGGTTCGCCACGAAGCATTTGTGGGTGACGCGGTATGACCCGGCGCACCGCTATCCGGCCGGGGATTTCGTGAACCAGAATCCTGGGGGTGCGGGCATCCCGGCGTTCATCGCGGGCGACCAGGACATCGACGGCGCTGATGTTGTGCTGTGGCACACGTTCGGGCCGACCCACTTCCCGCGGCCGGAGGACTGGCCGGTGATGCCGGTGAGCCGGTGCGGGTTCACCCTCAAGCCCACTGGCTTCTTCGGCCGTAATCCCACGCTCGACGTGCCGCCGCCTGCTGGAGGGCACTGCCGTCCGGGCGGCTGATCTGGGAGACCGCCGGTCCCGGCAATAAGCACCGTGAGATATCGTGCCATCACGAAATGTGTCGCATTATGGCCCCGAGACGGCCTTGCGCCACGCACAAAAGAACGTTGTCCAGGAGTCGGTCCCGGAGCGGCGCAGAGCACTGCGGCCGGGTCGCACACGCCAGGGCGGGAGGCGCGATGGCTGACGAGCCGAGCTGGATACCGCCGGGAGTGGACACCAAGCGGGCGAACACCGCCCGTGTCTACGACTACCTGCTGGGCGGCAGCCACAACTTCCTGGCCGACCAGGACCTGGGCCGGGCGATCGCCGCGGTCGATCCCAACGTCCGGATGATCGCGCGGGCCAACCGCGATTTCCTCGGCCGGGCGGTGCGGTTCCTCTCCGCGGGCGGCATCCGCCAGTTCCTCGACATCGGCTCCGGCATTCCGACCCAGGGCAACGTGCACGAGGTCGCCCATCAGGCCGATCCGGGTGCCCGGGTGGTCTACGCCGATTTAGACCCGGTCGCGATAGCGCACAGCACGGCCATCCTGGCCGGCCAGGATAACGCCGCGATCATCGACGGCGACCTGCGCGAGCCAGAGAAGATCCTGACTCACCCAGCCAGCCGGCAGCTGATTGACTTCAGCCAGCCGGTCGGGCTGCTGCTCGTCGCCGTCCTGCATTTCATCGGCGATGCCGAGGATCCTTCGCGGATCGTGGCCACGCTGCGCGAGGCGCTCGCGCCCGGCAGCTACCTCGTGCTGTGCCACGCCACGGATGAGAGCAGGCCTGGGGTGGCGCAGGCCGCTGAGAAGATGTACAACCGCACCGTCCCCACGCAGGCGCGCATGCGCTCGGGCGCGGAGATCCTGCGTTTCTTCGACGGCTTCGAGCTCGTCGACCCGGGCCTGGTCTACATGCCGCTGTGGCGCCCGGACTCGCCCGCCGACGTGCCCAGCGACCCCAGCAAGTTCTGGTGCCTGGTCGGGGTGGGACGAAAGCCGGTCAGCGCGCAGTAGGGACCGGCGGTGTCCGCAGGTTCCTGGCGGCTCCCGGTCAGGTACCCGCGAGCCCGGATCGGTAAGGCTGATATCAGCGGGCCGAGCCTGCATGACCATGATGTGCAGGAAATCTTCAGAAAAGCATTGGCTGGCGCCGAGGCCGCTTGCAGCTTGCTTCCAGTTACGGGCCCGAATATCAGAGGTAAGCAGTCGGGACTACGTAGCGAAGGAGCGTCCCAGATGAGCACGGTCTATGACCAGCCGGTCGGCAGCAGCGCGGGGCAGGATGAGCGTGACCGGCTGTGGGCGGATCCGCAGGGACCGGCCGGCCCGAGCGGGCCAGGCGGACCGGGCGGGCCAGGCGGGTACGGAGAGCATGGCGGACCGGGAGGCGGGCGTGGGCGCCCGTCGCGGCGGCGCCATGCGTTGCTGGCTGCCGGGTCGGTTGTGGCCGCGGGCGCGCTGGCGTTCGGAGGGCTGGGTGCGGCGAACGCGATGGCCGCCAGCCCGCTGACCACGTCGCAGATCGCGTCGAAGGTGGACCCCGGCCTGGTCGATGTGGTGTCCACGCTGGGGTATCAGGGTGGCGAGGCGGCCGGCACCGGGATGGTGCTGACCTCCAGCGGCGAGGTGCTGACGAACAACCATGTGATCGACGGCGCGACCTCGATCAAGGTGACCGATGTGGGAAACGGGCGCACCTACACCGCCAAGGTCGTCGGTTACGACACGAGTCACGACGTCGCGGTGCTGCAGCTCGTGGGTGCTTCCGGGCTTAGCACCGTGAGCCTTGGCTCGGCCAGCACCAGCGCCGGCCAGACCGTGGTCGCGCTGGGCAACGCCGGCGGCCAGGGCGGCACCCCGTCGGTGGCCACCGGGACGGTTACCGGCCTCGGCCAGTCGATCACCGCCTCCGATGCGTCATCGGGCAACGCCGAGCAGCTGACCGGGCTGATCGAGACCAACGCCGGCATCCAGCCGGGTGACTCCGGCGGGCCGCTGGTTAACAGCTACGGGCAGGTCATCGGCATGGACACCGCCGCCTCCACCGGCCCCTCCACCGCCGGTTATCAGGCGCAGTCCGGGTCAACACAGACCCAGGCGTTCGCCATCCCGATCAGCGAGGCATCCTCGATCGCCAGCCAGATCGAGGCGGGCACGTCGTCGTCCACGTCGCACACCGGCACCACCGCCTTCCTTGGCGTGGAGATCTCCGCCAGCAGCACCGGCGCTGGCTATGGCGGCGGGTACGGGGGCTACGGCGGCTATGGCGGCAGCTCGGCCAGCGGCGGCGCCACCATCGTCGGGGTCACGTCCGGTTCAGCGGCGGCCCAGGCAGGCCTGGCCGCGGGCGACCAGATCACTTCAGTCGCCGGCCACGCCATCACGTCGTCCTCGGATATCGCGTCGGCACTGCAGAAGCACCACCCCGGCGACACGATCAGCATCAGCTGGACGGATCAGTCCGGCCAGTCCCAGACCGCCACCGTGGTCCTGACGACCGGCCCGGCTGGCTGAGGACCTCGCCAAGCCCCGGTGGATGTTCTCATCCCCTCCCGGGCCCGGCTGAGGATGTGGCTCGCGCCGTAGTCGCCCCTACGGCGCGAGCCCTTCCATTCGTCCTGGCCTCGATGAGCAGTCGCGGCCGGGTGTTCGTTGTTAATCCTTCATCCGATATGCGGCCGGTATCCCGGGTCCTGGGATGGCGGGGTCTGGCTGGCGCCGGGAAAGGCCGGCGCCGGCAGGTTACCGACCTGGTAGGTGGTCAGCCACACCTGGGCCGTGGTGTCAGGGAGAACCGGCGGCCCCGGGCTGGGGCGGTCCTGGAATGCCGCCGTCAGGTCGCCGAGCGCCTCGCGCCGGTACGCGCTGATGTTGGGGCACGGGACGCCGGTGAACTTCTCCAGGAACCGGATGACCGAGGTGTGGTCGAAGGGTTCCGAGCACACGAATCCGCCGACGGTCCATGGCGACACGATCGTGCACGGGACCCGGAATCCCGGGCCGATGGGGAGACCAGCGCCGGCGGTGCTCGGCGAGTTCAGCGTCACGTACTCGTCAGGAGTGCCGGGGGGCGCGACCGGAGGCGGCACATGGTCGAAGAGGCCGTCGTTTTCGTCGTAATTGAGGATGAACACTGTCTTTGCCCATACATCGGGGTTCGCGGCGATGGCGTCGATCTTGGAATAGACATACTGCGCGCCGCGAGCTGGAACGGCGTTCGGGTGCTCGGATGCGGAATCGGTGGTGGCGATCCACGACACGGCCGGCAGATTGTCGGTCATCGCGTCGTACTCGAACATGCCTGGTGTGATGGCCATCCCACGCTCATACAGGTCCGTGCCGGGCTGGGCGCTGGAGAAAGCCTCGAAGTTGATCAGCATGTTGTAGGTGTAGTCCCGCTGGTCGTTGTACATCCGCCAGCTCACTCCGGCCTCGCCCAGCATCTCCGGGTAGGTCTTCCAGGCGTAGCCGCCGAGACTGTTGTCGAGCGCCGGGCCGCCACTGAGGCCGTTCGGGTCGATCGTGCCGGAGAGCAGCATGAACCGGTTCGGGTGGGTAGGTCCGAGCACCGAGCAGAAATAGCTGTCGCAGATGGTGAAACTCTCGGCCAGGGCCCGGTGGAACGGGATGTCCTCTTTTTCGTAGTACCCCATGACGTACGGAGCGTGAGCCATTCCGTCCACCGGAATGTGCGCGGCCAGCCAGCTGTCCATTGCTCCCTCGTTCCACGCCGCGTGCTGGACCGCCCAGGCGTGCCGGGTGGACGGGATGGATGCGGCCGACGTGGTCTGGCTGTCGAGGTGATAGGGCAGCAGGTAGCCGTCCGGGTTCAGCGGGTGGGGCTGGTAGAAAACCGAGCGGCCGTTTGCCATCGTGAGCACGTCCGGGTCTGCGAACCCGCGTACTCCCGACATGGTGCCGTAGTAGTGATCGAAACTCCGGTTCTCCTGCATGAGGATGACCACGTGCTTGACGTTCGCCATATCGAAGGAGCCGGCCGGCTGTCCGTCCGCCGCGGCCACCGCCTTGCGGATGTTCGGCGGCAGCGTCACGGCGCTGACGGCGCCGCTGGCGACCGCGGCAGCAGAGCCGAGCAGCCGGCGCCGGGACAGCTTGGGGCCCGCGCTTACCTGTGGTGCTCCGGAAGTGCCAGGCATGGGTGTGCCTTTCGGTACGGGCAGTGGCCCAGGGCGCGGACCACGGCCCGATGGCCGAGGTGGCGCGGGTATGGATGCCGATTGGGAAGCTCAGGAACCGTCGGCGGTAAGGCTAGTCACCTGGTGTGCTGACCGGTTGGCGCCACGATGCCGACACACCGAGCAGATGCAGAGACCGCACGCGCGGGCACGACCACGGCGGTGATCACATCGCTCCACCGCTGGTGCGCTAGCCCGAGGCTGCGCTGGCTATGCCGGCGGGGGGAGCGCGGCCTCGATGAGGTGCGGCCCTGGCTCGGCTAGTGCCTGCCGCAGTTGGGTGGCGAATTCGGTGGCCGTATTGGCCCGGCTGGCTGGGACGCCCATGCCGTTGGCCAGGGCGGTGAAGTCGAGTGCGGGCCGGGACAGGTCGAGCAGGCTGCGGGCTGCCTCCCCGGTCGCCACCGCGCCGACGCGTTCAAGTTCCATCCCGAGGATCGCGTACGAGCGGTTGCTGAAGATGACCGTGGTGATGTCCAGGTGCTCGCGGGCGTGGGTCCACAGGCCGGAGATCGTGTACATGGCGCTGCCGTCCGCTTCGAGGGCCAGGACCTTGCGGTCCGGGCACGCGACGGCGGCGCCCGCGGCCAGCGGCAGCCCTTGGCCGATCGCGCCGCCGGTCAGGGTGAGCCAGTCATGCGGTGGCGCGCCCGCGGTGGCGCCGGGCAGCCAGAATCCGGAGGTGTTGGCCTCGTCGGAGACGATGGCGCCCTCGGGCATCAGCGCGCCGATGACTTGTGCCGCGGTCTCCGCGGTGAGGTCGCCGTCCGGGAGTACCGGACGCTCTGGTGGCTGCGGCAGCGGCTTGGCGTCCGGGGCGACGAGATCGGCCAGCGATGCGAGTGCCCCGGGCACGTCGTCCCCGTCCTCGGCGAGGACGTGGATCTGGGCGCCGGCTGGCGTCAGGGAACTGGGCTGGCCCGGGTAGGCGAAGAAGGAGACCGGTGCCCGGGCGCCGGCCAGGATCAGGTGGCGGGTACCCGCGAGCTGCGCGGTCGCGAATTCGGCCAGGTAAGCCAGCCGTTCGAGCGCCGGGATGCCCGCCCCGCGCTCGTGCCGGGCTGGGAATGTCTCGCACAGCAGCCGGCAGCCGGTGGCCTGGGCGAGCCGGCTGGCCGACTCCAGGCCAGGGCGCCGCACGGCGGCACCGCCGAGGAGGATCACGCACGGCTCGCCGCTGCGCAGGGCCGTTGCGGCTGATGCGATGACGTCATCGGGGACCGCCGCGGGCGTCCTGGCCGAGAGCGGCGGCGCCGGATCGGCGCCCTCGGACCAGGACACGTCGGCGGGCAGGATGAGGGTGGCTATCGCGCCGGGTGGCCTCATGGCCTCGGCGACAGCCCTGGCGGCGTCCGCGGCTAGGTCGGCGCTGCGCGCCGGGCGGCGGATCCAGGAGGACACCGATCCGGCGAGGGCATCGATGTCCGACTCCAGCGGTGCGTCGAGACGTTTGTGATAGGTGGCGTGGTCGCCCACGACGGCTAGCAGGGGAGTGCGGGCCCGCCGGGCGTTGTGCAGGTTGGCCAGGCCGTTCGCCAGGCCGGGTCCCAGGTGCAGTAGCGCCGCGGCCGGCCGTCCTGTCATCCGGCCGTAGCCGTCCGCCGCGCCGGTCGCTACCCCCTCGAACAGGCACAGCACCCCGCGCATCTGCGGGACGGCGTCCAGCGCCGCGACGAAGTGCATCTCCGAGGTACCCGGATTGCTGAAGCAGACATCGACACCGCAGCCGGCCAGCGTGCGGATCAGGGCCTGCGCGCCGTTCATGCCGTTCCTCCTGGATGTAGCGAAGCCCCGCGCCGGGAGGGGGACCGGGGACCGGGACCGGGGGACCGGGGGACCGGGGACCGGGGGACCGCGCATGCAGTACACCATGATCCCAGCCATGACCGCCCGTCCTCGTTCACCCGAACCTGGCCCGGCCGGGTTCGATGGCGTGTCGCTCAGTAAGGCTGTCGAACGATGGTGAAATAATCGAACATACGTTCAGTAGAAGATGGGTATGGATGCTTCGGGGTGGTGGTATGCGGGCGAAGGGGTCATCCTCGTACTCTGGCCCCATGGACTCGAGCAGGCTCCCGGAGCGAGCAGCGCTCGTCGCTCTTCTCCAGGCTCGGCCTGGGGGAATGAGCTGGGCGGAGATTACTGCTGATGTCCTCGAGGTCGGCAGCGCCCTTGAGCTGTGGCACCGGACAGTACCTGCCGCGCTCATGGCTCCCCCGGGGGAGCTGGAGGCCCTGGAGGCAGCCGCTCAGAAGATCAGCATCTGGGAGGATCAGGGCTCGACGCTGGTGACCGTTCTCGACGAGGACTATCCGGCCCGGCTCCGCGGAATTCATCAGGCTCCGCCGGTCCTCTTTGCCCGTGGGTCGCTCCTCCGGGACGACTCCGCAGTGTCCGTCGTGGGTTCCCGGAATGCGACGGACCGCGGTCTCGCCGTGGCGGCGAGTGTGGCCCGCGAACTCGCCTCCCGCCGCGTGACCGTGGTCGCCGGGCTCGCCCGGGGCATCGACGCGGCGGCGCATCGCGCGGCCCTCGCCGCGGAGGGGCGCACGGTCGCCATCATCGGAACCGGCATCAACCGTAGCTACCCGGCGGAGAACCGGGACCTGCAGCAGGAAATCGCCGCTCGCGGCCTCCTGCTCTCCCAGTTCTGGCCTGACGCTCCGCCGCAGAAGCGCAACTTCCTGATGCGCAACGCCACGATGTCCGGGTACGGTCTCGCCACCCTGGTGGTCGAGGCCGGTGAGCACAGCGGCGCCCGTGTCCAGGCGCGGCTCGCCGTGGAGCATGGCCGGCCGGTGATCCTGACCGACCTCGTTGTGGAACGCAATGACTGGGCGCGGTCCCTCGTCGAGCGACCCGGGGTACATGTGGCCAGCAGCCTCCGCTCGGTCATGGACGTGGTGGATCAGTTGATCGCGGAGCGCCAGTCGGTGGGCGCCGAGCTCCGTCGCCTGGCGTCTGCGTAGACATGCTCGACCAGAAGGCTGTCGCGCGGCTGAGCGCCGCCCTGGTGTCGAGGGCCGGTGGCTACCTCCGGAACCCAGTGCGCCAGGATCGCGTCACCTGCGCCGTGTGCACGACACCGGTCGATGGTTATGAGCGCTGCTATCAATGCAACCAGCATGGCCAGGCCGGCCTCGCTGATGCCGTTTCATTCTTAACTTACGCAGTGGCCGGCCAGCAATCGGGCTATGTCATGCGCGGCTACAAGGCGCAGCGACCTCTCGAAGAGCACCGCACGATCGTGACCTTGCTCATCCTTCTCGCGCTTTCGAGACATGCCAAATGTCCGGGCGCGCTCGCGGGCACTCCCGTGACTCACTGGGCGACCGTGCCTTCACTTGCAGCCAAGCCAGGAGAGCATCCTCTCCACAAGATCGTCGGCAGCTTAGCAATTGGTGGCGAGGCCATCCTCGTAGCCGCCGCTAAAGCCCAATTTCCCCGCGACGTCAGCCCGCAGCACTTCAGCACGGACGCGGCGTTATCGCCGGACTCACATGTCCTGCTGATCGACGACACCTGGGCCGGTGGAGGCCATGCGCAGTCGGCCGCTCTCGCACTGCGTAAGGCGGGCGCGGCACACGTCTCCACGCTCGTGGTGGCACGCTGGATCAAGGAAGACTTCGGCGATAACGCCAAGTTCCTGAGCGAGATCTCGCGCCGCGACTACGACCCGGGGATCTGCCCCTGGACAGGCAGCAACTGTCCCTAGCGGTATTCCGGCGGCGTGAGGTGGCAGGCTTAGTGGGTGCGTTCCCCAGCAGACGGCGAGGCGGCGGATGTGCTTGCCCGGCTTGGGTCGCTGCGCCAGCACCGGCAGCGCGGGAACGGTCGCGCTTGGTGGTATGAGGCGCGCAGCACCCGCGAAGACCACCTCGCCGCCGTCATCCGTGACGCGCTGGACTGCGCGCCTGACCCAGCGGCCGTGCTTCGATGTGCGCTTGGACGAGGTTGACTGGCTGGGGACACCGTTAAGCCAGGTGGTTGGTTCGGTTGGCGCCGTACCTTCGAACGACCGGCCTGTTCCGCGCCATCACGAGCGAGTAGTGTAGGACGTATTACAGGTATTACGTGTCAGGAGATTCGATGCGGCTCAACAGCAAGGGCCAGGTGACGATCCCCGCTCCCCTGCGCGAGCGGCACGGCCTCCACGAGGGTGACGAGGTAGACGTCATCGAGGACGGCGACACGCTGCGCATCGTACGTGCCGAGGGGAGCCCGACCCGGGGGCAGCGACTCGTGCACAACATGCGCGGCCGGGCGACCACCACCATGAGCACGGACCAGCTCCTGGAACTGCTGCGTGGCGAATGAGCCGCACGCCTACACGGCTGTCACGGCCGGGTGGGCCGCCACCCTGGTGGACTCCAGTGTCATGCTCGACGTCCTGACCGGGGACGCCGCCTGGGCACAGTGGTCCGGGGACGCCCTAGCCCAGGCCCGGGACGACGGTCGCCTGGTGATCAACCCGATCGTGTACGCCGAAGTCTCGACCGGCTTCGGGAGGATCGAGGACCTCGATGACGCCGTTCCCGCCGGTGACTTCGAACGCGAGCCGCTTCCGTTTGAGGCGGGCTTCGTTGCGGGCAAGGCCTTCCTCATCTACCGCAAACGCGGCGGCCAGCGACGATCCCCATTTCCGGACTTCTATATCGGCGCTCATGCCGCCGTCCGCAGGTACCGCCTGCTGACACGGGACGCCGCGCGGTACCGCACCTACTTTCCGTCAGTCGATCTGATCGCCCCCTGACCGAGACTCCCTTTCTGCGCCTGGTGGTACGAGGCGCGCAGCACCCGCGAAGACCACCTCGCCGCCGTCATCCGTGACGCGCTGGACTGCGCGCCTGACCCAGCGGCCGTGCTTCGATGTGCGCTTGGACGAGGTTGACTGGCTGGGGGACACCGTTAAGCCAGGTGGTTGGTTCGGTGGCGGTGGGGGCCAGATCGCAGGAATTGCCGCAGGGCAGCGTTGAACTCAGCAGGGCGTTTCCCGGTTGGGCATGTGCGCCGCGCCGTCGATGACGGCGGCTACTCCTTGCTCAAGCGCCGGGCAAGCGCGCGGAGAATCGCGGAGATCGTAAGAACCACGAAAGTGACGGCCGCTATACATGTCCAAATGATGACGGCCGTTTGCTCCCTGCCGTCCAGCCGTGCCGTACAGAACTTGCCATCAGTAGAAGTAAATAAAGCAACATATCCCCCTAGCGTGACCACCGTCATCGCGCCCACGAGCCAGGCGATCCGGCGCCCCCACCGCACCAGCCCCGAAGCAGCGCCAAAACCAGCAAGCCTTCCCGTGGAAGGTCTCACAGGGACAAAGTCGAAAGGAAACACGACCAGGCCCACAGCCGCTATGCCCAGGCCGAGGAAGACACCTTGGATCACTGGTGCATTTACGCCGCACCAGATGAGATCGGCCGGTGGGCGCATTGCTATCCGCGACGATAGAAGGTCATGGGAGGCGACGATACATTCGCGCCGAATATATTCGCCGGCGAGAAGTAGTTCAATAAGGTCTTCGGATATTTAGTCGCCTCAACCTTGCGCAGCAGCCGGCTTGGCAGGTCCTCGGCGTAATCGTCTCCTGATGCCGCCGCCTCAGCGGCGAGAGAGATGGCCTTCTCCAGAACTTCAACGCAGAGTCTCGCCCCTTGGCCGGGGCTCTCTGGATGCAAGGCAACTGCGCCGCCAAGGAAGTAGGCGACCTTCGGCCCTAGTAGCTCGTAGCAAGCGTGAAGATGCCCGGGATGAATTCCGCCAGCGATCGTAGGCATCGGCCACTGCCGCGAGATCATGTCGTCGTAAATCCGAGCGGCGCGCGCCCATCCATCGGCATGGGTGCCCCACACTGGGCGGCGCTCATTAGGAAATACCGGGCGACCACCAGGGTAGATTATGTCAGCTCCGCTCAATGACAGGAAGTCGACCCAGGTGGAGTCGCCGATCGCTGAGGTTAGCTGGTTCCGAAGGATGGGGTAACATGTGATAACTGGCGAGGAATCGTGATTGAGGGCCAGCCGTACGGCCTGCAAGCTCGACAAGCCGTCGAGGCCGCCATCAATCTTGATTACAGGCGGACCGTGCGGCGAAATGCTCGTGACCCAGGCGGCGGCCGTTTCCAGGAGTTGCGGGGCGGGAATGGAGAGGTTTGGCGAAAATGCGGTGGCATGAGCGCCGGTCTGAGCCGCCTCAATGCCCAGCTCGATCCAGTCCTCTATGGGCGCTGACCTCAAGGCCAGGTTCTTGGCGTCAAGCTCGACTATATTGAACCCGGCTTTCAACACGTCGAGTGTGATGCTCCGGGTCTCAGCAAATGTGAGGCCAACACGCGGCTTCAAGGAGAATGCCAGAAGCGGCCTGTCGTTCGAGAGCCGGAACAAGGAGCGTATAGCGTCGATCGTATGGGCGTTCTTCTTCCGGAATGATCTTACTGCGTGTTCACGAAGCTCAGGCGGCAGTTCGACAGTGTGGACACGCACATTCGTCCACCGGCAACCTTGTACCTCGGTCGGGAACATATCGCCGGCCAAGAGGTTGACCAAGAGCTGAAGGCCACCACTGTCCACCGGAAACATCTCATCTGGCAATCCGAAGGAAAAACGTATCTCGCGATATGTGCTAAACGCCGTCGAGTCGTCAGAGATACGTCTGCCGCGTAGTCGGAGCATTGATTGCAGGTGGCGGGGATACTCGTCAAAGGAGCCCTCGACGGCGTCGGATACGCACTGCTTGATTGACGCTTCTATCGCGTCCTCGCTAGGCGGCCTGTTATCCTGGCTTAGATGAGCAGAGACGCCAATAACTATCACAATTGCCCCGCATCACTCCAAAGCATCTCAAATCGCTGAAAACGACTCTTCCGCTCAGTGTGGCCGATACCTGATCGCGTAACGGTAACACAGATTAATAGCGTACATCAACTTGCACATTGCGTGAGCTCGAGTACTATTATGCCGAGCCGTTCCTTTTCGGGCGGATATATCCTGCGCAGCTGCTGAAGCGCCTTGCCGGTACTGACTCCAGGAAGTGCTTTCTCGATGTTTTCATGCTGAAGCATTGCCTCGAGGCTGGGGTACTGGCGAACGTCGGCGACCGAACATATTAGGTGATGTGAGTCCGATTCGAGCTTGATATCATTGCCAGCCTTGATGTCCCGCATGTGCTCATACGCGACCCTGATTTCCAGCGACTTCTGCCCTTCTGCAATCATGTGAAGGTAGGGATCCTGGATCCTGAGGTTTTTCATGGGCGCTTTTTCACCGAGCGGGCATCCCCATTGCTGCGTTACGACATCTTCATGGTAGGCGCCCGGAAGCTGAGCCTCGAAACACCAGCTGCTTTCTTGAAGCGCCGCGACCTCGCGGGAACTTGGAGTGTGATGGAGATACGCCTTGCGGCCGTTTCCGGCGAGAAGCCCTGGCAGATCGATGATTAGCGCCCTGAAGCCGGCTGGATCAGATGCCGCGATTGGCATGACCTTTAGTGAGCCGCCCTTCTTGGAAGTTACGATGGCGGCCGCCCGGTACTGTCCTGCCCGGTCCCTGGCGGCATATACCCAGGCTTCGCGGCGCTCGGCACGGGCTGATGGGGCACTCTCGTCGGAGCCGTGACGTAGTTTTTCGAGCCACTCATATCCCGCACCTTCGACGAGTTGGTCGAGGTTGTGGAGGAATAGCTTGCTAACATCGTTCCATGCGTTGTCGCCATGCACTTGAGCGACCGATATCAGGTCGTGCAGCCCGTAATCAGTAGGGTCGGTTACTATGGGCCGTCTGAGTAGTATTTCCATTTCCCCCTCCTTGTACTGCTCATACGCCTGGCCGCACAAGATGAAGCCAAGTTGCATGAAGAAGCTGAGCGTGCTCCTGTTACTCCGCGCAACGGTGCAATATAACTGGCGCGCGCCTACGTTACAGGCTTCGCGCTCCGCGGCTTGCAGGAGGATGGTCCCGAGACCCCTCCGCCGGTGATCTGCCGGGTAGAGAATGAGAGGGCTTATCTTGCAGGTAGCCTGCCGCTTGAAGACGAGATTTAAGACGCCACGGCGGCGGCCGCCCTCCCAGAGAATGAGAACTAACTGCCTGGCCGACAGGAGCCCTCTTGGGTCTGTTCCACCATCGAGATGTGTCTGTATAACGCGATGTGCATGTGCTACGTGGTCTCCGCCGTAGTAAGGGCTGAGGGCGTACTCGAAGGCGTCCAGGAGATACGACATGTCATCGGCGATAGCAGGCCTGACCGTAAGTTGGGCGCAGCCCTGAGCATCTAACTGTGCTGATGGCCTGAGGCTCATCATGCGGTTCCGTTCGCCTAGACGACTCGCAGGTTGGCTCGCTTCGACGGTGGGCATCCAGCGAGCTTCTGTTGAGCCCAGTGTTGCATGCCCGGGTAAGGTGCTCAAGGTCCGCGCCTTCGGACGGGCGAACGCGACGACTGGTAACGGGTGATCCGCGCGGTTTGTCCGATGACGCGCTTTCATGGGCAGATGATGCGTGGTCACTGCGCCGACATCACCGATGATGCACCGTCATCTGCCGGATCGGCGGGTCAGGTCGGAGGTCGGAATCGTCGCCTATGTGTGGCCGGCGGAGTCCGCACCGCGCCTGGACCAGCCTGATTAGCTGGGCGGCCTCGTTGAGCCATGTGTTCAGTTCGGCTGCGGTGGGGGCTAGTTCGTAGGGGTGGTAGTGGCAGGCGCGGCTAAGCGCGGCCAGTAGGAAGGCGGTACGGCTGCCGTTCCCCGGTCAAGGTAGGCGGTCAGGCACAGGACCTGTGACCGCATGCTGCATCCGGACAGATCGGTTGCCTGCGCCTCAGCCGCCCACAGCAGCGTCATGGCCTGTTCGAGTGCCTGCCGGATGAGCAGCGCGGCGGCGCGCGGCCAGACCCCGGCGGGCGCGGCGTCGGGTCGTTCGATGAGGCGCCTGGCGGCGGCGAGCAGTTCCTCCGGTGTCATGGCAGGCTGCCAGCGATCTTGCCGGCGAGTTTCCTCGCGCCCTGGGCTGGGCGCGAGGCTCAAAGCAGCGGGCTGGCCGATACCCCGGAAGCCGGTGACCGTGAGCGACCGCAAATAGGCACCGGCCGGCTGTGCCGGGACTGCGCTTGCCGGGTCGCGGCTAGGCCGTTCGGGGTCCCGCCCGCCGAGCTGGGCCGACAGGCTCTCCTCATCCTCCAGCGCGGCTAGCAGTAGATGGGTTACCTCCTCCGGGAGAGGAGATTCTTCCAATCGCCGCAGCACGACCTCGAGCAGGACGTCATCCATGCCACCCCGTTTATCACCGATCGCACTTAGCCGTCATGAAACACCGCGCCACAAGCCGCTCACGCCTGGGATTACGTGCCTGGATGCGGAGGGCCAACGCGCGGCGGCTTCAGCGCCGTGGCCAGGAGCCCCGGCATCACAGCGAAGGATGTCCCTGCCGGCAGGCCCTAGGAAGGGCCTAGGGTGGCCCACGCCAGGCCGCACGCCGGCTAGCATGCGCCAAGTCCCCGCCGGTGTAGCTCAGTTGGCAGAGCAGCCGCCTTGTAAGCGGCAGGTCAGCGGTTCGAATCCGCTCACCGGCTCCCAGCGATCCCCGGTCCTGGCATTGAGGGCGCAGCGCAGCCCGCCCCGCGTGCCCACCCGGCGCCAGCACTCCAGGATCTCGAGCCCGCCACGATCTCACGCCATGCAAATCACGTTAAATGGCTTCCAGATTGGCAATTGGCCTGTACGACGGCCTCAGGTGCCGGGAGAGGCCCGGCGAGTACTGTGGCCACAACGGGGGGAACACAAACGGGTCGGGGGCATAGCGGCAGGGAAGCTTGCCGTCGCGGCTAGGCCGTGCAACTCACGGAGCCGCTTTTACGTTGTTGCCTTATGAGACGGGCTCGCCAGAGGGCGGGCCGTTTCACCCTTCTTGCGTACTGCCGCAGGGGCCCGCAGGGAACCCCCACCGGACCTGGAAAGGGGGTGAGCAGACACGGGCACGCCCGCTCCGCCTGACGACGCGTCCAGCGACCCGCCTGATGACGCGCCCAGCGACCCGCATCACATCCCGCCCGACGACGCGCCCAGCGACCCGCCCGGCGGCGAGCCCAGCGACGCGCATGACGTCCCGCCCGGTGACGCGCATGACGTCCCGCCCGGCGACACGCCCAGCGGCGCCCCCGACACTGCACGCAACAGCCCCCGCGCGAGCGCGCGCCATGCGCGGCGCGACCGCCGCCGCCGCCGTCCAGGCCGCAGGAAGCGGATCCTGGCCTGGACCGCGGGCGTGGTGGCCAGCATCGTGCTCGTCGCCGCCCTCGGCGGATACCTTGCCTACCGGCACCTGAACGGCAACCTCCACCAGGTCGACATCTCCCACATCCTCAAGCACCAGCCAACGGACCTGCACCCGAAGGCCCAGAACATCGTCGTGATCGGCTCGGACACCCGCAACGGCCAGGGCAGCGGCTTCGGCGCGAACCTCACTACCGACCAGTCAGACACCCTGATGATCGTGCATATCTCCGCCAGCCGGAAATGGGCCGACATCATGTCAATCCCGCGTGACTCGTGGGTCAACATCCCCTCCTGCGAAATGGGCAACGGGCAACAGTCGGCGCCGACCACTTTCAAGATCAACGAGGCGTTCGCGCTCGGAAATCTGGACGGGAATCACACCGCTCTGGGCACCGCCTGCACGATCCAAACCCTGGAGCAGGACACCGGTATCCATATCGATCATTTCGTGGTCATCAATTTCGCGGGCTTCCGTGACATGGTGAGCGCGCTCGGCGGTGTCGAGGAGTGCAACACCACGCCGATCAACGACCCGAACTCGGGCCTCGTCCTAGCCGTGGGCCACCACCTGCTGAACGGCACGCAGGCGCTTGGCTACGTCCGGGCGCGCTACACGCTGGGCAACGGCAGTGATCTGGAGCGCATCGGCAGGCAGCAGGCTTTCATGTCGTCGCTGGTCAGCCGGGTCCAGAGCGAACTGCTCAACCCCGTGGCGATCTACAATTTCCTCAACGCTGCTACCAAGTCGGTCACCATCGACACCGGACTCGGCGGCATTCACGGGCTCTACAACCTGGCCAGCAGCCTCAAGAGCATGCAGCGCAGCCAGGTGACTTTCTTCACGGTGCCCTCCTACCCCCGGGTCCTCGTCGACTCGACCGACACCGCCAATGTGCTGTGGACCCAGCCCGAGGCCAGCCTCATCTTCCAGGCATTCCAGGATGACGCGCAGGTCAGCAAGGCCATGTTCACGCCTCCCACCGCGCCGAAACTCGCACCGGCTACGGTGTCGGTCGAAGTGGTCAACGGCACCCCGCAGGGTGGACTGCAGGACACGGTCACCGGCGTTCTGCAGCAGGATGGTTTTAAGGCGGCCAGCACGCCACCTACCAGCCTGCAGAACGTTATCCAGACCGTGATCAAGTATCCGGCCAGCCTGGCGGCCGCCGCCAAGCTGCTCGAATCCAAGATCCCCGGTGCGGCCCTGCAGGAGGTCCCGGGCAGCGCCACAGCACTCACGCTCGTCCTCGGCAGTGACTACGGCACCACCGTTGACGCCACGTCGCCGTCCGCGCCGACGCCGGCGCCGCAGCCTTCAGCCAGTTTCGGGGCCAGGACCGCGAACCAGAACATCTGCTCCTAGGGCAGCTCCGAGGC
>ODAK010002890.1_pt1 | contig 17931 bp, 18 predicted proteins | sample 1539591 | NCBI WGS metagenome assembly ODAK01 (sample SAMEA3539303, study PRJEB22396) | soil metagenome | biome: tundra; feature: field; material: soil | place: USA | collected 2010-05 | depth 0.15 m
CGCCGGGGAATTCGAACTCAAGTGACGGCGACGGCAGGTCACGCCGCAGAGTGTCGCGCAGGGGCGTTTTCGAGAGAATGGCCAGCCCGATGCCGAAAGGCAGCTCGCGCGGGTCCGATTTGGGGTAGGAGAAAAAACTGTCGTAGGCACCGAGCGCCGCGCGCAGCCGCGTGTAGTTGGGTGGAGGATCGGGTTGCACGCCGCCGGGCCGCGCCTGCTCCACCTCCTGCAGCAGCACGATGTCGGCGTCATGGCTGCGAATTTCGGCGATGGTCAGGTCGAGGTTGACGGGCGCGTGATCGGGATAGGCGTCGTCCCAGCTCTGCCCGAACTGCACGTTGAACTGCAGGACTTTGAACGTGCTCATCTTGGTATGCAAGGAGTGCGGAACTGTGCGAGCCCGCCGGGAAGCCCGCTAAGGAGACCGGTGGGGCAATTGCGCACGCAAGTCGCGTAACTGCGCTTCGAGTTCACGGATGCGAACAATAAATTTTAGAGCCAGTGCGAGCGCGTGCGGGTCGAGTTCGAAATCATTGCGCAGGCGACACGCGGTTCGCATGGCAAACACGCAATCTCCGCTGAAAGTCCACTGCACCGACCGCAGATTGGTCGGGACGAGGGCGCCATAGTCCACGAGTTCGCGCAATTCCGCTTCCGACAGGCCGGACGACTCCGCGAGTTCTAAAAATGAAACCTCGTGATGCTCGTCCAGCCACAGTACATCTGCGCGTTCAGAATTCATTTCATCTCTCCCGTTGGAAATGACCGCGCGGATTGAATGTTGAACCGTCGGCCAGCTGTTTGTATAACGCCTGCTCGCGCTCGCTAACGACTGTCGGCACCGCAATCTGCACGATCGCGAAGAGATCACCCGCTCCGGAGTGCGGCCTTGGCAGACCACGCTTCGCGAGGCGGAGTTTCTGTCCGGCGTGGGCTCCGGCGGGCACCTTGACGTTTACCGGTCCACCTAGCGTCGGCACCTCTATCAGGGCACCGAGCACAGCTTCCCAGGGGGCAAGCGGGAGGTCCAGGTACAGGTCGTGACCGGTGACACGGAAGAGCGTATGGGGGTGGAGCGCGACATTGAGGTAGAGGTCTCCATCGCGCCCGCCATTAAGCCCTTTGCCGCCCTTGCCAGGCAGACGCAATCTTTGTCCGTCCGTTGCGCCCTTCGGAATGCGCGCTTTGAAGGTGCGAGGCACTCGATGCATAAAACCGTTCTCATCGAATTCCGGAACGCTCAGGCTAAGATCGACTTCGGTCCCGCAATACGCGTCCTCAAGTGTGATATGGGCCGTGACCTCGTAGTCCTGCCCCGGTATCGGGAATTTCTCGCCGTGCCGCCCCGCCCGGTGTCGCCCGCCCGCGAGACCGGCCAACAGATCCGACAAATCAATATCATCGAAAGAGGACTGCGCGTCGCCGAATTGGTTTCCCCAATCCGGCGGCGGCCGGAAATCCTGCCCAGGTTGATGACTGCCCAGCTGGTCATAGGAGGCACGCTTCTCCGGATTCTTGAGAGTCTCGTAGGCTTCGGCGACTTCCTTGAATTTTTCCTCGCCAGCGGGATCCTTTGAGACGTCCGGATGATACTTGTGCGCGAGCTTGCGATAGGCCTTCTTGATCCCGTCGGCGTCAGCGTTCCGCTCGACGCCGAGAATGCCGTAGTAATCCTTGTATTTCATTGATGGCGATCAGAACAATCGGAAGACCAGATATTCATATTGGATTCCCCAAAGCCTCTCGATGTCAAGAATGTGGGCTACATGGCGCGCGCAAGCGCGAGCGTCCTGAAGCGCCCGACCGGCCGGTTCGTAACAAAGTCCCGGGCCCATTATAACGGTGCCAACCGCCGCGCCGTGACAAGATGCCCGGACTTCTGCTCGAAGCGCGTCTCGCCGCCCGTCGCTCCCTGCTTGATCATGCTGGTCGCCGCTTTTATGAATACGCAAATTGTCGTATGTGCGTCAGCGCACAGAACGCCTCCCACAAGGTGCGCGATAATTGTCAGAACGGCTGGCAAAGGCCTGATGGAACCTGTTCCGCCCTCTGCGGGCGCAGGAGTAAGGTCGGGCGACGTCATTCATTAACGTAAAGCCCGGTAATTGCAGACAGTAAAACAAGGAGAAGCGAAATGATATCAGCAAAACAGTCCACACAACGGATTCGCGGTATGCGGCCGCAATCCCTTGCCAACATCGCGGCGGGGGTCTTGTTGGTTTTTACCTTGATCGTCCCCGTCGCGAGCGCAAACAGCGATGAAATCGTCCAGACCGTCGGCCGCGTGTCGTATGTATCAGGAGGCGTCGGAACTGATTCGGTTGACCGGCTCAGTTCGCTCGCCAGGGATTTCAATCTCAAATTCGTGTTCGCGCTGAAGTCTGGCGAATACGTGAGCGGTGTTAAGGTCACCATCGCTGACGCGGCAGGCAAGCAGCTCTTGGACACCACGTCCGAAGGGCCGTGGTTCCTGGCAAAGTTACCGGCGGGCAGCTATCAAATTAGCGCAACCTTCGAAGGCAATGCGATAAACCGTAAAATCACTGTCGAGGCTGCAAAGCTCAGGACTATCGATCTTCGGTGGGCCGCTGAATAACGGCGTGGAGTTCAGAAAGAAAAAGGCCCTCGGGGAAAGGGGGGCCGAGGGCCTGGATCCACCAATCGTCTTCAGGGAGGGCAAAGACCAGCGAATCCAGTTTGCATTGTCTGGCTCCCTGCAAATAAGTTCTGTACGCTAGCGCACATTAGACGGACGAAATTTGTGTGATCGTGGTTCTTCCGCTCCGCGCGCCGCGGCGTTACACTTACGGCGTGCATTTCACTCCTGCCTTCGAATCCAAAATCTGCGCACCGGCTGAGCTCGCTGCGTGCATCGCACAACTGCCGCGGCCGCTGGTATTCACCAACGGCGTGTTTGACATCCTGCATCGCGGCCATGCGAGTTATCTTGCGCAGGCGCGTGCGCTCGGCAAAAGCCTGCTCGTCGCGGTGAACAGCGATGCGTCGGTAAGGCGCCTCGGCAAGGGCCCGGACCGCCCCATCAACCCGCTAGCCGACCGCATGGCGCTGCTTGCTGCGCTCGAAGCGGTAAACCTGGTGACCTGGTTCGATGACGATGCGCCGCTCGCCCTGATACGGCTCACCAAGCCCGACGTGCTGGTCAAAGGCGGCGACTGGTCGCCGGACAGGATCGTCGGCAGCGCGGATGTCAATAGCTGGGGCGGCGCCGTACACTCGATACCGTTCATCCACCAGCGCTCGACCAGCGCCACGCTCGCGAAAATAAGGCGGATTGATAACGGGTGACCAGTCAGTATGCCCGTCGGCGGTTTCAGCTTGTTTTTGAGATGGCTATTGGCTCTTCGCCGCCAGCGCGTCGGCGCAGGCGGTCGCTTTGAGCTGGGCGTTGGGAAAATCCGCCGTGAGCCCGGCAATCTTCGCCGCAATCGCATCGCCCGGGTCGCGGATCACAAAAATGCGGCTTATGGCGCCGCGCGGGCCAACCGCCGCCGAACGCAACCCCTTCTGCCTGAGTTGCGCGAGATGGTCGTTGGCCGCCTCCTCGGTCTTGAACGTGCCGAGCGCGAGCGCGAACCGCCACTGGTTGTTTTCCTGCACCACGTATAAATCACCGATGCCCAGCGCTTTGACTTCGCCCGCTTTCCTGTCGGCCTCGACTTTGGTCTTGAGCGGCGGAAGGTAAACCCACCAGCCGGCGTCGCTGACCTCGCGCTGCGACAGCTTGTCGGCAAGATCGAATGTGGCGAGCGCAGCTGCGGCGCGCGGCGCGTCCTCCGCGGCAAAGCTGCCCCACTCAAGGCACGCCAGCGCGGGCTGCGGCGGGGATGACGGCAGCGCTGCGGCTGCTTTATCCTTGCCCCGCGGCTTCAACAGTTTCATTTTCTCCGGGCTGATTTGCAGCAGCGCGTTCTGCGCATCAGCGCCGGCGCGGCTTTCGGCAAAACGGATATAGCCGAACGCGGCGACGTTCGCCAGGAGCAAGATCAGAAACAGCAGTCTCATGCGAGATTTTCCGAACAAGTCTTCGTTTGCACTACCTTCCGGACTTATTCATCGGACTATCCTTCGTGGGCAATCGTGAGCAATCCCTCGAGAACGAGATTATCCACTACCTTTACCTCGAGGTTAAGGTGCGGCTCGATCAGCGCCGCGCCGCCGCCGCTCAGCACGCACGCCGGCTGCCGCTGGCCGGTCTCCGCGAGAAAGCGCGCCATGCGCTCGATCGCGCCGGCGAGCGCGTTGATCGCACCGCTCATGATCGCATCGCCGGTCGTATTGGGAAAAAAACTGAACTTGCCCGGCTGCAGCTTGAGCGCGGCGGTATGGCCGGCGAGCGCCTTGCGCATCAGTTCCGCTCCCGGCACTATCATCCCGCCGACGAACACGCCGTCGCCGGCGAGCGCATCGACAGTAAGCGCAGTGCCGGCATTGACGATCACCGCCGGCCCGCCGTAGAGCCGGCGTGCGCCGATCAGCGCCGCCCAGCGATCGCAACCGAGCTGCGCCGGATGGTCGTAACCGTTGCGGACGCCGCACTGCGCGCGCGTGCTCTTGATCCAGCGCGGCGCCGGCGTTGGCGGCAGTATCTGCAGGATTTTTTCGCGCACCGCGGCGCCGGCGACATTTGACACCACAACCGCCCGCAACGGTGGCGCGCCGGCGAGCGCCCGCTTGAGCTGTGCCGCGCGCGCGGTGTCGACCCAAGATTGCATGAGCCAGTGCGCGCCGTCGTGCGTGCCCCACTTGATGCGCGTGTTGCCGGCATCGATGACCAAAACGGTCCCGTTCATCATTCGTTGTTCGTTGCTCGTTGTTCGTTGTTCGCCCTCACACTCACTTCTCCGCTGTGAAACCGCTGCTGCCCCGTTTGCGTCGCGATCAACAAGGCGCCATCCTCAGCGACGCCTTCGGCTGTGCCGCTCACCTTGCTGCCGTCGGGCAGCGCGATGTTCACAGCCTCGCGCTGATAAACGTGGCAGCGCTGCCATTCTTCGCGCAGCGGCGCAAAGCCATCGCGCGCGAATGCGAGCAGCGTGCGCTCGAGTTCGACCAGCAACACCGCCAGTACGCGGTTGCGGTCGGGTGCCGCACCGCCTGCCTCTTCGAGATCGACCACCGGCTGGTCGATGCGGCTGTGCAGCACGTCGGGCACGCGGCAGTTGAGCCCGATGCCGATCACCGCCGCGCTCGGCCCCAGCATGTCGCCCTGCATTTCGATCAGAATTCCGGCGAGCTTGCGGCCGCGCCACATCACATCGTTCGGCCATTTCAGTCCGGCATCATGAACGCCGAGCGCAGCGAGCGAGCGAGCGATCGCAAGGCCGACGGCAAGACTCAAGCCGGCTAAGAATCCCGCGCCCTGCTGAAAGCGCCACAACAGCGAGAACGTCAATGCACCGCCGAGCGTCGAATGCCAGACACGCCCACGCCGGCCGCGGCCGTGCGTTTGCCATTCGGCGGCGATCACGCTTCCGCCAGCCGCGCCACCGGCCGCACGCTGCATCAGCAGCGTGTTGGTCGACTCCGTGCTGTCAAGTATCTCGAGCGCAAAGCTCGACGCGTGCGCGCCAAGTTCGCGCAGGACTTCGGTCAGATCGAGCAAAGACAGCGGCTGCGCGAGCCGATAGCCGCGGCCGCGCACCTTGTGGATCTCGATGCCGAATTCGTTGGCCCCGCGCAATGCGTACCAGATTGCGCCGCGCGAGACGCCGAGCGTCGCCGCGAGATCCTGCCCGGAACGGAATTCGCCAGCGGCGAGCAGGCTCAAGGTCTTGAAGGTCAAAGGGCTGATCACGGTTGTATAGAATAGACGATACGTGATCGTCGCGCACGCGGCGAACCAAACGCCGTAGTCGCAATAACAGCCCGAGAGGCATGCGGCAAACGTCGGGCGTTCTACGCGGCCCAGTATTGATCCGCGCAGTGCGGCTCGCGCAAGTGGTAGCCATTCCTGCCCGCGGCTTTGGCGCGATACATCGCCGTGTCGGCGCATTTCAGCAATGATTCCGCATCGCCCGCATCGCCCGGATACAAACTGATGCCGACGCTCAGCGTCACCTTCCGCTCGCTTCCACGCAATTCGTAGCAGCCGCTGCAATCCGCAAGCAGTTGTTCGACAACCCTCACCGCAATCCGCGCATCGGCGACATGTTCGAGAATGGCGACGAACTCATCGCCGCCCAGACGCGCCACGGTATCGCTTTCGCGCAGGCTCTGCTTAAGGCGGGACGCCAGCTGGCGCAGCAATTCGTCTCCAGCGGCATGCCCGAGCGTGTCGTTGACGCGCTTGAAGTGATCGATATCGATGTACAGCAGCGCAAAGCTGCTGCGGCTGCGCTGTGCCGTGGCCATAGCCCGGGCTAATCTATCGTTGAACAGATTGCGGTTCGGCAGCCCGGTGAGACTGTCGTAGAACGCCAAGCCGCTCAACATTTCTGTATACTTGAGCGCGACGATATCCTGCAGGAAGTGGATGAAGTGGGTGATTGTTCCCGCTTCGTCGTACAGGGGATAGACCGACTCCATAACATGGCGTGCCTCGCCCTTGTCCGTTCGGAACTGAGTCTCTCCCTGCCAGGATAGCCCGGCAAGCAGCGACTGCCTGATCTCCTCGCGCGCGGGGGCTGCCCCGGCCGCCCTGAACTGCGCCAAATCGACCCTTGGCAATTGCGCCGCGCTTAGACCGAGCAGCCGGCGCAAGCAGGGATTGGCATATTCGATCGTGCCATCCGGCAGGGTAACCGCCACACCGATCGGGATCTGCTCGATCACTCTGGAGAGACTGTGTTTTTGCCAAGTCATTGGGGCGCGCGATTGGGCCGGCAACTGAATCGCTTTGGCCGTGCAAACGTCGTATCGATATGCTACTATCGGTTATCCTAATAAGCAACCTTCAGTAACCGCTTGCCGCCCTGCTTGGTGGTAATTTTCCAGGCATGACTCTCGCGGATGAAAGGCAGGGTTTCAGCAAGCGGCTCAAAGAAGCCATGCGCAGGGCGCGCGTGGATGCCGGCAGCCCGACCCGCATCGCCCGGGAATTCAACCTGCGCTATCACGGCGATCCGGTGACGACCCAGGCGGTCAGGAAATGGCTCGCCGGCAAGTCGCTTCCCTCACAAGACAAAATTCGCGCCCTGGCGCTGTGGCTGGATATGCCCCCGCAATGGCTGAGGTTCGGCGAGGTCGAGCGCAAGGAAGACCGGGCACACATGACGGCAAAGCAGGATGCCGCGCCTTATAAGATAGAGCCCAGTTGGGTGACGAGAAAATTCGAGTTACTGAACGAACCGCATAAAAAAATGGTGCTGGAAATAGTGCACGCGCTGCTGCGGCTGGAAGGTAAGCAATAGCACGGCGTGTGAGAAACTCGCGTAATGGCGCGGTCGAGACCAGAATCGCAACAACATATCCCGGCGCCCTTACCGTCTTCGAGTTTCAACGCTTTGGGAGGAGAATATGCGTTACGTTTCGCGCTGGTCGTTGGTCTGCGCCGCTCTGTTCACCTGCGGCATACTGCACGCGCAGACCCGTGCGCCTGGTTCAGCCCAGGATTATCCGGCCCGGCCGGTGCGCGTGCTCGTGCCCTATACGCCCGGCGGCATTACCGACGTCGTCACGCGCATCACTGCGCTTGAACTTGGCAAGAGCTTTGGCCAGACGTTCGTCGTCGACAACCGGCCTGGCGCCAACAGCATCCTCGCCGTCGACATGGTGTCGAAGGCGACACCGGATGGCTACACGCTCGGCACCGTGATTGCGGCGCACGCGGCGAACCAGACGCTGTACTCGAAGCTGCCGTACGACTCGGTCAAAAGCTTCGAGCAGGTGTCGCTGATCGGCACTGCGCCGCTGATCGTGTGCGCGACCAACTCGCTGGCAGCGAATTCGGTTAAAGACCTGGTCGAACTCGCCAAGGCTAGACCAGGACAGCTCACATTTGCCTCGAGCGGCATCGGCGCCGCCGCGCACCTGACGACTGAACTGCTAATGTCGACGACGGGAATCAAGATGGTGCACGTGCCTTACAAGGGCACCGCGCCCGCGTTGCAGGATCTCATGGGAGGCCAGATCAACGTCATGATGGACACTCCGTCTTCGATGCTGCCGCACGTGCGCGCCGGCAAGATCAAGGCGCTGGGCATGGCTTCCGAGAAGCGCGTCGCGGTCGCGCCCGAGATACCGACGCTGATCGAATCCGGTGTGCCGGTGGTCGGCGGCACTTGGGTCGGTCTGCTCGCGCCGGCCGGCACGCCGAAACCGGTGGTTGACAAGCTGTCGCGCGAAGTCGCCGTTGCCGTGCGCCGGCCCGAGATCAAGGAACGCTTTGTCCAGCTCGGCATCGAGCCGGTCGGCAACACGCCCGCCGAGTTCACGCAGTTCCTCAAAGACGAAGTCGCGAAATGGGCGAAAGTGATCAAGACCGCCAACGTCAAGATCGACAACTGAACGGGGGGTCTCAACATTTCTCCCGGCTGGAATCGCGCCCGCAACCCGGCGGCCGCATCGTTTAGAATAAGCGGATTCGCCATCCCGGATGGTCCATGCCTGACAATTCCCGCAATGCCAAGTCCGGCGCCGCACCCGCGCCGCACGTCACGAACTTCATCCGCAGCATCATCGATGCGGATTTGAAAAGCGGCAAATATGCCGGGCGGCGCTGGGGCGGCAAGCCGGGCGCGGCGGCGGAGCACGAGCGCGGCGCCCCCGACGCAGCGAAGATCCGCACGCGCTTCCCGCCGGAGCCGAATGGCTATCTTCACATCGGCCACGCCAAGTCGATCTGCCTCAACTTCGGACTCGCCCGCGATTACGGCGGCGCGTGCCACCTGCGCTTCGACGACACCAACCCGGAAAAGGAGGAGCAGGAGTACGTCGATTCGATCATCGACACGGTGCATTGGCTGGGCTTCAGCTGGGAACACGCGGGGACTTCGCACCTCTACTATGCCAGCGACTACTTCGAATTCATGTATGAGGCGGCGGAGTACCTGATCCAGTCCGGCCATGCCTATGTCGACCGGCAGACGCCTGAAGAGATGCGCGCCAATCGCGGCACGCTGACCGAGCCCGGCAATAACAGCCCGTGGCGCGACCACCCGGCGGATGAGTCGTTGCGGCTGTTGCGCGAAATGCGCGCCGGCAAGCATGCCGACGGCAGCATGGTGCTGCGCGCCAGGATCGACATGGCCTCGCCCAACATCAACCTGCGCGACCCGGTGATCTATCGCATCAAGCAAGCGACGCATCACCGCACGGGTGACAAATGGTGCATCTACCCGATGTACACCTACGCTCACCCGATTGAAGACGCGCTGGAGCGAGTCACCCACTCGATCTGCACGCTGGAGTTCGAGGACCAGCGCCCGTTCTACGACTGGCTGCTGGGACGCCTGGCCGAAGGGGGTTTGCTTGCCCGGCCGCTGCCGCAACAGATCGAGTTCGCGCGTCTCAATCTGACTTACACCGTGCTGTCGAAGCGCAAGCTGATCCAACTCGTCGAGGAAAAGCACGTCGACGGCTGGGACGATCCGCGCATGCCAACGTTGGTCGGCGCGCGCCGCCGCGGCTTAACGCCCGAGGGTATTCGTCTCTTCGCCGATCGCATCGGCATCGCCAAATCCGATGCGTGGATCGACATGAGCGTACTCGAAGACTGTATGCGCGAGGACCTGAACGAGCGCGCCGAGCGCCGCATCGCTGTGCTCGATCCGATCAAGCTCGTGATCGACAACTATCCCGACGGCAGGGAAGAAGAATGTTTCGCGCCGAATCATCCGAAAAAACCTGACCTTGGCAAGCGCGCGGTGCCGTTTTCGAAAGAGCTGTGGATCGAGCGCGAAGATTTCATGGAAACGCCGTCGAAAGGCTACTTCCGTCTCTACCCCGGCAACAAGGTACGACTGCGCTACGGCTTCGTGGTCGAATGCACCGGCTGCGAGAGAGATGCGCAGGGCGACGTCACCGTCGTGCGCTGCAAATACGATCCCGAAACCAAATCGGGCACGCCGGGTTCAGACAGGATCAAGGTCAAAGGCAACATCCACTGGGTGTCGGCGAAACACGCCTATAAGAGCGAGGTGCGTCTCTACGATCGCCTGTTCAAAGATCCGCATCCCGGCTCAGGCGACCGCGATTTCCGGGCAGACCTGAACCCGGACTCGAAGAAAATCATCAGCGCCTATCTGGAACCCGCGCTCAAGGACGCCAAGCGCGAAGCTCAGTTCCAGTTCGAGCGGCACGGATATTTCATGGCGGACCGGGTGGACTCGAAACCCGGCGCGCCGGTGTTCAATCGAGCGGTGACGTTGCGCGATTCGTGGACCAAGCCCGGCACGCCGCGCTGAGCGGTTCCACCGAGAGAAACTGCCATGCCATACGCCACCATTGACGGTTTGCAAATAAATTATGTTGTGCTAGGCAGCGGCCCGCCGCTCATCATGCTGGCGCCCGGCGGCTTCGATTCGACCACGGAGGGCTGGTCGACGCGCGGCGTGTGGAAGGATCTGCGGCCGCTCGACGCGCTGCAGGGCGATTTCACTCTCATCGCTTACGACCGGCGCGAAGCCGGGCGTTCGGGCGGACGCGTCGAGCCGCACACCTGGCGGTTGTGGGCCAAGGAAGCCGTCGGGTTGCTCGACCATCTTGGTATCGAGCGCGCGTGGGTCATCGGCGGCTGTATGGGCGTGTCAGTAGCCACAGCAATGGCGGCTCATTTTCCGGCGCGCTGCACAGGCCTGCTCCTGCATTGGCCCGTCGGCGGCTACCGCTGGCGCGCCAAGGGCCGCTCGAACTTCAATAAGCACATTGCGTTCGCGCACGCGCACGGCCTCGCTGCGGTCGTGGCGCGCGCGCGCAAAGCGACCGGCTTTTGGGCCGATCCGGAAGCGGGTCCATGGAGCGCGGTGCTCGGCCACGATGACGCGTTCGCCGCGAATTACGTCAAACAAGACCTTGGCCAATACCTCGCCATAGTGTCCCAGAGCCGCGACCTGCTGTTCGACGACACCATGCCTTCGGGGGCGACGGGCAAGCAGTTGATGGCGATCAAGACGCCGTCGTTCATCATGAGCGGCGATGATGCGTCACACTCGACGTCGGGCGCGCACGCGCTGCGCGAACTCATTCCCGGCTCAGTGCTTTCCCCGCTCATGCCGCCACAGCAGAATTCGGCGAGCGTTACGGCGTGGATACGCGAGTCTGTGGCCACGGTCGCCAAACGCACTGGCTAATGGCCCTTTGACCTCGCTGTCGCCGCTCGAACTCGCCTATTGCGCTGCGGTAATGTTGCTGGCCTATGGGCTGCGCGGCAGCACCGGCTTCGGCGGCGCGGTCGGTATGCCGCTCCTCGCGCTGGTGATACCGATCAAGACCCTGGTGCCAATGTGGACCCTGCTTGGGTTCGCGTCATCGGTCGCCATACTCGGGCGCGATCGCAGGCACGTCGCCCGCGACGACTTCGTCGCCTTTATCCCGTGGTGCCTGCTCGGCGTCGCGGTCGGGCTTTACTTCTTCAAGACGCTCGACGCGCATACTTTGGCGCGAGGTCTGGGCGTGCTGGTGCTGAGCTACGCGGGCTATTCACTGTGGACCGCGATGCGGCCGCCGACGAGCGAGCGCCGGTTGCCGCGTGTGATCGGCCCGGTGGCGAGTACTCTCTCCGGGGTGGTGGGCACGCTGTTCGGGACCATGGCGAGCGTGTTTTTTGCCATGTACCTTGATGCCCGGGCTCTGGCGAAGGTCCAATTTCGGGCTACCATGTCCGCGATGCTGCTCACATTGAGCGCGGTGCGCGGCATCGGCTACTTCGCAGCAGGCGAGTTCACCCAGGAGGCATGGCTCATGTTCGCGCTAGCGTTTCCATTGATGCTTGCCGGTATCTACATCGGCGACCGCATCCACGTCAGTCTCAGCGAACAGACCTTCAGGCGGCTCGTGTGCGTCACGCTTTTCCTGTGCGGAATTCCGTTGCTGCTGAAGTAGCGAAGCAAGTAACTGCAGTCCCCTGATCCTTGACACTGCCGCTGGCAAGGCGGAAGCTTCCGCAACGCGAGTCGAACCACGTTGACATGGCGTTTTGGAAATCAGGAACAGGCATTTCCTATGCACATTGACCGGGAAATCAAGCTCGACTTCAACGACGTTTTGATCCGCCCGAAGCGCTCAGCATTGCCTTCGCGCGCGGAAGTCGACATCACCCGGGAATTCCGCTTCAAGCATTCGGCGAACAGCTATCGCGGCGTCCCGATCATCGCCGCGAACATGGATACGATAGGTACGTTTGAAATGGCGCGCGCGCTCGCACCGTTCGGTCTTTCGGTAGCGCTGCACAAGCACTATGGCGTGGACGAACTCGCGGCGTTCTTCAAAGCGCTGAAGGTGAAGTCGAACGCGTTTTATGCGATGGGCATCACAAAGAACGACCGCGACAGGTTTGGGCGCGTAAGGCGGCGCGCCGGCGAGGCCATCCAGTACGTGTGCATTGATGTGGCCAACGGCTATACGGAAAGTTTCGTAAAGTTCGTCGAGAAGTTCCGCCATGCGCACCCGCAGGTTACCCTGATGGCCGGCAACGTCGTCACCGGTGAAATGACCGAGGAGCTGATTCTTTCCGGCGCCGACATTGTCAAGGTCGGCATCGGCCCCGGTTCGGTTTGCACCACGCGCACCATGACCGGCGTAGGCTACCCGCAGCTTTCGGCAGTGATCGAATGCGCGGACGCTGCACACGGTCTCGGCGGACTGATCTGCGCTGATGGCGGATGTACTGCGCCGGGCGACGTAGCCAAAGCATTTGGCGGCGGGGCGGACTTCGTGATGTTGGGCGGGATGCTCGCCGGCCACGCCGAGTGCGCGGGGGAAGTCGTCGCAAAGGACGGCCAGCAATTCAAACGCTTCTACGGGATGAGTTCGCGCGCCGCGATGGAAAAGTACGCCGGCGGGGTTGCGCACTACCGTGCGTCGGAAGGCAAAGAAGTCCTGTTGGCGTATCGTGGCCCGGTTGCCAACACCGTACAGGACATCCTGGGCGGCCTGCGCTCAGCCTGTACCTACGTTGGCGCGCGCAAGCTGAAAGAGCTTACCAAGCGAACCACGTTCGTGCGGGTGGGGGTGGAGACGAACGAGGTCTTCGGGGAAAATTGAGCGTCGTTCGAATCCTGCGTTTATCCGGTCACACCGATATTCCACGGCACGAACTCGTGGTCGCCGAGGCCGAGGACCTCGCTCCTGGTCTTCTCGCCTGACACGACGCGCAGCAGGAGTTCGAAGATCTCCTGACCCATCTGCTGCATCGTGGCCGTGCCGTCGAGTATCCCGCCGCAGTTGATGTCCATGTCGTCCTTCAGCCGGTTGTACATCGGCGTATTGGTGGCGAGCTTGACTGACGGCACCGGCTTCGCGCCGAACATCGAGCCGCGTCCGGTCGTGAACATGATGACGTTCGCACCGCCGGCGATCTGCCCGGTGGCCGAAACCGGGTCGAATCCCGGCGTGTCCATGAATACGAGGCCCTTCTGTTTCACCGGCTCGGCGTAACGGTAGACCTCCATCAGCGGCCCGGTGCCGCCTTTCATCGACGAGCCGAGCGATTTCTCGAAAATGTTCGCGAGCCCGCCCGTTTGGTTGCCCGGGCTCACGACGCCATTGATCTGCGTGTCGCGCCCGACGGTGTATTCGTCTTTCCACCACCGGATGCGCGCGATGAGTCTCTCGCCGACTTCGCGGCTGCGCGCGCGGCGCGTGAGCGTGTGCTCGACGCCGTAGATTTCCGGCGTCTCCGACAGGATCGCCGTGCCGCCGTGGCGCACAAGGATGTCCATCGCCGCGCCGAGCGCCGGGTTCGCGGTGATCGACGAGAAGCCGTCCGAGCCGCCGCATTGGAGGCCCACCATGATGTGGCCGGCCGGGACCCGTGTCCGGGACACGCGGTTAGCTTCCGGCAGCATCTCTTTCACCGCAGCGACGCCCGCCGCGATCGTTTTGGCGGTGCCGCCTTCGTCCTGCATTACGAACGAGCGCAGCCGCGAACTCGGCTCCAGGCCCTGTTCCTTGAACAATTTGCTGACCTGGTTGCGCTCGCAGCCGAGGCCGACCACCAGCGCGCCGGCGAGATTCGCGTGCAGCGCGTAGCCGGCCATCGTCCGGCGCAACAGATCCATTGGCTCGCCCGTCATCTCCATGCCGCAGCCGGTGCCATGCGCGAAGGCCACCACGCCATCGACGTTCGGAAACTCCGCAAGCCGCTCCGGCGTGAACCACTCGGCGATCTTGTGTACCACGGTGGCCGAACAATTCACGGTGGACAGCACGCCGATGTAATTGCGCGTGGCGATCTGTCCGTTCGCGCGAACGATACCCATGAAAGTTGCGCGTTCGCTTTCAGGCAGCAACTGCACGGGACGATAATCCTGCGCGTAAGCGTAGTCGCGGTCGAACTCGCGAAACTCCATGTTGTGCGAATGCACGAACGTTCCCGGCGCAATGTCCGCGGCGGCAAAGCCGATCGTCACGTTGTACTTGAGAATGGGCTCGCCCTGCTTGATGGCGCGGGCGGCAATCTTGTGGCCGGAAGGCACCTGGCTGCGGCAGGTGAGCCCGTCACCGAGCTTGGCGCCGATTTCCACGTTCGAGCGTGCGATCACCACGTTGTCCGCGTTGTGCAGGCGGATCACCGGGCCGGCAGCGGGTTTTTCCAGAATCTCGATCATCGATGCTTCCTTTTCACTCGCCCTTGATGCCGGCGGCCTGAATCACCTTCGCCCACTTCACGATCTCGTTTTGGATGAATGTGGTGTACTGCTCGGGCGTGTTGCCGACCGGGTCCGCGCCCTGCGACGTCAGCCGCTCGCGCAGGTCCGGGGAATTGAGAGCCCGCACGATCTCGCCATGCAGCCGCTCGACGATGGCGCGCGGGGTCTTCGCCGGAGCGGACACACCGTACCAGTTAGTCACTTCATATCCCGGAATCCCGCTTTCCGCCACCGTCGGGATATTCGGCACCGCGGGCGAGCGCTTGGCCCCAGTCACCGCGAGCGCGCGCAGCCTGCCGCCGCGCACGTACTGGATCACTGTAGGCAGATTGCCGAACATCAGCGAAGTCTGGCCGGCGAGCAGTTCGACCGCCGCCGGACCGCCACCCTTGTATGGTACGTGCACCCATTTGACGCCGGCCATGTACTGGAACAGCTCCCCGGAGAGGTGGACCGTGGTGCCGGTACCCGAGGATGCGAAATTGATCTCGCCCGGCCGCCGCTTGGAAAACGCGATCAGCTCCAGCACGTTCCGCGGCGGAAATGATGGATGTACCACCAGCAGGTTCTGCGATTCCACCATCAGCGAGATGAAGGCGAAATCCTTGATGGGATCGAAGCTGAGCTTCATCAGCGCGGCGTTGGTTGCGTGGCCCGGTGCATTCAGCAGGATGGTGTAGCCATCCGGCGCGGCGCGAGCCACCAATTCCGTGGCGATCGCGGTGTTGGCGCCGGCCCGGTTCTCGACGACGACCGGCTGACCCATGTTTTCCGTGAGCTTCTGCGCCACCGTGCGCGCAATGATGTCGTTCGTGCCGCCGGGGGAAAAGCCTACGAGGAAACGGATCGGCTTGGCTGGATACGGTTGCGCGACCGCTGGCGCGGTGAACGACAACAGCAGAATAGCCAACGCGAGGCCTGTAATTGCGGTTATAGTTTTCATGGCGCCTCCTCCTGGCAACTTGCCGCATTGTAGTTCAATACCTATGTGCAGGAGGAAATGGCGAAATGGGCGAAGGTGGTCAAGGCTTCGGGCGCCAAGCCCGATTAAGCGCGCTACCACAGGCTCTTGAGCCTGCCGCCGTCCAGATTGAGCGATACGCCCGTGATGTAGCTCGCGCGCTCCGAGCACAGAAACACGATCGCGTTGGCAAGTTCCTCCGGCTTGCCGAAGCGGTTGAGCGAGTTCTTGCGCGCCGCAAGCCGTCTCGCCTCCTCCTCGCTTTTTACTTCGAGTTCCGCCGCCAGCCCCTGCGCGTTGCGTTGCCAGAGGTTGGTGTCGACCCAGCCGGGACACACGGCATTCACCAGCACGTTGTCTGCGCCGAATTCCGTCGACAGCGACTTGGTGATGTTTAGCAGCGCGCTGTTGGTGATCCCGCTGCCGAACATATAGGGATCGGGTTCCTTGCCGGCGCCGCCGATGATGTTGACGATGCGACCCCAGCGCTGCGCCTTCATGATCGGGTAGACGAACCGTATCGCGCGCATAAAGCCGAACAACTTGGTTTCCAGCTGCTCCTTGAGTCCGGCATCGTTGAGCACGGCGAACCGCCCTGAGTACATCTGCCCGGCGTTGTTCACCAGGATGTCGACGGTGCCAAACCGCTGCTTCGCGCTGTCGACCAGGCGCGCGATGTCCGCTTCCTTCGTCATGTCAGCCACGACCGCGTGGATTTCGCCGCCGGTCGCCCCGGCGAGTTCGGCGCGCGTGCGCTCCAGCGATTCGGCGGTGCGGCCGCAGATCGTGACGCGCACTCCTTCCTCGAGGAACTGGCGCGCGGCTTCCCTGCCGATGCCGCGGCTGCCGCCGGTCACGATCGCCGACTTGCCCTTGATTCCCATGTCCATACGTCTTGAATCCCCCTTATTCGATTTTGATGCCGGCAGCACGCGCGACTTCGCTCCAGACACCGCATTGTACTGTGCTTTGCCGAATTGGAAGCGCGTTCGATCGCTTCGGAAAAACTAACCTTGCATCCACTCTGTGGTATCCAGCCCCCGAATTTAAGATGCGGTCTTACTTTTAGCAGCCTGTCGGACTGTTAAGTCCGACAGGCTGCTAGAGGTTTACAATGCTCGCTCATGAGGTAGTGCCATTGGGGTCCGTCCTGATCATAGGATGACGTTTATGCACATTTGGCTGAAGCGCACTGCGGTCTTCACGTTCGCGACGGGCATGCTGGTGTACGTGCATTGCGCGCTCGCGCAGCAGTATCCGGCGCGGCCGATTCGCATCGTCGCCGCCAGCTCGCCGGGCTCGGGACCCGATGTCATCGCGCGGCTGATCGCGCAGAAGCTCACCGAGCGCCTCGGACAACAGGTCGTGGTGGACAATCGCGCGGGGGTGGGCGGTAATCTCGGGGCCGAGGCTGTTGCACGCGCCGCGCCCGACGGCTATACGCTGCTGCTCGCGATGGCAAGTCAGGCGATTGGCATGACGCTCTACAAGAAGCTGTCCTACGATCTGGGGCGCGATTTTGCGGCGATCGCGCCGGTGGCTTCCACGCCGTTCATCCTGACTACACATCTGAGCCTGCCGGCGACCTCGGTCAAAGGACTGATTGCGCTCGCCAAAGCGCGGCCCGGCGAACTTCTGTTGGGCAGCGGCGGAGCGGGCACTCCGCCGCATCTGTGCGCGGAAATGTTCAAGGCTCACGCCCGGATCTCATTTGTGCACGTGCCTTACAAGGGCATCACACCCGCGCTTACCGACGTTCAGAGCGGACAGCTTCATTTCGCGTTTTCATCCGTGCCTGCAGCAATGCCGTTCGTCAGGAGCGCGCGCTTGCGCGCGCTGGCCGTCACTACGCTGCAGCGTTCGGCGCTGGTGCCGGACGTGCCGAGCGTAGCGGAAACGTTGCCGGGGTTCGAAGCGCTCGGCTGGTACGGATTGGTCGCGCCCGCGGGAACTCCGCAGGCGGTGATCGAGCGTCTGCACGCCGTGACGCAAAGCGCCGTCGGTGCGCCCGGTCTGATCGAGCAATTGAGAAATCAGGGGGCCGAGCCGATGCAGGGCACTTCCGCGTCGTTCGGCGCATTTATCGGCGCGGAGATAAAAAAATGGGGCGACGCGGTGAAAGACGTCGAGGCGGGCCCCGAATAGCCTCGAATCCCTGCGGAACACTTGAATCGAATTGGGGCTAGCAGCCTGTACGGACTT
>ODAK010002891.1_pt1 | contig 17930 bp, 18 predicted proteins | sample 1539591 | NCBI WGS metagenome assembly ODAK01 (sample SAMEA3539303, study PRJEB22396) | soil metagenome | biome: tundra; feature: field; material: soil | place: USA | collected 2010-05 | depth 0.15 m
GATGTTGTCACACCCGCCTTGCGCGACCTCTTCCATGGCCTGAATGAGGTTGCCCTCATAGCCAAATTCCTGCGCGGCGATGGAGCGGTCCACGACCCGATAAGTCTCGTCCGCGGCACCCTTTCCAGCCACGCCAAGGATGACGGTAGATTTCGACTGGGGCACCCGCTTTTGCGCCAGGCCGCCGTCGACCGTCACTACCTGAGTACCCGGCAAGTAATCGTAACTCATGTGTTAACTCCCTTTTTTCGTATCGCGGTTCATTGCCCGTCGTTGTTGACATCGAAAGTTGTCAACTCGCCGCCATGTCGCATGGAAGCGGATATCGTTACATCCTCCAGGGTCTTCGCTTCGAACACGTCCTGAAGGTTCAAGTGCACTGCGTAGCGGAGCTCCCGGATGTACAGCTCCTGCCCGAAATCCTGACTCTTGCGGTCCGGCATCCGCTCTTCGAACGCGAAGTAAGTGACGCCGCGCCCCTGGAAGAACTTGTAGCCGAACGCGTACTGCAACATCATCCGGTGGAACCAGGTCACCAGTTCATTCGCGCGCTGGTTCGACTTCGCATAGACGGTGAACTGCGCCGTCATCGATTCTTTCCAGCCCCAGGTCTCTTCCACGTAGCCAAGCTTTGTTGGCGAGGGCCGGCGGCCGCGGAGCTGAATCCCATTGGGCCGGATCGGGCCATTGAGCCCGTTCTGCGCCATCACAGCCATACGGCTGCCGTGGACATTCCACAAGATCACATCGAACGTCGTGTCGTAGCCGGCCCCCGTCTTTTCCTTGGGGAAGTCCTCTACGAAGACCGGATTGTTCTCCGGCGGCCACTCCATGCTGGCCAGGTGCAGGTCGAACACGGCCTTCACCGCGTCGAAGAAAGTGCTCCAATCCGCCGCGCCCATTGTGGACATCGTGGGTTCCGGCGAATTGTGATTATGGTTCTGCATGCCTCATGGGCTGAGTAGTATAGGGAGCGCATGCAAAAAGCACACGTCACCTGGGGTTTTTATCAGGACCACGATGCCCGGAATGCTTCCCAGGTAGTTCCCTTGCCAACCATGAAAGCCTCGCGCGCGTCCGTAAACTCCCGGTACCGCGACATGCACAGCTCGGGATCAACCGAGTAATGGGGCCAGCCTTTGGCTGCAATCGCAGCCTCGATCTTGTTGACTTCCCGGAAGATCTGCAGGGATGCCGCTTGTGTCATAAATTCTCCTTCTCGCAGCCCACCTCGAAGTAGATGATCTGCGATCCGTCGCCGCGGTGTGGGGTCACACTACGCAGCTTCCATTTGGCAGTGCGCACGACGGGCTGCACCAGCACGCCGTCGTCGTCCACCTTGAGCTCGTAGAGCTTGTCGTAGCTCGGGTGTTCGGGCTTTAGATAACGTTCGTAGTTGGGGAAGCAGTCGTGTTCGGCAATGCACAGCGCACGATTCTCGTCGGTGAGACCGTACTGGGCCAGGAACTCCTGACGATTGATGACACTGGCGGGGTTGAGCACGCTGCCAAAGTTGCGCGCAATGTAGACGTTGTTCAGCGTCTCCACAAAAAGGAAGCCCTCTCCCTGGCAGTACTGGCAGGCCGAGTTGGGGCTTCCGTTCGAGGCGTACCAGCAGGCGCAGTGCTGGTCGAGCAGCCGGCGGATCAGAACGGTCTGGGCAATGCCGGGATTGCTCTCGTCGCCGTAGAACAACGAGGTCAGCTCGTCGCGCAGGTTCAGCACCTGGTTGGCAGGGTAGTAGGATCTACGTTGCATAATGTCGGCACTCGTGAATGAGTTTCTTCATGGCGCGGCCCTTTTCAGGGTTCTGCGAATGCACCGCGACCCCGTCGCGCGGCCAGACGTTGTGATCGCGCATCCACTCCACAACGGCCATGCCGGTCAGGTGCTTATAGGCCGACGGCGGCGTGCCACTGCCCGGGTCGTGCTCCCAGTGGAGATCGTGATCGAGCGACGCCTGGGTCACCTGGCCCGCGGCCAGCGCGGCGATCGCTTCCTCGGCGGTCTTAGCCCAGGTCCAGCCGAGGCATCCGTGTGCCCAAGGGTGGCGAACGTCATCCAGCCATAGCTTCATACGGCCTCCTAACGATGCGGCGGGATCCGGCGGGGCGGATACTGGCCAAAGTCTTCCGGCATCAGAAGGCCCCGCTCATGCCACCGGCCAGGCCAATCTTGGGAATCGTGCTCAGGTAGCCGCCCATGTAGCGGCCGAAGCGCCATTGAATAATCGAGGGGCTGCCGAACTTCACCGGCTTACCGTTGCTGCCGAAACCGGCGACCGACTTGTGGTTGGCGCCCATGCCGGTGACCATCCAGCCGCGCCCGGCCGGCGCGTCATTGTCGCCGAACAGGCCCTTCGCCGCGGTGGTCCAGGCGATCCTGCCGTCGAAGCCGATCTCGCCGCCCGACTGCACGGCCAGCTTCCAGGAGGCGATCTCCTCCTTCAGTTCGGTCAGCTTCTTCGGGACCTCTTCGTCCTTGGTCTGCGACACGCGCGAGACCGAGAAGTTTCCCAGCGTCTTGGTACCGCGGGAAGAGTTCACGTCCCACAGGTTGACGATCAGCCGCATGGATGCTTTCAGCGTGGTCATGCGCTGCCGGGCGATCAGGTACCGCTGGTACCGCTGGACGGAGAGATCGGTTGGCGAGGCGCCGGGGGAAGGCACGCAGGGCTGCTTATAGATCTGGGTGCTGATCTCCCGGCCCGCCGTGTAGATCATGGCGGCGACGGTGATGTCGCTGCTGTTGCGGATGTAGGATCCGCCCTCAAGCCGGACCTGGTCGATCGAGCAATACCAGGGATCGATCGTAGAGACCACTTCAAAAGTGGTGTCGTCTTTGAGCGCGGCGGCCCCCACGGTAGCCATGCCCTTGGGCAGGCAAATGCGGATGATCAGATTGGTCATAGATCGCTCCTCGTCCACCAGGAAGTGGCCGTGTCCGGCTGGTAGCCCTTGTTCAGGTTCTGCGAGCTGCGCCAGCAACGGCCGGCGTAGTCGACCAGCGTGCCTAGGGCGTAGACCAGAGACCCGTCCCAGACGTCGGGAATCACCAATTGCTGGGCCAGCGTGAAGTGCTTCTGGTACGCTTTGGCAATCACGTGGTAGGCGCCCTTGCCGAGAACGATCGGCTTTAGCCAGCGGCCGTCGTTGTCCACCGCGGCTGAGGCGAGCGCATAAGCTTCGGACCGGCGGCGCAGCAACCAGTCGGTGGAGTTGTAGACCAGCACCCTAAAGGAGGCGGGATTCTCCGTTACCAGGCGCAGCTTGTCGCCCCCTCCGTAGTTGTGATCGATGTTCATCTCGGCGGCCCCACAGCGAGCCTCTGGGACAGGCTCACAGTCCTGACCAGGTTGAATGTCTGGAGCAAGCTGCCGTCCAGCCGGTACAGGGTGAAGGTTCCGCTCGGCCGGTCGATCTTCCAAGATCCCAAGGCGCTGTCCCGGACGTCGTGGACCAGGGAACTCAGCGCGGCGAGATCGGAGACCGACGGGATGTTGGTGGGATACCCGGCCAGCTTGGCCGCCACGCTCTTCAACAGCGTTGAATCGTTGGGCGCGACGTAAGCGGCCTCATGGAGAACGGTGGCATCCTTGGCGGCGGTGGCCTCCTTGGAGGTGGTGGCTTCCTTGGCCACCTCACCAGTCACTCGGCTGTCGCCCAGGCGTACCTTCTCCAGGCTCTTGCCGTTGAAGGCCTTGCCGTTGGCGGAGTAGCTCACGACGGCTAGGTAGGTGCCGTCCGGTTGCCCGGCGGTGGGCCAGACGGCCGTGTAGGTAAGCTGGGTGCCAACCACCAGGTTCATGGAATGGGACGGCCATGCCACGCTTCCGTCGGCCAGGTTGAACACCATAATGGTGGGCGCCGTCGGCACGGTGGGCAGGCTGCCGTCGGCATTCTCGATGGGCAAGGTGAAGATGCACATGTCGCCGGGATAGATCATTCGGTACCTTCCTTGGTCGGGTCTTTGGGAGTGGAATCTTTGTGGCTGACCCGCGCCGCCGTCCACAGCGAGCTGGCGCAGCCCGAGATCAGGTTGCTGAACAACAGGAACGCCTTATCGTCCTTGGGCGCCCAGATGATGATCACCAGCGTGATCCCGGAAAAGAAGATCACGCCGGCGAACATCAGAAACATCAGCCCGCCCTGCGATTCGAAGAACTCCTGCAGTTGTTTCAGCTTCATCATGCCCATCCTGTGATCGTGACCACGATGCGGTCATTCTTGAGTTCCTTGGTCATGGTCAACCCGCCTGGGACGGAGACCAGAGGATCGTCCACCAAGGGCTCGACCTCGATCTCGATGTCGTCCATGCGGAAGCTGTTCGGGTCGATCGGCTCGGGAAAGATCAGCTCTATCACCTGGGCCAGGTCGTTGCCCACCTGCTTGCGGGGATGGACCACGATGTCCGCCGGCGCCAGCACCGGTTTCATCCAGGCGGCGACGCGGGGATCATCGAAGGGCAGGGGAGACTGTATCGGCGCATCGGTACCCAATAGGCTGCCGGTGGTGAAGAAGAACTGTGCGCTCTTGACCAGCGGCGCGCCGCCGGCGCTCTTGACCGAGTCCTTGATGATGGCGCTGCCGGCTCCCACCAGCAGCAGCGTGTAGCGCACGTTGGGGCGCAGCGGTTTGTCCGGATTGAAGACCAGCACGCTGGGAGAGGGGAAGGTGAACGTGCCGGTAATGTACTCGCGCCCCGTGGTGGAAGAGGGATCCTGCTTCAGCAGATCGCTTGGACTGATCAGGCCGGTCTGGCCCGGGCCCATCAAGCTGAAGGTTGACTCGGTGACCGTCTTGGGGTCGATGGCCTGGTCGAACGTGATCGTGACGTTGGTGCCGAGAACGACGTCCCTGTCGCCCGCGGCGGGGGACGCCGAGAGGATTACCGGTGCGCTCATTTGTTCCACCAGATCCGGGTTTGCCGGAAGGTCTCTTTAAGGCGGCCCCAGAGAGTGGTGCCGGATTTCAACTTGCGGTACTGGGCGAGCGCCGCGCGATCCGCGTCGGACAGTTCGCGCCTGCCAGGCTTGTAGTCTTCCGCCGGCAGCTCAGTCTCGGCGATCGGCGCCAGGCGGATCAGGTATTTCTCCTGGTCTTCATAGCCGGGTGGCAACACCAGCTTGTGGGCGCCGGCCTCGATCTGCGCATCGAGCATCTTCTGCTCGTCCGGGCTGTCGGTCTGCAGACAGATCAGTCCGTGGGTTTCGGTCTTGGTGAAGTAGGCTTTCTTGCCGGTATCGCCCTGGTCGCCAACCAACCCCAGGGTGGAGTTGCCGGTCTTGATCTCACCCGTTACGGTGACATCGATCAGGCGCCCGTCCAGCAGGGCCATGTGGATGGGGACCATCTGGGCTTCAGTCGGCACGACGGCAGACATGCGCCCGGGGGTCAGGTGGAACCCGCCGCACTGGAAGGTGCGGGCTTTCTCCGGGTTCAAAGCAAGGATGCGGCCAGCGTAGTTCGTAATCATCGGGCCCTGGTCCGGCCGGGGGTGTGCAAATTGGATGACGTTCTTCATAACGTTCTCGTAAACAACAACGGGGGCAGCGACCGGAATCGCTGCCCCCGTAGAGGTGGGGTGGCTTTGTCGCCCGCCACCCCGCATTCCCAAAGCGCAGGTGCCTGGGTTACCGGCTGTTGACATCGATCGGGTTGGCGCCGAAAGAGTTGGCATCCTGCCCGTAGGAGTCGCCTTCGAAGGTGGTCGACTCGGCGATGTTGAACATGGCGCGCGCCGGCAACACGAACTCGTTGCTCTTCACGCGGATGTTCTTGGCGACCGCAATTCCCTGTCCTTCGTTCAAGATAGCGAAGCCGAACTCTTCCGCGATCCCGACGTTGTGGATGGAATACTGGGGCTCGTCCCACGACACGACATGCGGATCCTTGGCCACTACGAGAGCGCCCAGGTTGCGGCTGTCGAACATCGTGAAGGTCGTGGTCTTGGACTCGGGGTCGAAGTACACGAAGGGCGAAACGAGGATCTTGAAGGGGATCCCGAGGTAGTTGGGCAGCACCGGAGCCGTGCTCTGGTTCTGCGGCATACCCTGAACCGTGGACTGCTGTCCGCCAACGAGCTGTCCGTTGACGTACTGTCCGGTCTGGCCGAGCCCGGCGCCCAGGTTGTTGAAGTTGTACTGACCCTGGAAGGCCTTGTTGACCTGGCCCGTGAACTGGCCGAAGAACGAGCCGCCGCCGCTGGCGAGGGCGAACTCGCGCATCACGGGGTCTTTGACCCACATCAAGAACGAGAGCGGGTGCATCATGATCGTGTCCGGGATGTAGCCCTGCAGGAGGACCATCGCGTACATGTCGAAGATGTCGTCCATCGTGGTGGACCCGTTGTACTGGCCTTTGATATTACGGCCAGTTGTGTGACCCAGGACGGGTTGCGTCGCCGACGTGGTGGCGCGGCCGGCGGTCGAGTTGTCGAACGCAACAGCGCCCAAAGTGTTGATAAAGGAGAAGATACGCTCCTCTTTATGACGCGCGAGGGCGTGGCCTGCGAGGCGCATCCAGTACTGCATCCAGGGCCAGGTGCTCTGTTCGATGAACCGGTTGTTGACACGCAGAGCCAACCCGTGACGTTTCACGGTGACTCCGTTGGTCATCCCACCGGCCATGTGGATATTGAAAATGGGCAACGCCATTCCGTCCCCAACTTCGCGAGCCTGGAGTACATCCAGTGCGGGGAACACAGTCTGCATGCCCGGCTGATACTCGATGCGTTGGAGCAACGAGGATCCGATGAGCAACGGCTCGACACCTTCTTGCACGAATTGCGTCAGGACTCTGGGAATCATGATCGCGGCGCTGGGCAGGTCCATCGCATCGGTCATGGTTACATTCCGCTCGGTCTCGGGGTCGAGGCCGTTGTTCCGGACGATCGAATCAAAACGTGCGAGCGATACCAGCTCGTCTTTCGTCAACTTGTCAACGGTCTTCATTTTGGAGAAACCTCTTTCGGTGATATTTCCTGGGTTTCTCCGAACCTCAATGGATACTGCTGTTTAACTGCGCCCCTCTTGGAATCGGGAGCCTGTTTGGGTCCGGTCGGCACACGTACCAGCCGGACCTCAATGGGTTCTTTGCAACGCTCGCAAAGGAAGCAACCGGCGATTTGGCGGTACCGGTTGATCTTGGCGATGAGCTTGTTACAGGGTTTCGTGGGGTCGTCTTCCCGGGGCTTCTGGCACCGGAGGTCTTCCCCCACGATCACCGCCTTACCTTTCGCGACTGCTGGTAGCAGTTTCATAAGCGTTGTTTACTGACTGTCCGTCACGACTTAACACATCACTTTGACGTACACGTAGGTCGCGTACTCGTCGTGGATGGGCTTGTTGAGATCCTTGGCCATCCGGAAGATGCCGTTGCCCGACAGGTTCAGTTGATAATCGAGGCCGCGGGTCGCGCTGCCGCCCATCATCATCTGCACCGGGTGCGATTCGCGCCAGGGGCCGACCAGCGTCTGGGCGCGGTCGAACTGGGTGCGGACGCGGTCCAGGTAGTTGCGGATCGGGTACAACTTCTCCACGCCCAGCACGCGGCCGACGATCTGGTCGGGCTTGTGCACGGCGGGGTCGTACGGCGCGTAGTTGCCGCATTCGAGCGAGCCGAACTTGTCGCTGGCCACGACGGAGCAGCCGGGGAAGAGCTGGCCATAGTTGCGGCCGGCCTTGCCGGTGAAGTGAGCGAACGAGCGGCTCCAGTCGTCCTGGATGTAGCCGGCGTCGGAGAGGCCGTCGGCGTCCGCCAGGCCTTGCAGGGTCGTGGGGGACTCGCCAACCCAGGGCATGCGCAGCACGAAGGCCGTGCGGATGGCGGTGGCCATCTCGTGCATGTAGTTGTGGATGGTGAACTTGGTCGGGTTCATGCCGTCGTGCACGTAGAGCATGCCACCCACGGTGCTCACGATGTCCACACCACCGATGTACTGGAAGGTGTTCTTCAGGGCATAGCCCAGACCGCGCGCCACGGCGCCGGGGATCAGATCGCAGGTCTTGGCGAACGCGATGTCATCGGCCGTCACGGACACGCCCTCGGCAACGTCGCCGGCAGCCGCATCGGTCGGGCAGGCCATCACGACGTACTCGCCGGCGCTGCGCACTTTCTTGCCGGTTGCGGCATTGTAGGCGAACCCTACATCGTCCTGTCCGTACTTCACGATGCAGTAGCCGCCGCCGGAGGCCTTGGTGCCGGTGTCGCCGGAGCGGAAGCCAGCCGGGATCAGCCCGCCGGACTTGTCCACGCCGACCATGTTGCCCGTCGAAAGAACGACGCCAGCCGCTACGGGATGGCCTTCGTCACGACGCCGCATGGGAAGCCAGGGCGCCGGGTAGCCGACGGGGAGAAAGGGTTGCAGCGGCTCGGAAGCATCCAAGTCCGGGGTGATAAAGCCCAGACGATCTTTGCCATACTGCGTCCCGCGATAGTTGTTGTTCACGTCAAACATATTCGTTACTCCGTCTTGGTGGATTGGTCTTTCAGGCGACGGTAGATATCCACCGAGGCCGTCCTGCGCATCGACCGCAGGTCATCGAGATTTGCCAGCGGGCGTTTGACGGTGCCTTCGCCTCTGGGGGCGTCGGCGGGAGGGGTTTCCTTCCCGGGCTCGTCAACGTGGCTGTCCGCCACCGTCGCGCTGTCACTCACCTCACGGGCAGCGACCTCTGTGCCTGCGGCTGGCGGGACTACCGCCGCATCCGTAGCAACCTGGGTCTGTTCCGTTGAGGGCGCCTCAGGGATCTTGCCGGCCAGTTTCTTGGCCAGGTCCTTGAGACTATCCTGCAGGCTAACGAGCTGGCGGCCAGCGCGTTCGTCGATTTCCGCCTGAACTTGATCCGCGCTCAAACCAGTGAAGCCCGCTTCATTGGTGAGCACGCTGTACATGACGATCTGGGTGGCGATGGCGCGCTTGTAGTCCGCCATCAGTATCTTGTTGGTGGCCACCAGGGCGGTGTTGGAATCCTTGGACCGCTTGGCCGCGCCTTCGTAGGCTTCGACGCCTTCGTGCAGGCTGTCGAGCTCGCTCTTGTTGACGAGAACTTCGTCGTTGGAGGTGACCCGGCCCTTCATATAGGAGAGCCAGCTCTCGGCAGAGAGGACTTCCATACAGGCGCCCATCGCGCTGCGGAACATGCTCTTCTCACTGTCATCGGCCATGGCGTCGTAGCAGGCGCGCGTCGCGTCCAGATGCTTGACGATCTTCTCGCCGTTCTTGGAGTCTTTCAGGAGCGGAGTGACCGTGGCCCACGGCTTGTCGGAGGCCGCGGCATCGGTGCCTGAGATCGGCGTGGAGGCGGGCGCGCCCGGGTTGGGGGTCTCGGCCGGCGCCGGGTCGGCGATCTTGTCGGTCAGGACGGGAACCGCCAGGCCAAACGCAGCGGCGTCGGCTTCGAGCGCGGCTACGAACTCGGCGCGCTTGTCGACCGCCAGGGCCTTGAAGACTTCCGGGGCGGCAGCGATGCGGGCTTCCACCATCTCCTTTGTCAGGCCGACGACTCCGTCTTCGTTCCAGCCGTTCTTGGTGATCTTGGCCTTAAGAGTCGTGAGCAGCCGCTTCGCGTCCGCGTTGCCTTCAAGCTCGGTGCGCAGCTCCAGGGCTCTCTCTTTGGTCAGGGTCTTGCTGTTGATTTCGGCGCGAACGGCATCCATTTCCATATCGGTGTCCTTTTCGTCCGACACGATTTCGATGTCGGATTCCAGCATGTCGGCGGCAGCCGACGAAAGAGAATCGGTTGAGTGAAACAGGCCCATCTCTTCATCGAAGGATTGGCCCAGCATGAATACGCGCATGGCCATACTGTCCTTCGCGCGGTTGATAACTTCGGTGTTCTTGACGCCGGCAAACGGGTCCGCCGGGTGCGTTACGAAGCTGCACTCGTCGTATTCAAAGTTGCCGGAAATGACAAAACACCGGCGGCCATCCACAATGGAGCCAAGCCGGTGTTCGCACTTCCCGTCGGTAGACCAGTTCTGATGGCAGATCGAGCAGATGGCGGCGTCGGTGTTGAAGCCCACGCTGACCGTCGCATACTCGCCGCGCTGCACTTTGGCGATGGCGTCCGGATTGGTGACGTTGAGGCCCAGCTCGATATGGCCCAGTCCGCTGAAATCGCGGTTGCGCTTCTGCAGGGTGTCATACACCCAGTCGACGCTCTTGAAGAGGTCGAAGCGTTTGTTGGACGTGCTGTCGTAGAAGATCAGGCTTTTCACGTTGGCGTGCTGGCTGACATATTTGTAGGAGTCGTCCACGTACTTGGCTTCGATGACGCGTCCCACGGGGTCGCAGTCTTCGTCGTGGCGAAGCAATACCGGCTTGTTGTAGCGGGTCTTGCTGGTCCAGGTGTGGCAGCCGTCCTGCATCTTGTCGGGGCGGTAGAAGCGCATGTTGCCGTTGACCAGCGCCGCGTGCGTCGCGTCCACCCAGGTCAGCAGGCTGTAGCCGGTGTCGCTCTTGGAGTCCTTGCACTCGTGGAGGTACTGCTTGCCGCCCTCGGTCGCGCGGATCGAGAACGTCACGTAGTCGCGCATCCGGAATTTGACAGGAGCTCTCATTTAATAGGTCTCGCAGCCGCCGCTCGACTTCGGATTGATCCCGGTCTTGGTGTACGCCTCAAGCTTCAATTGGCCGGTCGACTTACCCTGGGTGCTGGGTCCGAGGGTGTTGATATACGTTTCGAGGCCCATTCCACGGACGATCGGGGCCATTCTCACTCCGCCTTGCGAACGCGGAACCGGGCTGTTTGTGCGTGATGCCATATCTCATTGGCTGAGTAGTATAGGGAGTGGGTGGAAGTTGAAGACCCTTTTACGCCCCAACGACCTCTTTTTCATCGGATACGTCTTCGGACTCTCCGGGAATCGGGTCCGCCGCCCATGCGCGGAGCGAGGAGTACAGCAAATCGGCCGTATCGAGGGTGTCCTCGTTGCGCACCACGAAGGGCAGCATCCAGGCGCGCGTGTCGTGCAGCTCGTCGCCGGGCAGCATATCCTGGATCAGAAGCCACGCTCCGCGGTTCCACTGGTCTACCGTCATGCACTCCGCAATGCGCAGTTCCTCTTCGAGCTGGGCGAAGGCGTCGTGGATCTGTACCAGCAGCTCCGGATCCTGTGAGCTGCGGGCTTTATGGGGATCCAGGTTCTTGCCATGCTGGTTGGTGGGCTGCATCAGGTTGCTGACCGCCTTGGCCGCGGTCTTGGTCGGCTCCGTGGTGTGCACGGTCTTGCTGGAACCGTTGACCCGCTTGTGCGTGACCTTTACGGACTTGGTAGAGGCCGCGGTGTGAACGGCGGTGGCATGAGCGGCCGTCTGTGCCGACTCCTGCTGCTCCATGGCGTGTTCGTGCTGAACGTCAACGACCTTGATCTGGTTCTTGGTCTTGGCGTCTTCCAGGCCCAGGACGTGCCGCTCGAAGTGCATTTCCTTGCGCTGGCCGTTCTCAACCGGCTTCATCTTCATGCGCTTGCGGTACTCGGTCTGGTCAATGCCGTGGTTGTTGAACATGTTGGCGGCGTGGGTTTCCTTCTTGATCTGGGTGTCCACATCGATCTCGTGGAACTCCAGGCGGACGTCGGCCACCGCGTTCTGCACACTGAGCTGGGTATTGGATTCCTGGAACCATTCTCGGAAGAACTGCATGGTGGCCATGTCGCTGAAGGTGTCGAGGTCGGCCTTGATGTTGTCCTTCAGGTTCTGCGATACGTTCTCGGCGGTAGCGCGGTTGCCCGTGTCCATCTCGCCCAGGTCGAGACCGCTGACTCCCAAGCCGGTGAAAATGCGCGACTTGTAGTGGGCCAGCATGGGCTGCGGGTCGACGCCTTCTTTGCTCGCGCCGTGGACATCGACCTTGACGCGCTCGTCGGTCACCAAAACCCCCTCTTTCGGGCAGTTTTGGATCAGGTTCTTGATGACGTCGATCTCGCTGATGCCGTCGGCGGTCATCTGCGCCGGCGCCTCCTCGGTGCCCACCTGGACATGGAACAACGGGAAGAGATGGTTCACCAGCAGCAGCTCGATGTTTTCCTCGAGCCTGCGCAGGGCAAAGACGTCGTCCCGGACACAGACCGTGCGCGGCGTGCCGAACAGGTGGCCTGGTTTGACATCCCACTTGAAGTGGATGATGTCTTCCACGGCGTAATCTTTGTAGGGGCGGCCGGTACCGAAGAACCGCCTCCAGCGGTCGATACGGCCCTTGCCATCCATGAAAGGGAAGATGGTCTGCGGCGGGCAGATCTTGTACCCGGCCACCGGGACGCGATCGTTGTTCTTCTCGTTGGCGTAGCCGCCGGAGGCGTCCTTGTCGCGGATCTTGAGCAGGATGCAGTTGCTGCAGACGTACAGGTTGAACAGGACCTCTTTTAGCAGGCCCTTGAAAGTCGTGCCGGTCATGTAGCCAACCTGGCCGGCGCGCCGGGTGATGTACTTGACGAACTCCTGGTTGTCGCCGACCGTCTCCACGCCGTTGCGGAAGGCCAGCGCCAGCTTGCGGCTGATGCTCTGCCGGTAGTAGGAATCCACGTCGATCAGGGTGTAGCCTTCGAGCAGGTCGTACTCGGGCTCGAGAATGCCGACCCAGCCCCAGTAGCTGTTCAAGATGTCGGTCTCGTTGTCCAGCTTGGTCTTGAAGGACGCCGGGATGGTGGAAGTGGAGAGCTTGTCGTTCTTGCGCTTCTCGTCGCGCCCGGTCACCGTGCGCCAGGTGACTTCCGGCTGGGTAGACCGCTTGCCAATTCCGGCCAGGTTGGGATGAATCTGGTTGCCGGCGGCGTCGTGCATGCGCGACCGGGTTACGGTTCCGGTGACTGGTCCGGTAATGCCCAGGCGGTTGATGTCGCGCTTCAAGCGGGCCTGCAGGCCGGCGATCCGTTCGAGCGACGGCAGTACCTCGGGAACCAGGCCTTTGGATTTGGGAAGCGTTCCGCTGCCGGAGGCAGCCGCCAGCATATCGGTGGTGGGCGAGGACTCTACCCGCTGTGGAACCGCATAGATGCCGGCACCTACTTCCTGGATCCGCTTTTCCGTCACCAGCAGCTTCAGGTTGTAGCGCGCGGTGGTGCGGTTGATCTGCAGCCGGTCGGCGGCCTGCCGGGCGGACATCTGCCCGTCGGTCGTGAGTAGATCGACCAGGGCTTGCAGGAACTTCAGGCGGTTGTCATCCACGGCTTTACGGGTCATAGGGCATCCATGTGAATCTTGATTAGGTCGGCGGAGTCCACCCGGTTGGCGCCGCCGGCGGCGAGGATTGGCACGGCCGCGGCGGGGGGCGCCGGCAGGGACGGCGGCTGGGCTACCAGCATGTTCCCCTGCACCGAGAATGAGGTCCCGCTCTCCGATTTCAGATTGCTGGCGATGTTGCTCATCGCTTCCACTTTCTGAGTCGGGGAGGGCGTATCCACGCTTTGGAGTGACCCTCGCTGCCTTTCTAGTATTAGGTTCTTGATGATATCGACCACGGCGTTGATCGACCGGAGCGATTTCATGAGGTCCAGGCGATCCCCGGAACCGGCCAGTTGGCGGTCCATCGCCTTCAACATGCCGTCTTCCACGGTGCGCCGCTTGCGGCTGGCCTCCATCAGGCCCCAGGCCAGGTGCCCCTGCACCAGAGCCATCTCCTTGGGTAGCGTGTCGAGAGCCTTGATGCGTTCCTGCTTGGGCATCTTGTTGGATCCGGAGATGGAAGACCGCATCATGCCGGTCATCCCGCCCTTGGCGACCAGGTAGGCCACGTCGTTGGAGACCTGGGAGACTTCGCCTACCAGGCGATTTAGGGATCCCAAAACCTCGGTCACCGGAGCCAACAGCCGCTGCTCCACCCGGTCCATCAGGCAGTTGAACTGGCCCACCTCGGCGATCAGCCGGGGCATGATCATCATGCCAATCAGGCCCTTTATATCCTTCAGCTTAGGCTTGTGGAACAACAGGATGAGGCCGCTCAGCGTGGACATGACCAGGATCAGCTTGTTCAGGTCGGTGACCAGGTACTGGTTGGCGATCTGGCCCACGTAGTTGTAGGCATCGTCGATGCCGGTCGCCAGGTTGTACATGGCGCCCATCGTCTTCTGGTATTGGTCCAGGCGGGCGTCGACTTCGGCGGCGGTCTGCATGTTGACGTCGATCAACACGGCGTCGGTGGTGGAGAAGATAGGATCGGGGGTACCGGCATTGAAGCTGGCGCTAAAGATCGGAATATCGGGCAGGGCGTTGGTCACTTCGCTCGCCGAGTGGGTGGCGATGGTGGCGTTCTTGACCTGCAGCTTGGAGGTATCGATCAGGCTGGCCAGGCTCTGCTGCTCAGGCGTCATCCACTCCCCGTTGTCGATCACCGTGGATGTCGCGGTTGCCGGCGCGGCGGCGTAGTCGGAGCCATTGAGGACCGGGTACTCCTGCAGGGAACCCACCAGGGAATCGAAGATCAGCTCGTCGTTCTTCAGTTCGCGCATCAACAGCGGGAGCTGGTGGCGGAACTGGCCGGTCTCGGCCATAGCGTCTTCGAAGGCCAGGGTGACCTTCATCAGGTCCGCCTTCTGCATGGGGGAGACTTTGATGGGAGAGCTCGAGCCCGCCAGCGCCATCTCGGCGCGGGTAATGCCGATCTCGGCGGCAAGCAGGTTGTTGTACATTTCCAGGCCGATACCGGTCGGCGGCGTGGGCGCGGAGTACAGCCTGGCGAGCGCCATGCCCAGTTCCGGATCCACGCTGTAGTTGGGATTGATGCCCATGCCTTGGCAGCGCGCGGCGATCAGCGATTCCAGGTACTGCGCCGTGGCTTTCAGCGCGCGCAGGCGATCGATCAGGGCGGCCGCGCGGGAAGCCTTCGCCAGATCGTTCTTGCTGGAGGTGGCAGTGACCGGCAATATAGTTCCAGGCTGGCCAGGTATTGCCTGCGGCAGCGCGGTCGGCGGCGGCGTGTAGTTGAAGACGATCTTGTTGAAACTCATAGGCCCAGCCGTGCGTTCAGATTGGCGGAATTGTCCAGGATCTCGGTCGGCGCCGTGAAAATCTTGGCGAAGCCGTACACCTTTATGAGGAACTGCCCTACCCAGCCGAGCTGCGGATTGCGGGCCAGCGACATCAGGATGTTGCGGTTACGGTCCACCAGCGGCAGGATCGCCGTATAGGCGGGCATCAGGTACATGGCGTTGGTCTGGGAGTAGGTGCGGATCTGTTCGCTCCAATCCTCCAGGCCGTGGAAGTCTTCCTTGAGCAGGCCCTTGATGGCGGCATAGCCGATCTGCTGGCGGGTCTGCCAGTCCTGGCCCTGCGAGATGAAGACCACATCGACCGGATAGTCGAAGTTGGCCAACTCGGTCGAAGCCATCTGATCGGTGACGGTATTGCTCATCGGGTATAGAGCCCCTTTCCGTTGGCGGGGCCGCGCCGGCCGCCGCCGGTAGCGCCCATACCCATCGCGCGGCCGCCGTTACGGAACATGCTGGTGCGGGATGGGATATTGCCGCCGTTGGTGGCTCCCTGCGCGCCGGCCGCGCCGAAGTTGGCGCTGCGCCGCTGTCCGGCGGATGCCGGCGGGCCGCCGGGATACTCGATGTACGATACCGGCGCGCCCATGGCGCCCTTGCCGATGACGTTGCGCACACCGGCCGCGCCCATGTTGCCAGAGGGCATCACGGCGCGGGAGGGCACGTTGGCCTTCTCCTGCATGGCCTCGCGCGGCGACTGGATTGTCGTCCCGCCGATGTAGTCCTTGGGAGCATTCGGCGTGGGTGTGCCCAAGCCGAAGGCAGCGACGTATTCTACAGAGGAGTGGCGCGGTCCCCGGTCGGCGATCTTGGTGAGGCCGAACTTCAGTTCGACGCCGAGCAACGCCAGAACCAAGGCATCCAGATCGTGGTCGCCCACGCGGGATTCATACGTGTTGGCCCAGCCGTGGCGGCTGTAGGTCTTGACGCGGTAGGCGCGGAGCTGTTCTTCGAGCAACGTGTCCCCGTCGGAGAATTCGAAGTCCCCCATCTCGAGGACCATCTGCGCGCCCTCAACCATGAATGGCTTGGTCGGCCGCTCCAGCTCCTGCTTCTGCAGGTATTTGTCGTTGCCGCGGTTGCGGACCAGCTTGTTGGTCTTCATGTTGGCGCCGAAGTCGACGACCTTGATGTCCAACAGGCGCTTGTCGTCCGGATCGTTCGAGTGATAGCCGATCAGCTTGATCAGCTCGTCCTGCACATAACCGAAGCCGGCGTCGATATAGACCCCGATGCAGTGCCACCGCCGATTGAGATCACGCAGCGTGTCCAGCGTGTCCATGGTGTTGGTGGAGACCGCCGCCAGGTCCACGCACTTGCGCCGGCGGGTTTCGGGATTGTAGCCCACCACGCGCATGCGGGAGCCGGTGCCCTGCCCGTTCCAGTCCACGCCGAGAAAGAACTTCCAGCCTTTCCAGCATTCGTCCCTGGGATTCAGGTCGCGGTAGATGTAAGGCTGCTTGGCGGCATCCACATAGATGCTCTTGAACACGCCGCCTTCCTGCTCGCCAAACTCGGCCTCGAATTCGTGCTGGTAATTGATGTCGGTGCGCGCTTCCCGGCGGCAGGCTTCTTCCTTCTCCTTGTTCCAATCCGGGTGCCGGGAGGCGGGGAAGTGGAGCTCGCGATAGTCGCCAAACTCCTTGCACATCTGCCAGAAAGTTTCGCGCTTGCCCGTCGGCGTCGACATGCCGTGGAATTCGCTGTCCGGGAACCGGCGGAGCAGCGGCATGATGGCCTTGTAGTCCCCCGGGTTGAGGAGATCCTGCTCGTCAATGCACACGCGGCGCGGCGACTGCGACCGCACTACGTCGGCGTCGCGGCCGGACTGCGAACCGGTGGTGAAGATGTTGATGGTGGTGCCGTTGGCGAAGCGGAAGGTGTAATAGGGCTGCTGCCGGGTGCCAACCAAGGCTGAGGCCAGGCCCGCATCGGCCTGGATCATCTGATTGATGTCGTCGAACCACTTCTGCGCCTGGGCTTTGGCCGGGCAGGCGATCAGGGTGTTGTGGCGCCGCCGGGTGGTGGCGACGTGCAGCTCTTTGATGATGGAGATGAGGGTCTTGCCGTTGCCGCGGCCCCAGCGGTCCACCTGGCGGGAGGTGGTGCAGAGCAGGGACTCACACTGGTAGTCGCGGGCGATGAAGCATTCCAGGTCGCCGTCGGCATTGGGGATCTTGATGTGGCGGGATGCCCAGTAGGGCACGTCGAGCAGGTCGCGGACTTCCTCTAACGTGAGCTTGGTCTTGGCGGCCAGCTCGATGAAGTCGGGTTGGGAATAGATGCCCTTGCAGGTGATCTTGAAGGGCCGGCCGGGAAACTTCAGCCGGTAAGACTCCTGGCAGCGGACACAGATCTCGTTGCCCAGGCGGCGAAAAAGGGTCGGGTCCAGCGGTTGCCCGTCTGGACCCGTATTTCGTTTCGTGACGAGCCGAAAGAACTCCCCATCAGGCAGCCGCGGGGCTGCCTGTGGTTGGAGAGTCTCTCGGACTGCGTCGGCGGTTTGCATAGCGAACTAACTGTCCGTCCTTACGGAAGCACGATGTAGCCGATGATGACTTCGAGCTGGCCCGAGGTCAGAACCGTGGCGCCACCGCTGCCGAAGTTGTGGTCGGCCTTCACTACGACCGCGGCATTGTGCGCCGCGAAGGTCTTGGAGAGGTACTCCAAACTGTCGAGGAAGTTGTCGTCGCTCACCGCAGCCATGAGGTCCATGGAGTCGGCGTAGAAGGCCTCGTCGGCGGACACAACCGAACCGCCGATCTGGGGACCGACGGAGGCGGAGATGGAACCGAAGCCGGGACCGGCGAAGGAAGCTGCCGGTTTGACCGTGAGACCCACGATCTTGCTGCGCGCGGGCAGGGCGAGCACCGGGATTTCGATGCGGCCGGAGGCGGCCTGGAAGGCGGCGTCGGTGTAGTTCAGGGTCACCTTGGTGAACTTGCG
>ODAK010002893.1_pt1 | contig 17926 bp, 15 predicted proteins | sample 1539591 | NCBI WGS metagenome assembly ODAK01 (sample SAMEA3539303, study PRJEB22396) | soil metagenome | biome: tundra; feature: field; material: soil | place: USA | collected 2010-05 | depth 0.15 m
TCGCCCGGGTGCAGCGCCAGATGCTCCAGGACCTGGGCCGCGAGCCCACCCCGGATGAGCTGGCGGTGGAGCTCGACATGACCCCGGAAAAGGTCGTCGAGGTGCAGAAGTACGGCCGCGAGCCGATCTCGCTGCACACCCCGCTCGGCGAGGACGGCGACAGCGAGTTCGGTGACCTGATCGAGGACTCCGAGGCGATCCAGCCGGGCGAGGCGGTCAGCTTCACGCTGCTGCAGGAGCAGCTGCATTCGGTGCTCGACACGCTGTCCGAGCGCGAGGCCGGAGTCGTCTCGATGCGCTTCGGGCTGACCGACGGCCAGCCCAAGACCCTGGACGAGATCGGCAAGGTCTACGGCGTCACCCGCGAGCGGATCCGCCAGATCGAGTCGAAGACGATGTCCAAGCTCCGGCACCCGTCCAGGTCCCAGGTCCTTCGCGACTACCTGGACTAAAAACCCTTTATTCCGAACGATCCGTGGTGAGTGCCCCGGGCAGCCTTCGAGCCGCCCGGGGCCTCCGCGTTTTAGGCACAAAGAAAACCGACGTCATGAACAGAACTGACGTCGGCGTCCTTGCCGGCCTGGCTGGGACCGCGGTGCTATTGTGGCTGCGGCGCTGACAGCCGGTTGCTCTCGTCCTGGATATCCACGGCGACCTTGGCCAGCGCCTGGGCATGCTCGCGACCATGGTGCGCACAGAAAAGCAACTCTCCCGCGTTAGCGAGTAGCACGCGAACGTACGCCTGAGCTCCGCATCGATCGCAGACGTCCAGCGCGGTCAGCGGCTTGGTGGGGGCCATAGCTCCGGTCAACGTCGCCTCCCTCTCGCGTCGTGCCTCCGGCATCTATATCCGTCTGGCTCGGTTTTCTGTCCTACAGCTCAGCACAACACATACCCCGCCGTCGGCGTTCCCCACTCCCAGTGGTGTACGCCACAAGCGAAACCGCGCCTGGACTCAGCGTGGTCACATCGGCCACAAAACCACTCGGCCACAAAACCACACGGTGCCCACGTCCCACCGGTACTCGGGGGCAGTACCGGTGGCACACAGGCACCGTGCAGGTCTTGAGGAGTTTCATACCCCGTTGCGGGCCGTTGATGCATTCGTCATGGTCAGTCCGGGATTTCCGGCCGCCGCCGCGTGGCATGCGGCAGGCAGCCGGCCCGGCGGCTACTCTGCAACTAGACAGCTCCCCCGGAAGGAGATCGGCCGCTCGTGCCCACCCTCGCCGCTGCCTCCCGTACTCCCGCCGCCGCCCCAGCCGGCGACGCCTACACCGCCCGGCACCTGTCGGTCCTCGAGGGCCTGGACGCGGTGCGCAAGCGTCCCGGCATGTACGTCGGGTCGACCGACGGCCGCGGGCTGCAGCACTGCCTGTGGGAGATCATCGACAACGCCGTGGACGAGGCGCTGGGCGGGTACTGCTCGCGGATCGACGTGCTGCTGTACGCCGACAGTTCCGCCGAGGTCAGGGACAACGGCCGCGGCATCCCGGTCGACGTCGAGCGCAAGACCAAGCTCACCGGCGTGGAGCTGGTGATGACCAGGCTGCACGCGGGCGGCAAGTTCGGCGGCGGCTCGTACACGGCCTCCGGCGGGCTGCACGGCGTCGGCGCCTCGGTCGTCAACGCGCTGGCGGCGCGGCTGGACGTCGAGGTGGACCGGGGCGGGCAGACCTGGGCGGCCAGCTTCCGCCGCGGCGTGACCGGTGAGTTCGGCGCCCCAGGCCCGGACGCGGACTTCACCAAGCGGGCCGGGCTGCGTCCGCTGGGCCGCCCCAGAACCGGCGAGGCGAAGAAGGCCACCGGGACCAGGATCAGGTTCTGGCCGGACCGGCAGGTCTTCCTCAAGGACGCCAGGTTCAGCTTCGACGCGCTGACCGAGCGGGCCAGGCAGACCGCCTACCTGGTGCCCGGCCTGACCATCAGCATCCGAGAGGAGGCCGTCGGCGACGCCGAGCCCGGCAGCCCGCGGCACACCGAGTTCTGCTTCGACGGCGGCATCAGCGAGTTCTGCGCCCACCTGGGGTCCAGCGAGCCGGTCACCGAGGTGCTGCGGCTGACCGGATCCGGCCAGTTCAGCGAGACGATCCCGGTCCTGGACGACCGGGGGCACATGACCCCCACCGAGGTCGAGCGCCAGCTGGACGTCGACGTGGCCCTGCAGTGGGGGGCGGGCTACGATTCCGTGGTCCGCTCGTTCGTGAACGTGATCGCCACCCCGCACGGCGGCACCCACGTCACCGGCTTCGAGCGGGCCCTGGTCCGGACGCTGAACGACCAGCTCCGGGCGGCCCGGCTGCTGAAGAACGGCGACGAGCCTGTGACCAAGGAGGACACCCAAGAGGGCCTGGTCGCGGTGGTCTCGGTCCGGGTGCCCGAGCCGCAGTTCGAGGGGCAGACCAAGGAGGTGCTCGGCACCCCGGCCGCCTCCCGGATCGTGGCGCAGGTGGTGAGCGCGCAGCTCAAGGCCTATCTGGAGAACCCGCCGCGTGGGGCCAAGCAGCAGGCCCGGTCGGTCCTGGACAAGGTGGTGTCGGCGGCCAGGGCGCGCATCGCCGCCCGCGAGCACCGCGACAACCAGCGGCGTAAGTCCGCCCTGGCCAGCTCGTCGCTGCCGGCCAAGCTGGTCGACTGCCGGTCGGCCGATGACCGCAGCGAGCTGTTCATCGTCGAGGGAGACTCCGCGCTCGGCACCGCGAAGGTGGCCAGGGACTCCGAATTCCAGGCGCTGCTGCCGATCCGGGGCAAGATCCTCAACGTGCAGAAGGCGTCGCTGGCGGACATGCTCAAGAACGCCGAGTGCGCCGCGATCATCCAGGTGATAGGGGCCGGCTCGGGCAGTTCGTTCGACCTGGACTCGGCCAGGTACCAGCGGATCATCTTCATGGCGGACGCCGACGTGGACGGCGCGCACATCCGCACCCTGCTGCTCACGCTGTTCCACAAGTACCTGCGGCCGATGCTGGACGCGGGCCGGGTCTTCGCCGCGGTGCCGCCGCTGCACCGGGTCGCGCTGAAGAACGTCCGTAAGGGCCAGTCTAAGTACCGGTACTGCTATTCGGACGCCGAGCTGCACCGCACTCTGCTCGAGCTCGAGCGTCGCGGTCAGCGCTGGGAAGAGCCGGTACAGCGGTACAAGGGCCTGGGGGAGATGGACGCCTCCCAGCTGGCCGAGACGACCATGGATCCCAGGCACCGCACCCTGCGCCGGATCAGGATCGAGGACGCCAGCGCGGCCGCGGACATGTTCGCCCTGCTGATGGGGTCCGAGGTCGGCCCCCGCCGGGACTTCATCGTCGGCGGGGCCGCCGAGCTCGACCCCTCCCGCATCGACATCTGACCGAGCGGAACGCGCTAGCCAAGCAGCGACATGACCTGGACCGGATAGCGAGCCGCGATCCGGTCGAAGTCGACGTCCGCGTGCACCAGCGTGGCGTCGCGCCGCCACGCGATCGCCGCGATGAGGCAGTCGGTCACCGAGCGGATGGTCAGGCCCTCGGTGCGCAGCAGCTTGTACAGCGCGGCCCCCTCGGTGTAGTCGCACACCGGGTCGATCGCGCACAGCGGCATCGCGCTGGTGAGCCGCCTCAGCCTGCGGAAGTCCGCGAGGTTACGGGCGCCTGCCAGCAGCTCCATGATCACCGGCTCGGTCACCCCGGCCGCCGGGGAGGGCTGCTCAACTAGCTCCGTGACCTGCAGATCGGCGCGGCTTCCGGTCCGGCGCAGGTACTCAATCCAGGCCGAGCTGTCGACGAGGTACACGCGTCACCACTCGAAGTTCCGGGACTTGCGTATCTCCGCCAGGTCCCCGTCCCAGCCCATGCCGTGCACGCTGTCCAGGAATTCCTGGGTGAGCGGCGTCCCGGCCACCTGGCGCAGAGCGAGATCTACCGCGTCCTTCTTGGTTTTGAGCTCGTACCGCTTCATTACGATGGCGACGAGCTCGTCGTCGATCTCGATGTTGGTCCGTGTCATCGTGCCCATACACCAACCGTACACCAAACAGCCGATCACGCCGCGCTACGCCACCCGCACCGAACCTCCGATGACCGCCAGCGGCCCGGACAGCCCGACCCCGGACCCGTCACGCCGGCCGACCGGATCGGGCAGTGCGACCGGGGCCCCCGACTCGCTGGCGCCCACCGCCGGAGCCGGCCCGGCCCAGGCCATGACCAGCGTGTCCTCACCTCTGAGGAACCGGTGGCAGCGCATGCCGCCGGTGGCCCGGCCCTTGCCCGGGTACTCGTGCATCGGGGTAACCTTCACGCTGCCGGCCGCCGCTCCCGGCAGGGCCCCGGCGCTGCCCGCCACGGTGACGACCACCGCGGGGGAGTACGTACCGGGCGTCCCGGACGGCGTCCCGGCGGCCGCGCCGGCGTCCACGGCGCCGAACCACACCACCGAGGCCCGGGGCGACAGCCGGACCCCGGCCATGCCGCCCGCCGCCCGGCCCTGCGGCCGCACCGAGGACGCGGTGAAATGCAGCAGCTGCGCGTCCGAGGTGATGAAGACCAGCTCGGCTGATTCGCTGTCCAGCTGGACCGCGCCTACCACCCGGTCGCCTTCCTTCAGCGTGATCAGCTCGAACTCGTCCCGGGCCTGCGGGTAGTCCGGCAGCACCCGCTTGACCACGCCCTCCGCGGTCCCCAGCGCCACGCCCGCGCCGGGATTATCGACCGCGCACAGCCCGGCCACGGTTTCCCCGGCCGTCAGCTCGGTGAACTCGGTGGCCGGCATGCCGCCGGCCAGGGAGACCGCCCCGGCGCCGGGCGGCAGCGCCGGCAGCTCGAGCACGTTCAGCTTGACCAGCCGTCCCGCCGACGTCACCACCCCGATGGTGCCCCGCACGGTGGCCCGGACCGCCGCCACCACCGTGTCCTGCGCGGAGCGAGTCAGCTCACCGGGCGGGGGAACCACGGCTCGCTCGGGAAAATGACCAGTCCCGTTCGGCCCTGTCCCGTTCGGCGAGCCCGGGCTGACCGCGGCCCGGGCCATCAGCCCCGTCGCCGACATCAGCACCACGCACGGATCGTCGGCGACCTCGAGCGGGACCGCCGCGGCCCGCGCCTCGCCGCCGCCCTCGAGCAGCACCGTCCGCCGCGGCGTGCCGAACTTCTTCGCCACCTCCGCCAGTTCGTCGCTGACCAGCGCGCGCAGCAGCGCGTCGGACTCCAGGATCTCGGTCAGCGCGGCGATCTCGGCTCGCAGCGTGTCCTGCTCCCGCTCAAGCTCGAGCCGGTCAAAGCGGGTCAGCCGGCGCAGCGGCGTGTCCAGGATGTACTGCGCCTGGATCTCGGACAGCTCGAAGGCCTCGATCAGCCGCTGCTTGGCCGCGGCGGCGTCGTCGCTGGTCCGGATGACACCGATCACTTCGTCGATGTTGAGCAGCGCGATGAGCAGGCCGTCGACCAGGTGCAGGCGCTCGGTCCGCTTGCGCCGCCGGTAGTCGGTCCGCCGCCTGGTCACCTCCAGCCGGTGCGTGACGTAGATTTCCAGCAGCTCGCGAAGCCCGAGCACCCGGGGCTGGCCGTCGACTAGGGCGACGTTGTTGATGCCGAAGGTTTCCTCCATCGGCGTCAGCCGGTACAGCTCGGCCAGCACGGCGTCCGGGTTGAAGCCGCTGCGGATCTCGATCACCAGGTGCAGGCCGCGGTGCCGGTCGGTGAGGTCCTTCAGGTCGGCGATGCCGTTCAGCTTCTTGGCCTGGACCAGGTCCTTGATCCGGGCCATCACCTTTTCCGGGCCGATGCTGTACGGGAGCTCGGTGACCACGATGCCGGTGCGCCGGGGGGTGATCTGCTCGATGGTGGTGGTCGCCCGGGTGCGGAAGATGCCGCGGCCGCTCTCGTACGCCTCCCTGATGCCCTCCAAACCGACGATCTTGCCGCCGGTGGGCAGGTCGGGCCCAGGGACGAAGCGCATCAGGGCGTTCAGCGAGGCGTCCGGGTTCTTGATCAGGTGCCGGGCGGCGGCGATCACCTCGCCCAGGTTGTGCGGGGCCATGTTGGTGGCCATCCCGACCGCGATGCCGGCCGCCCCGTTCACCAGCAGGTTGGGGAGCCCCGCGGGCAGCACCTCGGGCTGGGTCTCGCTGCCGTCGTAGTTCGGGATGAACTCGACGGTGTCCTCGTCGATCGAGGCGACCATCTCCATCGCGGCCGCGGTCAGCCGGGCCTCGGTGTACCGCATGGCCGCGGGCGCGTCGTCGCCGCCCATGCTGCCGAAGTTGCCGTGCCCGTCGACCAGCGGCAGCCGCATCGCCCACGGCTGGGCCATCCGGGCCAGCGCGTCGTAGATGGCCGAGTCCCCGTGCGGGTGCAGCCGGCCCATCACCTCGCCGACGACCCGGGCGCACTTGACGTGGGCGCGGTCCGGGCGCAGGCCCATCTCGTTCATCTGGTACAGGATCCGGCGCTGCACCGGCTTCAGGCCGTCCCGCGCGTCCGGGAGTGCGCGCTGGTAGATGACGCTGTAGGCGTACTCGAGGAAGCTGCCGCGCATTTCCTCCGCGACGTCGATGTCCACGATGTTTTCTTCGAAGTCTTCGGGGGGCGCGGTGGTACCGCCTCGTCGTGCTGCCATACCGAACATTCTGCCGTGTCCGCCGGGGCTGCCGGGCCAGGCACGCCCGACTTCAGGTCGCCGAAAAGCCGCCGTCTACGTACAGCGTCTGACCGGTCACGTAGTCGCTGGCCCGCGAGGCCAGGAACACCGCCACCCCGGCGAAGTCGGCGGGCTGCCCGTTGCGCCCCACCATGGTCCGTGCTTCCATCGCGGCCATCCGCTCCGGGTCGGCGGCCACGGCCGCGTTGAGCCGGGTCGGGACGAACCCCGGGCACACCGAGTTGCAGCACACCCCGGACCGCGCCCAGGCCTCGGACTGCGACCGGGTCAGCGCGGCCAGGCCGCCCTTGGACGCCCCGTACCCGCCGCTTTGCCCGAACGCCCGCTGGGCCTGCTGCGAGGTCACGTTGACGATCCGGCCCCAGCCCCGCGCGGCCATCTGCGGCCCGAACCGCTGCCCGAGCAGGAACGGCGCGGTCAGGTTGACCGCCATGGTCAGGTCCCAGTCCGCCACGGCGAGCGCGCCCAGCGGCGGCCGCAGGTTGATCCCGGCGCAGTTGACCAGGATGTCCGGCGGTCCGAACGCCCCGGCCGCTTCGTCCGCGGCCCGCTCCACCTGCGCACGATCCGCCAGTTCCGCGCTGATCCAGGCGGCCTGCCCGCCCGCGTCCCGCAGTCCCGCCGCCGCTTCCTCCAGCCGCTGCTCATCCCGCGCGACCAGCACCACCTGCGCCCCGGCCCCGGCCAGCGCCGTAGCTATCCCCGCTCCGATGCCCGAACTCCCGCCGGTGACCACGGCCACCCGGCCGGCGAGCGAGAAAAGACCCTCCAGGAAGCTCACCCAGCGCCCCTTACAACACCGGCCGGGCGCCGATGAGGTTGAGCGCGTGCGCGGCCAGCCGGCAGCCGCCGGCCAGCGCCTCGCCCGGCGGCTTCTTGTCCAGCCAGGCGGGCAGGAAGCCGGCGATGAACGCGTCGCCGGCCCCGGTGCCGTCGATGACCCGGTCGACCGGCGGCGCGGGCACCCGTACCGGCGGCCGGCCGTTGGCGTAGAACAGCGCGCCCTCGGCGCCGAGCTTGACGGCGACGTGCGGGTACCAGGCGGTCAGCACCCGGGCCGCCTGCTCCGGGTCATCCCGCCCGGTGAGCACGGTGGCCTGGGCGGCGTTGACGAATAGCAGCACGGCCCCGGCGGAAAGCTCGAGGAAGGGCTCGGCCCCGGCGCGCTCGAGCGGCGCCGCGGACGCCCCGTCCACCGACGCCGTCATGTTGGTCCGCCGGGCGTAGTCGATCGCGGCCAGGCCCGCCGCCCGGGCGCCCTCCGACAGCAGCGTGTACCCGGAAACGTGCAGGTGGGCGCCGGGCACGAACAGGTCGTGCGGCAGGTCGTCGGGGGACAGGGCGGCGTTCGCGCCGGGGTCGGAGAGCATCGTCCGCTCGCCCTTGTGGGTGACCATCACCACGCAGGTGCCGGTGGGCCGCTCCGGGTCCATCACCAGCCGGGCGTCGACGCCGTAACCCATGAGCTCCATGTCGCGGTTGCGCCCGGCGATGTCCGCGCCGCGCCGTCCCACGAACGCCACGTCGCCCCCGTCGGCGGCCATCCAGGCCGCGATGTTGGCTCCGGAGCCGCCGCCGTGCATGGTCACGTTCGCAGGGGTGTCGCTGCCCCGGGCAAGCGGCAACGTCGCGTGGGCGACCGCGTCCGTCATCAGGTCGCCTATGACTACCACGCGCGCCATAGTCGTCATCACCTCATCGCTGTCTGGCCCGAGGGGCGCGACCCCCGGAACCCCCCGCAGGATAAGTTGCCGGCGGCGGACCCACAGGCTTCCTACGGTAGCGGCCGGCAGGCTTGGCTGGCCAGCCGGGAAAGCAGACATCGCTGCGGGATGGCCGCGTAACACGCGATAACAGCAGGATTGTCATCGTACTGTTACCTTATGACTACCCTGATGACCGCCGTCACCAGGTGCCAAGCGGCACCACGCGCCCGGCGATGACCAGCTCAGTCTCCTCCGATTCCGCGGCCAGGGCCTGGTTCAGCCGTCCCAGTTCGTCCCGGAACAGCCGCCCGGCGGAGGTGGCCGGCACCACCCCCATCCCCGTCTCGTCGCTGACCGCGACCACGTAGGCCTCGGTCTGCCGCCACGCCGCGATGACCTCCGCGAGCCTATCGGCCACCTTCCCGCCCGCCCCGCCAGCCCCGCCCCACGCGTCGCACTCGTCAAGCACCGCCGCCAGCCAGGTGCCGATCCCGTCGATGAGGACCGCCCCGCGCGCGGACCCGAGCACCCCGGCCAGGTCGGTGGTCTCCGCCGTCCGCCACCACCCGGGCCGCCGCGCCCGGTGCGCCGCCACCCGCGCCGCCCAGTCCGGGTCGCCCGTCGCGTCGGGCCTGGACCCGGTGGCCACGTAGGTCACATCCGGCTCCCCGGCCAGCCGCAGCTCTGCTCGTTCCGATTTCCCCGAACGTGCCCCGCCTATCACCAGCACCCGCCACGGTGCCCGCCGGACGCCTGCGTCCCAGTCTTTCAACCCATGGGCCGAACGGTCCGTGGTGATCGCGTCCCCGTCACCCGGCACGCCCACCCGCCAGAACCGGCCGCGCCGCTCGAGTTCCCCCGCGGTCGGCACCCGGTGATCGGCGAACGCCACCACCGTGATCGTGTCCGCCCTGACCAGCCCCCGTGCCCGCAGCCGCCCCAGCTGAGCCGGGTCGCCCAGCATGTCGAGGAACGCGACGTCATAAGGAGCCGCCCACTCCGGCGGATCCGCCCCCGCCCCCGCGGGATAAAACAGCCGTTCCCCGCCGGCCGACGTAGCGTCCCATCCTCCCCCGATGGCCTCCACCCGATAGCCGCCCCCAAGTCCCTCCGCCCCATCGCCCCCCAGCCGCAACACCTCATCCACGACTATGCTCGACCGCTTTCGTATATTCCCGTCAGCCAGGCAACGCAAGCAAGAGGCGCACCGGCAGCCCGGCTGCGGCCAGCCGGATCTCCCGCCCGAACCCTCGACCAGGACGTGCATCAGCCGAGAAAGGAGAGCCGGACCTGGCGGTCCGGATTGTCCACGTTGAGGTCGACCAGGGCAATGGACTGCCACGTGCCGAGGGCGAGGCGGCCGCCGATCACCGGGATGGTCGCGTACGGCGGCACGAAGGCCGGCATGACGTGCGACCGGCCGTGCCCGCGGGCTCCGTGTGCGTGCCGCCATCGGTCGTCGGCGGGCAGCAGTTCCGCGAGGGCGGCCAGGAGGTCATCGTCGCTGCGCGCGCCGAGTTCGATCACCGCTATTCCCGCCGTGGCGTGCGGCACGAAGACGTGCAGCAGCCCGTCGTCCCCGTCCGCCGCCGTGCTCACGAATTCCGCGCAGTCGCGGGTGATATCCCTGATCGTCTCCCGGTTTCCTGTGCGGACTCCGATGATCTGCGTCTTCATGTCCCGGATCATAGAGTGCACTCAGGTAATGCGGGGACCAGGCGATACGGCGGGAGGCCGGGGCATGGCGGAGGCTGGCGGCGAGATAGGCCGGGGCGTGACAGACGGGGCCCAGGCGAACGGGGCCCAGGCGAACGGGGCCCAGCTGCGGCTGGCCAGGCAGGCCCGCGGCCTGTCCCAGCAGCAGCTCGCGGGGGTAGCCGGCGTCACGAGGCAGGCGGTGTCCGCCGTCGAGTCCGGGCATTCTGATCCTTCGCTGCGAGTCGCCCTGGCCGTGGCCCGTGCGCTCGGCATGACGGTGGAGGAGCTGTTCGGCCCGGGTGATCCCGCCGATCCGGTGCTGGCCAGGCCGGTGGCGCCCGCTAGCGGCGAGGGTTCCCGGGTCGTGCTCGCGACCGTCGGCGACACCTTTGTCGCGCTGCCACTGCACACGGACACCGCCGCCCGGGTTGGTTTCGGCGCGGCGGGCGGCCTGGTCGTCGGCGCGTCCCTGGACGGCAAGCCCACGATCGAGGTGCGGCCTATCGGCCCGCCGCGGCCCACCCTGGTGGTGGCGGGCTGCGATCCGGCGCTGCCGCTGCTGGAGACGCCGCTGGCCCTGCTCGACCCGCCGGTGGCGTTCGCGTGGTGGCCGTGCGGAAGCGGCGAAGCGTTGCGGCTGGCGGCCGCCGGGCTGGTGCACGCCGCGGGCGTCCATCGGCCCGGCGGCGAGCGAGACGCCGGCGAGATGATCGAGATTCCCGGCGGGGCCGAGGTGGCGGGGTTCGCCGCCTGGCGTGAAGGACTGGTGGTCCGGCCCGGAGCGCGGGTGCGCGGCCTGGACGACGTGGCTCGCCAGGGGCTGCGCCTGGTGAACCGGGAAGCTGGCGCGCAGGCGCGCACGCTCCTGGACCGGGAGTGCGCGCGCCTGCACCTGACCCCGGCCGATCTGGATGGCTACGACAGCCGGGCCGCCGGGCACCTCCAGGTGGCGGCGGCCATCGTCGGCGGTCTGGCTGACGCGGGCGTGTCGAGCGAGCCGGCCGCGCTGGCGTACGGACTGGACTTCATTCCGCTGGCCTCCGAACAGTTCGACCTGGTCCTGCCGGCCAAGCACGCCGCGTCCAGGGAAGTTCAGGGCCTGCTGAAGGTGCTGACCTCGCCGTGGCTGCTAGCACAGCTGGCAGGCCTGCCCGGCTATAACCCGGCCAGCTGCGGCGTCTCCCGCGATCAGTGGCCGTAAACGGGGACCAGCAGGGCCCGGGCGATGGTGTGGAAGCGCAGGTTGAACCCGGCCACGGCGGGTGATATCTCGTCGTTGACGTCCAGGTCCTCCACGTCGAGCGCATGCACCGCGAACACGTAACGGTGCGGCGGGTCCCCGGCCGGGGGCGCCGCGCCGCCGAAGTCCTTGGCGCCGTAGTCGTTGCGGACGTGGAACGCCCCCTTGGGCAGGCCCGAGCCGTCCGTTCCGGCTGCGCCGGTCTCGAGTTCGGTCACCGAGGCGGGGATGCCGAGCACGACCCAGTGCCAGAACCCCGAACCGGTCGGCGCGTCGGGGTCGTAACAGGTGACGGCGAAGCTCTTGGTCTCGGCCGGGAAACCAGACCAGGACAGCGACGGGGAGATGTTCGCCCCGGTCATGCCGAACCCGTCAAAGACGTGGTTGCCCGACAGCATCTGGCCGTCCGCGACATCATCGCTGTGCAGCTCGAACGGCGGCACGTCCGGATGGAAGTCGTAGGGCAGCGGCGCACGGTCAGTCACGCGTTACCTCCTCATCGAGGGGACAAGTTCTAGGCTGAGCTAATCCCACGTTATCGGTAGCCCCGCCCGGCTAGCTCGCCTGGGCCGCATGATCACGTTTGGGGCGATCGGGCGCTTTTACCGGCCTACGTTCTCCTACGGTGGTGTTGTGAGGCAGCGGCCGAAACGCAAGATCTCCAGGCGGAAGCGCCGGAGAGCCACACACAGGCTCTTCGGCCGGATGCGCCGCAGCGCTGCGGGTGGCGTCCTGCGCCGGGTCCGGCTGGGCCGGGCGGGTAATTCTCCCTGGTTGAGACGCGGCGCGCTGGCTGCGGTGCTGCTTAGCGTGGCCCTGGTGCCCTACCCGACGCAAGGCGCGGCCAGCGTCCCGCCCGCGTCAGCGTGCCGCTCTGGCTGCCGGGCTGGGTCCACGCCGAACATGGTCAGGTGGGCCACGCCGCTGTCCGGTTCGTGGGACGTGGTCCCGGGGCTGACCGGCACCGTGCCGGCCTCCGGCCTGGCCTACGTGTCCGCCGGCGACGGGGTCGCGGCCGTCGGCGCCGGCCTGACCGTGACCGGGTACTCGGCGAAGACCGGCGTGCTGCGGTGGCGGGCGACGCTGACCGGCTTCCCGGCCGGCGCGGCCATCGTGTCGGTGCGCACCTGGCCGGGCGAGGTCACCGCGGGCGTCTCCTATCAGGCCGCTGGGGCCGCCGGTGAACTCAAGCGCACCGAAGTGGTCCTCTCGGACCTGGCCGGGGTCCAGCTGGGCCGGTATCCGGCCGCTTCGTTCGGCGGGGCCGTCGCGGGCAGCTCGGCCTACACCGTCATCGTCGGCGCCACCGCGGTGACAAGTTACGACCACGCCACGGGTCACATCCGCTGGCAGCGGCCCACCGGCCAGGCGGCGCAAGCGTGGCGCACCGACGGCAGCTCCCTGTACGTCGCGGATTCGGCCGGCGGGTTCGTGGGGTCGGCGCCGGTCACCGCGGTGCGCAAGATCGATCTGGCCACCGGTGCGGAACTCCTCGTCCGGCCGCTGGAGGGCCTGTCGTTCCAGGGCACGCTCAGCGCCGCGTCCGACGGTGTAGTGCTGTTCTCTTCGGCGGCCGGGGTGACCGCGTACAGCGGCACGACCGGAGCCACGCTCTGGACGATCCCCGGTGCCGTGCCCGAGGGCGCCGATCCCCGGGCGCAGCGGATCTATCTCACCAGGGGAGCCAACCTCATCGGCGTGACCCCGCAGACCGGCCGGATCAGATCGACCGCCTCGGGTTCCGCGGTCGACGGGTCGGCCGGGGTGTACGTGGTCAGGGGCGGCGTGGCGCTCGGACTCGACCAGGGCGCGAGCGGGGACGCGTGGGGTTATGACATCGCGGCGCAGCGAGTCACGCTGGCTTCCGCCGGTCTGCCCTGGCCGCATTATTTCGTCGATCTCAGCGGCGTCGGCGGCAGCGCCGACCCGGCCAGCGACCTGGTGGTGATCTCGGCGTGTACCGAGCTAGCACCAAGTTCCCTGACCCAGCCGACCTCCTCGGCCACACCCACCTCATCCCCCTCGGCCACACCCACCTCATCCCCCTCGGCCACGCCCACCTCACCGGCCACCCCCGGATCGGCCGCCTCAACGCCCAGCCCCGGGATCAGCCCCTCGGCGTCGGCCAGCGCCAGCCAGGGATGCCTGCATCCCGAACTGGTCGCGCTCAACTTGTAGTGCGCCCCCGCCTGGTGCCGCCCCGCCGCGTTTCCCCGTCAACGGGGGCCCAACTGCGGGTGGATACGCCTGAGCAGGGTACGTTTCCCGGGGTCGGAGGTGAGGACGATCGCGAGAAGACGCCAGGCTAACCCGGACGCCCCGCAGGTAGTCATCTGCGGGGCTGGTTTCGGCGGCCTTTCTGCCATCTCCAGGCTCACCCGCGCGGGAATGCGGGTGACCCTGATCGACAGTCATCTGTACAGCACCTTCCAGCCGCTGCTCTACCAGGTGGCCACCGCCGGCCTTAACCCCGGCGACGTGGCCTACCCGGCAGGCGGGTTCGTCCGGCGGTACGGCGCGATCTTCCGGCGGGGTGAGCTGGCCGCGATCGACTCGGCGTCTCGCCGGCTCAAGCTCACCAATGGCCGCGAGCTCGGGTATGACTACCTGATCCTGGCGACCGGCGTGTCGGCCTCGTATTACGGCCTCAAGGGCGCGGCCGAGAACACCTTCGGCCTGTATACCCGCACCGACGCGATCGTGCTGCGCGACCACCTGATGGCGGCCTTCGAGCGGCTGAGCGTGGACAGCGGTGATCTCGCCGTCACCGTGGTCGGTGGCGGGGCCACCGGCGTGGAACTCGCGGGCACGCTGGCCGAGCTGCGCGGCACCGTCCTCGGTGCCACCTTCCCCGACGTCGACCCGGACCGGGTACACGTCCGGCTGGTCGAGATGTCACCTTCGCTGCTCGGGCCGTTCGATGAGAAGCTGCGCGAATACGCCAAGGCGCAGCTGCTCCGCCGCGGCGTCGATGTCAGGCTGAACACGCGCATCAGCGAGGTCACCGACTCCCGCGTGCGGCTCGTCGACTCCGAAGACCTGCCCAGCGACATCACCGTGTGGGCCGCCGGGGTGGCCGCGTCCCTGGCTGTCGCGGGCTGGGGCGTGCCGCAGGGCAAGCACGGGCGCATCCTGGTCGGACCCGACCTGCGGGTCCAGGGACAGGACAGGATCTTCGCCGTGGGGGACGTCGCGATCAATCCCGACGATCCCACGCCGCAGCTCGCCCAGCCTGCCCTGCAGATGGGACGGCACGCCGCCGCGCAGATCCTCCGGCTGGAGGGCAAGTCCGCGACCGAGCCGTTCAAGTACCACGACAAGGGCACGATGGCCACGATCGGGCGCAGGTCCGCCGTGGTCCAGCTGGCCGGCGGCCTGCGGATGCGCGGCACGCTCGCCTGGCTGGCCTGGTTCGTCTTGCACCTGGTCTACTTGCTCGGCGGCCGCAACCGTGTGTCGGCGCTGATCAACCTGACCTACCGCTACATCTTCTGGGGCCATGGAGGCGCCGTGATCGTCGGGGATGAGCCTTAGTAGGCTGGCTGCTCGATGAACAGGTTCCGCGTGCATGTCGCGCTTACGGCCGTGGCCGCGCTGTGTGTGCTCGCGGGGGCGGCCGGCTGCGGCGCCGGCTCCGGGCCGGCCAGCCCGGGATCGGCCGCGAGCTCCCAGCAAACGTCGTCGAACGCCGCCGGGATGAGTAACCCCGATCTCGACCTCGGTACCTCGCTCGGTTCACGTTCGGCGCCGGACTTCCGGCTCATGAACCAGTTCGGCCAGCCGATGTCACTGAGCCAGTTCCGCGGCAAGGTCGTCATGCTGTCGTTCGAGGATTCGCAGTGCACCACGGTGTGCCCGCTGACCACGCAGAGCATGCTGGAAGCCAAGCAGCTGCTCGGCGCCGCGGGTGAGAAGGTGCAGCTGCTCGGCGTGGACGCCAACCCCGATGCCACCAGCGTGGCGGACGTGCTCGCGTACTCGCGGGCGCACGGCATGGTCAACCAGTGGGATTTCCTCACCGGGCCGCTGTCACAGCTGAAGGCCGCCTGGGGTGCTTACAACATTGCCGTTCAGATCGAAAAGGGACAGATCGACCACACGCCCGCTCTGTTCGTGATCGACCAGCAAGGCCGCGAACGCAAGCTGTACCTGACCCAGATGGCTTATTCCAGCATCGGCCAGTCCGCCCAGGTGCTCGCGGACGAGGTCGCGAGCCTGCTGCCCGATCATCCGCACGTCGCCAGCCAGCAGTCGCTCGCCTCCATCTCCGGGCAGGGACCCACGGACCATCTCACCCTGCCGTCCGCCGAGAGCGCGGGCGGCACCATCGCCCTGGGCCCAGGGAAGCCACGCCTGGTCGTGTTCTTCGTCACCTGGCTCTCCGAAGTCTCCGACCTGAAGTCCGAGCTCATCAGCGCTAACGCCTACGCCGCGGCGGCGCGGCGTGATGGCCTGCCGCAGCTGGCCGCCGTGGACGAAACGGTGGTCGAGCCCTCGGCCCAGACTGTCCGCTCCTACCTGCAAAATCTCGGCACGTCGCTGAGTTATCCCGTCGCGCTCGACACCACGGGCCGGGTGGCCGATGGTTATGGTGTCCAAGATCAGCCCTGGTTCACCCTGGTCTCCGCGTCCGGCCAGGTGCTCTGGTCGCACGACGGCTGGCTGGCCCCGTCAGCTCTTGAAGCCGCCGCCAAGCATGCGGTCAGTTCCCAGGCCTAAAGCCGCTGGCCGCCCGCCGTCCTCGATCAGCAGACCCAGCCCGCGGTCGTTAGATCGGGTACCGGGTGGCTTCGGTGATGTAATGGCGCCCTGACGGGGCGGTCCACCGGAAGCGTCACATTCGGCGACCTGCGTCATTGGCCGTCGGATCGCAGAAGACAAGCTAGGTGGCGGACATGACGTCACGAATGAAGCCTGCCGATCTGGAGAAGCGCGGGTGAGGCTGGACCGTCACGCAGCGGCTGCTGGATAACGAAAGCCGACATACCAGCCGACCGGCGATGCGGGTGTGCCCAGGGCGGCCTGGCGACAGACAGGCTGGGGCTGCCACTGACGCACCATTTGGTACTGACTCGTAGCAGTCGAGCCACCTCACCGGCTCATGATGGGGGTCAAGCGTCCGCGTGGCGCAATATCCGGCCAGTCCACCCCATTCCGGATCACGGTTCCGCCGAGCCCTGGCAGAGCATCCAGCGGCCTGCACCTCATCCGCCATAGTATCTACCTGGACCAAGGAGGATTCGCCAGCATGGCAGAAGATGTCACCGGGGTTCTCGAAGAGACCTACGAGAACGAACCCACAGGCGTTGAGGTTGAACGTGACGATGACCAGCAACCAGAAACCGCCAAGCCGTGGCGTCCAGAAGATATCCGGGTGGGAACTAAGCAGTTTTCGCTACGCAACATCTTGGACCTGATCGACGATGGAGACCTAGAGCTCGCACCGGATTTCCAGCGGAATACCGTATGGAAGGCCAAGCAGAAGTCCCGCCTGATCGAGTCGATCCTGCTGCAGATCCCGCTCCCGGCGTTCTACTTCGCCGAAGATGCCAACGGCATGATGCGGGTTGTTGACGGCCTGCAGCGGCTGTCGACCGTTCGAAGTTATGTTCGCGGCGAGCCAGCGGACTTCACGCTATCAGGACTGGAGTATCTCACCCGCGAGGAGAGGAAACGTTTCAGCGAGCTGGCGCCCGCCCTGCAACGGCGCATAAACAACGCACAAATAGTGGTACACGTAATTGACCCTACCACTCCTCCTGGAGTGAAATATGACATCTTCAAACGGATCAACACCGGCGGGACTCCGCTCAACGGCCAAGAGATCCGCCATTGCATGAGCAAGGACCGCAGCAGGGATTTCCTCAAGCGGTGTGCACACACCCCTGAGTTTGAGCTAGCCACAGGCGGGAGCCTGCGTGATCACATCCGAATGGATGACCGCGAGGTGGTGCTAAGGTACTGTGCGTTCTCCCTTATGCGCGTGGAAGGCTACATCAGCAGGACCAGGGGATCCATGGACACCTTTCTGGAGATCGCCACAGGAATGCTCGACGATCCGGACCAAGTGCCCGATGCCGACCTACCGGAACTCTACGATAAATTCTGCTCTGCGATGGTTAACTGTTACGCTGTATTCGCGGAGCATGCATTCCGAAAGTGGCCCTACAACAGCGACAGGCTGTCGCCTATTAACCGCCCGCTGTTCGAGAGCTGGTCATATGTGCTCGGGCAATACACCGAAACCGACCTGGCACGTCGTAAGGAGGCAATCGTTGCGGCGGCTCGTGCCCTGATGACCAGCAGCAGAGAGTACAACGACGCGATCACCTCAAGCACCGGAGGCGTGACTAAGGTGCGCCTCAGATTCGACATGGCTGAGCAGGCGGCGCGGGCGGGGCTATGATCAGCGAGCTCGGAATACGCAACTTCAAATGCTTCGCGCTGCTTGACCTGCCGCTGCGCGCCTTGACCGTGCTTACCGGGATCAACGGAGCAGGAAAGAGCACCGTTCTGCAGGCGCTGCTGCTCGCCCGCCAGGCAGCGGAGAATGCGGGAAGTCAGGTCGTCAAGCTCAACGGCCCGTACGGACTCGAACTCGGCGAAGCCCACGACGTTCTGTATCCCGACGCCGACCCGCCCGTGATCGAGGTCC
>ODAK010002894.1_pt1 | contig 17922 bp, 15 predicted proteins | sample 1539591 | NCBI WGS metagenome assembly ODAK01 (sample SAMEA3539303, study PRJEB22396) | soil metagenome | biome: tundra; feature: field; material: soil | place: USA | collected 2010-05 | depth 0.15 m
GCGCGTTGCGGAATCATTGTAAACGTGACGCCATTCGAGCCGGAGTGGGAGGGATTTGTGACACTGGAAATCTCCAACACCACGCCGCTGCCGGCCAAAGTCTACGCCAACGAGGGTTTGTGCCAGATTCTTTTTTTCCGCTCCGATGAGGCCTGCGAGGTCAGCTACGCCGATCGCAAGGGCAAATACCAGAATCAGCAGGGGATTGTGCTCCCGAAACTTTAGGCACTTGATTGCAGTTCTGCAACAATCTGGTACGGGGCGCTTTGTATGTAGCAACGGGGTGTGTCCAGGGGAGCGGTTCATGGGCAACTCTCTTGAAGTAGGGCGGGGGAAGCTGGATGTCCGCAATTCTCAATCGCAGTTATGAACCAATTTGTGTAGGGCTGGTGGCGGATGAGCCGATGCGCATGGAGGGCCTGGCCAGCGCATTCGACGGAGATTTCGGCGATGGTAAAGGCCAATTAATCCCGATTATTGGAAGTCTTGGAGACCTGATAGCGAACCTGAAAGTCCAATGCCTGGTTCTGGATTTGAATTCGTCGAGTGATCGGCAAGATCCGCTAGAGGCCATTCAACGGATAAGGCCAGACATCCGGCTGATCGTCATTGGAGCGGAATGTGACGATCAACTTGTGATGAATTCAATTAAGGCCGGCGCCCGGGGTTTTCTGGATCAGAACGCAGGACCCGAGGTTCTGCGCCAGGCCATCGATGTCGTCTCAAAGGGCTCGATTTGGGCGCCGCGCAGGCTGCTCTCAAGGCTCATCGACCGGCTTCTTGTTGGTCCGACTGCTGTTGTCAATGCTGAGCTTCACATTACCGACCGCGAGCGCCAAGTGCTGGAACTCATTCTTATGGCTCGTTCCAATCGCGAGATCGCCGGCCAGTTGGGGATTGAAGAGCGAACTGTGAAAGCCCACGTGGGCCGGTTGATGCGCAAGACGGGCGCTGATAACCGGATAGGGTTGTCTCTTTGTGCGTTGAACCACTCGCTGGTGTCGCGGCCCGAAACAATTGAGCGGCGACGGGGCGACCGCTGAAGGGTTGTGCCCCAGGCAACGACGGTTACCTATGAGTAAAGCGATTAGTTACTTAGATGCTCACTCCTAAGGTAATCTTGCCGGATTCACTTGTTTTCCACAGACTCGTTAACAGAAACAACGCAGATCTGGGGAAAGGAGTTCCCAGGCAGCATGTTTTCCATGAAGCCTCGGAACTCCTATTTTTTCTTACCCTTCTGAGAATGCCTTGCGAATTTGATTGCGTGTCCACATTCATTGAGTTGAGCGCGAATCAATCACCCCCTTCCATCTGAGACATCTGCCCCGCCGAGTTGAATACACTCGAGACAGCCTGTTGCAGCTTGCATGATGTAGGCTGTTTCCGGGTATTCTCTAACCGTGAGCCTGCTGAAGGTGAATGGTTTGCGCACCATAGGCGGGTCCGCAATGGTCTGCGCCGCTTTCCCCTGTCCCCGTTTTTCTTGAACGCAAACCCGCGCCAAATAGGCCGCGGAATGGAAAGGACCCTGAAATGAAGAAGTCACTTGCTTTAGTCTCCCTCTGTTTCATGCTTGCTTGCACCTGCCGTGCAGCCTCCTCCCGTGGAGATTTGCAGGCCCGCATCGATGCGGCGAAAGTGGTTCTCGACCAGGTGATGAGCGCCGAGGATCACAGTGTGCCGATGAACATCCTGGAGCGGGCCACGTGCGTGGGCGTGGTGCCCGGAATGATCAAGGGCGCCTTCGTATTCGGGGCGCAGTACGGGCAGGGAATCGTCACGTGCCGCACCGGTCACGGCTGGAGCGCGCCGGTATTCATTCGCATGGCCGGCGGATCGTGGGGGCTCCAGATCGGCGGTCAATCCACGGACCTGGTGTTGATCGCGGTGAACGACCGCGGATTCCAGGACCTGCTGAAGAACAAGTTCAAGATCGGCGCCGACGCCTCGGCTGCGGCCGGTCCGGTAGGTCGGCATGGGGAAGCTTCAACGGACTGGAAAATGAATGCCGAACTGCTTACGTACTCTCGCAGCAAAGGGCTTTTTGCCGGGATAGACCTGGATGGCACAAGCGTCAGCCAGAACTCCGACGATACCGAGATCTACTACCGTACGGCTTACACCTTCGAGTCGGTGCTGAAGGGCAACGTCGCGGTTCCGGTTGGGGCCGTCCCGTTCGTGAAAGCAGTTGCGCATTATTTTGTGGAAGCCAAGAAGCACTAGGAAACAGGCTGCGGAAAAAGTCGTTGTTTTGAAAGGGCATGGCTTCACAGGCTGCGGAAAAACACCCTCGGCCAAGGCTTTGTAATAGTCGTCCACTGGCTTCGCTGACCCGCAAGGAATGAAACGGACGTTCTGCGATTTGTCTTTGTTTTATTTAACTTGCAGCGTTTTTGGACGGAGGGAGCAGGGGCCTTCAGGCTCCTGAATGCCGCCTTAATTGGTGCGGCCTTTAGGCCCGGGCCTTGCGGGGTTACGGTTTTACTTGCACCTGCGGGATGCCCTTCGGGCCAATTCCCCGGAAATCAAGCCTTTTTTCCGCAGCCTGTGAATCCGCGCCCTTTCAAAGCGAACAAATCCCGCAGGCTGTCTGGATCGGCGCGACGGGATCCAAGCCTGACGATCCGCCGCGGTGGAATACACTTGTCCTTTGCCTTTAAAGATGAGGGAGAGGATCGAGTATTGGCTGGTGCTTGCGGTGGCGCGCAGCCTGGGGTGGATGCCGCGTGGGCTGTCACGTCTGCTTGCGGGCCTGCTCGCCTGGGCTGTGTACCAGTCAATGGGGCGGCTGCGCAGGGTGGGCGAGCTCAACCTCGAACTGGCCATGCCTCAGCTACCGGGCGAAGAGCGTAAGCAGACCCTGCGGGGGGTCTTCCGCCACCTGGGTTGGCAGTTGGTGGAGTTTTGCCGCATGCCGCGGTACACCGCCGAGAACACGCGGGACTGGATTCGGACCGAGGGCTTGGAGCACTATCTTAGGGCGCTGGCGCGGGGCAAAGGAGTGCTGGTGCTAACCGGGCACTTGGGCGCGTGGGAGCTTTCCAGCTTTTACCATTCCCTGATGGGCTACCCGATGGGCATGGTAATCCGGCCTCTCGACAACCGGCGGCTCGACGATTTCGTCAACGGAATCCGCTGCATGCACGGCAATCACGTTCTCTCGAAAAACGACTTTGCCAGGGGCCTGCTGACCGCCATGCGCGCCGGCGAGACGGTGGGAATTCTGATGGATACCAACATGACCCCGCCACAGGGCGTTTTCGTTCGCTTCTTCGGAGTGACGGCATGCACCGCTTCTGGGCTGGCGAGGGTGGCGCTGAAAACAGGCGCGGCGGTGCTGCCGGGCTTCCTTTTGTGGGAGCCGGGCGAAGGCCGCTACGTTTTGCATTTTGGGCCGGAACTGGTTTTTGCGCGGACCGGCGATGCAGATTCCGATATTCTTGCGGCCACGCAACAGTGCAATGACGCGCTCGAAAGCTGGATTCGACGCTATCCCGACCAGTGGCTGTGGATTCATCGCCGCTGGAAGACGCGGCCGCCGGGGGACCCGCCACTTTACTGAGGAATCATGCAATGGCTCGACTGCGGAGTATGGGTCTCAGTTCGGGTTTTCAGTCACATTGAAGGGTACGGGCTTCGCAGGCTGCGGAAACTCATGACGCGGGGAACACGGAGGGAGCAGGGGCCTTCAGGCCCCTGAATGCCGCCCTGAATTCGACGGCCTTTAGGCCCGGGCTTTGGCCGGAAATTCCTTTTTCCGCAACCTGTTTAGCTCGTACACAAATGGCCTGAAATCGGCGGGGGAGAAGAGTATGACTCTTGGGGAACTGGTTGAAAGGTTGGGCGGAAAGCTGCTGCAAGGCTCACCGCAACTTGAGATCGAGAATGTGAGTTCTTGCGAGCAAGCCGGCCACGAAAGCCTTGTCTTTGCAGGTACAACGGCTGCCGCGGCCGAAGCGCTCTCGAGCGGAGCCGGAGCGATTGTGCTGGCTCCAGGCATGGCGGCTTCGTCGAGCGAGGGCGTTTGCGCTGTTGAGGCCGAGCAGCCGCGGCTCTGGTTTGCCCGCGCGGCCAAGTTGCTTTCACCTGCGCCTGCGGCGACGGGAGTCCATTCCAGTGCAGTGGTCGCGGAAGGGGTCCAACTCGGAGAAAATGTCACGGTCGGTGCAGGCGCGGTGGTTGAAGAGCAGGTAAGCATTGGCGCCTGGAGCCGTATTGAAGCGGGCGCGGTGATCGGCCGGGGTGTCCGCATCGGCGCGCACTGCCGCATCTATCCGCGGGTCACCATCTACCCAGGTACAACGTTGGGCGATCGCGTGGTCGTTCACGCCGGGGTGGTGCTCGGGGCCGATGGCTTCGGTTATGTGCGCGATTCGGCGACAGGCGCTTACACGCAATTTCCTCAGCGAGGTACGCTGCTGATTGAGGACGACGTTGAGATTGGCGCCAACTCGACGATCGACCGCGGCGCCTTGAAACAAACAAGAATAGGGCGGGGAACCAAGATCGACAACCTGGTACATGTGGGACACAATTGCGAGATTGGCGAGGACGTGATCCTGGTGGCGCTGACGGGCATCTCCGGATCGTCGACGGTGGGGCGCGGCGCGGTGATTGCCGGCCAGGTGGGTATCGGCGACCACGTTCACATCGGTCCGGGCGTGATTCTGGGCGGACAGGCGGGTGTGCTGAGCGGCAAGACGCTCACTAACGAGGGCCTGAAGCCGGGAACGGTGCTGTGGGGCACACCCGCACGGCCACTGAAGCAGGTACTGCGGGAGATGGCAGTGTTGGCGCGGTTGGCGAAACGGAAATCCGCGAAAGAGGGCGGCGAGTGAATTGCGGGGGAAGTCGAGCAAAAAACAATGGCGACCATCGTAGTCGGCGGCAGCGGGCGGGGCGTGGGCAAGACCGCTTTGGTTTGCGGGCTGATTGCTGCGCTCCCTGAGCTCGCTTTTGCGGCCGTGAAGATTACCACCCATGAACATGGATACGGTGGGCCCATCTGGGAAGAGACCCCTACCGGGCGGCAGATGGAATCAGATACGGCGCGCTATCTGGCTGCAGGAGCGCGGCGGGCGCTGCTGGTTTCGGCTTCGGAAGATGACATTGCTGAGCGGGTTGGCGAACTTCGAGCCATGTTGGGCGAGAGCGCGAACGTCATCTTCGAATCGAACCGAATTGTGGATTATCTTGAGCCGGATCTTTGCCTGGGTGTTCTACAAGCTGGTGAAATTGCAGAGGGTTCGCGACTTTCGATCAAGGCTTCGTTTCGGAAGGTCCTGAGCCGTGCAGCTGCTCTGGTGGCGCGCGGGGGTGTGGACCTTGTCGAGGCGGAACCGGCTGCGGCTAAACCGCTGTTCCGGCTTGCGGACTTGGAGCGTATTTCTCCGGAGATGCTGGACTGGGTGCGGTCGGCGCTGCATTCCTGAGCAGGATGGCGAGACCCCGGGCGCCATCCAATCCGCTCTCGACCAGCAAGACATGGGCCATGTTGAGGAACTCCGGGTGATGCTCGAAATGCTTGCTGGCGGCTTGCACCGTGTGGACAACGTGCGCGGTGGAAAACTGTGCGCGATGATAGCCGGCCACGCCGATGAGCAGACCCTTGATCAAAGCGAACTGTGCAGTCAAGAGCGCGAACTGCCGGGTCAGAGAAGTTGGGGAATCGGGCGTGGCCTGGATCGTTCCTGCACGCATTTCTTCGCGGCCAAAGGGGAACCGGCAGCGGACAATTGTGTTCATCAAGAGGTTTTCCAGGATGTACGGGTGGCGGTCAAAGAAAGGCGCGTAGTAGCTGTCGTGCGCATGTGAGTAGTGCGCGGTGAGGGAGTCCAAAGTGGCGGCGGGGCCGTTTCCAATTCCCGAAGTGAAGGCTCGGATGCACTCGACGAACCGTGGCGTAATGTTGGACCGGTTGAGCAGCATGCCGGCAAGGCGCAGCACCGCGTCGAGCTGGGCCGCGCGGTCAAGGGGTAGCGTCGCCATCGCGGTGTGCAGGGCTCCAGAGGCTACTGTGGCATCGAAATCAAGGAGAAATGCGGGGACGCTGCGGGCAAGTTCACCCTGGGCGATCGAATCGAGTCGCCGGCATAAGACACCCATAAGAAACAGCCGCTGCCACAAGGGGTAGACACGATTCCGGAGCAAAGCGAATGTGGTTTGCCGAATGGGATTGAACCAGGACAAAAGCGAGGGATTGGCTTGGCCTGCGGGGTTGCCTTCAAGTGGGGTTACAGACGCTGCTTGATTGAGCAAACCCGGATCAAGCAATACCAGGCGCGCCGCCTCGGGACAGGACAAGGCGAGCGCCGTCTCCTCGATTCCGGCAATTGATTGGATAATGCGAGGATAGGTGGCACAGGTGACAGAGAGGAATTGCTCGCCGCACTCTTGCTGAATCCGGCAGAGGCGGTCTGCCGACAGCATCGGGCATTGATTGGACTCCGACATGCGGATCGTGGCAAATGTGGCGGAGGTCGAGGCCCGCGAGCCGTACGCTCCCGGAGGCGAGAGCAGAACGCTGGCCTCGATCAGCTCGCGCAACGGGCCGGCCGGCAGGGTGCCGTACTTTTCGTAGGTCGCTTGATCGATAGGGACGTTCCAGATGCGGCAGCAGGTGTCTTCGCAGGCTGAGCCGATGCAGCGGAAGCTGCGGGCATAGTCGAAAGCTGGCGAAGATTGGTGCAAACGCACTCCTGGACATCGGGCGGCGCGGATGCTGCTACCGTCCGTGTGGACTACATCCTGAGGGGAGCAAGAAGATGGCCGAGGCAGACGCGGGAGGATTAAAAGGCCCTGATGTTGAGGGGAATCAAATGAGCGCGTGGGTAGTGAGGACGCGAAACGCAGGTCCTTCGACTCCCTTCGCTGCGCGTCGCTCGCTCAGGATGACAGTCATTTCGTTAGGGCTCAGGATGACAATTCATGAAGGCTAGGCTAAAACGGCTTGTCGGTCAGGAACGGTTCGGCCTTCAGGGAGCCGTCGCGTTGCTTGACCAGCATTTGCACCTTGCCCTCGGCGGCATCCAATTCCTGCTTGCAGGCCGCCGAGAGGCCCACGCCTTGTTCGAAAAGCTTCAGCGACTTTTCCAGGGCGAGGTCGCCCTTTTCCAGTTGATCGACGATGGATTCGAGCTTCTTGAGCGATTCTTCAAACGAAGGCATAACGTTTACTCCATTACTGGGGCGGGGTCGGGCAGGACGCTGGCAATGACTTCAGCGGCGGCAAGGTAGCGGCCGAACGGAGCGGCAACCTGGACGCCCTGCACGAAGGGGCGCACAGCCTCCAGCATCTCCTGGGCGATGAGGATGCCTTCGCGCCGGGAAGCGTCGGGCGAGTCGGTCTGGGCCATGCGCAGCATGATCTCTTCAGGCATTGAGACGCGAAGGTCGTTCTTCATGAATTCGGCGTTGCGCAAGCTGGTGAGCGGCCAGATGCCGGCGATGACGGGAATACGATACTCCTTGATGCGATCGAGGAAGATCTCCAGCAACTTGAGATCGAAGACCGGTTGGGTGATGGCGTATTCGGCGCCGGCTTCAACCTTGTAGGCGAAGCGGCGCAATTCGTTTTCGATGTCGGGCACGCCGGGATTGGCCGCTACGCCGATGGTGAAGTTGGTGCTGGCGCCGATGGAGTTGGCGCCGATGTCGAGCCCGTGGTTGAGGCGATGCACGATGTTGACCAGCCCGATGGAATCGACATCGAAAACCGCGGTCGCGTCAGGATAATTGCCCAGCTTCGGAGGGTCGCCGGTGAGGCACAGGATGTTGTGCAGGCCTATGGAGGAAGCCCCCAGCAGGTCCGACTGGATGGAGAGCAGATTCCGGTCGCGGCAGGTGTAATGCAGGATGGTCTCGATGCCCGTGTGTTGCTGAATCTGGATGCAGAGGCTTTGCGCGCTCATGCGGGCCGAGGCTCGCGGCGAGTCGGGCACGTTGATGGCGTGTACGCCAAGCTGGGCCAGGACGCGGGCGCCCTCGATCTCCTTTACGCAGTTGATGCCGCGGGGAGGAACGATCTCCACCAGGGTGACGAAACTGCCCTGCTCGACGAGAGACCCGATGCGGGAGCGCAAACCCAACGATGCGGGCGGCGTTTCGGTATTGATGACAGAGACCGCGCCGGTTACCGTGGCGCGCGCCTGAGCGTCGATGGCCCGCATGGCGGAGCGCATGGCGCGCGTGTGGTTGGGGGTGGTGCCGCAGCAGCCGCCCACGAATTGCACCCCGGCATTGATGGCTTTGCGGGCAAAGCTGGCCATGTATTCCGGCGAGCAAAGATAGATGTTGCGGCCTTCGACGGCTCGCGGCATCCCGGCATTTGGCATGGCAGCCAGGGGCAGCGTAGTGGCTGAGCGCATGGCCTCAATGGCAGTGAGCACCGTGGCGGGTCCGGTGGAGCAATTGACGCCGATGGCCCCTGCGCCCCATTCGGTGAGTAGTGCGGCGGCCTGCTCTGGAGAGGCTCCGTCCAGGCAGTTGTTATCGTCATCGACGGTGACCATCACCATGACCGGCAGATCGGGAGCGGTCTCCTGGGCAGCTTTGAGAGCTTCGTGGGCCTCATTCAAAGCGGGCATGGTCTCAATCACCAGCAGATCGACGCCGGCCTTTGCCAGGGCGCGGATCTGTTCGGCAAAGGCGGCGCGGGCTTCGTCCAGGCTGGTTTTGCCGAGAGGCTCGAGGCGGACGCCCAGGGGGCCAATTGCACCGGCGACCCAGGCTTCGCCCGCTTGCTTGTCTTTGAGATGCTCGACAGCCTGACGGGCCAGGCGCACGCCGGCAGTGTTGATGTCGGCTACTTTCCCGGCAAGCCCATGCCGCGCAAGCCTGAAGCGATTGGCTCCGAATGTGTTGGTTTCAAGAATCTCGGCGCCGGCCTGCAGGTACTCCTCATGAACGGAGAGGATCAAGCCGGGGTCGGTGAGGTTCAGCTCGTCGTAACAACGGTTGATGAAGACGCCTCGAGCGTAAAGCACAGTGCCCATGGCTCCGTCGGCAAGTATGGGGCGGGTGGCGAAGATGTCTGCAAATTGCGGCATTCTTCTGCCATGCTAAGCTACCGGGCTCTTGAGCGCCAATGGATGAGGCCGGGTGGCCGGGATGCTTTGTTATACTTCGGTAGTCACAGGCCGGGAGCCGCGGGCCACAATCCGTGGTTGAAACCGCGCATTTCGTCGAGGTAAGGGATTTTGAAGAAGAGAAGTCTTTGCATGAGCGCCGTCGCGGCCCTGGTGGTTGCGGCCGCGCTCGCAGGTTGTGGCACTACTACCTATTTTGCGGGGCGCGCGCTGCCGCCGAGCGGGCTGAGGAACCGGGTACTGATCGCGATTCAAAATCCGAGTGCAGGCGCCAAGGGCGCTCTTGGTTTCGTGGACGCTTTCTACGACATTCGTTTCAGTTATAACGACAAGACCCAGTCATTCTCGATTTCCGGCTTCAGCGGGGCACTTCCGGTGACCATCCAGAACATGCCTGAAGAGCAGAATGGCGTAGTTTACGGATCCGGGGACGGGAGCCTGGCGAACGTCGATTATGCCCATGAGAAGGCGAACGGTAATGCCGCCACACTGAACGGTCTTTCCTCGAGTGTCTTTATTACCCGCAACCGGGCTTTCGCCTTTGCCGCCAGCCAGTCTTCCCACGTCCTTACGGTAGTGGACGCGACCAGCGGCGGCGGGAGCTACCCGCTGAGCCTGCCGGGGGTTTACCGCGTCAGCGTGAATACCGGCGGCTCGGTGGCCCTGGCTTTTGTGGAAAACTCGGACTACGCCTACTATCCACGGAAATTGACCGCGTCGCAGGGGATTGCCTACTCCGGCGGGCCCACGACCTGGCCAAAGGCCGCTGTGGACTGCGAACCGCAGAATGCACCTGCATGGTGCCTGTTTCAAGCCCAAAGCCCTGACAATACGGACGCGACGGGCAACTCTTACGGGGCGCCGCTCAAGTTCGACCGGCCGGTCAAAGCGGTTTTCTCTGCAGATGGGGGAACTGCCTATGTGTTGAATTGCGGACCTGAATGCGGCGGTTCCAAGTCTTCGATGACACCGCTGCCCGTGGCCCCGATGATCTACCTGACGGGTCTGCAATCCGGGAAGCTCCCGACATCGGCAGGCCTTGCCGGCTCCACGCTTCTCATCCCGGGTGGCGCCAGCAACGCCCTTGTGGCCAGTTCAACCCTTTATGTAGTGGGCCAGCAGCCTCAACAGGTGCAGGGCCAGACGCTGTTTGCCGGAAACCTGACGGTTGTCGACCTTTCCGCGAACACGATTATTCCTGGAACAAGCGCAGCGCCGAACCCGGTTTCCATCAGCGATGGCGCCCCTGGGGCGGTTAGCCGCATGATTCTGGCCGATGACAATACGCTGTGGATCGGCATGACCAAGTGCACCAACGGCGTGCGAGCAGCGACGGGACAGCCCTATGGCTGCCTGACGATGTACAACACCTCGACCAATACGGTCACCATGCTGGAGTCTTACCTGGGTGACCTGACAGGAATTGCCGCGGTTACCGACCTGCATAAGGTCTATGTCGCGCAGGGCGGGCAGGTGTACATCTACGCCACGGCCAACGGCGCAGCCATCAGCAACCAATATGTCTCGGTGACCGGTACGGCCTACGACGTGGCCTACATGGATGCGGTAACCGACGGCAACAACACCGTTTACTGATCCCATGCCAGCCGCTTCCGCACCTGAGGTCCTGACTGCGGATATATTGGCCATTGCTGCCCACCGGGACGACGTGGAACAGACGTGCGGCGGAGCGCTCTTGCGCATGGCGGCCCGCGGCCTGCGCACAGCCATTCTGGACCTTACGCAGGGCGAGGCCGGAACCCGCGGCAGTGCGGAAGAGCGTGCGGCCGAGGCGGCTGAGGCAGCACGAATCCTGGGCGTGAGTTGGCGCCAGGCGCTGGATTTGCCCGACGGCGCCGTCGAAAACAGCCTGGAAAACCGCATCAAGATTGTCAAAGTGATTCGGCAACTGCGCCCTCGCGTGATGATTCTCCCCTTTTGGCAGGCCCGGCACCCGGACCACGCCACCACCGCGCCCTTGGGATATGATGCGTGCTTTCTGGCAGGCCTGGCAAAGGTGGATACGGGGGATCCGCCGCACCGGCCGTTCAAAATTATCTATGCCAGCCTGTATGCCGATGTGCGGCCCAGCTTCATTGTGGACATCACGCCGTTCATCGAGCAGCGCTACCAGGCGCTGATGGCCTACCGGTCTCAGTATGCCAACCAGGCTGCGGGCGGGGGACTGTTTGTGCCGGAAGAGGAGATTCGCGAGCGGACATTTGCCGAGGCGCGCCATTATGGGCTGCTGGCCGGTGTCCGGTACGGAGAGCCTTTTGTGCACAAAGAAGTCGGCCTGGTGGATGACTTGACGCTCTTGCCGGTACAGTCGATTTGAATTTGCATTCTAATACGATCCTCTGGCGCACAATATCTATTGGAGGGTCGAGATGATCAAAACACATACGCTGGAACTCAGTTTGGTCCAGTCCATCCCGGCCTCGAAGCGCCCTCGTCAACGTCCATTGCGAGCCGAAAACCGTCGAAAATCTGCCCCCCCCACCCCCCACCTTTTTTTACTACTTTTTCGACCAGCGCATGGAGATAAGTCACAAGGAATGAATAACATACAAATTTACCCTAATAACTGATCGGTAAACAGAAGTGGCCGATTTCAGCCTGTTTTGACGCGAAAATGCCGCTCTTTGCGCCAAATAGCACCGTCTTTTGAACTTCAAATGTCCCGGGTGGGGAGAGAAACTGGCTACCGAGGCAAGCCGATGACACAGACATGGGATGCAAAGGACTACGGGGAGAATGCCGGATTTGTGCATGGGTTGGCCGGCGGTGTGCTCGAATGGGCTGGACGCGAAGGCCGCGGAGCACATCCTTGACCTCGGCTGCGGGGATGGGCAATTGACGAAGCGCCTTGGGACCACGGGCGCCAGCGTGGTGGGCGTGGATGCTTCGCCGGAGATGGTTGCCGCGGCACGAGAGAGGGGCGTGGCGGCCGATGTCGGAGATGCCGAGGCCTTGCCTTACGCAAGGAACACATTCGATGCGGTATTTTCCAATGCCGCGCTGCATTGGGTGCGCGACCAGGACGCCATGATGGCTGAGGTCAGGCGGGTGCTCAAGCCAGGCGGGCGGTTTGTGGCGGAGATGGGCGGGCACGGCAACATCGCGGCCATTCGCGTGGCGCTGATGGCTGTGCTGGTTCGGCATGGCCTTGGCGATCGCGAGGATGGTGTCAATTATTATCCGACGCCTGAGGGATATGAGAGGCGATTGGAGCAGCACGGGTTTCAGGTGCAGCGGATCGCGCTCATTCCGCGGCCTACGCCCTTGGCGGAGAGTGGCATGGCCGGCTGGATAAGGACTTTTCGCCGCGGCGTGCTGGACGGGCTGCCGGAAGCGCTGAGGGAGACGGTTGTAGAAGAGACGGTTGCACTGCTTGCGCCTGCATTGCGGGACGAAGACGGGAATTGGACTGCGGATTATGTGCGGCTGAGATTTGTGGCCACGGTTTGAATCGCAGTAATCCTTATTGGCTGAAGAACATTCGGCTGCCGATGGCAACCAGGGTTACGGCGAAGACGCGGCGCAGCCAGACCTCTGGAATGTGCTGCGCGCCGACTGCGCCAAAATATCCGCCGACAAGGAAGCCGGCGCCCAGAAGCAGGCCCACGCGCAGGTCTGCGTTGCCGTTGCGGTAATACTCAAGAAACGCGAAGATGCCTACGGGCGCAAGCAACGCCGCCAGGGTTGTGCCTTGAGCCTTGTGCTGGTTCATTCCCAGCAGCCAGATAAGCGCGGGGATAAACAAGACGCCGCCGCCGATACCCACGATGCCTGAAACTACTCCAACCACTAGACCGACCAACAAGATTGCCCAGGTCATGTTTCCTCCCCAGTTTGCGCCAACCGCAAAAAACCGTGCCTGCCAATTCAGCGTAAACCACGGGCCAGATAGTCGAAGGGTACAACTGACTGGCTTGGCAAGCGTCTAACCAAGTGAAAGACGATTTCCTGGTTTCAGACGCGGGTGTTTCGGAATGCATCTTCCCCGGCTCGAACGTCGCCCCGAACTCGACGCCCTGCGCGGGCTCTTCCTCGTCTGGATGACGCTGACGCATCTTCCCACGCGTTTCAGCGACTATTTGAACCAGCCCATCGGCTTTGTATCTTCGGCGGAGGGTTTCGTCTTTATTTCGGCGCTGCTGGTGGGCCGGCTCTCGATCCACGAGATGATGGCGGACCCCTCCAAGGTGCGGCTCAAGCTATGGAAGCGCTCGCTGAAGATCTATGCCTATCACTTGCTGATGCTGGGGCTTGTGTTCACGGTTGCCGCGGCTTTCGCAGTGCATACGCATCGGGCGGCCCTCAACCATCTGCTCAACTTCTACCTGGCGCATCCGTTCGAGGCCATTGTCGGCTCGGTGCTGCTGCTCTACTGTCCGCCGCTGCTTGACATCCTGCCGATGTATGTAGCGTTCCTGTTTTTGACGCCGATGCTGATGTCGGCGGGGGTGCGCATTGGCTGGAGAAGGGTTCTTGCCATCAGCGGCCTGGTTTGGCTGCTGGCGCAGTTCGGCTTGCGCGACATGGTTCATAACTGGGTTGTGCACGTTACCCATCTGCAGATTCCGCTGCAGGAGACGGGGGCCTTCAACCTGTTTGCGTGGCAGGCGATCTGGGTGGTGGGTCTCTGGATCGGGGCACGATCGGCGCTGCACGCTCTACCCCGCAGGGAGTTTCCCGGGTGGGTGGCAGGCCTCGCGACCGGAGCCTGCCTCTTTTTCATCGGGATTCGTCACGGTTGGCTGGGACCTTACCTGACGCAGCCGGCACTTGGCCTTCAACTGGACAAATGGCAGCTTGGTCCGCTCCGGCTTCTCAATCTGACCGCATTCACGTTTGTCGTCTATTGGCTTCGACAACACCTGGTGCATTTGGTGTCCATTCAGCCGTTTCTCATCCTGGGGAAGGCGTCGCTGCGGGTGTTTTGCGCGCATATTTTCTTCGTGTTCGTGGGGCTTGCGCTTCTGGTGGGAGACGTGGACGGCGGTGCGCCAGGGGAAATTGAGCAGTTGCACGGGTTTACTGCCCTGGGACTGCTGGTGGTGACCTTTGTGGCGCTGATGTGGGTAGCCCGCAATGAAGCCCGCAAGGCGCGTGCGGAGCGCGACAAGCGGAAGGCGATGGAAGCAACAAACTTGACGGGTGCTTCGCCGAGCCACGATGCAGGGAAGACGCAAGACTCTCAGAGCGGCGACGTTTCCGGATCGTCTGCAACTCGCGACTTGCCGGAGGCGCCGGCGCCATTGCTATCGGCTTCTTCGCAATAGAAGTGCGAGGTGGCGACGGAGCAGGCGTTTGGGGCTGGCGGTGTTGTCCAGATCGAAGATGCTATAAGGCGACGGTGTGCTGTTCCTTGTCACAAAGTGCAGGCCGAGCGTCAGGCGCCTGCGCTGTTTGTAGATAGTTATCGAATTCTGAGCAATTCAGCACACTTGCCTCGATAGCCTCAACTTAATATCGTTCTGGTCGTCTAACTTAATTAATATTCCGTCCGCTTAGAGCCAATCCATATGTGCGCGAGAAATGCGCTTATCGGGCTGCGTTTGCAGTCTTGCGCGTTTTTTCTTAGGGGGGCATCTTCATGATTTCAAGGCTTCGTACCGCCAGTTTCATTTTTGCGGGTGTTATCGGCGCCGGTTCCGTTTTTCTTGTCTGCGGGACCTCATTCTGGACGTCGCCGGGGAGCGGCCAGATTCTTGCCGCCAGTGAACCAGCCAGGATCACAGTTGACTATCCGGTCAACGGATCCATTTTCCCGCCCGAGATCACACCGCCCACTTTTCTGTGGCGGGACCCCGCCGATACGGCAAAGCGCTGGGTCATTGAGGTCTCCTTCGCGGATTCCTCCGCCGGCATTCGAATAGAGACGCCGGGCGAGTACATGCAACCGGGCAAGATCGATCCGACCGCCGGCCCGGGCATCGATCTGACTGCAGAGCAGGCAGCCACGCTGACCTGGAAACCGGACGCAGCGGTTTGGGCAAGAATCAAACGGCTAAGTGTAAAGTCGCCGGCAACAATTTCGATTAGTGGTTATGCCGGCGGCGATTCAAAAAACCCCGTATCCGTGGGCAATGTCACAATTTCCACATCCGTTGACCCGGTCGGGGCTCCCGTCTTTTACCGCGATGTGCCGCTCAAGGCGCCGGGAACCGCGGAAAGGGGCGCCATTCAGCCCTTGCCGCAGTCCGCACTTCCTCTCATCAAATGGCAGTTGCGGAACATCGGCGAGTCGCAAAGCCACACTGTGATGAAGAACCTGCCAACCTGCGCCAACTGCCATTCTTTTTCCATGGACGGCAAGACTCTCGGGCTGGACCTTGACGGACCGCGCAACGACAAAGGCTTGTATGCCCTTGCTCTCGTGTCCAGGAACACGACCATTCGCAACCAGGATGTGATCCGCTGGAGTGCGTTTCAAATTGATCCCGATGCTAAAAGTTTCGATCCATCTGTGAAGCGGTTTGGCTTCATGTCCCAGATTTCGCCGGACGGGCGCTATGTAGTGACGTCGATCGGACCGCCGAATGCCGGGAATACCCATGGAAAGGAGATCCCGGTCTTTGCGGCGGGAATTCTGGACCGGCTTTACAGCACGAACTACAAGGATTTCCGCTTCCTCCAGGTCTTTTATCCAACCCGCGGCATCCTGGCCTGGTACGACCGCAAGGCAGAAATGGTGCGGCCGCTGCCCGGCGCCAACGATCCGAATTTCGTGCAGACGAGCGCGTTTTGGTCGCCGGATGGGAAATACCTGATCTTTAGCCGGGCTGCGGCCCGTGATCCTTACCCGTCCGGAGCGCCGAAGCCCGAGTACGCCAACGACCCGAAAGAACCGCAGATTCAATACGACCTGTACAAAATTCCATTCAATGGAGGCAGAGGCGGCAAGGCTGAACCGGTTGAGGGTGCTTCAGGGAACGGCATGAGCAACAACTTCCCCAAGGTGTCCCCGGACGGCAAGTGGATTGTATTTGTGCAGAATCGCAACGGATTGCTGATGCGGCCAGACAGCAAACTTTATATCGTGCCGTTCGCTGGCGGCAAAGCACGGGCGATGAACTGCAATACATCGCTGATGAATTCGTGGCATACGTTCTCGCCGAACGGACGGTGGCTCGCCTTCTCGTCCAAAGCGCGCTCGCCGTTCACGCAACTTATGCTGACGCACATCGATGCCGACGGCAAGGACTCTCCCGCCATCCTGGTGGACAACACCACCGCTGCCAACCGCGCGGTGAATATTCCCGAGTTTGTGAATATGTCGCCCGATGGCATGGAAAAAATCGACCCCCAGGCGACGGAAATCTACCGGCTCCTTGATCGGGCATTCGATTTGATGCAAAGCAAAAAGATACCCGAGGCGATTCTGGTGTTGCGCAAGGCCCTGCAACTGGACCCGACCGACCCGACGACGCATTATCATCTTGCCCTGCTGCTGGTCACCACCCACCAGGATCAGGAATCGCTGCAAGAGTATCGCAAGGCCTCCGATCTCGATCCCGAGAACACTCAGTATCTCGAAACCCTCGCCGTCTCGCTGGCCCAAAACGGCGATGCGAAAGGAGGGGAGCGCGAATTAAATAAGGCAATAGCAATCTGGCCCGCTTCAGCCGAGTATCACAACAAGCTGGGACTGCTCCTGGAATCCGAGGGTGACCTCCCCGATGCCGTCGCTGCCCTTCAGGAGGCCGTGGAACTTACCAAGGGCAAGGAGGGGAAGTATATCGCTGAACTGGCTGAAGGGTATTACAAGGAAGGCAAGCCGGCCGACGCCGAGAGAACCGCACACGAAGCCCTCGATCTGGCCGTCGAAAACAACGACGTGCCCCTGGAGAACGAGCTGATTGAGGATCTGGAAAAGTTCGAGCATGGCAAGTAGCGGTATCCGCCGCAGAGTCTGCCCGCCCTCAAATTCATCAAACGTTTGCAATATCTTTGCCTGACTGCATTAATCTGGTAACGATTCCGTGCGGCCCCAGCAATTGAAACTCAACGGCCGCCGGGCGAGGGCCGACCGTTTGAGCCAAACCGTATTTGTGCTGGAAGACGACACGGATATTTCGCGCCTGGTGCAGCATCACCTGGAGGCAGCCGGGTTTCAGGCGCGCTTGTTTCATACACCCACCAACCTGATTCCTGACGCCGAGAGGCAGGCGCCGGCGCTGTTTCTGCTGGACATCATGGTTCCCGGCGGAGACGGGCTGGACGTTTGCCGGCGGCTTCGCAGTCACCCGGCGCTTTCCACCATTCCCATCATCTTTCTGACCGCGCGCGCGGGAGAAAACGATCGTGTGCTGGGGCTTGAACTGGGAGCGGACGACTACATCACCAAGCCCTTTGCAACGCGCGAACTGGTGGCGCGGGTCAAAGCGGTGCTGCGCCGGTTTGAAAGGCCGACCACGCCTTCGGTCATTCGCTTTGAAGAGGTGATTATCGACGCCAACGCGATGCAATTGACCGTGCGCGGCACGCTGACCACGACTACGGCCACGGAGTTCCGGCTGCTGGATTACCTGGCGCGGCATCCGGGCAGGGTGTACAGCCGCGACCATTTGCTGGACGCTGTGTGGGGCGATGCGCGTTTTGTCACTCCCCGTTCGGTGGACGTGTATGTGCGGCGCATCCGGGAGAAGATCGAGGTGGATCCGGAAAACCCGCGCTATTTGAAAACCGTGCGCGGCGCCGGTTACCGCTTCGAGCTTCCCAAAGGCGAGTAGGCTGATTTGACTCAAAAAGTATTCACCAAGCTGCTCGGTCTCTTCGTACTTGTGCTGGTGTTTCACACCGTGGTGATGGAGGTGGTTTTCCG
>ODAK010002895.1_pt1 | contig 17920 bp, 19 predicted proteins | sample 1539591 | NCBI WGS metagenome assembly ODAK01 (sample SAMEA3539303, study PRJEB22396) | soil metagenome | biome: tundra; feature: field; material: soil | place: USA | collected 2010-05 | depth 0.15 m
ATCGTAGTCGTGGCCCAGTGCGATCCGTTGCGCGACGAGGGAGTTGCCTACGCCGGTCTCCTGGAACACTTCGGCGTGCGGGTGGAACTACTCGAGGCCAAGGACATGGTGCACGGCTTCTTGGACTTGGCTTCGCTGGTACCCGAAACCCTCGAAATAGTCGATGACCTCGCGCAACATATGCACCGCTACGTGGAGCACGCTTCGTCGTGAACGTGCTGTTCATAACCCTCGATCAGTTTCGGGGCGATTCCTTCGGTGCCGCGGGTCACCCGCTCGTGAAAACGCCAACCCTCGATCGCATCGCGCGCGAAGGTGTTCGCCTGGAACGACACTTCTCGCAGTCCGCGCCATGCGCGCCGGGTCGTGCCGCGCTCTACACGGGCACCTACCAGATGAACAATCGCGTGGTGATGAACGGCACTCCTTTGCCCGCGGGGCTTGACAATGTCGCCCTGGTGGCCCGTCGGGCCGGCTAAAAACCGACCCTGTTTGGCTACACGGATCAAGGTCTGGACCCCGGCCAAGCCGAGGGCGACGACGACCCGCGCTTGGATTATTACGACGGCATCCTGCCCGGCTTCTCCGTGGGGCTTTACTTGCCGGAGAGTCAGGCCGGTTGGCTGCAGTACTTGCGCGCAAAGGGCTACGAGGTCGCGAGTGGGTGGATACCGCTGCTCATCGGCGAGCCCCAACGACCGGCCGAGGATTCGCTCAGCGGGTTCCTCACGACGCGGTTTATGGAGTGGCTAGAGCATCAAGATGGTGGCTGGTTCGCACATCTGAGCTACCTGCGTCCGCACCCGCCGTACGCGGCGGCGGGGGAGTTCTCCAAGATGTACGATCCCGCGGACGTGGACCTGCCGATTGCCCCCGTGGGCCCAGAGTTCCGTCATCGTATCCACGAGTACTCGCTTCGCCTGCGCACGCGAGCGGCGCCCACCGACGTCGAGCAAATGCGATACTTGCGCGCGCAATACTACGGCATGATAAGCGAGATTGATTTTCAGCTCGGCCGAATGGTTGGCGCGATCGAGGCGCGGGGCGAATGGGATGACACGCTCTTGGTTGTAACTTCCGATCACGGCGATCAGCTCGGAGATCATGGCTTAATCCAGAAACTGGGCTTCTTTCCTCAGAGTTACCACGTGCTGGGGCTGTGGAGGGATCCCCGCTCAGGACTGGCCGCCAAATCGATCAACGCATTCAGCGAAAACGTGGATTTATTGCCGACGTTGTGTGACGCCCTGGGTCTGGAGCAGCCAGCTCAGTGTGACGGTCGCTCACTGAGTTCGTTGATGGCCGGTGAACCACAAGGGTGGCGCAGCGCCGCGCACTACGAGTGGGACTTTCGCAAGGATTGGATCCGCCAGCACGACACTGATTGGTCGCCCGATCAGCGGCTCGGGTCTCATAATCTCGCCGTATCGTTCAGCGATGATGTCGGCTACGTTCAGTTTGGCGACGGAGAGTTCAAGTGTTTTGATGTGAAGGCTGACCCGACCTGGCGAACCGAATGCGTCGATAGCGATCGGATTTTGCTCGCTTCACAAGAGCAGTTGGTGTGGCGTCAAGAACACCTGCGTCGCGATTTCACCGATATGCTGCTCGGTTCCCAACGAAAGGGTCGTTGGCCCGCTCGGTTCACAATGGGCTTGTCGACGAGGGCCCTAAGCCCCGCAGCAGTCCCGTAATCAGGCTGCGGAACGTCCCTTCGAAATCACTAGAGAAGTTGACCGACGTTATCTCGAGCGACACGTAGCCGTGACACGCGGACCACATCATCTGGGCCGTATTCGTCGCCGAATAGCCTTCGAAAAGTCCGACCGTCTGGCAGCGTTGCACGTGATTCACGAGTACCTGAAAAGTCTCGACCGCAAGTTGTGTGGCGGCGACGGAAGGTTCGAACCCTTCAAAGTGATGCACGAACATTACGGTGTAGTGCGCTCGATGTTCAAGGGCGAACGTCCGATACGCGAGTGCGGAAGCAAAGAGATCGCGTGGCGGGTCATCGCTCTCAATGGTGAGGGCCCGTTGAAGGATTGAGAAACCCTCGGTCCAAATGATCTCCAACAGCCCGTTCTTTCCATTGAAGTGGTTATAGATGGTCATAGGTGCGACTTTTGCCCGCTTCGCAATTGCTCGAACGGTAAGACCGTCCGTCCCCTCCTCATTGAGGATCTGGAGCGCGGCGCTCAGGACCGCAGGTCCAATTCGTAGGGAAGGTGTGCGCAGTGGTCGGCGAGCCATGGGTACTAGTATAGAACATTGTTCCACATCTATGGAACAATGTTCTATAGGAGAGCGCTTGACACGATCGACGCAGGAGCGGCGATGGCAGATTTTGTCGGTTCTCTGCCTCGCGGCATTTCTCGTTGTCATCGACAACACGATTGTCAACGTCGCGCTGCCCACCCTGGCTCGACATCTCCACGCGTCAAACTCGTCGTTGCAGTGGATTGTTGACTGTTACTCGTTGCCTTTCGCCGGTCTACTACTCGCCGGCGCAGGACTCTCTGATCGAGTCGGTCGAAAGCGAGTGATGCAAGGCGCCATGATTGCCTTCGGTGTGTTCTCCTTCTTTGCAGCCCGCTCAAATAGCGTGCCGGATCTACTCATTGCCCGGGCACTGATGGGCGCCGCCGCGGCGTTCATCTTTCCTGCCACGCTGTCAATCTTGACGACCACGTTCGACGACGACTCTGAGCGGGCCGAGGCGTTCGGTATTTGGGGCGCGACAGCGGGCGTGGCCATCGCTGTGGGGCCGATTGTGGGCGGTTCGCTTTTGGTCCACTTTTGGTACGGCTCGATATTCCTCGTGAACCTTCCAGTTGTGATCATCGCGTTGGTGGCGTCAACCTTCGTTGTTCCCGAGTCAAGGAGTCCGGGGGCGCACTCGCTGGATTTAGGCGGTCTCGCGCTCGGCACCTTTGGTGTGTCGGCGTTAATCCTCGCCATCATTCAAGGTCCTTCGTGGGGATGGCGCTCGGTCGCGACGCTATTGCTCTTCCTGCTTGCGGCGATTCTGGCCGTACTATTCGGTCGTTACGAACTGAGACGACCTTCGCCACTGCTTGACGTTCGTATCTTTCGAAATGGTGTCTTTTCTGCGGGAGCGGGGACGATCGCGGCGAGTTATTTTTGCCTGTTTGGTTTCATATTCCTCGTCACGCAGTACTTCCAACTGATACGCGGATACAGCGCCCTGTCGGCCGGTGTGCACACATTGCCGTTCGCCTTCGTGACCATGGTGGTCACACCGGTGGGCGCGACACTGGCGCTGCGGGTGGGTGCTCGTTACGTCGTTAGCGCGGGTCTTTTGATAATGGCGTTGGCGTTGACGTGGATGGCGACCATCGGCGCTTTCGCGTCATTCTTTGGACCGGTGGTGGGGTCCATGGTCGTTCTGGCCATCGGTTTCTCTCTCATCAGCGCCCCTTCGACGGCGGCCCTTATGGAAACGTTGTCGCCCGAACAGGTTGGGGCCGGCGCCGCCGTGAACGAAACAACCAGGGAGCTTGGTGGCACCATGGGGGTGGCCCTGATTGGTTCGGTGTTCTCTTCAGTCTTCGGACCACAAGTACGAGCAGCACTGGCAAAGATGGGCCTGTCGCCGCATCAACTCAACGTGGCTCGAGGTTCGATGGCCGCCGCCCAAGAAACCGTGGCCCATTTACCTTCGAGCGTTCGCGCCGTCTCGTCACAAAGTTTGGCCAACGCCTTCATGGAAGGATTTCACCGAGGTTGTCTTGTGGCGGCTCTCGTTGCCGCGGCCGTCGCGGTAGCGGTCTTTAAGTTTCTGCCATCGCGGTCTTCACGACACGCGAACGCGCTCGCGGGCACCTCGCACGAAGGCTCGTGAGCACGGATTTGCTCGACGATGCTCATTTGAGCGTGTAGTAGACCATCAACCGTGAAGGCGAAAGACGCAACGACGATGAACGGGGTCTGCACGTGACACTCGGATCGCGCGGCGTCGATGCCGCCGCAAGGTCGACGAATGTTCGTTGGTCAGGATAATTCACCATGACCTGGCAGCTCGATCCGGCGAACGTGGGCACCGGACTGCCCTTGGAAGGTGTACGGATACTTGACCTATCCCGCGTGCTGGCCGGGCCCTTGTGCGCGATGATCGCCGGTGACCTAGGGGCCGACGTCATCAAGGTTGAGAGCCCCGACGGCGATCCCGTGCGGGCCCTGGCTCCGCCGACGTTCGAAGGCGACGCCACGTACTACCTGGCCGTCAATCGCCACCGGCGAAACGTCGTCGCGGACCTTCGAAACCCGCGGGACTTCGCTCAGGTGGCGAAACTCGCTAGTGAGGCGGACGCCGTGGTGGAGAACTTCCTGCCGAGTCAGGTACGCAGCCTCGGTATTGATCGGCTCCGAGCGGCCAATCCAGATTGCGTGTGGATCAGCATTACGCCGGCCACGACGGGCGGTCCGATTGCCGATCAACCGGCCTTTGACCTACTGGCCCAGGCCCGCTCGGGGCTAATGGGAATTACCGGTGAAGCCGGTGCTGCGCCGACCAAGGTGGGAGCGCCGCTGGCCGACGTTGTGACGGGGCTGTATGGGGCCATCGGCCTGTTGGCCGGATTGGTCGGTCGCCAGCAGGGCCGCGCGGGCCGCCACTTTGAAGCGCCGTTGCTTGAATCAGCCATGAGTTCCCTCATTAATCAAGCTCAGGGTTACCTCTCGACGGGCGACAATCCGCGGCGGATGGGCAACGATCATCCCAGCATCGCTCCCTACGGTCCCGTGACCACGGCCGACGGCTTCTTGTTGCTCGCCGTCGGAACGGACGCGCAATTCGCGAGGTTGGTGGACCTGCTCGACAGCCCGTCGCTTGTTCAGCACGGCGAATGGAATACCAACGCCGCCCGGGTGGCGTCAATGCACGAATTGCGCGACGTTCTCGACAAGATATTCAATGGGAATACCACTGACCAGTGGCTGGCGATATTGGCAACGTCGGGCGTACCGCACGCGCCAATCTTTGACGTGGCCGGAGCCTTTTCGCAGGCTCAAATCCGTGACGGTGATTTTCTTGGCACGATGTCGACGCCCGCGGGCGAGACCAGGGCCATGCGCACCCCGCTCGTCATCGATGGCGTACGCCCGCCGATTCGAAGTGGCCCGCGGGGCCTGGGTCAGGACACCGGCGAAGTCTTTGAGCGATAGCCGTTTAACGAGTGGGACCGAAGGACTCGCCGTCAAATGAGTCGAACGTCGTGAACGCTTCAACGGGCTCGCGACGTAGATTAGTGTGCCGTTTTTGCGGATAGCCGAGCGCGACAATCGACGCCACGGCGAAGGTCGAAGGGATGACCAGTGTGCGACGCAGGCCCTCCTCGTTACGCGTGGCGATGGTGGTCATGACGCCGGCCAATCCACGTTCACGCGCGGCCAGCAGGATGCTCCACACGAAGGGGTAGATCGAGGCGCCCCCGACGATCTGATAGCGATCTAGGTCGCGGTCGGTGGCCGCCAGCACTTCGAGATCAGCGCACACCACCAACATTACGGGCACGTGGTCGAGCGTCTCGGCGAATCCGGTTGGTTTCGAGACGGCATTGGCGGCGCTTCGCTGCGCGAGTGCGGCCGCGCGATCGTCGTCGCTCGCGAGTGGAGAGAAGGGGATCAGGCCCGCTAGGACGTGGCCCACATAGTCACGCCAGGCATCGAGGTACAGATTGCGCACCGTATGGCGTGTCTCTTGGTCGCGCACGACGATGACGCGCCAGGCCTGACGATTGCCACCCGAGGGAGCAAACCGTGCGTCGTCAAGTACCGACCAGAGGAGTTCATGGCTTACTGGTTGTTCCGTGAACTCGCGAATTGATCCAGTGGTGCGTAGCGCGTCAATGAGTTCCATGGCGCCACCCTAAATCATCGACGTTGACCGCCGGGCTGGCGAACCTAGGCGTCGCGACGCTGCAACATGGTGACTCCCACGGCCAGCACCACCGCCACGTAGAGAGCCAGAATCGCGAATGCCGACCAGACGCCGAAGCCGTTTGATTGCGGTTGCACAGACATCATCGATCCGCCGAGGCTCAGGGGTTCGTATCGTTGAAAAACGTTCTGCCAGTTTTGGGGTAGGAACAGGCCAATGATGGGAACGACCAGCAACAACACCGTGTACACGCTGATGGTGGCGGCACTGTGCCGCAAGATCAAACCGAGAGCGAAGCCGAGCAGCGTGAGCAGCGTGAGATACACACCGGCCATCAGCACGGCGCGCAGCACGGGACCGCTGCTAAGCGAGGTGGTGGGTACAACGCCGGAGAAGATGCGCATGCCGATGAGGAAGGTGGTCACGCACACTAATTCGCCGACGACCAGTATCGAGGCAGCGAGGACTAACAATTTGGCCAACACCAGTCGAGCACGGTTCGGTACCGCGGCGAGCGTGGTGCGAATAGCGCCCGACGCGTATTCGCTGGTAATAAAGAGCGATCCAATGACTCCCACCGCGAACTGGGCGAGTTGGGTTCCGCCGAGGCTGGTGGAGGTGGGGTCGAACGTGAGCTTCTCGCTGAAGCTCATGGCGTTCCAATGTCCTCGAACCGCCCACGCGAACAACACGCTCAATCCGACGGTCAATACCACGAACGTGAGCATGCCCATGATGGTTGAACGTACCGTGCGGAACTTAATCCATTCAGACGTCGTAACCGACATGAGGGTTGTTTCGTTACTCATGATGTGGCACTTCAATCTTGCCGCCGCCAAATTCGACCGACTCCGCCGTGAGGTCTATGAAGACGTCTTCGAGTGAGGCTCGCTGGGGAGTGAGTTCGAGCACAGTGATGCCCGCCTCGAATGCCGCCCGGCCGATCTGGTCCGACGTGAGACCGCTTACGGTCAGTTCGTCATCGTGCGCTAACTGGACAGTGCCTTTGAGTGTCGATATGGCCGATGTTAATCGTGCATTATCCGATGAGCGCACCAAGACGGTGCCGGTGGCGTTAGCCGTGAGATTGTCGACCGAACCCTGGGTGATGAACCGGCCGCGACCAATCACGATGATCTGATCGGCGGTCACCGCCATCTCGCTCATCAAGTGCGAACTCACGAAGACGGTGCGCCCCTCGTTGGCGAGCGAACGGAAGAAATCGCGTATCCAGCGAATGCCCTCGGGATCGAGTCCGTTGACAGGTTCGTCAAAGAGCAGCACGCCGGGGTCGCCGAGCAAGGCGCCCGCGATGCCGAGGCGTTGGCTCATGCCTAGTGAAAAGCCGCCCACCTTCTTGTTGGCGACCGAGCTGATGCCGACGAAATCGAGGACGTCGTCAACTCGTGATCGCTTGATCTTGTTGGACGCCGCCAGCGCGCGCAGATGATTACGAGCCGTGCGACCGGGGTGAACGGCTTTGGCGTCGAGCAACGCTCCGACCTCGCGCAGGGGTTCCTTCAAGTCGTGGTAGTCCAGACCATTGATAGTGGCGCGACCCTTGGTCGGGTGATCCAGGCCCAGGATGATGCGCATGGTGGTGGACTTGCCCGAGCCGTTGGGTCCAAGGAAACCAGTCACGACTCCGGGCTTCACGTCGAAATCCAGATCATCGACCGCGAGTGTGTTGGAGTATTTTTTAGATAAGTGGTCGATTTTTAGCATGAGTTCTTCGAACGATGTTACCGAACATTTTGCTTTCCTCATTTGGCTGAGGACGCGACCTTTAAGGGTCGCGTAAGGGTTTGGTATTCCTTACGTGGGTCGCCGTCGAGCGTACTGACAATGCGCGCAGGTGCCAGAGATCGCGACGTGGTGGCGGTCGAGCATGAACCCGTATGACTGTTGCAGGTCCTTGCTTAACGCGTCAAAGTGGGCCGCGGGAATTTGCACCGTTGCGTTGCACTGCTCGCAGGTCAAGTGTCCGTGCACGGCCCCGCTCAAGTGGTACACCGCCGCCGACTGGCCGAGGTGGGTGTGCACGACGACCTTGAGCTCTTCGAACTCCTCGAGGATCCGGTAGACCGTCGAAGGACTGACGTCGGGCCGACGATCCTGGACAGCGATCGTCACTTCGTCGACCGTGAGATGACCTCGCGCGTTGACCAGCACCTCCGCGACCGTTCGTTTCGCGATGGTGACCCGTTTGGCGGCGCCGCGGACGCTGGAGAGAATCTCGTCGACGTTGTTTTCGGGCTTGGTCATGCTCAAAGATTAGGTCCGCGCGAGAAAAGCGGGCGTCAGCCGTGCGGTGGACATCGCCACCAGTTAACGCGGCGAAAGACCAGCAATGATGTGCTCGGCTTGGGTCACCATTGAACGAACGATGTCACCGGCCGGTTCGAGCGACGTGATGGCGCCCACCACTTGACCAGCGGGGTAGCCCTCGCGGCGCGGATCGACGCCCGGCGTGCCCTCGTCACCGCCCAAGTGAAAGGTTCCATCGCGAAATGAGACCGTGAGTTGTTCCGGGAATTTCTTAAGCAGTGACGGGTCTGCCTCGTAGCGGTCAGTGGTCTCGTTTCGAAGTACTCGCATAGTCTTGCCGCTGAACGCCCGCGACACGACGGTGCCGTCCTCGCGCGAGGCCAGGATGCCCTCCTTGAAGCCAGGCAGTGCGCGGGCCTCGGGCGTCGCGATGAATCGGGTGCCGATCCAGACACCTTCGGCACCGAGGGCCAACGCCGCGGCGAGGCCGCGGCCGTCAAAGATCCCTCCGGCCGCAACGACGGGAATAGCTCCTCGTACGGCGTCGACAATCAGCGGCACGAGTGGCAGCGTCGCAACGGTGCCGGTGTGTCCGCCGGCTTCCGTGCCCTGCGCCACCACCATGTCGCAGCCGGCATCGAGCGCGCGCCGGGCATGCTCCACCTTGCCGCACATCGAAATGACAATTACGTGGTGGCGGTGACAGAGATCTACGACGTGGCTCGGCACCCCGAGCCCAGCCACGAAGGCGGTGGCCCCGCCCTGGATCAGGAGCTCCACGTTGGCGACGAGGGTGTCGGGAAAGGCGGTCAGCAAATCCACGCCGAAGGGCCGATCGGTGAGTGATTTCGTGGCGGCGATTTCGCCAGCCAACACTTCGCTCGACATCGTGGACGCGCCGAGGCACCCGTAACCGCCGGCATTCGATACCGCGGCCGTCAGACGGCTGTAGGAGACGCCGCCCATGCCGGCGAGCATGATCGGGTGTTCGATCTTAAGAAGTTCGGTGAGTTTGGTTTTCAAGTTTCCTCCGTTGGTGAACATTGTGACACTGCGCCCGAGCCGATTTCGCGAACGCCGGCCGAGCACGCTGGGGGAGCAGGGGTTCATTACCGCCGGACGAAGTGGGTCTGTCGCATTCGACCACGCCGCACGGCGGCATTTCGGTCGATGTTCGCCGCAGACTCGTCCGCTCGGTGACGACGTTGTTGGCCACACAGATTGTGATTTGTGGCACAAGGCCAGCGACGAAAATGTGCGGTACAGGCAGGGCTCTGTCTAAATTTGACGTACAACTGAGCGTGGTGAGACGGTACAATATGGCAAAGTAGCCGGAAAGGAGACGCGATGCCACTTTCAGAGCATGAACAGCGGATCCTCGCTGAGTTAGAAGAGTCGCTCTCCAAACAGGATCCCCGATTCGCCAAGAATGTCCGTGAAACCAATGTGTACTCCCACGCGGGACGTCGGGTTCGGTGGGGAATCCTCGGCTTCGTAGTGGGACTGCTGGTCCTCATTTTCTTTTTCTCCGAATCGATTCTCCTGGGCCTCGTCGGCGTGGCGCTGATGTTCGTGGCCGCGGTTGTGATTGAACGTAACGCTCGACTCTTGGGCCGCGCCTCGTGGCAGGACATCACCCGTCCTGGACACGGGGACGATGCCCACGCGAACTCCGGTCCCCGTACCAGTTCGCTTCGCGACTGGTTGTCGCGTCAACGCCGCAAAAGCGAGTGACCGACGCCGGGGTGGCGATACTCGCCGCCCCGTGTCTGGCTCTGGACATTGGTGCCACCAAAATCGAGGGGGCTCTCGTGCGACCCGACGGCACGGTTTTGAGTCGTGAGCGGCTCCTGGTCCACGATTTAGGTGTCGACCTCATTGGACCGATCGCCGACATGCTCAAACGGGTGGTCGGCGACAAAGTGGTGTCGGTGTTGGGAGTCGGTTGTGCTGGTCCTATGACGCGCGGGGGCGACGAGGTCTCGCCTCTCAATATTTCGGCGTGGCGCCATTTTCCCTTGCGGGCGCAACTTCGCGATCGGCTCTCCATTGACGTCTACATCGATGGTGACGCGCGGGCCCTCGCCCTGGCCGAAGGTACCTACGGCGCAGCGCATGATGTCGATTCCTATCTCTCCATGGTTGTTTCGACCGGCATCGGAGGCGGCCTCGTGATGGACGGGCGCCTCATCGACGGCGCGACCGGTAACGCCGGCCACGTGGGGCACACCAACGTCGTGCCCCACGGTCGTAAATGCGCGTGCGGCAGTTACGGCTGCCTCGAGGCCGAAGCGTCGGGCGGCGCCATCGAGGCCATGACGGGGCGGCCCCCGAGCGAAGCTGACGGCGCTACCCGACGGCGCACCAGTGAATTGGTGGGGCGCGCCGTGGGGACGCTCGCCTCGGTGCTTGACTTCGACCGTTGTTACATCGCGGGATCCGTCGCGCTGGGATTCGGCGACGAGTTTTTCGTCGTCGCCAATGAAGCCGCGCGAACGATGGCGCCGATGGAATACTCGGCCGGTCTGGAGCTGGTGCCTTCCGGGCTCGGTCGCGACGGGCCGATCCTGGGTGCCGCGCTCGTGGGATGGCGGGGGTTGGGCTCGTGAGGACGTTCTGGCCCATCGGTCTGGGCGCTTACCTGGTGCGTCACCCTTCGGGCGTGTGGCCGCTGGCCCGGGCCGGTTGGCGCCTGCGTGCGGGGAATTGGTGGCGACACGCGCCGTTCCTGCCGCTGCCCGACACGGCCTATTGGAACTTTCGAATAGCGACCTTCGGGGGGACGGGCAACCCGCCCAGCCCCGCGGCGATGGTGGACGCTGCCAAGTGGTCCCTTCGCCAGCCGGTGGGACGTTAAGGGATCATGGGACGGGTACTCCTATTGAACGCGACGTTTGAACCGCTGCAACTCGTGAGTGAACGGCGCGCGGTGGTGTTGATGCTGGCCGGGCGGGCCGAACCCATCGTGACCCCCGACGATCCATCGGTCTGTCGTTCGGCGATGCTCATCATCGAAATCCCGGCGATTGTGCGCTTGCACGACATGGTCAAACTCCCCACCAAGGTCCGCACCCCGCCGCTGACACGCCGTTCGTTACTGCTTCGCGACAGTTACCGGTGCGCGTACTGCCTCGAACACGCCGACACCATTGATCACGTGGTGCCTAAGAGCCGGGGTGGCCGACACGAGTGGACCAACGTGGTGGCGGCCTGTCGACGCCACAACATGCAAAAGGGCGACCGATTACTTGAAGAACTGGGATGGCGGCTGCACTTTGAGCCACGGGCCCCCGACGGTCCTTGGTGGCGGTGGCGCCACGTGCCCGACCCGGACCCATTGTGGGCGCCGTTCTTGCCCCGGGCCTCGTGACGTCTAAGGTTCGCGAACTCTACGACTACCAACTGCTTCGTTCGCTCAGCGAACCGACAATGTTCGTGGTGCGCCTCGACGAACCGACGTTGGTCCTCGGCGCCAGCCAATCAATTGAGCTGCTGGACCGAGAAAAGTTCAACTCGTTGGCCCTTCGTCGTCGGCGCGGCGGGGGAGGGCTGGTGCTCTTGCAGCCCGACGATATTTGGATTGATTGGTGGATTCCGGCCGACGACGCTCGATGGTCCGGTGACGTGCGCGTCAGTTCGCTCCAGGCGGGCGGTTGGTGGCGCGATGTGCTGGCGGAGCGGGTCGAGGGCGACGTGACCATGCACGAGGGTTCCCTCGAGGGCGACCCCACTCACCGAGTGGTCTGCTTCGCCGGTCGCGGGCCGGGCGAGATCTTTGTTGATGCCCGCAAGGCCGTGGGCCTGGCGCAGTGGCGGGTACGCGAAGGCATCTTCGTCACCACCGTGTTGCACGCCGGTCCCTCCGATGCGGTCGTGGCGATGTTGGCCGACCCTCCGGCAGGACTGCGTGAGGCCCTCGCTCACCACGACACTTCGTCGTTGGCCCTGCGGGACCCGGAAGAGCTCATCGCGGCTCTGCGCCACGCGGGCGGCCCCTGGCTCGATAGCCAACGTCTTCTTACTTCGTAAACGACACTTTCCAAAGTTCATTATTCGAAAGTGGCTCCGGGATGTCCCCGCTAACTTCGCAACCCCTGAATAAGCGAAAGTGGTGTCGAATTTGGTGAAGAGTGGTGAATTGTGGTGTAGTGTGGTGCCAGGTGGGGAATTGTGGTGAACCCTCGGGAGGGGTAGTTCGATGCTTGGATTTGTGGGTCAGTTTCAGCACTCGTTGGATGCGAAGGGTCGACTCATCCTGCCCGCGAAGTTTCGCGCCGAGTACGAACACGGCGGGCACTTGAGCCCTAATACCGATGGTTGCGTGGCACTGTGGACCCCCGGCGAGTTTGCTCGCCAGGCCGAGGAACGACTCGCGCAGGCCCGTCACGGTGGCGCCGATGAACTCCGGGTCGCGCGTTATTGGGCCGCAAATTCCTCGGACGCAGAGTTTGACAAGCAGGGTCGTTTCGCGTTGCCCACATCGATTCGTGAGTACGCGCAACTTGAGGGCGATGTCCTGATCGTGGGTTCGCTCGACCACATCGAACTCTGGGACCCGACGATCTACGACGAGAAAGTGAACCCCGCCGAAGCAATCTTCAAACAGGGCATTAGCTAGTGATGGGAGAACAACTGGTGTGTCGGCCGCGGACCATGCGCAGCCTGGCAATCGTCAAGACGCGAGAGGACCCCTCCTCCGCCCACTCTTGCGTCTTGACGATTGAAAGGCTGCAGATGGCCCAGGACAACTACCACGTACCAGTGCTCGAGAATGAAATCGTCGAGCTGTTTGCCGGTCAGGGGACCGGAGTAGTGGTCGACGCTACGCTGGGCGGCGGCGGTCACGCCGCAGCCCTCTTGGCGGCTGCGCCCCAACTTCGCATCGTGGGCATCGATCGAGACCCCGACGCTCGTGCCGCGGCGGCCCAACGACTGGCTCCTTTCGCTGATCGCGTGCTCATCGTCGACGCGACCTTTTCGGACCTGGCCGGCGTGCTCGCACGTAACGCGGACTTCCTCCATGGCGAGCCACTGGTGGGCGTCCTGATGGACCTAGGTGTCTCTTCGCACCAACTCGATGAATCGAGCCGAGGGTTCTCCTTTCGAGTGAACGCGCCGCTGGACATGCGAATGGACCCCACGCGGGGTGAAACGGCTGCGCAATTTCTCTCGCACCTCGACCAGGCTCAATTCGTCCAGTTGCTACGCGCGAATGGAGAAAACCGATTCGCGGGTTCCATCGCGAAATCGGTACTGGCGCGTCAGCCCCAAACGACCGACGAGCTCACCGACGCGGTGGAGCGGGCCGTGCCTATGGCGGCGCGGCGGCGCGGCCACGTTGCGACCCGCGTCTTTCAAGCCTTGCGCATCGCCGTGAACGATGAAGCGGAGCAGCTCGCCCGCGGCCTTGACGCCGCAATCGACTCGCTCGTGGTGGGCGGAGTGGTGGCGGTTATCTCCTATCACTCGGGCGAAGACCGCGTCGTCAAGTCGGTGCTGCACGAAGCTGCTACCGGCGGCTGCCACTGTCCAGTTGAATTGGGCTGCGTCTGCGGGGCGATCAAGCGTGTACACGTTTTTAAAGAAAGCGCGCAACTGGCCACCGTGTCCGAGATCGGGGCGAACCCGCGCGCGAGGTCGGCGCGCCTGCGCATCGCGCGAAAGCTGGTCCCGTGAGCGTTATCACTTTTCCGCGCCGGGTCGACGTTCGACCTTCTCGTCCTACAACACGGTCTGCGACGAAACGCCAATCGACCTCGGTGCTGCCGGCCCATCGGCGCGCACGGGGATCACTGTGGCTCGGATCGAGGGCCGTTCGCCGCTCCGCAATAGTCGTCGTCGTGGCGCTCGGACTCTCCATCGCAGGCAGCATGCTCGACGCGAATCGACAGATTGAAATACACCAACTACAGAGCCAGTTACTTCAAGACCAGTCGACGTTCGCCGAACAGGTGGGCACGTTGACCGTGATGTCGGCGCCTAGCCAAGTCGCCACGAAGGCCGGCGCTCTGCACCTGGTCGATCCCGTCTCGGTGACGCAAGTACCCTCCACGTCGCTTGATGCGCCCTTACCGCTGCCAAAATTTTCTGGTTACGCGCCGGTCACATCAAGGACGAATCGGTGACGTCACTCCACACCACGATCCAGCCGGGAGTTCGGACTCGACCGAGTACCCCACGTCGTCCCACGTCGCCCATGTCGCGTCGAATGAAGCTATTTCGCACAATCTTCATTCTGATCTTCCTGCTACTGGGAACTCGCTTGTTCGCGCTGCAAATTCAAGACCATACCCACTACGCCAAGATATCGGTGAACCAGGTCCAGGAGAATCTCACGACGAACGCGCTTCGCGCCGGTATCTACGACCGGTACGGCCAGATTCTCGCCGTGTCACGACCCACCTCGCTCGTCATCGCCGACGACCTGCAAATCTCCAATCCCATCCGCGAGGCCGAGGCGATGAGTCCCATCGTGAAGATTCCCGTCGCTCAATTGACGGCCCTGCTCTCTAAGAACAGCGGCTACGTGATCCTTAACAACTCGTTGGACCTCACCGACGGTCACAAGCTCAACGCGTTGGCGTTTCGCGGCATCGTGGTGGAGAACTCGTCGGTGCGCGGTTATCCCAACGGTTCGCTCGCGACCTCAGTGCTAGGCAACACCAACGCCGCCGGGGCCGGGTCGGCCGGACTCGAGTATGAATACCAAAAGATCCTGGCGGGTCAGACTGGCGTCACCCGTGAATACGCGTCGTCCTCGGGGGTGAACCTGCCCAGCTCTCGCAGTACCGTGATTCGTAAGGCCAAACCGGGCGTGGGTCTCGAGCTGACGCTCGACACGTCGTTGCAGTTCGTCACCGAGCGTGACCTGGCGCGTCAATTGGCCGCCACCGATGGTCTGACCGGGGTGGCCATCGTGATGGACGTGAAGACCGGCGAGATTTTGGCTGACGCGTCGCTCGTGAACACCAAGACAGCCGCGGGGGTCCTCGGACCGGTGCCGGCGTGGGGTAAGTCTGTGGGCGAGCCGGGGATTGAACAGTCGGTCAACAACCTGGCCTTCACGCAGAATTACGAACCGGGCTCGGTCTTTAAAGTCGTGACTTTTTCGGCGGCTCTGCAAGCGGGCCTCATCACCCCGACCTCGGTGCTGACGGTACCGAACTCGGTGGTCGTTGGCGGACGGTATTTCCACGACGCAGAAAACCACGGACTGGAACACCTAAGTGCAACCCAAGTGCTCGCGCAATCGTCGAATATCGGCACCTACGAAATTGGGTTGCGCGTGGGCGAAACCGGTCTCTTGTCTCAGGTGCAGCGACTAGGTTTCGGTCAGATGACCGCGGTTAATTTTCCCGGCGAGTCGCAGGGCCTTTTAGTTGACGCCCCCAACTGGTACACCAGTGACGAGGTGGCGTTGCCGATTGGCCAGGTCGACGCTATTCCACCAATTGAAGTGCTGGACGCGTACAACTCCATTGCCAATGGCGGCGTTTTTGTCGAGCCCAAATTAGTGCGAGGCTATGTCTACGCGAACGGCACGATCAAGGCTACGCCCAAAAGCGCGACCCACGAAGTGGTCTCGCCCAGTGTCGCCCAGACCATGAACACAATGCTCCAACAGGTGGTGCTCGACGGAACGGGCACGAACGCCATCATCCCCGGCTACATCGTCGCCGGCAAGACCGGTACCGCCTCGATGCCTTACCCCGGTCAAGACAAATTGCTCATTGGCGACTACAACGCCAGCTTCGTTGGCTTCGCGCCGGCGAACGCGCCGGTGCTCTCGATGATCGTTGTTATCGAACGGCCGCAGACCACCATCTACGGCGGATCGGCCGCGGCGCCGATCTTCCAAGAGGTGATGTCCTACGCATTGCATCACTACAACATTCCCTCCAACGGCACCATGCAAAAGCCGCTCAAGGGTGCGGGCGCCAACATTGCCTCGGACGTGACGTGATGCAGCTCGGTGACTTGCTCGACGATTGCAGTTTGGACGTGCAAACCAGCAGCATTGAAATTGGCCAGGTCGAGATTGATTCGCGCCACTGCCTGCCCGGCACCCTCTTCCTCGCGCTCGATGGGGGAGCCACCCACGGCGCCCGATTCGCCGCTGACGCGGTCGCGCGAGGTGCGGTCGCGGTCGTGGCGAGCGAGCGGATGGATCTGACGGTGCCGGTCGTTGTGGTACCCGAATCCCAGTTACGGTCCCTCGTGGCCCACGCGTCCGCCAGCGTCTCGGGTCACCCCGAATCGAAGGTTGAGTTAGTAGGCGTCACCGGCACCAACGGCAAGACCACCGTGACCGCGCTGGTGAGTGCACTGGCCAGTTCGCTCGACTGGAACAGCGCCAGCATCGGGACGCTGACCAACGAACGCACCACACCGGCGCCGCCGGAACTGTTTCGAACCCTGCGCGACCTGGTTGACGGTTTCGACAAGACGAAGCAACGTTCGGTGGTGGCCCTCGAGGTTTCCAGTCACGCGCTGGTGCAACGCCGCGTCGAAGGACTGCGCTTCGCGGTCGTGGCTTTTACCAATCTCAGCCACGATCACTTGGACTACCACGGCTCGATGGACGAGTACTACGCCGCGAAGGCGCAACTCTTCACCAGCGAACACGCCCAGAGCGCGGTCATTTGGTGCGACGATCCCTACGGCGAAAAATTGGCGTCGTCGACCTCGCTTGGCGTCACCGAAGTCCGCCGTAGCGACGCTCATGATGTGACGACGTCGCTGAGGGGGACCACATTCTTTTGGCGCAATCATCTGATCAACACGCCCCTGGTCGGCGATTTCAACGTGGACAACGCACTGTTGGCCATGGCGATTCTGAGCACCCTGGGCGCGAGCGACGCCGAGATCGCCCACGCGATGTCCGACGTGCATAACGTGCGTGGCCGGTTCGAGGTAGTGAGCAGCGTAGGGGTGATGGTCATCGTGGATTATGCCCATACGCCCGATGGTCTGCGTCGGGTGCTCGGCGACGTGCGCGTGCTCGCGCCCGGTGCGCGCGTTGTGACGGTCTTCGGTTGTGGCGGCGACCGTGACCGCACCAAACGCCCGGAAATGGGAAAGGTCGCCTCTACGTACTCCGATGTCACCATAGTGACGTCGGATAATCCCCGTTCGGAGTCGCCCGAGGCGATCATCGACGCAGTGATGTCGGGGGTGGTCGCTGACGCCAACGTCCTGAGCGTGAGCGACCGTCGCGCGGCCATCGCACGGGCCTTCGAGTTGGCCCAGCGCGGCGACGTCATCGTGATCGCCGGCAAGGGACACGAAACAACGCAGACCGTCGGTGGCGATGTCATGGCCTTTGATGATCGCGCGATTGCATTGGAATTCTTAGGATGAAGACGTCATGTTGAGTTTGATGGAATCGGGTGGCTTCGGGTTTCTTATTTCGTTGCTAATTACTCCGTTGTGGATTCACTTCCTGAGCAAGCGCTCTCTTGGTCAATTCATTCAAGAGGACGGTCCCCATACGCACCACGCCAAGGCCGGCACGCCGACCATGGGCGGGGTCATAATCATGTTCGCAGCCGTGCTGGGTTACCTCATGGGTCACGTGGGCACGTCGATTGACTTCACCCGCGCCGGTGCGCTGGCGATAAGCGTGACGGTGGCCGCAGGCTTGCTGGGCTTCTCCGACGATTATCTGGCCATACGAAACGCGAGAAATCTGGGACTCAACAAACTCGCCAAGTTCATTGGTTTGCTCGCCATTGCGGCAGTCTTCGCGGTCTT
>ODAK010002896.1_pt1 | contig 17917 bp, 6 predicted proteins | sample 1539591 | NCBI WGS metagenome assembly ODAK01 (sample SAMEA3539303, study PRJEB22396) | soil metagenome | biome: tundra; feature: field; material: soil | place: USA | collected 2010-05 | depth 0.15 m
GCCCGTGGTGCAAAACACACTTTGATAACACGGCATGAGACTTAACCTAGTATTACTACCAGGTCATCACCGACCGCTTTTTCGACGGCGACGCGTCGAACAACAATGCCGACGGGAATTTCAACGCCAGCGGCAGCGGCAGTGTTCACGGCGGCGACTTTCTCGGCGCTGAGCAAAAACTGGATTACATCAAGGCGCTCGGCGCGACGGCCATTTGGATTTCGCCGATCGTGCTGAACGCGAACGGCGAGTTTCATGGTTACGCCGGGCGGGATTTTTACAGCATGGATCCGCACTGGGGCACGCTGTCGAACTTGCAACACTTCGTCTCGGCGGCGCATGCGAAAGGATTGCTGGTCATTGACGACATCATCTGCAATCACGGCGGTGATTTGGTTTACAGCACTGATTCCGGCTATCCCGCCTTCATCTCCCCGCCAGGAGGTTACACGCTGAAGTATCGCAGTTCCAAACAATACGCCGCGCCCTTCAACACCAATACGATCAATCCCAACCTCACGAACATCTTTCACAACAGCGGTTGCATTCCCGACTACAACACCGTCGAGCACTATCAACTCGGCGAACTTTCCGGCCTCGACGATTTCCGCACCGAGTCACCCTACATCCGCTCGAACATGGCGGCGGTTTATCAATACTGGATTCAGCAGGCGGGCTTTGACGGCTTCCGCATTGACACCGTCAAACACATTGAAAATGGCTTCTGGCAGACTTGGTCTCCGCTCGTGCATCAATTCGCGGCGACGAACTGCGCCAAGCCGAATTTTTTCATGTTCGGCGAAGTGTATGACGGCAACGAATCGCTGTGCGGCTCCTACACCGGCACGGAAAGCGGCGGACCGTTCATGCTCGATTCCGTTTTGGATTACCCGCTTTATTTTCTGGTCAGCAGCGTCTTTGGCTCCGCCAGCGGCGCGACCAGCCAGATTGACAATCATTACGCGAACGTCACTTCTTACTACGACACCAACGCACAAATGCGGCTTGTGACGTTTCTCGACAACCACGACCAGCCGCGTTTTTTGAATTCCAGCACCACCAACCGCCTCGCCGTGGCGCTGGCGTTCCTCTACACGTCGCGCGGCATTCCGTGTTTGTATTACGGCACCGAGCAGGCGTTCAACGGCGCGACCGATCCCAACGACCGCGAGGACATGTTCGCCGGGCAGTTCAAGGACACTGGTTTCGCAGGCGTGGACAGTTTTAACGAGACGCATCCGCTGTTTCAACTTGTGGCCAAGCTGAATAATTTCCGCCGGCTGTATCCGGCCATTTCGCTCGGTTCGCACGTCAGCCAGTGGAATTCCTCCGGCGCCGGCCTGTTCGCCTATTCGCGCCGGCTCGGCACGCAGGAAATTTTCGTCGTGTTCAACACCGCAAGTTCAACGCAAACTCTGCCGGGTGTCGGGCTGACTTATGCGCCCGGCACCGCTTTGGTAAATTTGCTCGACCCGAACGAAATCATCACTGTCACCGGCGCGTCGCAGACACCGGCGATTTCCGTGCCGTCCACAACCGCCAAAATTTTCCTCGCGCAAGTCCAAGTGCTGCCACTCGATCCGGTCGTCGCGACGAACTATCCGCAACATAGCGCGACGAATATCGCGACGTGGTCGCCGATTGTGTTGCAGTTCAGCAAGCCGATGGACACGAACAGCGTCCAGGCGGCATTCAGCATCAGCCCGGCGGTGGGCGGCGCGTTCAGTTGGTCGCCGGCCAATGACACGATGACTTTTGCGCCCGGCGGCGTTGGTTTCGCTGGACTCGCAAACATCGTTGTGCGCATCACCAATTCCGCTTTCGATTCCATTTCCAACAACACGCTGTTCGCGACGTATGAATTGAAATTCAAAACTGCCGCAAGCAGTTTCCACGATACTTCGCCGCCCGTGCTGACAATGCTAACGCCCACGAACGGCGCGATGATTTCCGGAAACTTCACCGTTTCCGGCACCGCGACGGACAACCTCTTCGTGGCGAAAGTTGAAGTGCAACTCGACAACCGCGCATGGCTTACGGCAATTGGAACGAACTCTTGGAGCTTGAGTTTGAACAGCTCCAATTTTCTCAACGGCCCGCATTTGCTTTCCGCCCGCGCGACGGACACGAGCGGAAATATTTCGCCGACCAACACGGCCAGCGTGAAATTTTTCAACGTGCCGGGGAATTATTTGCAGCGCGTCAGCGGCGGCAATCCGGCGAACGTCACCAACTGCGACGCGAACCTCTGGCTCGCGGACACGGCCTACACTTTCGGCGCATTCGGCTACTCCGGCGGCACGACCGGCGTTCTCGCGAACAGCATCAGCGGCGTTTGTTCCAGCGCGCAATCGCTTTACCAGCGCGAGCGCTACAGCACGTCCAGCGGCGGATTTTTTTACGAGTTCGACTGCCCGGAAGGCATTTACGAAACGACCTTGCTGGAAGCGGAAACGTATTGGAGCGGCCCGGGCAAGCGGGTTTTCAACGCGTTCATCCAAGGCCGCCAAGTCCTGACCAACTTCGACATTTACGCGGCGGCGGGCGGCGCCAACATTCCATTGAGCCGCGTGTTCACGAACGCCGTGACGAATTCGCAACTGCAGATCCTGTTCACGCCCATCGTGGACAACGCACGCGTCTCCGGCGTGCAGGTGCGGAAAATTGCCGACGTGTTCAGCGACGCGGATGGCATTCCCGACTGGTGGCGGCTCGCGTATTTCGGCCACGCGCTTGGCTCGGCGGCCGATTTGTCGCGTGGCAGCGACGATGCGGATGGCGACGGCGTTTCCAACCTCACGGAATTTTTGCACGGAACCAATCCGCAGAGTTCCGCGTCAGTTCCGGTGCTGGCACCGTTCAACGTCGGCGGCGTGGCCACGTCCGGTGGAAACTTCCAATTCAATTTTAACTCCACGACGAACTGGACTTATCAGCTCCAGCGCCGCGACACGCTGGACGGCAGTTCCACCTGGACCGAGGCCGGCACGGCCGTCGCGGGGACAGGCGGTGTTTTGAATTTCAGCGACAGCGCGACGAACAGCACGCGGTTCTACCGCATCAAAGCGCGCTGAAAGGCAGTGGCACAGGCAGCTTGCCTGTGTGTTGCTGCCTGAAACTCACAGGCGAGACGCCTGTGCCACTACGATTGCGGGCGCGGCTCCTCGCAGCGCGAGGAGCACCACCACCTGCCGCGCTTGACATGCCGAAAACCGAAACCTATACCTCCCACATGAAATCAGGATCAACGTGCAAAACTGCGGTTTTAATAGTATTAAGCTCTTGCTGATCATGCTCACCGCCACTCGCCATTGTTGCACAATCGTCGCGGCATCGCTTCTGGTGTTTGGATGCTCCACATCGGAGCGCGCACTTGACACCAAGACGGAAGGGACACGCTTGAGTCCGAGAATGGTGATTGAAATCGCAAAGCAATTTAGTGAAACCAACGGTATCAACTTAGGCAACTTCAAAAGTCCGACATTCGGTTGTGGGGATAAACATCTTGGCGATCCTGGCACAAAATTTGGCGATCAGTCCATCAAGGGGAAGATCTGGATGGTTCATTTTGAAGGACGAGTTCCGACGGTGGGCAATTATTTCGACGTGTTTGTAGATGATCAGACGGGAGAGACACTCATCTTTGGAGGCAGATGAGGTAGTCAGTTGAACTGACTGACAAGCCCCGCACAGTCCGTTGCCAGTCCTGGCCGGCGCGCAGAGAGTGACGCGCGCTGCCGAAAATCGTCCTCGTCGTCGTCCTCGTTCTCGTAATCGAACCAATTGAAAAAATTCGATTACGAGAACGAGAACGAAGGACGAGGAGGATTCCCTTTCACCCCCGCAGATATTTCACCACCGCCTCGGTGCGAGAATGGACGTGGAGCTTTTCATAAACCGTCCGCACGTAGCTGCGCACCGTGTCAATGCTGATGTTCATGCGGTCGGCGATTTCCTTGTAGGCGTAGCCCTTGGCAAGCTGATCCAGAAATTCGCGTTCCGCCGGCGTGAGTTTGGCCAGCCCGGAATCCAGCGTGGCCGGCTTGGAAAAAAACTGCACCACGCGCCGTGCGAGCTGCGGCGACATCGGCGAGCCGCCGTCGAACACGTCCTGGATGGCTTCGAGCAGGCGCGCGGACGCTGTGCGCTTGAGCAGATAGCCGCTGGCGCCGGCCCGCAGTGAATTGAACAGCGAGTCGCTGTCTTCATAAACCGTGAGCATCAGAAATTGCACCGTCGGATGCGCGCCCTTGAGCAAGCGCACGCATTCGTAGCCTTTCATGCCGGGCAGGTTGATGTCCATCAGCACCACGTCGGGCAGGTTCTTCGGGATTTCCTTGAGCGCGGTTTCGCCGTTGGCATATTCGCCGACGAGCTTGCAGCCGGGCGCGCGCTCGAGCAGCGCCGACAAGCTGCTGCGGATGCCTTCATCATCATCCACAATGGCTACTTTGATTTGCATAAAAGCTTTTAGGCGGAGCTTTGAAAATAAACTGCGCGCGCGGCGGGTCAACTGGGAAAAGCAACTGAAAATTCCATGCGCGCTCCTTTGCCCGGCTCGCTCGTCAAGGTAAGTTTGCCGCCGACGGCTTCGGCGCGGCGCTTCATGTTTCCCAGGCCGTTGCGCTGGCCTTCGGTCGCGGCGGCGCTGGCCTCGAAACCTTTGCCATTGTCAGCAACGACGATTTCCAGAGTCTTCGGCGCAACCTTGATTTGCAGGTGAACCTCGGTGGCACCGGCGTGTTTCAGGATGTTTGTCAGCGTTTCTTTCACAATCAAAAAAATATTGTGGCGCACGTCCGGCGGCAGGGGCTGCGCCGGCAGTTCGTCCGGCACGTCCAGCCGGCAGCGCGTCGGGCCGCCCTCGAAAATTTCGCCGGCAAAATGGGTGATGTAATCCACCAGGCTTTGCAGCGTGTCGCTGCCGGGACGCACGGCCCAGACAATTTCCTCCAGGGCGCGGACGGTCTGGTCGGCGGACAGGGACAGTTTGCCCGCGTGCAGTTCCACTTGCGCGGGATGGTCCTTGTCGGCGCGGAGCAGGCCGCTCAATAGCGAAATGCGCGTCAACGAAGAGCCGAGATCGTCGTGCAAATCCTGGGCGATGCGGGCGCGTTCGCGTTCGAGGGCGCTCTCCTGTTCGACGCGTTGCAGGCGCCGCTGAAATTTATTCTTTTCAATGATCCGCACTGTCGTGCCCACGACGACCAGCACCGTCGCTGCCATCAGCGTGTCAAACCACCACGTCTGCCAGAACCGCACCATCACGAAGTCGTCGAAAGAAGTTGCAATTGCCATGTCGCTGAAACTCCAACCGTTGCCGCCGCCGCTCTGGCGCAGGCGGATTTGGTCGAAGGTGGCTTTCGCTTTGAATTTGGTGGTGAGACTTTCGCGCTGGTTGTCATCGGTCGCGCCGCGTCCCAGATTCGGATTCAGCCATACGGTGACAACGTCATCGCCGCCGGGAACGTATTGCACTTTAAAGATGATGGTGCGTTCCACGCCCTGGCGCACCAGTTCATAGGGCCGGAACAAGCCCAGATTCGCGGGTTCGGGATGCGCGGATTTCAAGTTGAATTCGCCGGGAAAATAGATTGAGTTCGACGGACCGGTCTCCGCCGTGGCGAATGCCGAGTAACCCCACGCTTCCGGCGCGTTGCCCACGCCCAGCCGTTCCTCCCCGCCTTCGAATAATTGCAGACCCGCGAAGTATGGCTCCGCCGCCTGATCGGAAAGCGGGTCAACGTGAAACTTGAAATAGAGCGCGTCGTTGTTGGTGGCGGTGCGCTTCACCACCCCGCCGAGAATGTCCGCGCCCGCGCCGGTGTTATGGACGGTTCGCGCGTCGGGATCGCTCCACAAAATTTTTGCCGGTGCGGAGCGGCAAAAAATCATCGCCAGCAGCGTCAGCGCAAAAACGGCGGTGGAGCGGGACATGGCGCGAGTATGCCTTGACCGCGGCCGCGGCACAAGTTCACGGCAGCAGTTTCACCCGGTAAAATCGCTGCGGCATCCCGGCGGGCGGCGTGTGGGTGAAATTCAAGATCATCTGCGACGGCACGGCATAATTTGAGCCAGCGGGAAAATTGCTCCACGTGCCGCCAACCGAACTGGCAAATTGAATTGGATACGCGCGGCCCGGCATCACCGCAAAACTCAACGCGCGGTTCGTGTTCAGTGCCCTGGCCGAAAACTTTTTTGGCAAGCGAATGGAGGACAGGCGAATGAAAGCCGTGAAAAAATCAGGTGCCGGCCATTCGTTTGCCCTCCATTCGTTTGCCGAAAATAGGGGTTCCCGTTTTCCCTGCCGGAAAAATCTTCGCAGGTCGAGACGAAGTTGGGAGACAGCACTGCAGGTCGAGACGAAGTTGGGAGACAGCACTACAGAAATACTGGCGTTGATAACGATTCTGAACCGGACGGTTCTTTCAACCAGCGGGTGCAGCAAAACCGGGCAACCAATCCTGACAAACCCTTTTGTTTTTGCGCCTTTTGTGCCTCTTGGCGGCTATTCCACTCGGCGTTTAGTTTAACGTGAGGAGTCGAATTTATTTAACCACAGATGGACGCGGATGGACACGGATTATTGGCCGCAAAAAGGCATAGCGTGGCGGAGCCGCAACCAAAACGGGGCGCGACTGAAGAATCTTCGCGGCACGCGACGATTCTGGGCGATCACATTACAGAGGGCACAAGCATTTTAAACCGCGCAAGTCGCGAATAACGCGAATGTTTTTTGCCAGTGGGCGGATGGCAAATCGCTGATGGGAGATCGGAGTTGGGAGCTGGGGACGAAATTTCAGCTTTCAAAATTTCAGTGTTTCAGTTTTTGCCTTCCCAATTTCAGCTTTCCTTGCCGCGTTGAGATGTCGAATTTAACCACGGATGGACGCGGATGGACACGGATTTCAGCTTTCAGAATTTCAGCTCTTCAGTTCCGCCTTGGTGGCATAGAACCGCGAACGACGCGAAACACGCGAACTGAATTGAAGGCGGCGAGATACGGAACAAACGGGTGGCGGCAGGGATCACCCTCTTTAGCCAATCAAAAAGCAATATCTGTGGATTGACCAAACACTCATATTATGAACAAATGGAAGTGCGTTGAAAGGTTCAAAGTCAACGAGTCGGAAGCGCGCAATTTGCTGGAGACTTGGGAGGTTTCTGGGCAACGAAGAGTTCCGCACTTTCAACTGGTTTGATTTCGGAAATGTTCTCCCCCCAACAAATTCTTATTATGAAAAGGCAACTTCTTAAATTGGCGATGGCCGTATTCACGGCTGTTCTGTTTTTCTCCAACGCTGTTACCGCCGCGACGGTCTCCTGGGTGGGCGGCAGCGGAGATTGGACCAACACGGCGAACTGGAGCACGGGGGCATTGCCGGGAACCAATGACGATGTGGTGATTAGTCCGGCGGCGACGATTACGGTCACACATTCTGCCGGCACGCATTTCGTAAAAAGCATTCAGAGCAGGAATGAGTTTGTGCTGTCAGGAGGCCTGTTGGCCGTGACCACAACTTTGGTTGCCAGCAACACATTCACTTTGTCTGGCGGCACACTGCAATCTGCCACAGTGGTGACGGCCGACGGGGCAACGCTCCTCGCGATCGGAGGGACGCTGGACGGGGTGACGCTCAATGCCAACGCGGTGGTGCAGGCGGGCAACGCTTGTTCCAGCGTGACGCTGACGGTGACCAACGGGCTGACACTCAACGGAACGCTGACACTCCAGCGGACGGCCAATAATTCTAATACCGACGGCTCGGGGTATTTGAGTTTCATGGGTGGCCAGACGCTGGGCGGGACTGGCCAGGTGGTCTTTGGCGACACTGGTGGTGATCCCTACGGCTGTAACGGTGCGCTTTATCTCCAGTCCACCAGCGGCACGCTGACCATCGGGCCGGGCATTACCATTCACGGGCAGCGGGGCTATGTGGGCAATGCCTCCCTGCCGCTGATTAACCAAGGCACCATTTCCGCGGATGTCGCCGGCGCCACAATTACGATTAATGGACAACCGTTCGCTAATCAAGGTGTGCTCCAAAGTGCGGGTGGCACATTAAATCTAGCCTGCACCATGAGTCCGGGCACAATGGGCACCATCCAGAATCTTGGTGGAAACGTCTTTTTCAGCGGCGTGCTCAATAATGTAGCACAAACGTTTACGGTGGGTGGTTCCAATGCCGTTTTTACCTTGAATGGGGCCACAATTCAAGGTGGCGTTATCAATTCTACAAACGGAAGTGCATTAGCTGTCTCTGGTTCGGCTTTCTTGGACGATGTCACGATAAACGGTATTCTGGACGTGGGCAGCAGTTACTCCGGCGCGGTTTTGACAGTGACCAATGGCTTAACAGTCAATGGACTAATCTACGTTGGGGCCTCCGATAGCGGGAATTACGGACGGATTGACTTCGCCGGCTCGCAGGCATTGGGTGGAAGTGGCAACGTTATACTAGGGCAGGCTGCTAATGCAAACTTGTTGCGCCTGCCAACGGTAGGCACATTGCTGACACTGGGGCCGAACATCACAGTGCATGGCCGAAGCGGAGTCATTGGTTCTGGGGCAAATACTTGGGCAGGCGGACCAACTTCCGTCAGCGTTGTCAATCAAGGCTTGATCACAGCGGATGTAGCTGGCGGCACGATCACCTTAGCCGGTAGTAGTGTTCAGAACCTTGGTGTCATTTTGGCTGCGGGTGGTGCTTTGTCCCTTCCTTCGACTGGTTTTCAAAACACGGGCACCCTTGAGGCGTCAGCCGGTGGTGTGCTGAATGTTCCTCAAATGCCATCAGCTTCGGGAAACATAATCGCCCTTGCCGGCGGGACAGTAAATCTACCGAGTCTGATCTATTTCAATGGCCTTAATCTTCTAAGTAGTCAACCAGGAGGCACGGTTCAGGTGGGCGGCAGTATTCTTGGCAACACCCACAATCTCGGCCAGTTCAGCGCGATGGGCACGCTCGTCTTTAATGGTTCCGGCACCGCCGCATCACCGCAACTGCTGGAAGTCATGGGCCAGGACGTGGGCACGTCGCAACTCGGCTTCATCCATAACTTCAATTATGGCACTATCGCGCTGACCAACCATACCTACGTCCAATTAGTCAACCAATACCAAAACTCTAGCAGCAGCTCGCCGGAAGCGCTTTATGTCAATTCTTTGGTGGTGCCCTCTGGAAACACATTGGACCTGAACGGCCTGCATGTGTATGCACGGAGCGCGCAGATTGGCGGCATAATTCTTCATGGATCGGTAACACAGATTCCCAACACCGGCACCATTGGCGTCGGTAATCCTACGCTGGGCAACATCGCCGCTATTGGCATAATGGATGAATGGACGTTCTTTGCCCGCGCCGGACAATTCTATACTGTAGTTGTTGACCCCGCTAGCGGCAGCGGGGTGTCGCCCTATCTCAATTACGTCGAAGTCAAGGTGATTAACACGAATAACGTCGCGCTAGCATCGCAAACAAATTCCAGCAGCGGCGCGGTCGTATTCCTATCCAGCATCGCTATCACCAACGACGGAGTTTATCGGGTTCAAGTTCATGCCTCGCCAGTTTCACCCAGCAGCATCGGCCATTATCTGGTCACTGTTTGGCAAACGACTCCCAACGTGAATCCGCTGGCATTGAACCAGACTGTGAGCGGCAGCATTCAGACTCCTTACAGCGTTGACCAATGGACGTTCGGTGCGGGGTCTAACTCGCAAGTGCGTTTCCATTTGATGGGACTTTCCGGCACCGGCATCGGTTTTGATTTAAACGGGCCTTATGGTTGGAAAGGTTTTACCAATCTGGTGGGAGATTCGGATTTTGTCACTCTGCCAGCGTCCGGGAGCTATTCAATTCTCGCTCATAGTTTGAGCGGACAATATGGTGCGATCTATGCGTTCCAACTCCTCGGCACAGCCATAACGAATCTGACTCTGGGAACGCCATTTCAAGGGCAGTGGTCTGCCAGCGAACAAGCCCAGTTGTTTCAATTTAACGTGCCTGGCGGCGCTCCGCTGCAAATCCTTTTAAATAACGTTGGCACCAACAATCACTGTGAGATTTATGCTCGCCTCGGCGCGCCACCCACACGGTCAACCTATGATTATCGCGCCTCAGTCGCGGGTGTCCCTAACCAGCAGATAGGAATTCCTTTCGCGACCGCCGGGACTTGGTATGTGTTGGTTTATGCAGACTATGTGCCAACGCCCGGTAATTACACGCTCACAGCATCCTCCGCTTCCGTGTTGCTCTTCTCTGTGGCACCCAACCGCTGCGGGGTAGCCGCGCCTGCTACCCTGACGCTGACCGGGGCCGGCTTTGATTCCTCAAGTTCTGTAAACTTTATCAGTTCGGGTGGAACCGCCTATCCCGCAACTTCGAGCTCCGTGGACTCGTTCACACAGATCACGGTTACGGAGTCGGCGGGTGCTTTATCGCCTGGAACATATTCCGTCCGTGTGTCTCTCGCATCCGGTGGCTCGGCTACGTTGACCAATGTCTTTCAAGTTTCGAGCAGTGGCTATCCGAACATGATTTGCATTTTTGACCCCCCTGTTCGAATTGGCTACCACGTTCCTGCCACGTTTTACCCGGAATACAGAAACACCGGCGACGCCGCCATGCCAGCACCGCTGCTGGTGTTTACCGGTGTTCAAAACGGAAACGCAGGCGCCTTGCTAACTCTGGATGGTAATTTAGTGTCCCAAGGCTTATGGACTTCGGCAATGCCAAACGGATTTGCTCACTCCGTCCAATTTCTAGCTTGCGGTCAAACACCTGGCGTTTTGCAGCCGGGTGAAAGCATAAATATGCCGGTCTATTACGCCGGTTGGCAACTGCCTTGGAATTTCAGTTACCCGCCCATCAATTGGAAACTTGGCGTGGTGAAGGCAGACGACACGACACCGGTGGATTGGAGTTCGCTTGAATCGTCTATGAAACCATCCACCATCCCCGCCGACGCCTGGGATGGCATCTGGACCGCTTTCACCAGTCAGGCCGGCTCGACTTGGGGCGACTATGTGACGATGCTTGACAACAACGCAGCATATCTCGGACGGTTGGGAATCAGGGTTGCGGACATCAGCAAATTGCTCAGCTTTCAGTTCATGCAGGTGGACGGCTTGAACCCCTTGCGATCACTAGCCAGTTCTGTGGATGCCTCGGTGCCGGCGCCAGGAATGCCGCTGACGTTCAGTCGCTCATTTGGTGAGCCTATTTCGCAGCGTTATGCTTTGGGATCGTTGGGACGAGGTTGGTCGCACAACTGGCAATATTCCCTGCAACAAGGTTCTGACGGCATAGTGACGATCAGTGGTCCTGGCGGTTCACAGCGCGTGTTTCAACCAGATGTCCGTTACAATTTGAGTGGTGTGCAAGCCGAGCTCGGCTTATACAAGCCATATTTCGCTCAACCCGGTGATTATGGCACATTATTCCGTGCTGCCGGCAATGGGTTTACCCTCACGGAAAAATCCGGCCTGCTCTACTACTACCGATCCGATGGCAAACTCGGCTACGTTACGGATTTGAACGATAACACCATCACGCTTGGTTACACCGGCAACCTGCTCACCAGTCTCACGCATTCGTCCGGTCAAAGCATCCAAATCGGCTACAACGGTGCGGGCCTCATTCAAACTCTCACCGATAATTTCGGACATCAAACGGTTCTCACTTACGACGGGGCAAATCAGCACCTGATCGGCGCACATTACTTTGATGGCCGACAAGCCACTTATACCTACAATACCACCGGGAACGCTGCCCAACAACATGCACTCACCGCCGTCGCCAGCTCGTGCTGCAACTGGCGCTATTTCACCTACGACCCGATCGGGCGTCTCGTTGCCACTTATCTCGGTGGGAATGCCGAAGCACTGACTTTCAGCTATGGAATCGGCGGTCAAGTCACGGTCACGGATGCGTTGGGTAATTCATCGCAGTTCTACTACGACCATCGCGGTTTGCTAGCTAAAACAGTGGATGGGCTTGGTAATGCCGTTCACCTTACTTTCGACGACTCCTACAACCTTGTCTCGGTCATGGACCCGGCGGGGCGTTCTTACAATTACAGCTACGACAGCATGGGCAACGTCATCCGCAGCACCGATCCGCTGGCCCACGGCACTCAATTTAGCTATGCCAACGTCTTCAATCGTCTAACTTCGGTAACCGATGCCAAAGGCAACTCTACCAGATACAGCTATGATTTCTCCGCCAACCTGCAAGCCATCACCTATCCAGACAACAGTTTGGAAAGTTGGACCTACGATTCCGAAGGCAACCCACAGACATGGAATAATCGTCGCGGCCACCAGACGTTTTACACTTTCAACAACAACGGACAGGTCACGGGCAAATACTTTGCCGACAACACCATGACTTCGTATGCCTACGATGCTAAAGGCAATCCGACCAACGCGACGACTTACGATGCCATCTTAAACCCGTTGGAATCGTCCAGCATGAGCTACGACGGCAGCAACCGGCTCACGCAAATCACCTATCCGGGCGGCAAGTATCTGGCGGTCACCTACGATGCCAGCGGCCGCCGTCTCTCCAGTGTGGACCAGATTGGACATCGGCTGCAATACACCTATGACGTGGCGGGCCGGCTGCAAAGCATGACGAATGAGTTGAACGCGCTGGTAGTTTCCTATCAATACGATGCCGCTGGAGGAATGACACTTAAGACTCTCGGTAGTGGGCTGTTTACGATGTTTAAATACGATCCTGCCGGACAAATTATGGGAATGACGAATTCCCTGGCCAACGGCACAGTGATTTCGAGCTTTAATTACACCTACGACAGTCGGGGCCGGCGGATCTCCATGAACACGCTAGATGGCAACTGGACCTACACCTACGACGACATTGGGCAATTGACGCATGCCGTGTATGCCGCAGTCACCACCAATGTTCCCAACCAGGATCTGACCTATATTTACGATGCCTTGGGGAACCGCACGCAAACAATGGAAAACGGCATCACGACTTCCTACACGGTCAACAATCTGAACCAGTATTTCTCGGTCGGGCAGACCAACTACACATTTGATGCGGACGGCAACTTGATCCGGGAAGTGTCGCCGTCGGGAACAACCACCTATACCTACAATGATGAGAACCGGCTGGCTTCGATGGCCTCGCCGCAAGGTAATTGGCAATATGCTTACGACGGGCTGGGAAATCGGACGGTGACCACCGCAAATGGCACGACCACGCGCGATGTGATTGATCCCATCGGCTTGGGCAATGTTGTTGGAGAATATGATTCGAGCGGGAATCTGATCGCACATTATGATCACGCCCTCGGTTTACTCAGCCGCAATGATGGCGGCGGCGGTGCCTTCGAATACACTTTTGATGCTATCGGAAACGTGCAACAACTGGTTACGGCGGCGGGACTGGTGGCCAACAATTATGCCTATGCACCATTTGGCGGGTTACTCAGAAGCATTGGCGCGGCACCAAATCCATTCCAGTTCGCGGGGCAAAATGGAGTGATGAAAGAATCGTATGGTCTTACGCTAATGCGGAACCGCTTCTATAATCCCGGAATCGGACGATTCGCCTCTCATGATCCGGTCGGTCTTGCTGGACAGGATGTGAATCTCTACCGCTATGTGGCGAACGATCCACTGTCACGAATTGATCCAGAGGGTCTCGTATACCGCGAATTCAACTGGGACAAGTTTGGTAGTTGCGCAAAAAATCAACTTCTGAAGACGGCAGCGGAAATGGTTGGTGGCCTTTTTGTGGAACACTGGGTCCAACACGACGGTGGACCAATCGTGAAGTTGTTTATAGACCAATATGGAACGAGAGCTGTGAAAAGGGGACTACAGAGCTTGGGCAATGGCATGCATGTGATACATCTCGCCATATACCTCGCAGAGTTAACCGACTGCATCCATGACGCATGGGAAGAGAGAAATGGTGGATTAGCAGCGGAGAGCATTGGTCCGCCACATGTTGACCCACCCGGTCTCATCTATTACAGCTACCCGACCAGTTCCGACGATCCCAACCAGTTGACAGGTCCCGCCGGATATGGCGCGAACGGCTTCATTTCCTCTGCCAACACCCTCGCTTATCGAATTGATTTTGAGAACGTGACCAACGCCACTGCTCCGGCGCAACAGGTCATCATCACGGACCAATTGAACACCAACTTCGATTGGACCACCTTCAACGTCACGGAAGTCGGCTTTGGCAGCACCCTGATTGCCTTGCCGCCCGGCACGGCCCATTACGAGGCAAATGTGTCGGCGAGTTATCTTGGCACCAACTTCCAAGTGCAAATCCAGATTGGCATTAACCCCATCTCCGGCCAGATCTATGCCAATTTTCACACTATAGATCCCAACACCAGCCTGCCACCGCCGGTCAACATCGGCTTCCTCCCGCCGGAAGATGGCACCGGTCGCGGCCAGGGCCACGTCACCTACACCATCCACGCCAAGTCCGGCGTGACGACGGGCACGCAGTTGCGCAACGTGGCACTGATTTCCTTCGACAATCAACCCGCCATCTCCACGGATCAGGTTGACCCGAACAACGCCGCCGCCGGCACCGACCCGAACAAGCAGGCTTTGATAACGATCGATGCGGTTGCACCCACGAGTCATGTCGCTGCACTGCCCGCGCAAAGCTCGTTGCTGCAAGTTCCTGTCTCGTGGACTGGCCAAGATGATGTGGGCGGTTCTGGTGTAGGCAGCTACGACATCTACGTTTCCGACAACGGCGGCGCGTGGACGGCGTGGCTATCCGGTGCAACAGCCACTAATGCGACGTTCCAAGACAAGCCACAGCACACCTACGGTTTCTACAGCCGCGCGCATGACAACGCCGGCAACGTCGAAGCCGCGCATGTTACCGCCGATACCACAACTTTGATCGTGGCTAATCCGCAATTCCAACTGACCGTGGCGCCGACGAGCACTAATCTCAATAGCACCGCCACATTCAGTTACACGGTCACGGTCAAAAATATCGGGTCGTTGAGCCTGAACAATGTGGTGATGAGCAATACCATGCCGGCGGGAATCAGTCTGGATTGGGTGCAATACGGACGTGGAGTGTGCAACATCGGCGACAGCTCCATCGTCTGGTCGCTCGGCAACATGAACACCAATATCAGTGCCTCGATGAATGTCACTGCTGACACGCTTGCAAACGGCATCTGGACGAACTTCTTCGCCGTCGCTGATTCGGACGGTGCGGCTTCGTCCAGCACAACCCAGGTGCTTTACATCGGAGTCAGCCCGGCAGTTCTATTGAACATTGCGCTGACGAACAATCAGGTTTTGCTCTCCTGGCCGTCCAGCGCAGGAAACTATGGCCTCCAGGTGACAACAAACTTGGCTTCATCTGCAAGCTGGGCAGCCGTGGCGAATGCGTCAACCACGAATGGCAGCACGATCAGAGTGAACCTGCCGGTGACGAGAACAAATCAGTTCTTCCGGCTGCGCAGTCCGTGACAAGATGCAAGAGTGTTTTGACGATTTAAAACAGCCGATTGGATGTCGCAGATTTCCGGGCCGACCACCACGCTGACATGGTATGGCCGGCTTCCGACGCTACCAGGCGCAAGGTCGTCCGACCGGCAAGGGGACGGAACATTGGCTGCAGGCGGAAACGCAACTCAATACGTCGCAGTCGTTTTAAGAGTAGAGCCTGGTCGGAGGGCAGTTCCGACGCCGATTATTTTTCCCGCGCAAGCTCTCTGGAAACGAACCATCCGTCTCGGCGGAACGTCGGTGTTTGCCTGTTAAATGCCGCCGTTAGCTTATTGCGGCGCGACAGCTTCGGGCACGGTGCGATAGAAGCGAGCCGGGTTCGTAGCGGCATCCGGGTCAACGAAATCCATGCTGCCGTTGACAACCTGATTCGTGCAGACAGGCGTCCAGTGAATCAGGTCGGTGGAGTATTCGACGTGGAACCATGCGCCATCCGGGCCGGCGGCACTGACGTTGAAGGCCGAACCCGAAATCATTCCTGTGACGGCCCGCGGAGACTGACTGTCGAGAATGATGGCGGCGGCCGATCGCGGCTGACCGAGCAGGTAGTTGGTGCCGGTGGTGTCGGGAACGAGCTTGAGAATGACGGTGCTGGTGATGTCCGGCGGTCCGTCATCAAGCGGTGCGATGGTGATATCCGCGCGGCGTTGGCCCGCTGGGATGGTCACGAGGCCTGGCAGCGCGACATAATCAATGCCATTGGTCGCGGTGCCGACAATGGCGTAGGTCACATTGAGATTGTCATTCGTCGCGCCGAGACGGAACACGGTGATCGTCGCGTTTTTGGGTCCGCAGTTGGTAAAGGGCCGGAAGACCGCGCTGGGTGCAACCCAATTGCTCCAAGTTGCCACGGGACTAACGAGTCCGGGCCAGGTCCAGCAATTGGTGCCTTCAATGGCGACGGGATCAGTGGCGACGATGCTGACCAAGGCCGGCCGGTTAGTCTGCGGAGGCGGCGACGGCAGGATGCTGATGAGCACCGGGGCGGAAACAGCGAATGCACCGCCGTTGTCAGTGGCTTTGGCCGTCAAGGCAAGGTTCGTTCCCACAAGCGGATTGGTCCAGACCAGCGTCCAATAGTTCGTTGGCACAACCACCAAGATGGGCGGTTGCACCGAGCCGGGCGGAAGCGGTGGCGGAACGGCAGTAACCCGGTGGCCGAAGCCAAGGCTGTTGCTGCTGGCGAAAAATTCAACGGTCGTCACGAAGCCGTCGGGATCGGCGACGTAGGCGTAAATCGGAATGTTCACCGGCGCGCGAAAGACGGCACCGTTGGGCGGGCTGATAATCCGCACGACTGGCGGACGATTGGTCGGCGTTGGACCAGGAATAACTTTAATTTTGACGGGAGTGGATATGGTCGAGAGGCCGGTGTTATCTGTGGCCACAGCGGTCAGGGAATAAGCATTGGTGGGCACGTTCTGCCAGTTCAGAAAATAAAACAACCCTGTCAGGCCGTTCACGCCCGGCGGATCGAGCACCACCGGCAATCCCCGACCGAGGTCCGTCGTGCCGGCGAAAAATTCCACGTTCGTAACCAAGCCATCCAAGTCGGCGGCGCGCGCAAGGAGTGAAATGTTGGCCGGGGCGCTGAACACCGCGCCGTTCGTCGGGCTCACGATGCTGACCACCGGCGGAAGATTGCTGATTGCCGGTGTGATATAGACGGTCGCCGTGCTCGGCAAACCGACGACATAATTCACCGGTGTCATGAGCGGCGACGGGCACAGGTCCACCGTAATAGTGCGGATGTTCGTCTGTCCCAAATTCACCGGCTGGATGACGATGGTGTTGGACCGCACACCGGTGGGGAGCGAAACAAAACTGCCAATGCTCTGGTAATCCACACCGTTGGAGGCGGTGCCGCTGAGGCAGCAATACACATTGAGCGCCGGCGCGGGATCGCCCGCTCGAAAGACGGTGAAGACGGCGGGATCACCGGCCCAGGTGCCGCGGGCATCGGTCGCCTGAATGGTGACGACGGGAACCAAACTGGCCGTTTGCGCGAATGCGGCGGAGGCAAACGCCAGCAACAAACAGAGTGCGGAGAAGAACCTCTTTGCCAGTGAGAACAGAAGAATCTTATTCATAAAAAAAACCTTTCGTTTTTACGTCAGGGATGGCTGTTTTAGCGGCTACAATCAAACCACAGGTCGGCGGAAAAGTCAAGCGCGCCGCCGACCGCGCGCCGCCGACCGCCGACTTTGGCCGCGTCCTGATTTGAATGGAGCGCGGATTTATAATCTGAGAAACCGCCGAGTGCAGTTCGGCGCTGCCGTTTAACCCGGATTCCGAAGTAGCGGCGGCCATCTCGGTGGGTAGCACAGGCCACTGCCTGTGCCGAGCGGCGACCCGCCGCTCGGAACGGGGCAAGCGCCCGGAATTTTC
>ODAK010002897.1_pt1 | contig 17915 bp, 10 predicted proteins | sample 1539591 | NCBI WGS metagenome assembly ODAK01 (sample SAMEA3539303, study PRJEB22396) | soil metagenome | biome: tundra; feature: field; material: soil | place: USA | collected 2010-05 | depth 0.15 m
GCCACGGATGCAGAAGAAACCCTGGCGGTCGTTGAGGACGGCGGGCAGTTCGTCGCAGTTGGTGAGCAGCACGCGGCTGTGAATGTGCGGGCTGTCGGCCAGGCCGATGAAGGTGGAGAGTTCGCGCCACGTCAACGACGGGCGTCCGGTGCGGAACTTGATTTGATAGGCGTTGAACTGGCCGAGCAAGGTTTGCAGCACGCCGTCCACGCCCTGATCCTGCTGTGTGAGGCCGAGGTTTTTGAGAATGTCGAGCGGGACAGAACCATGCGGCCAGACTTGCGCGGCATCGTGTTTCCGTTGCGTGGCGAGATAGGCTTCGGCGAACACTTCAAACGCAGCGCCGCGAGATTGTTCGTCGAGCAGCGCGGCAATCTTCGATTCCAATTCGGCAAAACTGGTCAGGCCAGCGAACAAATGTCGCTGGACGAAGAAGGTCGCTTTCGGATGGCGAGCCGTGGCCATGCGGAAAGAGTAGCAATTTATTCGGCGAAGAAAAGCCTCTGTCTAGTGCTGCCAGTTTCAAGAACCGACAATGGCGACTGGTTCCGGAGTCGGCGTTGGCGGGAGACTCAATCTTTGAGTCGTGGCCTTTTCATGCCACATGACGGCGAGGCGTGCCGGGTGTAGCCTGTTCCATTCATGAAACCACGTTTCGTTCGCGCGGTCGCTGCCGCGTTTTTTGCAGTTGCAATTTTCGCCCCAACTTCTGTCAACGCCTGGCAGATGCAAACGGCGGCGTTGATGACCGACTATGCGCAGCAGGTGGATCCCACGAATACGCTGCCGGAATATCCACGTCCGCAAATGGTGCGCACAAACTGGATGAACTTGAACGGCATCTGGCAGTTTCAGGCCGGTGCCACCAACAATCCAGTGCCGACCAACCAAACTTTGTCGAGCGAGATTCTGGTGCCGTTTCCGATGGAGTCGGCGATTTCGGGCGTGAAGCATTACTACGCATTTTCTTGGTATCGCCGCCTGTTCACGGTGCCGGCCGGGTGGAGCGGACAGAATCTGCTTTTGCATCTCGACGCGGTGGATTGGGAATCAGAAGTATTCATCAACGGCCATAGCATGGGGATTCATCGCGGCGGATACGACGCGGCGACTTACGACATCACGCCTTATGTGACCGGCAGCGGCGCGCAGGAATTGATCGTGCGCGTCTATGATCCGACGGACAACGCCGGCCAGCCGCGCGGCAAGCAGACGCTTTCGCCGGGCGGCATCATGTATACCTCGACCAGCGGCATCTGGCAGCCGGTGTGGCTGGAGCCGGTGCCGGCGACGAGCAGCATCGCCAGCATCAAGCTGGTGCCGGACATTGACAACGCCCGGCTCGCGGTCAGTGCGAACGTGTCCGGTTCAACCAGCGGCATCACGGTCAGCGCCGTCGCTCGCATCGGGACGAATGTGGTGGGCCGGATTTCCGGTGCGCCCGGAGCGAGTTTATTGGTGCCAGTGCCGAGTCCGAATTTGTGGAGTCCGACCAATCCCTTTCTCTATGACCTCGACGTGACGCTTTCCAACGGCGTGACCAAAGTGGATTCCGTGGTCAGTTATTTCGGGATGCGCAAGGTCAGCCTCGGCACGGACAACGGCTTTAAGAAAATATTCCTCAACAACCAGTTCGTGTTCGAGATCGGGCCGCTGGATCAAGGCTTCTGGCCGGATGGCATTTACACTGCGCCGACCGATCTCGCGCTCAAGAGCGACATCGAAAGTGAAAAGGCGCTGGGCTTTAACATGGTTCGCAAACACATCAAGGTGGAGCGGGCGCGCTGGTATTATTGGGCGGACAAGTTGGGCATCCTGGTCTGGCAGGACATGCCCAGCCTGAATTCTTACACGGGCAATCCGCAGCCCGTTATGACCAATCAATTTGAAACTGAACTGGTGCGCCTGGTCACGAATCACTGGAACAGTCCGGCGATCATCATGTGGGTGATTTTCAACGAAGGCCAGGGCCAGCACGACACGGCGGCGCTGGTGGCCGAGGTCAAGGCGCTGGATCCGTCGCGCGTGGTCAACCAGGCCAGCGGTGGAGACAATAGTTTTGACGTGGGCGACATCACTGATGTCCACAGCTATCCCGATCCCGGTTACGCCACCAGCGCAACCAAAGCGGTGGTCTGCGGTGAATATGGCGGCGTTGGCTTGGGCATCACGAATCACACCTGGGCGGCGGGCTGGGGTTATGTCGGCGCGACGGATGGCGATGACCTGTCCGCCAAGTTTGAGAATTTTTCCGTGGAGCTTTCCGACTTTGTGCAAAATCACGGCTTGAGCGCGGCGGTCTATACGCAAATCACCGATGTCGAAACTGAACTCAACGGCCTGCTCACCTACGACCGCAAGGTGCGCAAACCCGATTTGCTCCGGATACGGGCGGCGGCCCTGGCGCCGCTTGCGCAGTATAGCTTTTCAACGGTGGTTCCAACCTCGCAATCTACTGGTCAGACTTGGAAATATACCACCGCCACGCCGACTGCAAACTGGTATGCGACCAACTTCAGCGATGCCGCATGGAGCAGCGGTTCCGGCGGCTTTGGCACGGCGGGCACGCCCGGCGCGGTGGTGCGGACGACTTGGAACACCGCCGACATCTGGCTACGGCGCACGTTTAATCCCGGCACGCTGACGGCGCAGCAGGTCAGCAATCTTGTCTTCAATGTGCATCACGACGAGGACGTGGAAGTTTATCTGAATGGCGTGCTTGCCTTCTCGGCTTCGGGTTATATCTCGTCCTATCTGCATTTCCCGTTCAACGATGCCGCACGCGCGACGCTGAAGCTCAATGCGACTAACACGTTGGCCGTTCATTGTCATCAAACCACCGGCGGCCAATATGTGGACGTGGGGATGGACGTAAAAACGGTTTTGGCCAACTCGCCGCAGCCGGCACCACTGCCGTCGTGGATTGAAAATGGCTCGGGCCTGCGCGGCGAATACTCCAACGGCACCAATTTGAGCAGCATCGTCGTGGACCGCACCGACCCGAACATCAATTTCAACTGGGGATACAATTCGCCGGCACCGGCGGTTTCCAATGGGAATTATTCTGTGCGCTGGACGGGCCAGATTCAGCCGCGTTACACGGAAGGTTACACGTTTCATCTTACCAGCGACAATGGCCGTCGGCTTTGGGTTAACAACCAGCTTATCATCAATCGCTGGACAAATGACTTTGGCGTGGACTATGCCGGCAGCATTGATCTAGTCGGCGGCCAGCGCTACGACATCCGCGTCGAGTATTTCAACTCAACCGGCGGCGGCAGCGCCGTGCTGGAATGGAACAGCGCCAGTCAGGCGCGCGAGATTGTGCCGACGGGTGTTCTGTTCGCCAGCACCAACGCGCCGGGCGTTCCTTCGGCAACGAACCTTCCGCCCACAAGCGTCGTGACTAACAAATCGCCTTTGTTTGCGACGCCATTCGCGCCGCTGCCGCTGGGTAGTGTCCGTCCGCAAGGCTGGTTGCTTACGCAATGCCAGTTGCAGCGCGACGGTCTCACGGGCAACGCCGAAGCCGTTTACGCCGTTGATCTCGGCACCAACAGCGCGTGGCTCGGCGGCACCGGCGACAATTGGGAACGCAGTCCGTATTATTTCAAGGGCCTCATCCCGCTGGCTTACACGCTGAATGACGCCGGTCTCAAAACCAAGGCGCAAAAGTGGATGGACTGGCTGCTTAACCATCAAGGTTCGGACGGTTACATCGGTCCGGTTTCCAACAATGACTGGTGGCCGCGCATGGTGGCGACTTATGCGTTGAAGGATTACTACGAAGCCACCGCCGACGCGCGCGTGCCGAATGTGTTGAGCAATTACTTTCGTTACATGCGCCTCAATCTGCCGTCGCGCCCGCTGGGCGACTGGGGCAAGGCGCGCGCGGGGGATGAAATGGACGTGGCGCTCTGGCTCTTCAATCGCAATGGCGACACCAACCTTCTTACTCTCGTGAATCTGCTCCGGCAGCAGGCCTATGATTGGCCCGGCATCATGACCAGCAACAACTTCATGCTCTACGGCACCGACTTTCATCCCAAGCACAACGTCAACGTCGAGCAGGCGTTGAAAATGCCGGCGGTTTATTATCAGGTTTCAAAGCTGGCCAGCGACCGCGATGCAGTGTCGCTCGGCCTCGGTCATCTAATGCGCGAGCACGCGTTGTCATGCGGCATCAACAGCGGCACGGAATTTCTTGCCGGCAATGCGTCTATTCAGGGCGTCGAGCTTTGTTCCATCGTCGAGGCGATGCTTAGTCTCGAAACGGCCGCTCGCATCACCGGGGATGCGACCTTGGAGGATCAGTTGGAAACGATTTCCTTCAACGCGCTGCCCGCTGCACTTACCGCGAACATCAAAGGCATCCAATATTACACTGTGCCGAACAACGCCATTGCGATCAACGGCGGCCACGGTTTCAATCAAGATTACGCGAACGCCACCTTGCCCGGACCTAACTCGGGTTATCCTTGCTGCCGCTATAACTTCCACATGGGCTGGCCTAAGTTCGTCCAAAATTCCTGGGCGGCGACGAGCGATGGCGGGCTGGCCGCGATGGCTTACGCGCCGACAGTTATGAATACTTTGGTTGCCGGGAACCAGGTGCAAATCACCGAGGACACCAGTTATCCGTTTGAAGAACAAGTTCGCCTGCACCTTTCCATGAGCAACTCAGTCGCGTTTCCGTTGAAGCTGCGCATCCCCGCGTGGTGCAGCAACGCCACGGTCACGGTGAACGGCCAGTTGCAGTCCGGCATCGTGCCAGGAACTTTTCTGTCGCTCTCAAACACCTGGAGCAATGGCGACCTCGTGATTTTGAATTTTCCGATGTCCGTGCAGACCGAGCCGGGGCCGTCGCGCTCCGTCGTGGTGAATCGCGGGCCGCTCGTCTATTCCTTGCGCATCGGCGAAAATTGGACGGTGCGCACAGCGGATCCGCTGGCTTCCGGCTTCGACGAATTTGAAGTGCGTCCGGCGACGTCGTGGAACTACGCGTTGCAACTCGATCCCGCCAATCCGGGCGCGTCGCTGAACTTCAGCAGCCTGACCACCCCCGCCAACCCATTTGATCCCGCGCAGAATCCCATCACGCTGGCCGGCAGCGGCAGACAGGTTCCCGGCTGGACGATTGGCTGGCTCGGCACGCAGGCGTTCGAGCCGCCGCCGAGTCCGGTGGCTTCGGCCAGCACGCTCGAATCCGTCAGCCTGGTGCCGTTCGGTTCGCAGCATTTGCGGTTGAGCTGGTTTCCTTATCTCGGAACGCCCGCGCCGACCACGGATTCGTTCGCGGAAAATTTTGATCCGACCTGGAGCCAGCGCTGGACGGTGTTCGGCGGCAACTGGTCCGCATGCAACAATACCTTGAGCACCGTGTCCGCTTCCGCTGGCGGGGCCAAAGCCCTCGCCACAGCCACGGCGTTCACGAACTTTACTTACGAAGGCGACGTCTCGGTCGGTGCGTTGGGGAATGCCGGTCTCATGTTTCGCGTCACCAAGCCGGACATTGGTGCCGATACTTACTGCGGATACTATTTCGGCCTCAACGCCGCCGGCGACCAGTTGGAATTCGGCTGGGCCAGCAACTCGTGGCACTCCATCACGAATGTGGCGATGACCATTGCGCCCAGCACATTTTATCATCTGAAAGTGCAGACGCTCGGCACCCGCATCCGCCTTTTCGTGACCGACACGAATCAACCGGTGGTTGATATCTACGACAGTAATTATTCCGGCGGCATGATCGGCGTGCGTGATTATTGCAGCGACGGCAACCTGTCTTTCTCCAGCTATGCGAATCTGGTCGCGAGCGAAATCGTCATCACCACCGCTGAAGTTCCAGTGGCCTGGTATCCTTTTGAGGGCAACGCGCTGGACGCGAGCGGCCACGGCAATGACGGCACTGTGACCGGCTCCGTGACTTATCCCGCCGGGAAGCTCGGCGCGCAGGCGGTTCAATTCAGCGGCAGCACCGGCAACTACGTCACCATCCCACGTTCGGTGAGCAATTATTTCAGCATCGCGTTCTGGGTGAAGACCATCACCACCGGCGGAAGCGGCCAGTGGTATAACGGCAAAGGCCTCGTGGACGGCGAAATGGCCGGAGTCGTGAATGATTTCGGCCTTACACTTATCGGCGCGAACGCGGCCTTCGGCGTGGGCAATCCCGACACGACCATCTATACCACCAACGCCATCAACGACGGCAACTGGCATCATGTCACCGCGACGCGCGACTATGCCAGCGGCCAGATGAATCTCTATCTCGACGGCAACCTTCAGGCGACGACCAACGGTCCGACCGGAATCAAGGGAGCCTCGACCAATCTGCGGATTGGTGCTTTGCGGACTTTGGTCGCGGGAACTTATCTTGCCGGGACCATTGACGACGTGCAAATCTTTGACCGTGTGTTTAGCGCCGCCGAAGTGCCGTCACTGATGAACCATGCGCCCACGCTGCTGCCGATTTTCAATGCCAGCATTGCCGCGGGCCGGACTTTGTATGTCACCAACTCCAGCGCCGACGCTGACATGCCCGCGCAGTCGTTGACTTACAATTTGCCGGTCGCGCCAGCGGGCGCGAGCATCAACACGAACAGCGGTTTGATCGCGTGGCGTCCGGCGGTCGGGCAGGCTGGGGCAACCTATCCGTTCACCGTGCGCGTCACCGACAACGGCTCACCCAGCATGAGCGCCACACAAAGTTTCAATGTGGCGGTGGCCAGTTTGTCACAACCTCAACTAAGTTCGTTCTCGGTCAGCAATTCAATGATCCAATTGAGCGTCAACGGCGACAGCGGGCCGGACTATGTCATCCAAGTTTCAACGAACCTTGGCACCCCGAATGGTTGGACTTCTGTATTTACGACCAATTCACCGACGCTGCCTTTCTCCTGGTCTGATTCCGCCACCTCCAATTATCCAGCGCGATTCTATCGCGTCCTGCTCGCGCCATGAACCGCCTCCGCGCTCCGGCCAGCCAATATTTCCGCAACCTACTAAGGCTCATGCAATGGAGTGACGGAGTGCGGGCTTTAGCCCGCTTCAATGTCCGAGGCGGAGAGGCGCTTGAAAGGCCCGGCCCGCCTTCGATTCGAGCGTTGAAGCGGCGTGAACGCCGCGCTCCGCTCGCGCCAAACGAGTGCCGCTCCATTTTACAAGTCTCAATAGTTTCGGCGCTCGCGTTTTGTTTTTTCACAACTACCGTTGTAGCCGCACTTGCCCCAATGAAATTTCAGAACCCGGTCAATCCCGGCCCCGATCCCTACCTGGAGTTTTACGACGGGAACTATTATCTCGCCACCACGCAGGGCGATTGCATCCGCCTGTGGAAGGCGAAGACGCTGGGTGAACTGAAGACCGCTGCTCCGGTGGTCGTGTGGCGGGATGCGAATCCCAGCCGCTCGCGCGGGATCTGGGCGCCGGAATTTCATTTCATCACCAACCACTGGTATCTCTATTACACCGCCACTTCGAGCGACAACAAGGACGACAACCATCGGATGCACGTCCTCGAAAACGCCGGCACCGATCCGCTCGGTCCCTATGCCTACAAAGGCCGGCTGATCAATCCGACCAACGATAACTACGCCATAGACGGCAGCGTGTTCAAAAATCCCGGCGATGGTTTGTGGTATGCCATCTGGGCCGCACGGCCGGGCCATGTGCTGACGATCGCGCCGATGGCAAATCCCTGGACGCTGCGTGGCAACGGCGCGGTGATTCCCGCCTCCGGTTTTGGCTGCGAAGAAGTCCGTGAAGGTCCCATCGTATTGCAGCACGCCGGCAAATTATTTCTGGTCTATTCCGCGTGCGACACCGGCAAGCCGGATTACATGCTGGGCATGTTGAGCGCCAGCACCAATTCCGACCTGATGAACCCGGCCTCCTGGAAACAACATCCGCAGCCGGTGTTCACGCGCAATGATGCCGCCGGAGTTTTCGGCCCGGGCCACAACGGATTTTTCAAGGCGGCCGATGGGACGGACTGGATTGTCTATCACGCCAAGACGACTTCGCAATACACCTATCGCGGACGGACCACCCGCGTGCAGCCGTTCACTTGGAACGCGGATGGCATGCCCAATTTCGGCCAGCCGCTGCCGTTGTCGGCGGTTTTGGATGAGCCATTGAAAAAGTAGGCTCGTCGCCACCGCTCTGATTTCAACCCGTTTTTGGTCGGCTTGAATGTGTGCTACCTGACGGATGGCAATGGTGACGTAACCGACACCTATGACTACGATGCCGGTGGCAACTTGACCGCCGCGAGCGGTGACACGGTGAATTACTCTCCTTTCACCGGTGAACAATTGGGTGTGGACTTGGGACTCTTACTATCTCCGGGTTGCGGTAATCTTTGCTGCATCGTCGCTCCTGCAAAGTTGGTTTGGCCCCAGCCGCAGCGAGGCATCCAGATACTTCGGGTCGCGGGTGACCCGCTCAACATTGACATTTTCTCGTCCGGCGTTGTTGCGGAAAACCGGCTCCAAAAAATCTTTTACTCCGTCAAATAATGGCCGATTAACAATGCAGGCATGAAAATGAAATCCTTGAACCAATTTTTTCTGAAAACCAGCCGGGTCTCGCCAACTGCGGCCGGCGCTGAACCGCTAACGTGACGCAAAAATATGCAAAACCTCAGTCATTACACCCAGCGCGTTGAGCCGCTGCCAGCGGACTCGATGGCCGCCATGCAACTGCTTGAAATGTTCCGCGACCCAGACCGCGACATTGACCGCATCGTCGAGTTTATCAGTCACGATCCGTCGTTAACCGCCGAAACGCTCAGGCGCAGCAACAACGCCTCGTTCCGGGGAACGGAGCGCACCACCGATATATTCGAAGCCGTGAGCCGCTTGGGATTTTACGAACTATACGGCCTCCTCGCCGCCTCGATTGGCTCGCGCCCTCCTGCACCTCGCGTGCGAGCAACGACCGAACTGGAAGCATTTCAAGATGGGGAGGACAGATTTATCTGAAGCGGGAAGGCAATTCCAATTTGATGGAACTGACCGCGCCCGCCCGGCTTCACCGAAATCGCCCGTTGTGCGGGAGCCATCTGGCAGAGAGCGTGTCTGAAAAAGGGGTGGCGCGGGCGACTCGCCCGCTCCGGTAGGCGACCCGCCGACCGGAACGGGGCAAGCGACGTTGCGAAAAGGCCGTCGCCATTGGTGGAAAGCGTTGTCCCCCTTTCCGTCCCGCGGGTCGCCGGACGGCACAGGCGGGTCGCCTGTGCCACCCAGAAACAAATTTTCAGACACGCTCTGAGGCGTCAGCCTTGCGCTTTGGACATTTCCTCACCGCGAATCCAGCCGCTTGATTCAATTCAAGCGGCTCTTTTGTCCCTCCAGCCCCACTCATTGGAGCACCTCGTCACCACCCGCTGGCTGGAAATTTCAGGAACGGCAGTTGGCTCGATGCCGGTTTGCGCCGCGTCAACCGCCGGCTTTTTTTCAGCGCGCAGCGTGCGCCATGTGCTCATGAATTCAGCAAAATTGCTGTCGGATTTGCCGAGTGGGAGATTCTGAACCGCCAGCGTGAAACGCGTGAAGAAAGTGAAGGGCGCTTTTCCTGGCGAGAGTAGTTGACGAAGGCTCGAAATTATGTTCATCATTACTTATGCAAATCGAAAGCCTAAAAGTATTTTGCGACCTGGCCGAAGCCGAGAGCTTCACCAAGGCGGCCCAAATCAACGGCGTCACCCAGTCCGCCGTCAGCCAGACCATCAGCGCGCTGGAACGCACCTTCAAGTCGCAGCTCATTGAGCGCAGCAAAAAGCGCTTCCGTCTCTCTCGCGAAGGGCAGGTGCTCTACGATTACAGCAAGCAAATTCTCCAGACGTATGGCGCGCTGGACAGCCAGTTGCAGGAATTGAAGGACATCATTTCCGGCACCATCCGCGTGGCGACGATCTATTCCATCGGTCTCCACGACTTGCCCCCGTATGTCCAAAAATTCATGCAGAGCTACCCGACGGTGAACATCCATGTGGAATACCGCCGGTCCAACCAGGTTTATGAGGACGTGTTGAGCAACATCGTGGACCTCGGCCTCGTCGCGTATCCGGTCAAGGATTCCAAGCTGGAGATCGTCCCGTTGCGCAAGGAGCCGCTGGCGTTGATCTGTCATCCACAACATCCGTTTGCCAGACAAAAATCCGTCAAGCTCAAGCAACTGGCGGACCAGAAGGTGATCGGTTTTGAGGCGGACATCCCCACCCGCAAGGCGCTCGACAAGATTTTGCGTGAATATGACGTGGACGTGAAATACGTCATGGAGTTCGACAATGTTGAGACCGTGAAACGCGCCGTGGAAATTGAAGCCGGCGTTTCCATCGTGCCTTTGATCACCGTCACGCAGGAGGTAAAGAAACAGACGCTCGCCGCCATCAAGCTGGAGGAAGGCGAATTTTTCCGCCCGCTGGCCGCGATTTACAAAAGGAACCGGGTGCTGTCGCCGGCCATGAAACAGTTCCTGGCCATCTTGAAAAGTGCGGCTTGATATTTGGGTTCATGGCCGTTTGACCGGATAACGCCGGTCAATTTCCTGCGTCAACTCGGCGGCGGCTGACCGCAGTTTCGCATCCGCAGTCGGCCACAGCAAGGGGGCCAGCGTTTGCCGGGCCGCATCCGGATTTTCGGTTTGGCATTGAAACTGTGCCAGGGACAACCGATACGCCAGGTTTTCGGGTTCCAACTGGATGGCGCGTTGCAGGTGCTGGCCGGCGGCGACCAGATGTTCGCCCTGCACCATTTCAAAAAAACCAAACAGCTCCTGCGCCGGGCCAAAGTCCGGCATCAACGCGAGCGATGTTTCCAGGTGGCCGCGAATTTCCGCCGCGCGATCTTTTGCCATCCGGACATAATGGTCTTTGGCTTCAGCGGTGGCCTGAAATGCTTCCAAGGCGCAGAGGTAATGCGCCTGAAAGCTGGTCGAACCGAGGGCGGTGGCGGCTTTCAACTCCCGCAAAGCCACTTCAGATTGCTTGCGCTCGTGCGCCAGCAAACCCAGCCCTTCTTTCGGGAGCGGACTCGCCGGCGCGATCCTTTGCGCCTGGACGAAGCGAGCTTCCGCCGCATCCAGACGGTTGATCCGAAGGAGCTCATCACCGAGGCGAAAACAAGTTTCAACCGGCGTGAGATAACGCGCGGCATAGTTGATCGGCGTGGAAACATCGGTGGTGAGCGACAGGTCAATCGGTGGAAAATCACCGCGCTGCAAATAGCGGTTCAGTTCCGCCTGCACCGCCGGCAAAGAAGAGTGCAGGGCATTGGTGAAAGCCTGCACTGGAAGCTGGCCTTGGTGCAACAGCGTGGTGAACTGCGCAAAGCGGGCGCGATAGCTGGCATTGTCGCCCGCCATCAGGAAATGCGTGAACAGCCACGATTCGGCATAGAACATGCCCTGGCGTTCGCGCTCATTGTATTGGGGTGAATCATGGGCGACGGCGAACAATTCGTTCAACGGCAGCATCGGCTTTTGCCGCAACGCCTCCAGATGGTGCGGGATGGGATGGGCGATGCGCGCCATGCGCCCCGAAGTTTGGAAAGTGGAATAGACCTCGGCCATGCCTTCCTTCAACCAGAGCGGCCAGATCTGGTCATTGCGGCGGAACAACAGGTGCGTGTATTCGTGAAAAATGACATCCATGCCGGCATCCGGCACGCCGGTTTCCGGCAGAGAAAGCACGATGAGGTTTTCGTCCATGCCATGAGTGAAGAAGGCCGCCAGGTTGCTGGGCTTGCCTTGATAGAGCGGCAGGTAAGGCTGCATGGATTCGCGGTCGGGGAAAGCCATCACCACGATGGGCGGTGAATCCACGGACTGGGTCCCGGCGAGTTGCGAATAGGCTTTGCAAAACTGCTCCAGCCGTCCGGCCAGCTTGTAAACTTTCAGCCGCGCGCCGCAGCTATAAATATTGAAATGGGCCGTGCGGATCTCAAACCATTGCTGTTGCTCCAAGGGAACACGCTCAACCGGGGCGGCGATGGAGCAAACCATCGTTCCCAAGAACACCGCCAGAGACCAAAGCCAGCAACGGATCATAAGCAGGTGGACTTTAAGCCATCGCCGATGAAATGTCACTGCCGGACGTTTACTCTTAGAGCCTGTCTGAAAATGGAGCGCGGCTGTGTCGAAGACCAGCCGCAGCACGGCGGGAACACTCCAAGACACCGAAATTTTGGGACTTGCTGCGGCTGGTCGAGGACGACACAGCCGCGCTCCGGGGTTTTCAGACAGGCTCTTAAAAGCGCGACCGTGAAAACCGAGTTGATGTCCGTCGCGCCACCGGTCGGATAATAACTCGCCACCCTGTTCCAATCGGATAAGTCCGAGGAGGAATCCATTCTCAAATAGATTCGTTCGCTTACTGCGGCTGGTGACTGTCAAATCGCTCTTATTTACCAATATCCGCTGCCCGGATGGTCAAGACCATCCGGGCGGTTTTGTTTTGCACGGTTTTTACGTCGAGATAATTGCTTGACTTCTCACCGCCCCTCAATTCAACTCATGCCAGCGTCCCCATGAAAATTTTGGAAAAAATTTTCGCAACCGCGCAACGGGCTAAAGCGGCAGCGGAGCCTTGCCGTTTCCACCCCATCCCGGTCGTCGTTTTGCCCCGGCACGGCGGCGACGACCCGGCAACACCTCTTTTTTTAACCAGACGCAGCAGCGGCACGTCAAAACGACCGTCGTTTTGCTTGGACGCGGCGGCGGTTGCCCGGCAAAAGCGCTTTTTACGCCCCGACGCCGCCGAACAAAATTTGCGCGACCGTTTGAGCGGCCTCATAAGCGAACTCGGCCAGTTGCTGGACGACAACGACCCGCTCTGGCTGGCCTTTGGCCTGAACGAACCCGGCGCGACGAACCTGCCGGATTCGGCGGACGGTCTGGCGCTCACCGCCGGAGCCGCCGGCACCGTGCTGGCGCATTGGAGCAACGCCTCCCGCGCCACCCGCTACCGCGTGTTCAAGCAAATTGACGGCGTGGATTCCATCCCCGTCAACATCGACACCGTCAGCGACAGCGACGCCACGCTGGCTGGCCAGCCCAGCGGCAAGACGTTGAAAGTCTATGTCATTGCCGCCAACGACGCCGGCCAGGCCGCGCCCAGCGACACGATGACGATCGTGGTGCCGTAAGCGCGCTTTCCAAACCCAACCGAAATCAAAATATGAAAAAAAACATTCAAATATTCTGCCTGCTTACTGCTTATGCCTTTAGTGGGAGTGTGGTGAAAGGATACTCGCCTCCAAGCCTGGCCAATGTAGCCTACACAAGCGGCCCATTCGTTAATACAGCGAACCTAGTTGGACAATGCACTTGGTATTGTTATGGGCGAATTCAAGAAGTCGGGTTGATAACTTCATCTCAACTCACAAGTAAGGGTATTTTTTTGGGTAACGCTTCCACTTGGATTGCTGATGCCGTTGCTGCTGGATATGCAACTGGTAGCACGCCACAAGTCGGTGCGCTTGCCGTATGGACCGGTCAAAACCATGTCGCGTTCGTCGAAAGTGTTTCTGGCAGCACTATAACCGTAACTGAATGCAACAACACACCAAAGACCGGTGCGAATATTGTTGTAGGAGGTGCTTATGCAAGACTTCGATCAACAAAAGATGCGTCTTCGGCGGGCAATATTCTTTGGACAATGCCTGAATTTACAGTGATGAGTGCTTTGAGCGGACCATCTACAGTTGTAAATGGCTACCAGTGGGTCCAATTAACAGGGAATGGCTATACAGGATATGTCGCTTGGTTGGATTTAGTCCCTTCGCAACCTGCAACCCCAACAGGGCTTCAATGGAATATTACTCAATTTCAGAATTCACCTGGGTCACCATGGATTACGAGCGCGAGTCCGACATATATCTATCTTGGCTCACAACCACCCGTAGCTATTATTTTTGCCACCTCACCTGCGGGTCTTCAAGTTACAGTGGACGGAACAACTTACACGACCCCGATGACGTTCAACTGGGTGCCGAGCAGCCAACATACATTAAGTGTGCCGACGCCTCAATATTTTGGCCTTTACAGCCGCTATGTATTTAATGGCACACAGAATCAGACGATCACAACCCCGAGTTCGAGCTACACTTTCACTGCGAACTTGACCACACAATATGATTTGACGATGGCCGCTGGCACTGGGGGCAGTGTCAGTCCCATCGGCGGATGGTATGACAGCGGGTCGGTTGTGGCTATCGGAGCTACACCGAATGGCGGGTATAGCTTCAGCAGTTGGACGGGCAGCGGCACAGGATCGTATTCAGGCACCGCCAATTCAACTTCGGTCACGATGAACGCGCCGATTTTTGAAACGGCCAATTTCACCGCCAACCCGCAAACCGGTTCCTTGCAAGTGACAATTAGTCCAGCAGGTGCAATTAGCGCCGGGGCGCAATGGCAGGTGGATGGTGGCGCGTGGCAGAGCAGCGGGGCAACCGTATCCGGTCTGGCCGTGGGCAGCGGCCACACGCTTTCATTTAATACCATCAGCGGGTGGACGACGCCTGCCAGCCAAACGCCAACCATTGTTGCTAACCAAACGGCGACGGCGACGGGAACCTATGTGGTCATCACGCAGACTGGTTCGTTACAAGTGACCCTTAGTCCTGCCGGTGCAATTAGCGCCGGGGCGCAATGGCAGGTGGATAGCGGCGCGTGGCAAAACAGCGGGGCAACCGTATCTGGTCTCGCAGTTGGCAGCGGTCACACGCTGGCGTTTAAAGCTATCACCGGGTGGACAACGCCAGGCAGCCAAACGCCAACCATTAACGCAAATCAAACCACCACTGCGACGGGAACTTATGTGGTCATCCCGCAGACGGGTTCGTTACAAGTGACCATCACGCCTGCTGGCGCAGTCAGTGCGGGGGCGCAATGGCAAGTGGATGGCGGCGCGTGGCAGAGCAGCGGGGCAACCGTTGCCGGTCTGGCAGTGGGGAGTGGTCATACGCTGGCGTTTAACACCGTCAGTGGTTGGACGACGCCCGGCAGCCAAACGCCAACGATTGTTGCAAATCAAACCACGACGGCGACGGGAACCTATGCGGCCGTGGTGAGCAATCCGCCGCAATTGAGCGCGTGCAGCGTGAGCAACGGCGTGTTCCATTTCACTTTGAACGGACCGGTTGGCACCAATTACGCGATTGAAGTGTCCTCCAATCTAGTGAATTGGACCATACTCTCGACAAATACCATTCCAGCAAATGGGGCGGCGAACATTACCAATCCCGTCCAACCCAATTGGCTGCGGCGGTTTTATCGCGCCGTGCCTTTTGGCACGAACATTGTCTTTTCCGACAGTTTCAGCGGCAACATCATAAATGCCAGCAAGTGGACCACCTCTGGAAGCACTGTTTTGCAGAGCACCAATACGATGGAGGTGTTGACCACGGCAACGGACGCCGGAGGCAATTTGACGAGCGTGGCATTTCCCGTGAATTCAACGGGCAAGATTACCATCACGCGCCAGGCGTTACTCCACTATGGCAATTCGTATTTTATAGGCCACTTTGGAATAAACATCGGCTCTTTGGCGCAATTCTCAGTCCAATATGCGGACATGACCTATGGCGATGGTGTTACGTTTCAACCGTGCTACGGCTTCTACCTCACGCGCAACAACGCTCGTCCCGATTACATCGCAAGCGCCGCGAATATAGGCCCCGCGTTCACGCCGGTATGGGATACCTGGTTTAATGAGAAGGTCACGTATGATCCCGCGACCGGTGTTATGGAATACTTTATCAACGGTGTCAGCAAGGGCACATACAACGTGGGCGCGTTGCCGCCGACAAATTCGACGATCATGTCATTGACCTTTAGCGCATGGGGTTGGTATACGGGACACGAGCAGCTATTCCAAAATCTCGTGGTTTCGCAACAAACTCCATAACGAGATTAGTCACCGGTTGGCACGTTCTCCATACTGTTTATTGAACGAATAATTAAGTAGTTATGAAAAAACTCAAAATTGCCGCACTGGCCCTCACAATAACAATTATCGGTTCAGCATTTCTACAGGCTGCGGACGCTGTTAAAACCTTGCCGCCTGCAATCTATCAGCAGATGAAACACGGAAAGAAACTTGAAAACGTGTGGGTCGGGAATGATTACGATAAGGCGAAGGGGTTCAAAGTCAATGGTATTGAATATAAGGCCGAAATACGCAATGGCGCGGTTATGGATTATCTGCCAAAAGCTTTAGCTACCCTTGCGAAAGACGACTCGCCAGTCACCCTTCAAGTGGTCGTCACCAGAGTTACTACCAAGGCATTTACGGGATTTGGAAATGCAATGGGCAAAGTTTTTGTTGAGGGTAAAATATCAGATGCCACAGGAAAGATTATCGCCGCCTTCACTACAAGTGGAAGTGCGGGGAACTGGGGTGATGCCGCCGATGACTTCCAATCAGCTTGCGATAAGGTTGCCAGCGCAATCGCAGCAGACCTCCTTACTACGTTAAACGGTCAGATAGAAGCGACCGTCCCTGCGGCCGTCCCCATAACGACTACGACTACCACGACGGACAACAACAACTCAGAAGTATTGACCAACGATTCAATCGTGCAACTGGTGAAAGCCGGCATGTCAGAGGAGATCGTCATCAGCATGATAAAAATCCAGCCGACGAGGTTCGATGTTGGCGCGGGTGGAGTTTTGGCACTACACACAAACGGTGTTAGCGACAAAATCATCAATGAGATGGTTCTGCGCGGACAAGGAGCGAGCACGACTTTACAAGCACATCCGTCCTCGACCGCTAAATTAAACGATGAGCCGGAAGTGGTCGTCCCGATGCAGCCACCGATTGCCACGACGAATATCATCAGCGATCCTGAAGTTAAGAAACTTTGCGAGGCGCTTGATCAAGACAATCCGGGCAAAGTCAAAGATGCCTTGAAGAAGCTTAGTAAAATGCCGAAGGCAACCCAGGCCGTCCCGAAAATCTTGCCTTGCCTCGCTAACTCAAAGCCGGATGTTGTTCGTGAAGCCTGTCGCACCTTGGCAAAAATCGGCAATCAGGACGCGGTTCCTGCCCTCCTGCCATTATTGACGAATGAAAGGCCGGATATTGTTCGCGAAGCCTGTCGCACTCTTGCGGAAATCGGTAACAAAGACACCATTCCTTCCCTCGAACCATTATTAACGAACCCAAGGTCGGACATAAGGGATGAGGCGTATAAAGCGATTGCAAAATTGCGTGGAGGAGGCAGTTCCAAGCATTGAACAATTCTTCCGCGCCGCTGCGTTCAGCCCAATTTTTCCATCACGCGGCGGCGGAAACTTTCCGGGCGGCTTGGCGGCTCAAAGCAGCGTGACCGGATATTGCCGGATGAGCGGATCGGAGGAGGCGAGCGTCAGGCCGTGATCAGGCCGCGACCACTTCCACGCGTGGAGAAAAACCGAGTTTATGAAGCAGCGCTTCGCAATCTTCCCAAGCCAGGCCAAACGCGCGCACGTCGGCCACGCCGAGGCGGGCGACCACGGCTGAAAGCGTCTGGGCATCACGTTCGGCCAGCTCGCCATCCATCATGGCGTGTTCCGCCCAATCCACCAACTGCGCGAGCGTGATCTCGTGGTGGAGATACGCGGCGATTTTGTCAGCGACGGTTTGTTTCGTGATCGTCATGGTTGCAGCCTACACTTTCTGGTGGCCTTTATCCACCGGGAATTTTTCATGGGTCTCCACCAATTTGCCGGCGTCATCGTAAATTTCCTGCCAAAATCGCACGGTGATTTCATTCGCATCCACTTCCTTCAACCTAATCTCCGCAATTGAAGTAGTGGGCAAAGTGAGTTTGGAGTAATAGAATGTGGGGCAATGAATGCATCGGCCGCACTGGTTTCCGTTCACCTGGCGGGTGAAGGGAAGGACGAGATTGTTTTGGACACGC
>ODAK010002899.1_pt1 | contig 17911 bp, 17 predicted proteins | sample 1539591 | NCBI WGS metagenome assembly ODAK01 (sample SAMEA3539303, study PRJEB22396) | soil metagenome | biome: tundra; feature: field; material: soil | place: USA | collected 2010-05 | depth 0.15 m
GACGAACTCGTGGTCGATAGGCGCGCCCTTGGGCATGCCGGTAGTGCCCGAGGTGAAGAAGAGGGCGAGCACGTCATCGGCTGCGCGGTGTGCCTGGATTTCACCCGGGTCGCCCTGCGCGAACCAGCGGGCGAACAGACCATCCGGATCGTCGTAGGAACAAAGCCGGTAACCGAATTTCTCCTGCAGCTGTCGCGCCGTGGCTTCGCCCTCGGCAGTGGTGAGTATCAGGCGGATGCCGGCTTCCCTGAGGATATGTTCCAGTTCCGCCGGGCGCAGCATGACATTGAGCGGCACCAGGATGAAGCCGCCCTGAATGGCCGCGAACAAGGTGACCACGAGTTCCCAGCGGTTGTTTCCGTGGTAGGAAACGCGCTCGCCCGGCTGCAGCCCGAGCGCGCGCATGCCCGCAGCCACGCGATTGGCAGCGGCATAAAGTTCCGCATAGGTGAGCCGGACCTCGCCGTCCACCAGCGCGAGTTTCTCCGGAAAGCGCAGCGCCGACTTGCGCAGAAAATCGCTAACAAGGTTCATGCTGGATGTGGGCTCTGCCTTTACATCTCCTATATCATCGTGAGGCCGCCGGAGACGCTCAGCACCTGGCCCGTCACGAAGCTGGAATCGTCGGAGACCATGAAGAGCACGGCCTTGGCGATCTCCTCGGGCTTGCCGAAGCGCTTGAGCGGAATCCACTTCTGCACCGAGCGCATGATCTTGCCCTTGTTCTCATCAGCGAGGTTCGCCAGGAACTGCGGCGTCTCGGTGAGACCCGGGCAGATGATGTTCACGCGGATGCCGTTACGCGCCTCTTCGCGCGCGAGCGTCTTGCCGAAGCCCATCAGCGCCGCCTTCGCGCCCGCGTACACCGCTTCGCCCGTGGAGCCCACGCGTGCGGCGTCGCTCGAAATGAGGACAATCTTGCCGTTGCCGGTCAGGCGCATGTAGGGCAGCACCGCGTGGGTGACGTGCAGGTGGCCCTTGTAGTTGAGGTCGATCATCCAGTCCCAGTGCGCCTCGTCCGAGTCGATGAAGATCTTCACCTCGTCGTAGCCCGCGTTGTTCACGAGGATGTCGATCTTCTTGTACTTCTCGCCGATCTCCTTTACGAGCTTGCGCACGTCGGCGCCCTTCGTGATGTCGAGCTCGAAGCCCTCGGCCTTGCCGCCCGAATTGCGGATCTTCTCGGCGACCGCCTTGGCGTTCGCACCGTTCTTGTCCACGGTGATGACGGTGGCGCCTTCCTCGGCGAATAGAATGCTGTCGGCCTCGCCCATTCCGCGGCCGCCGCCGGTAATGATCGCAACCTTGTCCTTTAGCTTCATGGCAAAACTCCTTTCATTGCTTGTGGGTTCAATCCAGTTTAAAAACCTTGACCGCGGTGTCGTGCATCAGCGCCTTGCGCGCTTCCTCCTTCAAACCCAACTTGTCGATTTCAGCGATACTGGCCGCGTGCGTCAGCACCGGGAAATCGGTGCCGAACATCACCTTGCCTTTGCCGCGGCTGTTGAGGAAGTGCACCAGGCTCTTGTCCCAGTACTTGGGCGAATGCGCGGTGGTCGAGATATACAGGTTCGGGTGCTTCCAGGCCATGGCGATCATCTCCTCGACCCAGGGCCAGCCGGTATGCGTCGCGATGATCTTGAGGTCGGGAAAATACAGCGCGATGTCGTCGAGGTAGATCGGCCGGCCGACGTCGCTCGGCATGAACTCGGCGGAGTGCCCCATTTGCACCATGACGGGCACGTCCAGTTCCACGCACTTGGCGTAAAACGGGAAGAAGGCCTTGTCATCGGGTCGCAGCCCATAGCCGTAGTGGTGCAGGTGGGCGCAGATGAAGCCATGCTCCTTGACCGCGCGCTCCAGCGCCTTTACGCCTTCCATCTTGTGAAAGGGGTTGATGCCGAACATGCCCTTGTAGCGCTTCGGATCGGCGCGCATCACTTCCGCCACTTCCTCGAGCTGCATGTCCCAGAGCATCGCCTGGAATTTCCAGGAACGCATCTGCCATACCGGTACGAAGGCCGTGGACACGCCGGCGGCATCGAGTACCTTGGCGAATTCCTGCGGCGTCCAGCCGCGGGTGCGGTCGTCCATGCGCCACCATTTGACGATGTGCGCCATCTCCACATTTTCGATGTAGTTCTTTTTCATCGACGCCGGCGTAAACAGGTTGCTCCAGGTATCGATTATCGGATATGTACTCACAATCTTCCTCCGTCAGATATTGCGTTCAAAGTTCAAATCAGTTTCTTCGCTTCCAGTTCGCTGATTTCCTCCGCGCTCAAGCCCAGTTCCCGAGCGAGGATTTCATGCGTATGTTCCCCCAGGAGCGGAGCGCGCACTAGTGCCGGGCTTTCTTCCCCAGGCGTATGGATGGGTACGCTCGGGGCGAACACTCCGGGCACCACGCCCAGGGTCGGGTGCTCAAGCGGATGCAGCATGCCGCGCGCGATTAGCGAGGGGTCATTGATGAGTTCGTCGATGTTTTCCGCCACTCTCGCGCAGGGCACGCCTTGCCGGGCGGTCGCGGCCATCAACTCGTCCACGCCAAAGCCCGCCACCCATTTCGCCACTTGCTGGTCGAGCCAGTCCTGGCGCTCCAGCCTGGCCACAAGCGGCGACAGGGCCGGATCGGACAATTCGGGGGAATCGATCAGCTGCGCAAGACGCTTCCACAGGCGCGGTGGCGCGGCGTTGAGCGCGACGTAGCCATCGCGGCAACGATAGACGTTACAGGGCGCAAGCCGCGGGATACGGCTGCCGGTGCGCAGCGGAAAGCCCCATTCCACCTGCGCTTCGACCGGTTCCACCATCAACATGGCGACCAGCGAATCGTGCATTGCGATATCGACCACGCTGCCCTTGCCGGTGCGATCGCGCTCACGCAAGGCCGCCAGGATACCGATCACAGCGTACAGGGACGGAACCGTGTCGCCGAAACTTATGCCGGTGCGCGTCGGCGCCTGTTCCGGGTAGCCATTGGTCGCCATGGTGAGCGAACTCGCCTGCACGATGGGATCGAACGCGGGCAGGTTCGACTTGGGTCCGGTGCGGCCGTAGCCGGAGATGGAGCACATGACGATGCACGGATTGACTTTGGCAAGGACGGGATAAGCTAGGTCCCATTTTTCCAGCACTCCCGGCGCGAGATTTTCTATCACCACATCTGACTTCTCCACCAGCCGCAGAAACAGTGCCTTGCCCTCAGGCGCGTCGAGGTTGAGCGTGAGGCTCTTCTTGCCGCGATTACGCTTGAGGATCGCGATCGATTCGTCGTCGCTGGCGGTGATTTCGCGCTTGGCAGTGCCGCCCGCGCCGCAAAACGGCGGAAAGGTGCGCGCCGGATCGCCGCCGTCGCGACGTTCGACCTTAATGACTTCGGCTCCCAGACCGGCCAGCGTCAGCGTGGCGAATGGCCCGGAAAGATAGCTGGTGAGATCCAGGACGCGCAGTCCCGATAATGCGTTACGCATGATGCCTTCCGTTCAAGTCAAGGTGCCCAGCAATACGAGGGGATCGAGGCGAGAACGAGGGTACCCTCCCCCTTCCCTGGCTCCTCGTGCTCCCTCAGGTCAGCCGCCTTGCGGCAATTCCGCCGCGACCTGCAATTTCAATAGACGCCTGGCATTGCCGCCGAGTATCCGCTCCACGTCCTCGGCAGTGAACTGCGGATCTTCCTGCGGCAGGCGCCGGATGCAGTCGAGCCAGGCTGTCAGTTCCGATTTAGCGCCCCCGACGCCGGGTCCGCTCAGGTGATCGCTGCCGAACAGAATGCGGTCGGTGCCCATTTCGCGTTTCACTTCGCTCATGATGGCGACAAATTTGGCGTAATCGCGCCCGGCCAGCTTGTACCACTGCGAGATCTCGAAATAGGCATTGGGATTGCGCCGCGCCACGTTGATCGCGTCGGTCCAGTGGTAAGGAAAGCCGCCATGGCCGATGACGAATTTCAGATCGGGCAACTCGGCCTGGACGTCGCCGAGCAGCGACGGATTGCCGTAGCGCGCGCGCATCGGAAAATTGGCGCCGCCGGTATGGAACATCACCGGGACATCTTCCTCCATTGCGGCGCGGCATACGGCGAGCGATTCCGGCGAAGCCGGATCGAACCCGGCCTGGGGATAGAGGTTGAGGCCGTTGAGCTTGAATTCGCGCAGGGTGTTGCGCACGAATCCAGGTGCGCCGGCGCGGCGCGGATCGATACCCGTGAACGAGATATAGCGTTCCGGCAGCCGCTCCTGCAGGCGCGCATTGTGCGCCACGATTTCTTGCATGGACGCTGCCGGATCGCCCAGCGCAACGCCGTAATCGAGCGGGTGGCTCACCACCTTGTCGATCTTTGCGGCGTCCAGATCGGCGATCAGGTGGCGCGCGTCCGGATCGAGTATGCGCGCCTCCATGCGCTTGGCGAGTTGCTCGCAGTCCGCCGGCGAGCCCCCGCGCTGCGCGCTGAGGTGGCGCGCCAAGGCGTCGAACCAGCGCGCCGGCAAATGTCCGGCAGCAAAAAGATGCAGGTGGAAATCGATGATCACGGCCTCGCCCCTGAGGATGTCGCTCTACGCGCAGGAATTGAAACAGCCGGGCCGTCGCATACCCCGGATTCCGCATCGGCTTGCGCTCATGGCATCTCCCGGCGCAGCGCGCGAAATACCAGCGCGCGCTGCAGCTCGTTGGCGCCTTCAAATATCTGGATCCCTTTGGCGTCGCGCATCATGCGCTCCACCGGATGCTCGCCGGTGTAACCGTGCCCGCCGAGCAGCTGCACCGCGTCGGTCGTCACCTTCATCGCCACGTCCGAAGCGAAATATTTGGCCATGGACGCGTGGCGCGTGAACGGCTCGCCCATGTCCGCACGGCGCGCCGCTTCGAGCGTTAGCTGCCGTGCCGCTTCGATTTCGGTGGCCATGTCGGCGAGCTTGAATTGCACGCCCTGAAAGTCGGCGATCGGCTGCCCGAATGCGCTGCGCTCGAGAACGTAGCGAAACGCATAGTCGAAGGCGCCCTGCGCGAGGCCCACGGCCATTGCGGCGATACCGACGCGCGAGTAGTCGAGCCCGGCCATGGCCTGGCGGAACAAGCCCTGCTCACCCAGACAGGCCGCGCGCGGCACATACAGGTCCTGCAGGGTGATTTCGCACAGCGGGGCGGCACGCAGGCCCAGCTTCGTTTCCGTACGGGAGATGATGAATCCCTGCTGCGGCGGACGCACCACGAAGCAGGAGATGCCCTCCTTGGCCGGCAGCGTGGTGATGCGCGCGAACACCAGCACCACATCGGCCATGCTCGCCCAGCTCGAAAAGCACTTGGTGCCGTTGAGCCGGTAGCCATCGCCGTCGGCGGTCGCCGTCGCGCGCAGGCTGGCGGCATCCGATCCCGCGCCCGGCTCGGTCAGCGCGTAGGCGCTGATCAATTGCTTGTCGACGATCTCGCCAAGCAGGGCGTCTGCAAAGGCCCGGTTGGGCGCGTGCCGCAACAGGTAGGCGTTGTTGCCTTGCAGGTGAACCAGCGTTGCGGTGGTGCAGTCGGCGGCCGCAAGCAGTTCAACGACGCGGCAGAATAAGTGCACGGACACCTCGGCACCACCCTGGGCTTCTGGTATGCATAATCCGGCCAAGCCCGTTTCTTTTGCCGCGCGCCAGAGTTCCGGTGCATACACGCCTTGGGCGTCGCCCTGCTTGGCCAGCACGCGCGCCTCCCCGGCGAGGCGCGCCGCGGAATTGAGGATCGTCGCTTCAATGTCCGCGCTGAGCTTGCTGGGCTGGGTCATGGCGAAAGTACGGTTCTTTAGGGATAATTCGGTTGCGGGAAGCAAGGCCGCAACGCGGCAAGTAATGAGAAAACAAATATATGGTATACGTTACCGGCCCAATCGTATACCATAAAGGAAACACGATCAAGCGAGGTAATCACGCAGCTTGCTCGCGCAACTGGCGCTGGACGGGAAGGCGGGTTACCAAGCCAATGAACCAGCAGGGAATTCGGACAATATTGGTGGTGGGCGCAGGCTCCATAGGCATAGGGGTGGCGAAGTCCTTTGCGCAAGCCGGATTCGCGACGCAAGTGCTCAGTCGCAACCCGGCGCGCCTGGACGGTGTGCTCGAGGGCGTGGCGCTACTCGATCGCCTGCCCGATGCCGCGCCCGATCTGATCGTCGAGTCGATTCCGGAATTGCAGGAATTGAAACTGAAGTTGTATGCCTCGATCGAAAACGCCTACCGCGGCGCGGCGATTCTGAGCAGCAATACCTCCAGCTTGCCCCTTGCCGACCTTGCCTCGCAGCTGCGCTATCCGCGTCAATTTCTCGGGACACACTATCTCTATCCGGCCGACACCTCGGAGTTCGTCGAAGTGATACGCACCGAGCTCACCGGCGATGTTGCCGTAGAGCGCGTGGCCGATGCACTCAAGCGCTGCGGCAAGACGCCGGTGATACTTAATCGGCCGGTGATCGGCGCTCTCATCAACAGGCTGCAACATGCCATCCTGCACGAGGCCTATTATCTGATCGATCAGGGCATCGCCAGCGCGGAGCAGATCGACGACATCGCGCGCCGTTTCTTGGCGCCACGTATGTGCATTACCGGGCTGCTGCAGCAAAAGGACATCAGCGGGCTGGACACCCATGCGCTGGCGCAGCGCAGCATCGTGCCGCACCTGTGCCACGACAAGACCCCGAGCGCCATCCTCCAACGCCTGTTCGAGCAGCGCCATCTGGGGCTGAAGACCGGCAAGGGCTTCTACGACTGGTCGAAGGCCGATGCCGCGACAGTGCGCGCGGATGCCTCGCGCAAAGTGGCGCGCATCATCGCGCTGATGCGCGAGCTCGAAGCCGAATCGCCGGGGGAAAAATGAAGCACGGCAGCTTGCTCTTCTCGCCGCTGCAATTGCGCGACGTCTGCCTGAAGAACCGCGTCGTGATCTCGCCCATGGCGCAATACTGTGCCCACCGGGGCAAAGCCACCGACTGGCATCTCGCACATCTGGCGGCCTTCGCCACCGGCGGCGCGAGCTTGGTTTTCGTCGAGTCGACCAAGGTCGAAGCCCGCGGCATGGGAAGCTACGGCGACTTGTGCCTGTGGACAAAGGAGCACGCACTCGCCATGGCGCGCGTCGCGCGCGGCATCAGGAAATTAGGCGCTATCGCGGGCCTGCAACTCAACCATTCCGGGCGCAAGGCGCGTTCGCAGCGTCCTTGGGAGGGTTTCGGTCCCTTGCCGGACACAGAACCGGACCTGTGGCCGGTGATCGCCCCCAGTGCATTGCGGCACGACAAAGGCTGGGCATTGCCTCACGCAATGACGGCGGAAGATATTCGCGAAGTCATCGCAGCGTGGGCGGCATCGGCCAGGCTTGCGGCCGAGTGTGGCTTCGAAGTGCTGGAGATTCATGGCGGGCACGGTTTTCTCCTGCATCAGTACCTCTCCCCCGTGGCGAATCAGCGCACCGATGCCTATGGTGGTTCTTTCCAAAATCGCATGCGTTTCGTGCTCGAACTGACCGCAGCGGTGCGCGCCGCCTGGCCTGCAGGATTGCCTCTCTTCTTTCGCGTGTCGGCAACCGATGACATGGGATGGACCCTTGAGGATAGCGTCGTATTGGCAAGGGAACTGGCCCGGCTGGGCGTAGACATCGTCGATTGCTCCTCGGGCGGCATGAGCAGCCGCTCGCCGACCGCCTCCCAAGTGTTTCGCGGTCTAGGCTACCAAGTGCCCTATGCGGAGCGAGTGAAGCGCGAGGCGGGCGTGCGCAGCATGGCGGTCGGTCTCATCGTGGAAGCGCGCCAGGCGGAGACGATCCTGCGCGAGAGCAGAGCCGACCTGATTGCCATCGGACGCGAGGCGCTTTACGACCCCTATTGGGCCCTGCATGCGGCGCGAGCGCTGGGCGTGGATCCCGAATTCGCGCTTTGGCCGAAACAATACGGGTGGTGGCTGGATAGACGGCACAAAGCCGGATGGGTAGAGGCAGCCAAATCCGAGAACGCCGTGCCGCAAGCGGCGAGGCCATCACTCGTTTCCCAATAATTCCCAAACGCTATGGACTTGCTATGACTGCGAAAACCGCCAAGAAGCGCCCGACGCGTCCTCTGCGCCCGCATACGCGGACGGCGGCACCCAAGGTGGACACCAATGCAGGCGAACGCCTGGATCCGATCCTGCGCGTCATCGAGGAAGATATCGTCGCCGGTAAAATGCGTCCCGGGCAGCGCCTCGACGAGCGTACCCTGGCGCAGCGCTTCGGTGTCTCGCGCACGCCGATCCGCGAGGTTCTGGTGCGCATGTCATCCTTGGGCATCGTCGAACTCAAGCGCAACCAGGGCGCATTCGTCGTCGAACTGTCCTCGGGTCGCTTGATTGGGATGCTCGAAGTCATGGCCGAACTCAAGGTCCTCGCCGCCCGGCAGTCTGCGCGGCGCATGAGCATCGAGGAGCGCCAGCATCTCGTCGCGCTGCGCGACGAGATGGCGCAGTGCGTCGAGATCGGCAACATGCAGAATTACTTCGACAAAGCAACGGCGCTGCACGATGCGATCTGCGAGGGTACGCACAACGCCTTTCTGGTCGAAAGCACGCGCAACATCCAGGTTTGCCTATGCGCGTACCGGCGCCACCTTTCGCGCATTCTGCACTTGCCGCTGCAAACCTCGCTGGACGAGAACCGCAACATCGTCGATGCCATCGTGCGCGGGGATGCCGCGGAAGCAGAGCACTGGATGCGGCAGCAGACCGAACTGCGGCGCGAAGAGTTTGCCGACCTGATCACCCTGGTGTCGGAGAAGAGCATTCCCGCGCCGCTCGCCAGTGCCGCCTAGGCGAATGGCAGCATTTCGGACGAAATGCGCGTGCTGCTGGTACAACGCCTATGGGCAACAAGAAGGAAATGAACATGACTGAAGGGAAGACGCTTGCGACCGGCCTCAGGTTTCCCGAGGGTCCCGTCGTTCTTGCCGATGGGTCGGTGCTGGTCGTGGAAATCGAGCGCGCCACGCTCACGCGCATCAGGGCCGGCGGCGGCCAGGAGGTAGTCGCATTTATGGGAGGAGCGCCCAACGGCGCCGCGATCGGTCCCGACGGCGCGTGCTATGTCTGCAACAGCGGCGGATTCAAGTGGCATGAGGAGCCCGGCATGCTGCGCCCGATCGGGCAGTCCGAGCATTACACCGGCGGCAGCATCCAGCGCGTCGATCTCAAAAGCGGCGCAGTCACGACGCTCTACGGCGGCGGCAGCGGCCCCCAACTCAAGGGTCCGAACGATTTGGTTTTCGATGCCGCCGGCGGCTTCTGGTTCACCGACCAGGGCAAGACGCGCGAGCGCAGCATCGATCGCGCCAGCGTCTACTACGCCCAGCCGGACGGCTCGGCACTGAAGGAAGTCATTTTCCCGATGCTCGGGGCCAACGGCGTCGGGCTCTCTGCCGACGGATCCCGGCTCTATGTCGCGGAGACGGCCACCGCCCGCCTGTGGGAATTCACGCTTACGGCACCCGGTGTGATCGATCCAGAGCCCTGGCCCTCGCCCAACGGGGGACGCCTGCTCACCGGTTCATCGAACTATCAGCTCTTCGATTCGCTCGCGCTCGAGCGTGACGGCAATATCTGCGTCGCCACGCTGATAAACGGCGGGATCACGGTGGTAGCACCCGGCGGCCGTGTGCTCGAACATGTCGCGCTGCCGGACCCGTACGCCACCAACCTCTGTTTCGGCGGTCCGGACATGCGCACCGCCTATATCACGCTTTCGACCACTGGCAGGCTGATCGCCATGCAATGGCCGCGGCCGGGATTGCCTCTGAATTTCTGAGTTCGAGCGACTTACTCGGCCGATCAAGGCGTGGCCTGTGCGCTCGCAAGCAGACTCGCATTATCGGCTCCGACCATGGGCACGGCCGCGTCCGCCCGAGCCGAGCGCAGGTTCGGAACCACCGGAACCGGCAACGCGGGGAGCGTGTGTTCGGGCAAAGTGACCTTGCGTTCGAACAGGCCGCGCGCGCGAAAATGAATGTCGCGTATCGCCTCCTCGAGCGTGCGCACGACCGCACAGCAGACATCGACGCCCGCAAATGCCTGGTCCCAATGCGCCGATGGCCGCGCTTCGATGCGGCGCGCGACCTCGGCGATGCTCGCCGCGGGATCGCGCCTGTCGTCGCACAGGGCGGCAGGCAGCTCGATGATGCGACAGAACGCCTGCCAGAACTTATCCTCCAGCGCGGCGACGGCAAGGTAGCGCGCATCGGCGGTGCGATAGACGAGGTAACGCGGCGAGCCGCCGGTAAGCTGTTCCTTGCCGGGTCGCGGCCACTTGCCGGAGCCATGCCCCAGCGCAAGACCCCAGAACATGAAGGTGAAGAGATTGTCCGTCATGGCGACGTCGAGGAACGCGCCTTCGCCGCTGGCATCGCGGCGTCGCAGCGCGAGCAGGATGTTTACCACCGCGGGATAGGTGCCCGCGCCGATGTCGGCGATGAGCGTGGGCGGCATGCCTGGCATGCCGTCAGCCCCGGCGGCAAGGCTGAGAAGTCCCGTCTCGGCGGCATAGCTCAGGTCGTGTCCGGCTACCTGGGCCTTCGGCCCGGACTGTCCGTAGCCGGTGAGCGCGCAGTAAATGATCTTGGGATTGACGGCGCGAAAGTTTTCGTAGCCCAGACCGAGGCGGCTCATCACGCCGGGACGAAATTGCTCGAGCACGATATCTACGCCAGGCGCAAGATCGAGTATGGACTGCGCCGCGCCAGGCGCGCGCAGATCGAGCGCGATGGCACGCTTGCCGCGATTGAGAAGTGCGAATCCGGCAGCCGTTCCGCTCAATTGCGGTTCGTAGGCGCGCATGTCCTCGCCTTGCCCCGGCCGTTCGACCTTGATGACTTCGGCGCCGGCCTCCGCAAGAATCAGGCTTGCGAGCGGACCGGGCAAAAGAGTGCTGAAATCCAGAACTCGGACACCTTCGAGTGGCAACATGGGTTTCCGCTATCCTTGATGAAGTGCTTGTGGCAGGAAACGGGATGGCGCAGCACTATTCATATGCCGCTATTGTATCTGGATAAGATGGCGGCAGACATTCGCGGGAGCAAGGGTGAGTAATTCCTATATCTTTTGAAGGAGATCCAATTGAACGTCAAGGACCAGTACACAGTCGAGCGAATCGCCGATCGCATGGCCATCCAGGATGTCATGTACAAATGGTGTCGTGCGATAGACCGCCTGGATTACGAAGGCATGCGTGCAGCTTTTCACCCCGACGGGACCGACAGTCACGGCGCCTACAATGGCGGAGTGGATGGACTTGTGGAATGGGTTCGCGAACGCCACAAACCGATTCCATTCTCCAGCCATCAGGTTTCCAACATTTTGATCGAGTTTGCAACGCCGGATTTGGCTCTCGTAGAAACCTATATCAGAACCTTGCAGCGCTATCCAGCGGACGCAAAGGCCAGTCTGGCGCAACTGTCCGGAGGACAAGCGGGAAAACCGGGTGTCGGAATCGACCTCCTCACCTCTTCCCGCTACGTCGACCGCTTCGAACGGCGAAATGGCGAATGGCGCATTGCGCGTCGCACGCTGATTCAAGATTGGAAGCAGTTCATCGAAGTGCCCGAAAACACGCCGAAACCTCAGCCAGGCTGGCTCGTGGGTCGGCGAGACAAGCAGGACTTCATCTATCTTGAGCGTGCCGAACTCGGCATCGATGGCTGAATGCTGGCTTTCAAAAATGCAGGATAGAATGAAGCCATAACGATCGGCTGCTGCGGGTTACAATAGTTCGCGGCAAACTGCAGTGCTCTGAACAGGAACCTTTGGGGTCGGGCATGCCCGACCAGCCCGAAGCTCTAAGTCTACGCATGCGTATCGCTATCATCGGCGGTGGCCCGGCCGGACTTTATTTCGCCTACCTGATGCAACGCCAGGACCGGCGCCATCGGATCGTGGTCATCGAGCAGAATCCGCGCGAGCTGACTTGGGGCTTCGGCGTGGTGTTCTCGCACCGGGCGCTGGACTTTCTGCACCGCGACGATCCGGACACGTTCGCGCTGTTGCGGGCTCACATGGAGTCATGGCCGGACCAGCAGATCGTGCACGGCGACGAACGGGTGCTGATTGACGGCAACGGGTTTTCGGCGATTCCGCGCCTGAAACTGCTGCAGTTGCTGCACGGCCTGGCCGAGCCGCTCGGCGTCGATATCCGCTTCGCCACGACGGCGGGCGACCTGAAACCTTATCTGGATGCTGATCTGGTGGTCGGCGCCGACGGCATCAACTCGCTCGTGCGCAGCACCTTCGCGGCGCGGTTCCGGCCGTCGATCGAATACCTCGGCAACAAGTTCGCCTGGTATGGGACCGCGCAGCGCTTCGGCCATCTGACGCTTACCTTCCGCGCCAGCCGCGACGGCGCGTTTGTCGCCCATCACTACCGCTACAGCCCTTCGATGAGCACCTTCATCGTCGAGTGCGATGCGCCAACCTGGGAGCGTGCAGGCTTTGCGCGCATGAGCGATGCCGAGAGCCGCGCCTACTGCGAACAGGTGTTCGCGCCCGATTTGGACGGACATTCCCTGGATTCGAACAAGTCGGTCTGGCGCAATTTTCCGCTGGTCACCAATGAGCGCTGGACCTACGGCAACGTGGTGCTGATCGGAGACGCGCTGCGCAGCGTCCATTTTTCGATCGGCTCGGGAACGCGGCTCGCCATGGAGGACGCGCTGTTTCTGTCGCGAGCGCTTTCCGCAGAACGCGAATCCGTGCCCGCGGCGCTCACGCGCTTTACGGCCGAGCGCCGGCCGATCGTGGACGCGATGCTTGCCGCCGCTGCAAAGAGTTGCGAATGGTACGAGCAGTTCGCCGGGAAGATGCACCTCGACGCCTACGCGCTTGCCTACGACTACATGACGCGCAGCGGCCGGATGACCGATGCGCGCCTGGCCGAGATCGCGCCGCGTTTCACGGCCGCGCTGGCCGCGCGCGCAATGCGCCCGACAGCGCACCAGGCTTGAAAGGGGGACGTCATGCTGGAAGGATTCATACCCTGGCCCGAGGAATTCGTGCGGCGTTACCGGGAACGCGGTTACTGGGAGGACATCACCCTCGCCGCCATGCTGCAGCGCTCGATTGACCGGCACCGTGCGAAGGAAGCGCTGGTGTGCGGCGCGCGGCGCGTCAGCTACCGCGAACTGGGCGAGCGTATCGACCGGCTCGCGTACGGTCTCGCCCGCGCTGGATTCCGGCCGCACGACCGCATCGTGCTGCAGCTGCACAACATCCCGGAGTTTGTCTACGCCTATTTCGCGATGGTGAAAATCGGCGTGATTCCGATCCTGGCCCTGCGCGCCCACCGCCACACCGAGGCGAAGCACTTCATTCAACGTTCGGGCGCCTGCGGCTACCTCATCCCCGACGTCATCGGCGAATTCGATTACCGTCTGATGGCGCGGGAGATCGCGCCCGAATGCCCGACGTTGAAGCAGGTGCTGGTGGCGGGCGAGGCCGAAGCGGGGCAACTTGCCCTCGGCCCGCTGCTCGAAGCCGAAGTGGCGCCAGCCGAGCTGCGCGAAGTACTCGAACCCTTGCGCCCCGATCCAGCGGATGTGGCGCTGATGCTGCTCTCTGGAGGAACCACCGCTCTGCCGAAACTCATCCCGCGCACCCACAACGATTATGTCTATAACGCCAAGGCCAGTGCCCGCGTCGCGGGATTCGATGCCGGCACGGTATTGATGGTCATACTGCCGCTCGGCCACAACTACAATCTCGCATCGCCGGGGATCCAGGGAGCGCTCGCCTGCGGTGGCAAGGTGGTACTTGCTCCGGCGGGCGATTTGGATACCGTGTTTTCCCTGGTGGAGAGGGAGAAGGTCACGGTCATCGCGGCAGCGGTACCACTCATCGCCAATTGGATGAATCGCTGGACGAGCGGACGCTACGATACGTCCACGCTGCGCGTGGTGCAAAACGGAGGCGCGCGGCTCGCACCGGAACTGCGCCGCCGGCTGCGCGAGAACCTGGGTTGCATTCCGCAGGAAATCTACGGCACCGCCGAGGGCCTGCTCAACATGACCAGGCTCGACGACAGCGAGGAGCATTTGCTGGAGAGCTCGGGCGCGCCGGTCTGCCAAGATGACGAGATCAAGGTGCTGGGGGAGGATGGCCGGGAATTGGCCGACGGGGAAATGGGTGAACTGGTGACGCGCGGGCCCTACACCATCCGCGGCTATTACGCCGCCGCCGAAACCAACCGTGCAGCGTTCACCGAGGACGGTTTCTATCGCATGGGCGACTTGGTGAAAAAGCGCGGACGCTATGTCTATACCGAGGGGCGCAGGAAGGACCTGATCAACCGGGGCGGAGAGAAGATCAGCTGCGACGAGGTCGAAAACTACATTTTCGGCCACCCGAAGGTGCAGAATGTATGTGTGGTGGCAATGCCGGATGAAGTATTCGGCGAAAAGGCGTGCGCGTTCGTGATTGCCAAGCCGGGTGCGACCCTGGATTTCGACGAATTGATCCGGTTCCTGCGACAGCAAAACTTCGCCAAATTCAAACTGCCGGAGCGACTGGAAGTGGTGACCGAATTTCCGATGAGTCCCGCCGGAAAGATTCTGCGCCGGCAGTTGAAGCAGATCATTGCGGACAAACTTAGAAGCGAAAGGACAAGAGCATGAGAGCCAGGGAAACGAAGCTGGCACAGCCGTTTGTACCCGGAACCATCGGCAACTTTTCGCCCAAGAACCGGATCAAGTATGGCGCCTGCTGTGTCACGCGCCGCATTCTGCATCAGTACGGCGCCGCCGTGGTCGCCTCCGGTGCCCGCTTCGACCGCGAGTCGTTCCAGGGCGTGGAGGGCGCCGAGCGGATTGTGGATGCGCTCGACGTGGCTGCAGGCAAAGGCCTGTATCAAGCGATCCATGAAGGCTACAGATTGGGATGCCGGATTTGATGAGGCGCGAATCCCCAATCCCTGAAAATGGCGTGAGCGCCACGGTTGAATCGCAGTTTGGCGGGCTCGGCCTTTGGCAAGCCGCCCTGCGTGCGCGCGCTGACGCATTCTCGGGACTGGCTCCGGGGTCGCGCATCGGACTGGTGGAGGAAGCAGCGGTGGGGAGTGGATTGGAGCCCGGTTCGCGTATGATGATCTGGAAGGCAACCGAGGCCGGCATCGAAGTCCAGTATGGGAGCTTCCCCGGCTTCGAGCACACCGACGTTGATATCCTGATCGCAGCAGACGCCGCCGCACTGGCGTCGCTGCGGCAAGCCCTGGAGGGTGATGTGCTTGCGCAAATGCGCAAACTGATCCGCGCCGGCGAACTATTGTTTTTCGCGCGCAAAACCAGGCGCGATCTCGAAGATGCCGGTTACGACGAGCTGCTTGATCAGCTCGGCTTCGCTTTCCTCGGCGCGTGCCGGTGATTTTCACCAACCCTTCGGGCGCGCAGTTCGTGATCGACGGCAACTCCATGCTCGGCCAGGCGGCCTGATGAAAGTAATTAGACGCTATGCTGGCGCGCAGACCGTCGATCGGTCGTGCATGCTGCTCAAGGAAATCGCGCATCACGGTGCCTCTGGTGCTCGGCTGGTCGACCTGACTGCGGCATCCGGGCTTGCGCGACCCACGGTACAGAGGATCCTACAATCGTTGATGGCGTCGGAGTTCGTTTGCCGGCCCTCCGGCTTGAAACGTTACAAGATAGGCGTAGGGATTTATGGGCTGGGACTCTCCGCGCAGGGTCCGATCGAGCGGCTCGCTGAACTGAGGGTGCTGCTCGAGGGGCTGGCCAGCCGCACGGGCGACACTGCCCACCTAATGCTGCGCCGCGGCGACGAAATGCTCTGCGTCGCGCGCTCCGAAGGCGCGACGCCCATTCGTACTTATATGATCGAGGTGGGCGCGCTCAAACCAATCGGGGCGACGATCCCGGGAATAACGCTGCTCGCCGCGATGGGAGACGACGAAGTCGAAGGCATCCTCAGGCGCACGACCTCCGCCATGGCGTCCTTTCGCAACGCCACGCCGCAGTATGCGCGCCAGCAGATCGCATGCGTACGGCGCGACGGGTTTTGCATCAGCAATAACGTGTTCGTTGAAGGGGCGACCGGCATCAGCGCCTCAGTGCCTTCGAACGACGGACCCCCTTGTCTCGCCGTCGCGCTGTCTGCAATCGCATCGCGGATTCCGAAAAACCGGGTAAAGCCGCTGGCGCAGGACATTATGCGTACCTGCGCCGAAATGGCCAAGGTTCTGAACCGGCAAGCCGATTGATTCCCGGGCCCGGCTGCGCTGCCGGGCATAAGTCCGCTATTCGGGCGTAAATTGAGTTCGCTTGACGCGCAAAGTCCAGCGGAATGAATATAGTTTGGTGGTCAATATCTACGCCGTACGGGCACGTCCGCCTGAAGGACCGATAAGAGGTGAATGAAAGCCGAAGAACTTTTCGGTCTGCTTTTTTCAAATGCGAGAGCGTAACGCGCAAGGCGCGCATCTTAGCGAAAGGTGGAAAGCACATGGACAAGAGAAATGTCGCTGTTGCGACTGTTATTGCATTAATCCTTCTTGCTAGCGGATCATTTGGGACGGCATTTGCGCAGACCTATCCGGTTCGACCGGTCCGCGTCGTCATCGGTTTCGCGCCTGGCGGCAGCGCTGATATCGTGCCGCGCGTCGTCGCGGTGGAACTGGCCAAGCGCCTTGGACAGCCTTGGGTTATCGATAATAAACCAGGCGCCGGTGGCCAGATCGGAGTTGCCGCGGTGTTGAATGCGCCCGCCGATGGATATACCCTCCTGTCTGGCGCGCTCGGCATGATCGCGATCAATCCGAGCCTATACAAGGAGCTCGCCTACGATCCGGTCAGGGATCTGATTCCCATCGCCTCTGTTGCGCGGGTGCCGATGGTGATTCTGGTTCAACGCGCCGGGCCCGCTTCGGTGCGAGACCTGATCGCTGAATCCAAGGCTAAGCCCGGCAAGCTGAATTACGGTAATAGCGGCATAGGCACCGCGATGCACCTCACCGCCGAGATGTTCAAGTTCGCAACCGGCGCCGATCTGACGCCGGTTGCATTTAGGACGAGCGGGGAAGTCACCGCAGCATTGCTTGGAGGCTTTGTCGATGCCATTTGTACCGATGCAAACATGGCACTGACGACCCTCAGGACGGGCAAGGTCAAGGCGATCGTAGTCTCAAGCCAGGAACGTTCCCCGATGCTGCCCGACGTGCCGACGATGGCGGAGTCCGGTTACCCCAGCTTCGAACCCATGATGGGCTGGTTCGGTTTTTTTGCGCGCGCCGGCACGCCACCGGAGATCGTGAACAAGCTCTCCGCGGAAATCGAGCGCGTACTGCAGGTTCCCGAGGTGCGCGAGCGTATCCTCGCAACCGGCGCCGAACCCTGGTACCTGCCGCCGGCGCAATTCGGCCTCTTCGTCAAAGCCGAGATCGCGAAATGGGGCCGGGCCGTCCGGGAATCGGGCGTTCAGGCAAAGTGAATCCCCGCCACAGATATCCGGCGGGCATATCCCGCCCTGAGCATCGTCAATACAAGCGCTCGGCCTCTTCCAGCGCCGGGCGGCGTAGTCGCCCCCTTAGCGAAGCGCAAAGTCCTTTGTAACAGTGCGAGGCCGCCTCTATATCGTGACAGCAGAAACGACAACTGAAATCCCTAGCCAAGAGCAGGTGCAGCAATATCTGACACAGGGCTACTGGGACGAATCAATCCCGCTCGACTACTTGTATCGGCATGCAGACGCGACGCCAGGAAGAGAGGCACTGGTCGATTCCACCAAGAGGCTTACTTTTGCCGAAGTAGTGAAGAGCCTGCAAAGGCTTGCCCTGAAATTTCACGAGGTAGGCATTCAATCCGGCGATCGCGTCGGGAGACAACTGCCTGTCTGCGTAGACGGCCAGATCGTGGATCTCGCACTGTCGG
>ODAK010002900.1_pt1 | contig 17897 bp, 18 predicted proteins | sample 1539591 | NCBI WGS metagenome assembly ODAK01 (sample SAMEA3539303, study PRJEB22396) | soil metagenome | biome: tundra; feature: field; material: soil | place: USA | collected 2010-05 | depth 0.15 m
CGGGAGTTCCCCGTCACCGCGGCCGGCTATACCGGGCTGCTGGGCTGGCTGGGCGGATTCGGGACGGTGTGCCTGGTCGGGATCGAGGGCACCGGCAGCTACGGCGCCGGCCTGGCCCGCCACATGTCCGCCGCCGGCGTCCGGGTCGTCGAGGTCGACCGCTCCGACCGGCAGGACCGTCGCCGCCAGGGGAAATCCGACCCGCTGGATGCTGTCAGCGCGGCCCGGGCGGCCCAGTCCGGCAGAGCCCGCGGCGCGCCCAAAGGACGCGACGGCGCGGTCGAGGCGGTCCGGGCGCTGATGGTCGCTAAGCGCAGCGCCCGCTCGGAGCGGACCCAGGCGATCAACCAGGCCCGGGCCCTGATCGTGACCGGCCCCGAGGACCTGCGCGCCCGGTTCGCCGCGCACGCTACCGCTGACCTGGTCGCCGAGCTGGCGGCCCTGCGGCCGCGGCCCGGCGCTGTCGTCGGCTACCACACCCGGATCGCGCTGCGGGAACTGGGCCGCCGCGCCGAGTTCCTGGACAGCCAGATCGTCTGCCTCGACGCGCTCATCGTGCCCCTGGTCACCGGCCACGCCCCCGGCCTGCTGGCCCGGTACGGCGTCGGCTCCGACACCGCCGCGCTGCTCCTGGTCGCCGCCGGGGACCACCCCGAGCGGCTGCGCTCCGAGGCCGCCTGGGCGCACCTGTGCGCCGTAGCCCCGATCCCCGCGTCCTCCGGCAAGACCGCCCGGCGCCGCCTCAACCCGGCCGGCGACCGGCAGGCCAACCACGCGCTGTGGCGGATCGTCATCACCCGGATGAGCTCCCACTCCCCGACCCGCGCCTACGTCGAACGGCGCACCGCCGAGGGCCTGTCGAAGAAGGAGATCATGCGCTGCCTGAAACGGTACGTCGCCCGCGAGGTCTACCCCCACCTCCGCCACGTCGCCGACTGACAGCCCACCGAACTCCGGGGACGGCCTGACCCTCTAATCGGCTGCCGCACCCGTGCTGGCCTTCTAACGATTTGTCGGCCGCCCCCGGTCCAAACCATGACCCGCTGCCCGCGTGACCTAATAAGAGCCTGCCCTCCACCCGGAGTGGCCCTTCCCTGTCTTGTCCGCACACAGCAGCAGCCCCCAGAACACCATTCCCTGAACTCCCGCAAATTGAAAACGAAAACATCATCCGAGCCATTGACAAACATAGGAGCATCGTTCCGTGTGAACTCGTCGCCCGCCGTGCCAACCGAGTCAATCACGCTCCGTGATGGCGCCACGGAAGCGGCGTCTGGCCGCCATCGGCCACTCGCTGACGGCGTTCTGCACGCATACGGCCTCGGATGTCTTCACGATCCTGAAAGACGACCTGGGTAGCCCGTCACGAAAGAGCGTTGCCGTTGATCATCGATCCGTGCCCAAATAAATACGCCGCTAACACCAGCCTCGGGCACGTCGTGCTCGCTCGCGTCCACGTCGATGCCCGCCAGCTCGGCGAGGTCCTCGGCCTGGCGCACGTGCAGGAGCGCGGCCTTGACGTGCCGGGCCAGCGCCTGGGCGTTGCGGGCGCTGCCGGGCAGCTGGCTGACGTCGCTGACTGTCCCAGCCTCCCGGTCTGTGTCGCACCTCTAGCCAGGCGCCAGCCAGTGGCCGCCGCGGCCGTCGTCGTCAGCGTGGGCGCACAGGACCGCTCCGGCTGTCCGGGCACCACTGCCCGGCTGGCCGCCCGCGGGCGGTTCGGAAGCGTGCACGACGGCGTTAGGCCCGGAGAGGCCGAGCTCGGCGGCCAGGTCGTCGACCTCGGGCCAGCGTGGGTCATTGGCCAGCCCGATGCCACCGTCTGCGCTGACCAGATTGGCCAGGGTCATGGCGGTGATCGCCGCATTGCGGTCCATGAGCCGCTGGGGAAGCCAGGACACCCGCCAGGCGCCGCCTGCCTCGAAGTGGTGCAGTTCGGCGTCACGTCGCTGCGCATGAGCTTGTCCGTGATCGTGAGGGCCATCGGTCAGGCCCCCGCTTCGGGCTCGGCACCGGCGATCCGGTCGGCCGTCTGGATGCCGATGCTGTCAGGGTTGCCGATGCCGCCCGGGTACATCTCAGTGGCGGCAGCGCGCGCGAGCACTTCGGCGTACTCGGCGTCGTTCATGCCGAACCGGTGCGCCGGCTCTCCCGCCCATATGCCCGTGCTGGCCCACATGTCGTGCTGGCCGGCAGCCCACGACCGGTATTCCGCCCGGGCCGCGGCGTCGTCGGTGCCCAGGACGTCCGCCACCTGCTCCCAGGTCGCCCCGGCGCGCAGGACGTGGTCAACCTCGCCGTGCGGCTTGTAGGCGCGGGCCAGGTACTCTGCGGTGGCCAGCAACTCCAGGTGGTCGGCGGCCGTCAGCGGCTCGGTGTCCCCGGTGCCGTGCTTGGCGGGGTCGTACTCTCGGGAGGCCTTCAGCTTCGCGTAGGCGCGGGACAGGTGCTCGCGCATGCTCAGTTCCTCGTAGCGCTCGCGGGCGTCGTGCGTGCCGGGGCCGTAGCGCATCGACGCCTGGTTGCAGGTGACCGGGGGCTCACTCGGCTCGTTCTGCTGTTGTGGGATGGTCATCTCGGGCTGTCCTTCCGGTAGAGCGGATGGGTGGCCAAGGGCCGCCGGATGCGTTCGCGCGCATCCGGCGGCCCGGTTCGTAACTGGGCTGGTGATGGCACAGCGATGGCACAGTGGGGCTTGCGGCGGGCTGTGGCGGGTTCCGGCGCCTTACGCGGCGCGACCCCGCTGACCTGCGCGGATTCCGTCAGGCGCAGATCGCGTACGGCTGTTTTCGCGCCAGGGAAGGGACTGCTAATGCGGTTTGGGTTCGCGCCCATCCGGGGTTCAAATCCCCGAGCCTCCGCTCTTCGAACTGGGAGTCTGTGCCATCGGCGCGGGCTCCCAGGGTCCGGCTCCGGTCAAGCAGCCCGACTCCGTTCCAGAGCCTGCGCTCTAGGGCAGGGTCCAGCGTTCCTGGTCCTGCGGCTTGCAGATCGCGATGGTGAGCTGGGTGCCGTTGCGCCCGGCGCCTGGGTCAGCAAGGCACTTCCCTGAGTGCTGCCCGGTGAGGTGACCGTACCTGGCCGCCTTCCACAGCAGGCTGGCGTTGCGAGTGCAATTGAAGGCGGCGATCTTCGCGCCCGCCGCCGTGCTGCCGCCCCGCACGCCCAGGCAGCCGGACTGGCTGGAGCGGCTCCTGTCACCGGCGGCGAGTTCGATGACGTCCTCGCCCTTCGGGCCCGCGTAGATGATCCAGCGCTGTGCCCGGCCGCCGTTGCACCGGGCGATCTCGATGGCGGTCCCGGATTTGTAGCTGCCGCTGCGGGCAGTCAGGCAGCGAGTGGCGGACAATCCCGAAGTGATCGATCCCTGGCTGCCATCATCCCAGGAGAAACTCGTGCTGGCCGACGCGCCGGTCTTATCGGTGACCTTCACCGTCACCGTTCGGTACTGCAGGGATCTGGGCGTGCCGCTAATCTTTCCGGCCGGGCCGATCGACAGTCCGCGTGGCAGGCCGGTAGCGGTGTAGCTGAGGGACTGGCCGGTGTTCGAGTCAGTCGCGCGGATCTGCAGGGGGGAGATCTTGATGCCCCTGAAGCTCAGCTGCTGTCCCGGGTTCGAGACCTTGACGGTGCCGGTCTTGAACGCGCCGGTGCCATCCGGCGTTCCTAGCCCCGTCGGGCCGTCGTAGCCGGGCCGTGCGTTGCATAGGTACGATCCGCAGGTGCCGTTGCTGCCGCTGGTCACATCGTTAAGAAGGCTGGCGTGCGCGTAGGGGTACGCGGCCGGGAAACTACCGGAGCCAGGCGTGCCGGCCAGGGCGTAGACCGCGGCGATGATCGGCGAGGCCGCCGACGTGCCGCCGACGACGAGCCAGCCGCCCTGGTCGTAGGCGTCGTAGATCGCGGCTCCGGTGTCCGGATCGGCGTCGGCGGAGACGTCTGCCACGGTTCGGTGGTGGCCGCAGCCGGAGTCGGTCTGCCAGTGCGGCTTGGGCTCGTAAGCCGAGCACCCCGAGCCGGTGCCGAGCTGGCCCGATGCACTGTCACCCCACACTGTCTCCGTCCAGCCGCGCGCGGTGGAGCTGTCCCTGGCCAGGGAGGTGCCGCCGACGGAGGTGACATACGGCGAGGCTGCCGGGTACTCGGCCCCGTACCCGCTGTCACCAGCGCTCGCGGTGACGACCACGCCGGGGTGGTCGTAAGAGTCGGCGGCTGTAGTCTCGCCGGAGTAATCGGGGGTGCCGTAGCTGTTGGACACGAACCGGGCGCCCAGGCGGACCGCCGTCGCCGCGGCGGCGGCGAGGCTGCTCACCTTGCTGTCGTCTGCCTCCACCAGGATGATGTGGCAGTTCGGGCAGATCGCCGCGACCACGTCCAGGTCCAGCGACTCCTCCGTCGCCCAGCCGTTCGTTCCGGCCGCAGCCGGCAGCGGCTTTGCCGCGCCCTTCTGGCTGACCTTGCGGAAGCAGCCGTTGGCCGTGGTGCAGGCCGGAAGTCCGAAGCGGGAACGGTAGCGGCCGAGGTCGCGCTCGGCATCGGGATCGTCATAGGCATCCACCAGCGCGACCGTCTGGCCACGGCCAGACGAGACCGCAGCGCCGGTCAGGTTATAGGCGGCCCGCAGGTCCGCTGGCCAGTACCCGGCCGGCGCTGCGGGCGCGGCAGCCGCCGACGCAGCAGCGCGAGCTTTGACTGGGACCAGAGCGAGGCACTCCGCCTGCCCGGCCGGTGCCGTGGCGGCGCAGACGTGACGGTACTGCTGAAGCGGCCCCGCAGCGGCCGCACCGGCCGGAGATCCGGCGGCGGTCAGCGCAGCCATTAGTGCCACGGCCGCAGCGGCCAGAGTGGACTCGCGCCCGATCCGCAACGACCTCACCCGCTCGCCTAACGCCAGGATTACCTAGGGTTAGGACGCCTGCTGCGGATGCGCCGTTTACGTCCGCAGCGCGGCGGTGTCAGGGTTCGTTCGCGTGGCCCTCGGTGCTGGACCGGCCCAGGTTCATGAGCCGGTCCTCGATCTGGGCCCACCGTCCGCTCCACTCCGCGAGCGGTCCCAGGATCCGCTCCAGCACCGCGAGCTGCTCGTCGAAGGCTTCGAGCTGGATTTTCAATGCCCCGATGCTGCGACGCTGCGCGGTCACGCTGGTGGCGATTGATTTGAGCTGTGCCGCCGTCAGGGCCCCGGGTACCGGCAGGTTCCGCAGGCCTGGCAGCGACGACAGAGCAGACCCCGCGAAGGGCACGCCGAACCCGGTCAAGCCCTCCAGCCGCTCGTTGAGCCCGCGCAGCTGGGCAATGACCTCCTGGGTCAGGCCGGGAATCCCGCCATGCGTGCTCTCCTGATCATCGGCCATGGAGCTACCCCTTTCCGGACAAGACCGGCCCCGTTGTTCGGGTGCCACAGGCGCAGCACCCCCGACGGTCCCCGGTTACAGCATTCGCGCAGGTACCCGGTGCCGTCAACGCGTCATGGCGCCGGATCGGAGTGGTTCAGGCAGGAGCGGGCGGTACGACGACCACCATCGTCAGCACGACCGGCTCGGTTCCGTGGTTGGCATAGTAGTGCGGCAGGCTGCCGGGAAACCTGGCGCATCGTCCCTGGCCGACCTCATAGGGCCGGCCCGCCACGGTCAGCGTCAGTGCGCCCGCCTCGACCCAGGCCATCTCCCTGGTGGCAGCTGCGTGCGCGTCACCGCCGAATGCCTCGCCCGGCTGGAGCGTCCAGCGCCACAGTTCGGCAGCCCACGGCGGCTGGGTCGCCGCGATGATGGTGCCGGTCCCGCCGGCCGGGCCCCGCCACAGCACCCGTGCCTGGCCAGGATCGGTGATGCGTACCTCTTGGCCATCGGTGACGTCCAGCAGCCGGGTGACCGGAACCCCGAATGCGTCACTGATCCTGGCCAGGGTGGCGAGATTCGGGTTCGATCTGGCCTGTTCGACCGCTACCAGCACGCCTTTGCTGACGCCGGAGCGGGCCGCCAGCTGGTCGAGCGACCAGCCGCGCTCGGCCCGCAGCGCCTGGACGGCGCGGGCCAGTGCGCTGGTGATGCCGGTCGTCTCTGTCATCCTGGTGCCTCCGGGCTGGCGCAGACGGTCATTATAATGTACCGAAGAGTTCTGTATACCGACCGCATTTTCCTTGGACGTATCTCATGGTGACAGTCTTGGCGCTCGCTGCGGCGCTGTGCTACGGCAGCGCTGACTACCTTGGCGGCTCGGCGACGCGGCGGGCCCCGGCGGTATCGGTGCTGCTGGTGTCAGCGCCGGCGGGCGCGGTGATCGTGCTCGCCGCCGCGCTGGTGGCTGGTGCTGCGCCGCAGGTCGCGGCTATCGGCTGGGGGATCTGCGCCGGGGTCGCTGGCGGCATCGGGCTGATGTTCTTCTACGAAGGCCTGGCCACCGGGCCGATGAGCGTGGTCGCGCCGGTGTCCGCCCTGGTCTCCACCGTGCTGCCGGTCGGGGTCGCGCTCGCCGCCGGCGAGCGGCCGGGACCGCTTGTCTACGCCGGCGCACTGGTCTGCCTGGGCGCCATCGTGCTGGTCAGTTCCGGCGGCGGGGCCGGCGCCAGCGCCGGTCAGAGCCGGCCCGGGCGGGTCCGGGGCATCAGCTACGGGATTGGCGCCGGAGCCGCGTTCGGCTTGTTCTTTGTATTCCTCCGCAACGGAGGGGAGCACGGCGCCCTCTGGCCGGTGGCGGTGGCGCGTCTCGCTGGCCTGGCCGTCGTCCTCGGCGCGGCGGCGGCCTTCCGGGCCCGCCCGGTGCACTGGCGGCCCGACGGGCGGCTGTTCCTCGCCGCGCTGTTGTCAGGCGTGCTCGATGCGGGCGCCAACATCTGGTACGTGCTGGCGACCCGGGCAGGCTTGTTCGGCATCGCGGTCGTGATGACGTCGCTCTACCCGGGCGTGACAATCTTGCTCGCGCGGGTCCTGCTCGGCGAGCGGATGCGTCGGGTGCAGCGGGCGGGGCTGGCGCTCGCCGCGCTCGGCATCATCTTCGTCGCCGTATGACGTTACACGTGAGCTCCTAGGCCCGGACAGGCTCGTGCGGCCGGAAGTCTAGTATCAGTCGTCCGGCCGCACGAACCCCGGGGAAGGGGAGGTCGTGATGGCTCAGTCGTCGGCCTGGTCTGGTCCGCTCTGGACGCCCTCGCTGGCCTCTGTTGCACTGCTCGGGAAGAGCATCCCACAAACTTCCAGGTATAGCTGCTCAGGGTAGGGAATATGGTCCACTGTCCGCAGTGCCTGATCCTGCCCGGCCGATTCGACGATGAACTCGCCGTAGCCGAGGAGGCGCCCCGCGAAGGTGCGCCGGAAGCTCATGTCAGTCACCTTCGACAGCGGCATCATCGCCACCTTCCTGGTCAGGACCCCGGAGGTAAGCAGCATCCGCTGCGAGGTGACCACGAAGAAGTCGACGGCCCAGCTGATGGTCTTCCAGACCATGTTCAGGAACAGCGCGATCCAGGCGAGCCAGATGATGAAGACGAGCAGGCTGTTGCCGTGCAGGATCGTCGCCGTCAGCACTGCGGCGACCAGGAGTCCGCCCAGCGCCTCGAGGCTCGGGATAATCAAGATCGCCGGGTGCCGGCGCACCGTGATGACCTGATGCTCGTGCGGCAGGAGGTATCTGTTGACCGCCGCTGGGCCTACCGTGCCGGGTGGGGGCATCTCATGTGCCTAGAGGGAGTCCACGAACTTCGCCATTGAGTTGGCCGCCGAGTGCAGCCCGTTGAAAACGTGATGCACGAAATTGGCGGCCCCAGTTGGCTGAGTGGCAAGGTAGTACACGATGAAGATGACGATCGCCCAGGTAATGACCTTCTTCAACACCCTGATCACCTCCCAGTCGCGCAAACGGCGGGTCGCGGCAGCAGGCCGTCCCCCTCAGCATAGCTCAGGGCAAATTGGGGACCAATAACGAACGAGCCTGAAAGTGACCCTAGTGGATCAACGCGCGCGCGCGCTCGTTCCCGCGCCGATCGATGCCGAGAATTCATGTCATCGAGCCGGCTCGCTGAGCCGGGCACGATAGCTACCTTCCGTAGTCATACGCTGCCAATGAGTGATGATTTCCGTAGTACGATGGCATCCGGCGTCGGGCCCAGGCGATCAAGCCACGCGCGGGGCGGGAATCTGACACGATTCCTTCCTGTGCACCGCCGCCCGATCCCCAGCGCGGCGCCAGTGGGGTGATGATGACGGACGTAGGCAACAGCGACTTCGCGGTCGTCGTCTACCGAGAGGACGACGCCTGGGAAGCTGAAGTGCTGCCCGTGGCCCTCGCCGAGAACCTGGACGGCCTCATCCACGCCCTCCGCCAGCAGCCGAGTATTGGCGGGACAATCGGCCTCGCCGCTGTAGGCGACGATTTCTTCGTTGCGCTACGCGTCTTTGGAAGCCACGTTTCGGTGTTCCTTTCCGATCTGACGGCGTCGGTCGACTGGCCGCTGGCCCGTCAGGCTCTCAGGTACCTGGACATTCCGGTGCCCGACGATGAGGACCTGGATCAGGTGCTTCCAGCGGGAGATCTTTCCATTTTTGCCGACCTCGGCATTGACGAGATGGAACTCGGCGCCATCTCGGGTGATCTCGACCTTTTTCCTGACGAGATGCTCCTGAGCATTGGCCGGCGGCTGGGATTCGGTCATGCTCTGGAGCGGGCCCTGGACGTCGCGCTCGGGCTTTGAGGCAGCAGCCCGGTGACAGCTGGCCACCTGGCGGCGTACGAGCCGGCCATGCGCATGGCCATCGAAGAGGCGCAGGCGGCGGCGAAGGCATCCGGGGCTGCGGCGGACGTGCCGGTCGGCGCCGTCGTCCTGGATCACTGCGGCGGGGTCATCGCCAGGGCGCGCAACCGGCGCGAGGCTGACGCCGATCCCACCGCTCATGCTGAGATCCTGGCGATCCGGCAAGCTGCCGCGGCACTGCGCCAACGGCGCCTGGACGGCTGCACGCTGGTCGTGACGCTGGAGCCGTGCACCATGTGCGCCGGGGCTGTGCTGGCCGCGCGGCCGGAGCGGCTGGTCTACGGCACGGCCGACCCGAAGGCCGGAGCCGTCGGCTCGGTATGGGACGTCCTCCATGACCGCCGGCTGGGTCCGCCGGTGGAGGTCATTGGCGGAGTGCTGGCGGCGGAGTGCGCAGTCTTGCTCAGCGACTTCTTCTCCCGGCGCAGGTAACAGCCCAGGTAACAGCGCAGGTAACTAGGCGCGCCATCTCTTGGGAACGACCGCCACCGCCTTCGGGTCGGGTAGGCTCAGCTGCGGTGGAGTCGCCTAGTGGCCGAGGGCGCACGCCTCGAAAGCGTGTGAAGGGGCAACCCTTCCGTGGGTTCAAATCCCACCTCCACCGCCGGCGCGCTCGGGGGCAGCGCAGATGCTGCGCTGCGCGGTGCGCGCGGGGAAGTGTCAGGAGCGAGAGCCAGCCGGGCTACCGGAGAATCGATTGCCAGAGCCGCAGAGCACAGTCTTTTTCCTGCTGATGATGGCGGTATTCGGCGCCCTGATGTGGTGGCTGGCCGTCGCCAAGCAGCTGGTCTTCCGTGTCCTTGCTGCCTGCCTTGCGTTCCTGCCCGCGATGATGTTCGGTGTCGCGGCGGTCAACAAGTATTACGACTACTACCAGAACTGGAGCGCCGCCATCACCGACCTGACCGGGTCGAACGCGCCGGCGCCCGAGCTGCCCTATGCGGGCGGCGGCGGATCGGTGAAGTTCGGCTCGCTGCTGGGCAGCAACATCGATATGAGCCTGGCGCAGCAGGACGGCTACACCCTCCGGCTGACGGTGCACGGCGCGGACAGCCACCTGACCCGCACCGTCTTTGTCTACCTGCCGCCCCAGTACTTCCAGGCCGGCTACCGCACCTACCGGTTTCCGGTAATCGAGCTCATTCACGGCTTCCCCGGCCAGCCGCAGGACTGGATCACCGTCATCGGGGTGAATACCATCCTGAAAAACCTGATCGCCGCTGGCCGGGCCCGGCCAGCCGTGCTCGTCATGCCAGACGCCAACGGCAACCGCGCGGTCTCGCTGCAGTGCCTCAATCAGGTCGGCGGCCCGCAGGACGAGACTTTCCTGGCCAAGGACCTCCCGGACTACATCGGCCACGTCCTGCGGGTGCAGCCTCCCGGGCACGCGTGGGGCATCGCCGGATACTCCGAGGGCGGGTACTGCGCCGCTAACCTGGGCCTTCAATTCGGCACCAGGTACGGATACGCAGGGGTCCTGAGCGGCTACTTCAAACCAGACGACAACCAGGTGCTGCATCCGTCGCGGCCGGTTGACCCGTTTGCCGGCAACGCCGCGCTGCGCCGCCGCAATACCCCGGTCGACCTGCTGGAATCGATGCCGCCTGGGACGCCGGTGCCGCAGTTCTGGCTCGGCACTGGCGCTCTGGATCACAACGACACCAAGAACGCCGAGATTTTCGCGCAGCTGGTGCAGTCCCGGCAGCCGGAGGTGACGCTGAAGCTGGTGCCAGGAGGCGGCCACACCATGTTCACCTGGCGGGCCCTGATGCCGCCGATGCTGGAGTGGATGACGCAGCGCCTGGCCACCGAGGCGCAGCCGGCCGATCAGCGGGCCGTCCGCCAGCACGCCACGCACCTGGTGCGGCCGGCCGCGCCCCGGACACCGGGAAAGACGGCCGCGCTTAAACAGGCCGTGGCGCCACGACGGAAGGCCACGCCGGCCGGGTCTACGGTCCCGGCCCGTCCGGTCAAGGTCACTATTCCTGCCGCCGGGGTGAAGGCGCATCGCCGGGGCCGCTAGGCCTCAGTGCTGGTGCCGGTCAGTGCTGGTGCCGGTCAGTCCAGTTCGAGCACTCTGACATGCAGGACGGAGCGCTGGTGGAGGGCGGCCCGCAACGCCCGGTGCAGGCCGTCTTCGAGGTAAAGCTCGCCGTGCCAGCGGACGACATGGGGAAATAGGTCCCCGTAGAATGTCGAATCGTCCGCGAGGACAGTATTCAGGTCGAGAACGTTCTTGGTCGTAATGAGCTGATCCAGCCGGACCGGGCGCGGCGGTATCTGCGCCCATTCACGAGAGCTCCGGGCTTGATCGGGATAGGGCCGACCCTCTCCGACCTGCTTGAAGATCACACGTGAAGTCTAGTGCGCTCTCCGAATGCCGGCCCCCGCGGTACCGATCCCAAACGCCGCCACTCCAAGTAGTGTCGCTGCTACGCTCTGTTTGCTGTGCTGCAGAACGGTCCGAGTCAAGCTATGGGGGAGTTGCTCGTGACGATGTGGCTGGTCGGCGAGGATCCGGCCGGAGAGAGTGCGCCGGTATCCGGCAGCGTCGCGCCAGATCCTGACCTGGCCGGCTACCGGTCGGCTGTCACGGACCTGGTCGCCGAGATAGCGGCACGGGCACGGTCCGGAGGCGCCCGGCTGGTGGAACGGATCCGGGCCGAGCGCATCCTGACCGGCCGGCTGCCCGAACCTGAGTTCACCGCGGTGCTGGGTGCCACGCCGCACGGCGTTTCCGGAGCGATCAAACAGCTGATGGTCGAGGTAAGGAACTATCAGCCAAGCGCTCGCAGCTCAGCCGCCGACCTGGCGGCGCAAATCCGGGTCTCGCTGCTCGCCCAGATTGACGCGATGTGGTGGGGCGATACGCCCGCATACCATAGCGACGGGCAGCTGCTCGGCGCCGCGGACCTCGTCGACCTCGACATCCTCCGGCGGTCCGGATCGCTGCGGTTCCGGTACCGCCGCCAGGCCACCACCCTGACGGCCCGGGCCGCCCGTGCCGCCGAACGGCGGGCCTGGCCCAGCCGCACGCCGAGCACCGCTGGCCTGCGGTTCGCGCGGGTCCGCCCGGAGGCGGCGGCCATGCTCAATCAGCTCGCCACCGAGTTCGCCGCGCTGGCGCCGGCTGGCACGCCGCCGCTATGGGTGACCAGCCTCGCCCGCAGCGTCGAGCATCAGCGTCATCTGCGGGCCCTGGGCTACGCGGCCGCGCTGCCGAGCGCGCACTGCGTGGGTTATGCCGCCGACATCGAGATGGCCTGGTTCCGCAGATTCGGTGCCGATGGCGTCTTGCGGGGTCTGCTTCACGATCTCCAGCGCGCCGGGGACATCAACGTCATCGACGAGGGCCAGGCCTGGCACGTCTGCATCAGCCCGGCCGGGGGGCGCGGGCTGCGCCGCGTTCCCGGGGCGCGCGTGGGCGGCTGAGCACGGTGTGCGGTATCGCCGTGATCGTCGGACCTGGTGGCGACCGCTCGATCTTCATGAGGATGCTCGACTCGCTGGCGCCCAGGGGCGAGATCACCGAGGCAGGCTGCGATGACGGCGTGCTCGCCGGCGTGCAGCGGCTGCGGATCGTGGACGCCGAGCACGCCGTGCAGCCATGGATCGGCGGGGACGGTCGCTGGGTGCTGTGCTACAACGGCGAGATCTTCAATTACCGCGAAATCCGCGCGGAACTGGTGGAACGTGGCTGCGAGCTGCGCAGCGACAGCGATACCGAGGTGGTGCTCGAGGCCTTCCTGCAGTGGGGCGGCGCGGCGGTGAGCAGGTTCCGCGGTGAATTCGCGTTCGTAATCGTGGACCGGGCCACCCGTCGTGCCTACCTGGCGCGCGATCCGCTCGGCGTCAAGCCGTTGTACTGGTCGCGCCGGGGCGGCTGCCTGCACGCGGCCTCGGAGATCAAGGCGCTGGTGCCGGTCGGGACGCCGATGTCCGAGGTCCCGCCCGGCCATCATGGCTGGGCCGAGCCCGATGCCGCGCCCGAGCTGCTGCCCTACGTCGACCTGATGCGGCTCGGCGCGGATGCTAAGCCCATCGACGACCCTGACGAAGCCGCCAAGCTGGTCGTCGCGGCGCTCGAGGACAGCATCAGGGTGCGGGTGGACACCGACCTGACCGTGGGGGTCATCCTCTCCGGCGGCCTGGACAGCTCGCTGACGCTGCTGCACGTGCGGGAGATGCATCCCGATTGCGTCGCGCTGACGATCGGGGCGCCGGGCAGCGAGGATCTCGCGTACGCGCGCCGGCTGACGGCCGAGCTCGGCGTGCCGCACGAGGTCATCGAGATGCGCCCGCGTGATATCAGCCGTAACGATGTCCGGGAGGCGATCCGGATCTCGGAGCTGACCGAGTACGGCGACATCATCAACGCGGTGGTCTCGGTGCCGCTCTTCCGGCGGGCGCACGAGATGGGCATCAAGGTGGTGCTGACCGGCGACGGCTCGGACGAGCTGTTCGGCGGCTATCCCATGTACCACCGGATCGGCGCTCGCCAGGCCCAGCGCCTGTTCCTGCACAAGATCCGCAACCTGTGCCGCACCGAGCTGCAGCGCGTCGACCGCGCCAGCATGGGCAATGGCGTGGAGGCGCGGGTGCCGTTTCTCGACCCGGCCCTGGTCGAGCTGGCGATGCGGCTGCCGATGGAGCTCAAGATGCGCGACGGGCAGGAGAAATGGATCCTCCGCGAGGCATTCGCCAGCGTGCTGCCTGATTACATTCGGGCCCGTCCCAAGAATCCGATGTCGCATTCGTCGGGCCTGCACGAGCGGGCCAGGCTGTACAAGCCGTTGTTCGCGCGCATGCACCGCTCCTTCGGATATGACCGGCTGGAACCGGTGCGGCGCGACTTCTCCACCCTGCTCGAACAATGCGATCACGACCTCTACCGTGCCGTCGCCGAGGCGGCGGTGCGCCAGGATTACACCGCATTCGAGCACGCCCGCGACCTGGCCGGCGCCGCCCGGTGGAACGCCGCGGCCATGCTCCGCCGCAAGGACGCAGGGGGCCAGCGGGCGCCGGAGCACTCGCAGGTGTAGGCGCCCGACGGCGAAGTAGCCGGAACCCGCCGCCGCGCGGGCGCGCTCGGGGTTAAGCCGCAGGCCGCTGGAAGGGCTACCAAACCTGGCGGCGCGGCACGGCTCAACCGGTTCCGCTGTCAGGAGCACCGGATGGCGCAGGCGGCGAAGCCGCGGGGCCAGCCTGCGCCGCCGCGGCGAGCCGCTCGCCCTTGCGCCTGGCCCACTGCCCGTAGCTGGCCATCCAGCAAACCAGCACGGCCGCGACGGCATAGGGCATCACCTTGGAGACGGTCAGGGCGGTCGCCGTCGTGGTCGTCTCGACGATGACGACCCTCGCCGCCGCCTCTGCCAGATAGGCGACCCCCCAGACCGCCGTCATGACCCGGAAGGTGCGGCGGAATCCCGCGTAGCGCCAGCGAGCGTCGAAGTCGCGTCCCTTGGGAGTGTCCGCGCCCATGAACTCGAGGGCGAAACGGAACATCAACGGGCGGCTCGACCACAGCGAGCCCAGGCACACCAGGCCGAACACCGCCGTGGGCACCGAGCCTTCAACGAGCACCAGCCGGGCATCGCCGCTAGCCAGCCCGAGGACTGTGCCAACGGCGATGCCGACCAGCACGAGGGCTCCGATGGCGTCCAGGCGCCGGTCCCGCGCGAAGCCGAGGGCCACGCCGAAGGCAGGGAAGATGCCGCTCAGGACCAGGGCCGACACCGTGCTCTGGCCGGCCGAGCGCAGTAGCGAGTACGCGACAAGCGGGCCGGCGATGTCGAAGACGGCGATCATCGCCAGTGACTGCAGGCGGTTGCGGTTGCGGTTGCGGGCCGCAGGGGCGGCCTGGGAATTCTGGAGCTCCACGTGGTGCATAATACGTCACGGACGTACACATGTATGCGCAATATCGAGGAGTAGTGGCGCCGGTGAACATCCCGGGGGAGATGACACCGCGGATAGGCATGGTCTGCTTCGCCTTCGGCGTGGCCCAGGGCCGCCCGGGCGAGCCGGTGCCGGGGCCGGTGCTGCTGCGGCTACTCGCGGATCTGGGGATCTCAGGCGCGGCGGCGCGCTCTCTGCTGCTGCGCATGCGGCGGGAGGAGTGGCTCAGCTCCGAACGGGTCGGCCGCCAGGCCAACTATCGGCTGGCGCCGGTCATTGACGTGGCCCAGGCCCGGCTGGACCGCCAGCTGCGCGGAGAACGGCCTGCGTGGAGCGGCTCCTTCAATGGCCTGCTCTACACGGTTCCTGAGCGTCACCGGTCCTTCCGCGACCGGCTGCGGCGATCGGCGCAGCTCCTTGGCTACGTCACCTTGCGCCCGGGCCTGCTCGTGGCGACCACCGACCGGTACGAGGAGCTCACCGCCCTGCTCCCGTCCCAGCCGGACGGCAGCCAGGTGCTCCGCGCGCGGGTGACGCTCTCCCCCGGGGACAGCCGCCGGATAGCGGGCCAGCTCTGGGATCTCGACGCCCTGGCCGCCCGGTACCGCGCCGTGGCCGCCCACGCCGACAGCGGCACTAGCGAAGCGCGGCGGCAGCCCCCTATAGATGCGGCAGCGTTCCGGGCGTTCGCGGCGGCCACCCTGCCGATCTATGAGGCTGGTGCTGAAGACCCCGACCTGCCGGCGGATCTGCTCCCAGCGGACTGGCCTGGCCCGCAGCTAGGAGCCGCTCTTAGCCGGGCCTTCCAGGTCTTCGGCCCCTTGCTCGGCGACTACCTCAAGGCAGTCGTCGGCGGGGGCAGCGCCGAGCACAGATAGCGTGCGAGATTCGAGGCCTAAGACCTCAGCACATGCGGGGGGAGCCGGGGAAGGAGCCATCGGCTGCATCAGGATCGGGGCTGCGGCACGATGCGGATGTACGGCTTCGGCTGCTTCCAGGTACCGAAGATCTTCCTGGCCTCTTCGTCGGACACCGACCCTGCGATGATGACGTCGTCCCCAGGCCGCCAGTCGACCGGTGTCGCCACCCGGTGGGCGGCCGTGAGCTGGAGCGAGTCGATGACGCGCAGCACCTCGTCGAAGTTGCGGCCGGTAGTCATCGGGTACACAAGCACCAGCTTGATCTTCTTGTCGGGTCCGATCACGAACACGTTCCGCACCGTCTGGTTGTCGGCCGGCGTCCGGTGCTCGTGGTCACCTGGCTCGCTCGCCGGCAGCATGCCGTAGAGCTTGGACACCGCGAGGTCGGTGTCGCCGATGATCGGGTAGTTGGGGCGGCTGCCCTGGGTGTCTTCGATGTCCTGGGCCCAGGCCTCGTGGTTCGCAGTGGCGTCGACAGACAGTCCGATGATCTTCACCCCGCGCCGGTCGAACTCACCTTTGAGCTTCGCCAGCTGGCCGAGCTCGGTCGTGCAGATGGGCGTGAAGTCCTTGGGGTGCGAGAAGAGCACCGCCCATGAGTCGCCGATCCAGTCGTGGAAGCCGATCCTGCCCTCGGTGGTGTCGGCGCGGAAGTCCGGTGCGGTCTGACCAATCAGAAGTCCCATTGCCGTGCTCCTCTGTTCGTTGGCTTGGCTTGGCCTGGGTCGCTCGTTGTCGCCGGGGCCGGCTCGGGCCGCAGCACGTCCGCGAGCTGTTCTCAACGGAGCCGCTGCGCCGGCGCCAGAGCCAGCAGCTTGATGACCGTGCCTGGTTGCCGGCGTCGCCAGGTCGCTCGGGGCCGCCCGTTCCCCCAACGGCTGCCCCGGAAACCGCCCGGCAGTTCGATCCGAAGCTCGGCCAAACTGATCCCCCGAAGGGCCTGTCCGAACTCGATCATATGGCCCGTGCCACCGGTTCGGGCTGGTCGGGACGGTCCGCCGGGTCTCGTAGGCCTCTGAGCGGCCATCGGTGTTGCGCGGTCCGCGAGGACGGTCTTTCGGGACGCGCCAGAATGGTCGTCCTGGTTCCTCCTGAGGCTCTCAGGTGGCCGGCTTAGGGCTGGCTGGCGGCTCGTGGTCGGTGATGGGCGCCGTTGCGAGTGTCGGCGGCTGCGGGTGCACCGTCTTGAGTGCCTGATGCGGGAAAGCTCACCTCGATGTCGAGGCCACCTTCAGGCCGGGCACGCGGGATGAGCGCGGCGCCGTGGGCGCTGGCAATGGCACGGACAATGGCCAGGCCAAGCCCGTGTCCGCCGGCGTGCCGGATTCGCTCGCTGCCGAGTTGCTGGAACGGCTGGGAAAGACGCTCGATCTCGTCGGGCAGGATCACTGCTCCGGTGTTCCGCACCGAGATACTCGCCCGCCCGGCGGTCGTAGTCGTCGAGATCCGCACCTGGCCTCCGGCCACGTTGTGGCGTAGCGCGTTGTCCACCAGGTTGGCCACCAGGCTCCCTACCAGGCTCGGGTCACCCGCTGCCGGAACCGCAGTGAGCGTCGCGTCGATGTGGACGCCTCGCCGCTCGCCTTCGTGGCGGCGGACCAGGAGTACATTCCCGGCGACCTCGGCGAGATCAAAGGGTTCCCGCTGCTCAATTCCCCGCTCACTGCTGGCCAGGGTGAGCAGCGCCTCGATGAGACGTTCCTGCTGTCCGCCCAGCGCCAGCACCTCCTCGCAGGTCGATCGCAACGTCGCCGCGGTGGCATCTGGGTCGGCGAGTGCCACCTGGAGCAGGGTCCGCTCCGCGGTGAGCGGGGTCCGCAGTTCGTGAGAGGCGTTGGCCACGAAGTGCCGCTGCGATTCAAACGATGCCTCAAGCCGCCCGAACAGGTCGTCGAGCGTTTCGCCGAGTTCCTTGAACTCGTCGTCGCGGCCGCGAAGGCTGAGGCGCCGCTGCAGGTTGCCAGCCCCAGGGCGAGCGCGGCCCAGGCGCACAGCACGGCGAAGCCAGCCCACGGCGCCAGCGGATTGTAGCCATTGAACGGTGTGTAGGCGTTGGTCACCTGCGGGTACTGCGGGACGCTCTGCTGGATGGCGAAGGCAGCGGCCGGGGTGACCCGCAGCAGCCAGTCCGCGGGGCCGGCGGGCAGGACAGGGGCGACTACCGCCAGGACGTACGCCAGGACGATCGCCGCGATGACGGCGGTGACCGCCCCGGCGCTGCGCCGCAGCACCGCGCCCAGCCGGAGGTCCTCCTGTCGGGCGCTGCCGCGGTGGCTGCGGTCACGCAGGTGGCGGTTCCGGGGCGAGGAGGCCGCTGAGGATCCGCGCGAGGA
>ODAK010002902.1_pt1 | contig 17892 bp, 23 predicted proteins | sample 1539591 | NCBI WGS metagenome assembly ODAK01 (sample SAMEA3539303, study PRJEB22396) | soil metagenome | biome: tundra; feature: field; material: soil | place: USA | collected 2010-05 | depth 0.15 m
CCCGCGCTCTTCCGAGAGCTCGCGAGGCCCGACCCGACCGGCATCGCCCCGGGGCGCGACTTCTCCAACCCGCAGACCCTCGCAGCCGCGGTCGACTCCACCGCGGCGCAGCCGCAGGTGCAGGTGCTCGGGAGCTTCGGCTACTCGAGCGACGGCGACTACGCGATCGACAGCCGCGACCTCGGGCTCCTGAAGCGCCTGCAGCGCCGCCTCTTCACGAAGAAGAACGGCTTCCTCCACCTCCCCGGCTACGGCGTGGGGGTGTTCACGTACTTGAAGAAGCTCGGGCGCGCGAGCGCTCGTCAGCAGCTCGCCGCGGACTGCGAGGCCCAGTTCTCCCTGGAACCAGAGGTCGCGCAGGTGCAGGTGCTCTCGTACCTCGACGCGAACTTCCCGAACCTCGTGCGGCTCGCCGTCTACATCAAGAAGAGGGACGGGCGGAGCGTGAAGTACGGGATGATGATCGCGCTCCAGTGAGCGTCGAGTACCCTCGGGCGCACCGTGGCTGACCTCCCTACGCGTCTCGATTACTTCCAGATCGGCGCGCAGTTCGTCACGTCGCGCGCGACGAAGATCGACGCGGGGATGCCGTACGTCCAGGGCTCCGACGCGAACCTCGTCGTGGGCATCGGCAGCGTGCTCGCCGCCGCGGTCACGACGCAGCTCGGGTACTCCGTCAGCCGGCTCTTCCTCGACGGGTGCTTCGACGAGGACCTCGACCGCTACGCGTGGGACCGCTACCAGCTGACGCGCAAGGGGGCGAGCGCGGCGACGACGCAGGCCCGCCTCTACCGGCAGACGTTCGCCGCGGGCGGGGGCACCGTGCCGGCGCAGTCGAGCGTCCTCTCGCTCTCGGGCATCGAGTACATCACCACGCAGCCCGGGATCTTCGGCGCGACGACGCTCGACAACGTCTTCGTCCCGGTGCGCGCGGTGCAGGCGGGTAAGACCACGCAAGTCGGCGCCAACCAGCTCCGCCGCTTCAAGAACCCGACGACGCTCTTCGACTCGACGCTCCTCGTCAACAACGACTCGACGAGCGCGGGCGGCGAGCTCCGCGAGGACGACGACACCTTCAAGGCGCGCATCCGCAACTTCTGGAACACGGTGCGCCGCGGGACGCTCAGCGCGATCGAGTTCGGCGCGCTCACGGTCCCGGGCGTCGTCAGCGCGCAGGCCATCGAGGCGATCAACCCATTCGGGCAGCCGGCGCGCGTAGTCAACCTCTACATCTCGGACTCGAGCGGCGTCGCCAGCGTGCCGCTCGCGAACCTCGTCGCCGTCGCCCAGCAGGAGTACCGCGCGGGGGGCATCGCGGTCATCATCTCGACGAGCATCCCGTTCCTGCAGCCGATCGTGCTGCAGCTCTCCTTCCAGACGGGCGTCGACACGGTCACGCTGGCGGGCCTCGTGCAGGCGGCCATCGTCGAGTTCATCAACAGCCTCCCCGTCAACGGCACGCTCTACCTCGCGGACCTCTACAGCGTGCTCCGGCGCTTCGTCGCCCAGGGCGTCGTGCAGAACCAGAGCAGCATCGTCAGCCCCGTCGGCGACGTCGTCCCGGAGATCGGACAGACGATCCGGACGACGACGTCGTTGGTGACTCTGACCTGAGTGCGCGGACGTTCGGGATCTCGTGTCCGAGCGCGCGGAAGGCCGCGTCGCGCTCCTTGACGATTCGCTCCAACACACCGACGGCCCCCTCACTGTCCCCGCGCTCGCCCACGTGCTTGATCAAGATCTCGAGCAGCTTGCTGTACGTGTTCCCGAGGGCGAGGGCGTCCCCGTCTTGGAGACGGGCCATCGCGCGGGCGGCGTCGTCGCGGACCATCGCGGTGTGTTTCGCCTCGAGCGCTGCGAAGGGATCGGGATCGGGGACCATCGGGTGTCTCATGCCGCGGTAGCCTCGCATCCGTGACTGCACCCGGCGAGAAGAACGGACCGCTCACCGCGGCGGACCTGCAGGCGATCTGGGAGGGCGCGGCCGACAGGGGGTACACCGAGCCGCTCATCCAGGCCGGCGAGGGCGAGGGGTTCGAGGTGTGGACGCAGATGTTCGCGCAGTTCGCCCGCGCGAGCGAGGCGATCGACGTCTCCACCCAGGCGCTCTTCATCCTCCCTGGCAGCGGGCAGAGCAACCCGCCCGCGCAGCGCGCGGGCTTCGCCGTCGTCGAGCTCACGGTCTCGCGCGGCAACACCCTCGCGGGCTTCGCGCTCACGCTCGCGGCGGGGCAGGTGCTCGTCGGCGAGGAGGCTCTCGACTGGGGAGTGAGGCCCGGGGACGTCGGCGTGCCCGTCCTGACGGGGCGGGAGTACGCGCTGCTATCGCCCCTCGTCTTCGCGCCGGGCGACCTCGGGCCCCACACCGTGTTCGCCCAGGCGACCAAGCCCGGGTACGGGTACAACAACCCGCAGCCGGGCTCGATCAACGCCATCGACCAGCCGGGTGTCGGGTACGCGAACGTCGAGGCGAGCGTCTTCGTCGCGACGGCCCCGGGCGTCGCCGTGCGCGCCACCCTCGTCGCGGCGAACGAGCCCGACATGTTCCTCCCGAGTCAGCTCGGGCAGTACGTGGAGCTCACCGCGGGCAGCAACGCGGGCGCGGTCGGTCGCGTCGCCGGGTTCGTCGCGCCGGTCCCGTCCGCCGCGCAGGGCAGCGGCGTCCTCCTCGCGTGGGAGCAGGCCGTCAGCGTCACTGGCGTCACGGGGGCGTTCCTCCCGGGCGAGCCGGTCACCTTCAGCGGCGGAGCGACGGCGAACCTCCTCGGCGTCGACGGCGCGGCGCTCGTCTACGAGCTCGTCTCGGGCGCGGCGAACCCGGCCATCGCCGAGACGGTGGCCGGTGTGAACAGCGGCGCGGCGGCGACGGTCAGCAACGTGCTGCAGGGCCAGCGCTACGTCCCCGAGACGGACACGGCCTCGTGGCGCGTCCTCGACTGGGTCGTCGACCTGCAGGTCCTCGTCACCAACGCGGAGCAGCCCGCGGGCGGGACGAGCGCGATGCTCGACGAGCTCGGGAGCGAGCGCTCCATCCCCGGCGGCACCAACGAGCCCGCGGACACGTACAGGAAGCGCGTCGCCCAGGTGGCCGACACGGTCTCGCCCAACGCCATCCGCCGCGCCACCGCCAAGGCCCTCGGCGCCATCCCGTGGTGCTTCCGCGAGGTGGGCGACCCGCAGTACCTCCCCGGGCTCTTCTTCGACAAGCCGCCCCAGGGCTCGCCCCACGAGCCCCTCTGCTTCTACGACACGAACTGCCTGCTCATGACCTTCAGCGGCTCGAACACGCTGCAGGCCGGCGAGCCGCTGACGTGGCTGGACTCGTTCGGGCAGATCGTCGGGTACGGCTACTACGCAGGGCAGCTCCCCTCGAGCGGCCCGATCGCGTTCGCGCTCAAGGGCTCGCGCCCGCCCAACCGCCTCACCTTCGCCGCGGGCGACACCGTCGTCGGGTCCCTCAGCGGGTCCGTCGAGGCGCTGGCCACGGTGACGGACCCCGCGTGCCGCGTGGGCATGCGCGAGAAGGTGTGGCTCGACTACCTGCGGATGCGCGCGTACTTCCAGATCGCGGTGCCTGACCTCGACCTCGGGGAGTTCGGGTTCTTCTACGACGTCTACGTCACCGTCCCGTCCCTCCACCTCCTCCACATCGGGGGCTTCTACGACGAGAAGGTCACGGGTCGGAACGGGTACGACGGCTACGCGTGGGGCGCCGCGCAGCAGTGGCGCGTCCTCTGGCAGGACGTCGAGCGCGTCCGCGCGGGCGGCACTACTTGGGACCTCATCGAGGACGGCGGTCCCTGCCCCTAGACGGACGAGTGTCCGAACGGTTTTCGGAGAGTGGGGTCGAACGATGCTTCGACGGTCCACCCACGACGCAAGCGGGAGATGGTTGTGGCGTACGAGAGTTCGAGGGCCTCGCACCATTCTTTGACGGACTGTGTCTCCCCGCGGAACGTGACTTCGCGAACGGGGGCCTTTATCGGGGTGTTCAACGACTCCTCGAGAGACCACCCGAGGGACAACCGTTTGGAGATGACGTTGTGAGTGAGGCCCTTCACTTCGGCCCATTCGGAGATGGTCCGTGAGACGCCCTCGTAATCGACCACGCGGTTGTTCCGTCGATTTCGATTCTGGACCTTGGACGTGACCCACGCGCAGTTCTTCGGGGAGTACGGACCACTGTTGTCTTTGCGCTCAATCTGCGTCCCCGGTGGACGCGGGCCCATGTCCGCCTTGAACGCCGCGAAACTCTTGAGCCACCGCGTGCACACGCGGATCCCACGCGCGCCATAGTTCTTGAACTCGGAGTTCTTCAAATTCGTGCAGCGCTGGATCATCTGAGCCCAGAGCCCTTTCAGAGGTTCGCGCTCGCGAGCTCTTTTCGACGCCGCCCGACACATGGTGCGCCACCGATCGGGATTCGCCTTGCGCCATCGGGCATGTCGCTCACGCGCTACGGTCTTGGGGTCGCTCACGCCGTTTATTATTACCCGGAGATAGCCCAAAGTGCCTAACGGCGGAAAAATCCTGACGATCAACGGCCTCGAGCGGGCCGTCAGCACGGACATCAACCGCCTGCAGCTCTTCGCCGGGAAAGACCGCGACGAGGTCCTCCGCAACTTGATGAACGTGAACATGGGGAGCGACGACGGTCAGGCCTCGTCCCTCAACGGGCAGAACGCGACGTCGACGTCGCCCGCGTCGGCCGAGGTCCTCAACGGCCTGGTGGTGCGACCCATCGCCGCCACCCTGACCTGCAGCATCGACAGGGGGGCGCTCGCGGTCATCGCGCCCGACTCCGACCCCGACGCGAGCAACTACAAGCTCGTCATCGACTCCGTCGGCGTCGTGAGTGGGAGCGCGCTCGTCATCGCGCCGAACGCGAGCGGCCTGATCCGCGTCGACGTCGTCGAGTGCACCTACTCGGTGAACGTGAACGCCGAGACGGACAACCGGGACATCTTCAATCCGGCGACGGGCGCGTTCGCCGCGGTCACGGTCAGCAAGGCGACGCAGGGGATCCTCACGTACAGGATCCGCAGCGGCACCGCGGGCGCGGGCTTCCCCGGGACGCAGACGGGGTACCTCCCGCTCTGCGTCGTCTCCGTGCCCTCGGGCGCGGCGACGGTCAACGACTGCACCTGGTGGGACGTGCGCCCCCTCGTCGAGGACCGCGTCTTCGCGCCCTCGAACCTCGTCAGCTTCCTACCGCGCACGCGCAGGAACCTCCTCTACATCGACACGGCCACGACTGTCGGGAAGGCGCTCCTCAGCGGGTCGATCGAGACCAGCGCCAGCGACCCCGCCTTCCTGACGAGTACGGGTCTGGCGGGGCTCTACCGGCTCGGGGGCCTCTACACGGCGACGCCGATCGACCTGAACCTCGCGGTCAACCAGAGCGGCGCGCTCTCGAACGGTCCGGCGTACGTCTACATCGCCGAGCCCTTCGGCCTGCCGCGGTGGTCGCGCTACCAGCTGCAGAGCGGCGCGCTCCAGCCGCAGTGCCGCGGGATCGCGGTGGTGTCGAGCACCGCGCCAGGACCGTTCTACGGACCCTCCGCAGCGCTGGCACTCCCCGCGGCGACGGGCCTCGGCGGCACGACGAGCAAGGCGGTCTGCGTCCTCGTGTCGTCGTCCGCGACCTCCCTCATCGCCGCCGCGTCGTCCGACGGGGTGACTCAGCGCTGCGCAGTACAACCATTCGCCGCCGCCGCCGGGACGGTCTCGGGGTCCAACATCAGCTGGACGATGACACCGGGGACGACCCACCCCGCGACCGCGACGGCCCTCTACGTCTTGATCCAAGTCGAGTATTCCGTGACCGGCGGCTCGGTCGGCGCGTCCTTCGGTCCCGCGCTCCTCCAGACGATCGCGGGGGGTACACCGACCACTCAGTCGACGCAGCAACTCGGTGTGGAGATCGCCCCCGACATCACGGCCAACGCCGTCTGGTCCTACCGCGTGCGGGTGAAGATCCCGGTCTACCCCGGGGCCAACTTCACGATGCAGCTCGCGCTCGGCACGGTCACGAGCGCGACGATCAGCACGACCCTCATGCAGGTCGACGGGTGGGACGCCTGACTCACTGGCACCCTGTGCCGTCGTTGTAAACCGTGCAGCCGCAACCCGTCTGCGTGAAGGCCCCGCAGCACTGGTGACCCGTGACGCACGCGGGGCACGAGCCCGCGACGCAGGCGCTCGGCGGCGTCGGCGAGCACGGGGGGCACGTGAACTGGTGACCGCACCCGTCGTCGAAGTTCGCGTTGCACGACCCCTCGCACGTCTTGACCTTGTCGACGAGGACGCACGCGTCGGGAGCCGGGGGGCCCGCGTCGACGGTGGGGGGTGGGTCGTCGACCGTCGCCGCCGTCGTGGGGACGAGCGTCGTGGGGACGAGCGTCGCGGGGGCGAGCGTCGGCGCGGCGTCGACCTTCGTCTCGGCGACCACCCCCGCATCATTCCCCTCGACGACCGCGACGACGACGGGGTCGGACGATCCTTGGGGGGCGTCGGTGAAGGCATCGCCGCCGATGCACCCCGGCAGGGCCGCGACGGAGAGGACCGAGAGGATGATCTTGAGCATGCGGACCAAGGTAATACAAGTTCCCAAGCTTGGCAACTACTTTCCACTGACGGGTACGCTCTCGCGGTGAACGCAGCCGTCGAGGAGATCCTGAAACAGGCCGCGGAGTACGGCGGCCCGCTCGTCGTGGGGTACGTGGGGGCGGCTCTCCGGTGGAGGAAGCGCCTCGCCAAAGCGGAGGAGACCATCCACGCCCGGTACAGGGTGGCCGAGGAGAAGCTCGAGTCGAAGTACCGGAACACCGTCGCGGCGATGGAGCAGCGGGTCGACGCCGTCGAGGAGAAGCTCGAGAAGCGCTTCGCGCAGCTGCGCGTGGACCTCGGCCAGGGACTGCACCTCGAGCTCGAGACGATCCGCCAGCACGTGGCCGGCGAGGTGGCCCACCTGCGCGAGCGGCTAAACGACCTGCGGGAGATGGCCGAGGACCTCCGCACGAAGAGCGGCGACTACACCGAGGAGGCTGAGCTCGCTACGTTCATGGGCAAGGTGTCCGAATGGATGGCGCGAACGAACCAGGCGGTCGGTCGGCTCGAGGGGATGCTGGGTGCGGCGAGCAAGGCCGTCACCTCCCGTCCCCCACCCCCCGTCCCCAACTCAGCTCCCCGCCCCCGATTCCGGTGACTGAAAGTCGACTTTCGGTCCCCGACTCGGAGGGGAACATCACGCCCCCGATGGGGATCCGCCGCGCCTCACTCGCCGTCGAGGCGTACTGCCAGGAGATCGAGGAGCGCGTGACCAATTGTGAGCGCCTCTGGAACGCCCTCCAGGGACCCCAGGACACCCCGACCCTAGGCAACCCCCCGGGCGAGTAACCAAAGTGCCTTGGCGGGGCATCCCCGGCGGGGCATCCAGGGTCCATGGCACCCTTGGTACATGAACAAATTACAGTTCGCTCAGGTCGCCAAGTGGGTCGGGATCGTGGACGGCGCGGTCATCGCCGCCGCCATCACCGTCGGCAAGTCGTACCCACCCTTCGCGCCGTACGTCGTCGACGTCACGCAGTTCGCGGCCGGCGTATCGACCTTCCTCGGGGTGTACGGCCACCTCACGGCCGGCACCAACGCGGGGAAGAACTTCGTCGAGACTCCCCCGGTCCCGTCGAAGCCGGTCTGAATTGCCGGACCCTCGCGCGTGTGGGCGCGCACGCGAGATCCCTTTCGTTGTCACTCGGGAGGTCGCTGGGGATCTCCCTCTCGCTCCCGAGTCACTCCTAGGAGGTGTGCACTTCCCGGGGCTCCTGCCCCGGGGCGCACCGCTTGCGGTGCGCAGTCATCACTAACGTGATGACTTACTCAGGATCTACAGATCAACCACAGGATCAAAGGGTAAGCAGTGGCGCGACAGAGTGTGTACGTAGTGGCGCGCACGCGCGTGATCGCGCGATCAAGATGTGTGGTGGGCACTCGGGAGGGACTGAAAGTCGACTTTCAGTCGCGGCATCACCCGTCGTCATGCCCAAGGTGAAGAGGATCGTCAACAGACCGAGCGCGCGACAGCTCGTGATGGCGGCGCACGCCAGCGTCCTCACCGCCGGTGTGGACGTGGCCCTCGCCGAGGACGCACTCCGCGATGAAGTGGGTGAGGACCTGGCGGACTGCATCAAGTCGCTGCGCGCCATCCGCACGACGGCGGGGCAGATGCCCGGGACGACGCCGGGTGTGCGGAGGATCCTCGGGCTCGCGACGGCGAGCCTCCTGCGATGCGGCGCCGTTGAGTCGGAGGGTTGATGAGCCTCTTCTGGCTGTCGTTCTGCGACCCGAGGAAGCCGCCCGGGGAGCAGTTCCTCGGGGCCTGCGTCGTCGACGGGGGCGACTCGGTGGACGACGGTGAGAACTTCAAGGTGGCCGTCCAGAGGGCGTGGCGATTCAAGTGCAACCCGGGGGGTGAGATCCAGTCGTTCCGCATCCTCCCGGAGATGGAGGTGCACGTCGGCTCGCAGTGGCGCTACCGCCTCCTCACGAGGGCGGAGTGCGCCGCTCTCAACCGGGAGGTCGCTCCCCACTCGGCGTCGTGATGGGGATCGACCTCACGGTGGCGACACCGTTCCTCGAGTTCCCCAAGCCGCGCTGCGCCCGGTGCGGCCACGACGTGGAGCTCCTCGAGATCACGAGGGACGTCCACGGGTCACTACGCATCCTCGCGGGGTGCCACGGCGCGTTCGAGGAGAGCGTCATCACCGAGGCGGACATGACGAGGTGGCTCCGCGAGGACTGGCGGTTGTCGGCCGTTGGGGACGCGTTCGTAGAGGTAAAGGCCCTCCCCGAGGCGACTGAAAGTCGACTTTCAGTCGGCGGCATCACCGACGCGGATGAAGGACGTCCGGGTCGTGGTGGACAACCGCATCAGGGTCGAGCTCGGCCCCGGCGGGCTTAGCCCGGACCAGGCGGAGGACCTGCGCGGGCTCTTCGAGCACACGAACCCGAAGCGCCGCTCGATGGAGGCGATGCGGATCCCCGGCTACTGGAAGGAGCCCGCGATCGAGCGTACGTGGAGTGACAAGCGCTCTCAGTCGGGCTCGTGGCTCACGGTCCCGCGCGGGGGGATGAAGCGCGTCCTCTCGGTCCTCCAGAAGCACGACCTCTGCCCGGTCGTGGAGGACCGGCGCACGTCCGGGGTGGCGGACCTGCGCGGGGGCATCCCGGTGCACAAGGTGGAGCTGCGCGACTACCAGAGGGCCCTCGTCAACTCGGCCGTGTCCGCGGAGACGTGCATGCTGCGTGCCCCAACAGGCAGCGGAAAGACGGAGGTCGCGTTCGCGTACGCGTCGGAGGTGAACGTACCGACGCTCGTCTTGGTGAACACACGCGTGCTCCTCGACCAGTGGGTGGAGCGCGCGTCGAGGACGCTGGGCCTCAGCGAGAGGCAGGTGGGCGTCGTGCAGGGGAACCGCCGCGAGTTGCGACCGCTCACCGTGGCGATGCAGCAGTCGCTCCACCACCAGGGGTTCGACGACGAGTTCGCGGCGACCTGGGGCGCGGTCGTCTACGACGAGGTGCAGCTCGCGAGCGCCTCGAGCTTCTACGCCATCGTCGACCGCTTCCCGGCGCGCTACCGGCTCGGCGTCAGCGCGGACAACCGCAGGAAGGACGGCAAGGAGTACCTCAACCACGACCTCTTCGGAGAGGTGGCCTACGAGGTCAAGCGCGACGCCCTCATCGAGCAGGGGCACGTGATGGACATCGACGTCATCGTGCAGCCGACGGAGTTCCGCGCGGACTGGTACGGCATCGACGAGGACCCGGAGACGGGCGAGGAGCGCGAGCTCGACTTCAACCGACTCTCCGACGAGATCACCGACGACGAGGCGCGCACGCTGCTCGGGGTGGAGCACGCCGCGCGCGAGGCGCGGGACGGCGCGTTGGTCTTCGTCATGGCCCGGCGGCGCGACCACTGCCAGCGCATCGCGGCGGCGCTCGTGGCGCGCGGGGTGCCGTCGGGGTACCTCATCGGGGGTCCGGACTACCGCAAGGAGTTCAAGGCGACGGCGCAGGCGATGCGCGAGGGCCGCGTCCGCGTGGGCGTCGGGACGATCCAGTCCATCGGGACGGGGATCGACTTCCCGGCGATCAACGCGGCCGTGGTCATGACGCCGCTGGCGGGCAACCGGCAGCTCTTCAACCAGGTGCGCGGGCGGGTGTGCAGGAACAGCGACGGGAAGGTCCTCTCGAGGCTCTACTACCTCTGGGACTCCCACTGCAGTTACGGGTTATCGCACTTGAAGAACCTCGTCGCGCAGAACCGGATGGTCACCGTCGTCACGCCGGGTGGTGGTGTGGTAGGGCGCGATTACCTGACTTCGCTGAAGAAGCGGCGCGTCGCCTCGGCCTGGTAGCGGCATAATCCCCTCTCCGCGATCTTGGACGAGGGAGACTCCGATGGAGATGAGTGCACATGCGCAAGCGAAGTGAAGTGAAGGTCGCGCCCGCGGTCGACGCGCCGCTGCCCGGTCAGACGGCGATGTTCCTGTCCTGCCCCTCGTGCGCGCTGAAGCAGAGCGCCGGGATGGTCCGGGAGAACGAGGGGAAGTGCGTGAAGTGCGGCGCGGACATGCAGCCGGCGACGGCGCCCACGGCTCAACCGGCGGCGAAGGAGCCGGATCCCTGGGGTCTGAAGCCGGGGAGCGTCGTGTCGTCCACCAAGGACGGGGTGACGGTCGGGTCCATGAGCGCGACCAACGCCGGCGGTGCCATGGCACCGAGTGCGGAGTGCGACTTCGCGACGCTGCGCGCGAGGTTGATGTCGGGGGGAGGTGTCGACATCTCGATCGTGGCCATCGCGGGACTCACCCCCGAGCAGCGTGAGATGGCGCGCAAGTGGATCGTCGGCAATTGGGTCGCCATCGAGAGGCCGCAGTTCCTCGATCCGTACTTGGTAAAGCCGGAATCCAAAGGATCGGCCCCCACCGCGACGACCCCGACGAAGACGAAAGAGGAGAAGCTCGCCGCGAATTCGGAATACGGGCAGCGCGTCGCGTCTACGTGGGACCCGGCGGGAGTGACCCAAGGCGACGAGGTGGAGTACGTCTGGGCGGAGGAGAAACTGACCCCGATACAGGGCGTCTTCTCCTCGGTGAGTGTCGGGCCCTTCTCGACCAAGACGCGCATCCGCCCGGGGGAGGCGTACGGCGACGCGTACATCCGACTCGCCACGCAGACGAACGAGATGGCGGAGATCGAGCGCACGCGGAAGGTGAACAGCTTCATCAAGGCGCTCCGCGGGGCGATGAACGAGGCCGTGAAGTGATCCGCCCCCGCAAGGAGATCGCGGCGGAGCGCGAGAGCGCCGCGCAGCTGAGCGCCTTCATTGGGTCTCGCCGGACCGGCGTGAAGAAGCGCACCCCACCGAGCATCAGCGACAGGGTGTGGGACGCGCTGAAGGAGGAGGCGCGCGCCTTCGCCCAGTCGGGCACGTGGGAGGGGGCGTCGCCGCGCCACTTCGTCGCGCTCTACGACCAGATGCACGAGAAGGTCTACGGCGTGGCGTGCGCGGAGCTCGACAAGTCGGCGAGGTTCTTCGTCTCGTGCAAGGCGAAGACGATGCTCGACCAGCAGTTCACCGGGGACGCCGGGGCGATGGCCGCGTTCTTCCGGTGGACGTGGCAGCGCGAGGAGTGGAAGGAGAAGAACGGCAAGAACGACGGCGGCTGGCGCGTCACCCCGTGGCAGCAGTTCAACGGGAAGATCCTCACGGACTACCGCGTCGACCTCGAGCGTCAGCACCGGAGGACGGGCACGTGAGACCCTCGTTCGAGAGCTGCTTCATGTCGCTCGCGTACATGCTCGCGAGGCGCAGCACGTGCGAGCGCCTCGCGGTCGGGTGCGTCATCACGAGCATGGACTACCGGCAGGTGCTCGCCGTCGGGTACAACGGCAACGCGTCGCACCTGCCGAACGGGTGCGACCGCACCGGACCCGAGGGCGTCGGCAACTGCGGGTGCCTGCACGCCGAGGAGAACGCGGTCATCAACTGCAACGCGCTGAGGAGCGCGGAGAAGGTCGTGTTCTGCACGAACCTCCCGTGCCCCGCGTGCGCGAAGCGCATCATCCAGCTCGGCGGCGTCGACCGCGTCTTCTTCCACCAGGACTACCGCGTCCGCACGGGCGTCGACCTGCTCTCGCGCGTCGGCATCGTGGTGGCGCAGTTCGAGGACGAGGTGATGGGCCAGCTCGCGGAGTGGCCGCTACGCACCGAGCTGCGCGAGGACAGGTGAGGCTCTGGCGCGACTTGCGGTGGCTGCTCCTGGCGTGGTCGTCCCTCACGGGGGACGCGATGGACGGCGTGCGGACGGCGGACGAGGACGGCCGCCACTGCGAGGTCGTGGTGCCGCGCTGGTGGCAGCTGCGGCGCTGGTGGGTGTGGCTCCGGGCGCCGGGCCACACGGAGTTCTTCGTGCCCGTGGGTGGCCAGACGCGCCCGAGGCCGTGGCGTGCGTCCGTCTTCCTGCGCTTCCGCACGCGCCCCGTCCCACGACCCGCACCATCGCCGGTGACGCTGCGCTCCGGCAAGACCCTCGTGCCCGGACCCGTCGACCCGGCGCGCCTGCGCGTGAACCCCGACCCCACCCACCGCCTCGTGCCCGACTGGGTCCTCGAGCGGGACGGCATCACGCACCGCGATGAGTGACCTCAGGATCCGGGACTGGAGTTCGGAGGAGGACGGTCCGATGTTCGTCGTCCTGCGTTTGAACGAGGAGGGGAAGTACGTCGTCGACGATTGCACGGATCGGACTCCGGTGGTGGTGGGGGACCTGCTGGCGGCGTGTCCCGATCACTGCGCGATGGAGGCCGCGTTCCGACTGCTCTCGGGCGGCTGCGAGCGCCCGTGATCCGCCCGAGGACGAGGCCGCACTGCGCGGGGTGCAACTGCGGGAAGATGCCGGTGCAGAATCGCCACCGCAGCATCCAGACGTACGAGACGCCCAAGGATCTGCTCGACGCGATCAAGATGCAGTGGGAGATCGAGGCGTTCGACGTCGACCTCGCGGCGCAGGACGCGGCGTCGAGCAAGGGACTCGAGTTCATCTCACCCGAGCAGGACTCGCTCGCGACGCCCTGGCCCTTCGGCGCGGACCTCTGGCTGAACCCCCCCTTCAAGAACATCACTCCGTGGGTGCGCAAGGCGGCGGAGTGGCACCGGGATCCGGGGCAGTTCTACGGCGGTCTGCTGCTCATGCTCCTGCCGGCGGCGGTGGGTAGTAACTGGTACCGGGACCACGTGGAGCCGCACGCGCGGGTGCACGTGCTCAACCCACGCATCACGTACGTGGGTCACACGGACCCGTACCCCAAGGACTGCATGTTGATCGAGCTCGGTGTGGGCGTGGAGCTGCCCTCCTTCCAGACGTGGCGCTGGAAGTAGCGGCATCAAAGAACGACCGATGCCGAAGAGGACCGAGGAGGACCGGGAGGTCGTCCAGCTCGAGGTCGGCGACAGCGTCAACGAGATGATCCTCATCGCGGCGGCGATGCTCGACCCCACGGCGCGCGCTCGCGTCACCAAACTCGCGCGGCCCGAGCAGTTCCTGGAGGAGTCGAACCAGCACGTGTGGGCGGCGCTGCAGGAGATCGAGCGGCGCAAGCTCGACTACTCGCACGCGGTGCTCGCGCAGCTCGTCGGCAACCGCGTGAAGGCCGGGTACGCGGCGGCGCTGCTCGCGCAGTTCCCCGACGTGCCCGACGCCGCGAACCTCGACCACCACGTCGCGACGCTGAAGTGGGACCACAAGCGCGCCATCGCGATGCGCGGGCCGCTCTCCGAGCTGCTCACCGCGTTCCGCGACCCGGCACATCCACCCGAGCGCGTGGCGGCCATCGCGCGACACCTCGCGGAGGCGCTGGCGGGGTCGGGCGAGAGCTGGCTCGAGGATCCGAAGTTCCTCGTCGCCAAGCAGATGGACGAGATCCAACGCGGGATGGACGGTCAGGCGACGTTCCCCTTCGGGATCCACGACCTCGACTTCTACGAGGCGGGTGCACGCAACGGGAGGGGCGAGGACATAAGTGGACGAGCGCGCCTCATCCCCGGAGCGAAGCCCGGTCACATCACGGTGCTCACGGCGTTCACGGGTGGGGGTAAGTCGACGTTCGCGGCGTGGATGGCGCTCGGTCTCTTCCACCTGGGGCGGCGCGTGATGTACGGCGCGTGGGAGCCGGGGACCGGGATGACGATCGAGCTCCTCGCGACGATGGACCTCGGGTGGAGTCGGACGGACGTCGCCGAGAGGCGACTCTCACCGGAGGACAAGGTCACGATCGAGGAGAAGATGCACGAGCTCCTCAAGGGGATCGTGATGATGAGCAACCCCTTCCAGAAAGTGTCGAGCGGACAGAAGCCGAGCAACGAGCGCAACCTCGACCTCGTGCAGCAGCACGTCGTCGACAGCGGGTGCAACGTGTGGTTCGCGGACCTCTGGGACCGCTGCATCGACGAGGACCGCCCCGACCAGATGAAGCGCGCGCTCTGGCGGACGGCGTCGATCTGCGAGGAGACGCAGACCCACTGCGTGCCGCTCGTGCAGCAGAAGATCAAGGGCGAGGACCTCCGCGCGGACATGCAGCCGAGCGTCGGGAACATCTTCGGGACGAGCGAGTGGGCCTACGTGGCGAGCTGCATCCTCGCGCCGCACCGCAAGGCCCTCTTCAAGAACGTCCCGAACGACAAGCTGGACGTCCTCTTCTTGAAGTCGCGGTGGGGAGGCGGCGCGCCCTCGTGCATCCAGTTCGACTACGACCCGGAGTTCGGCAGCGTGCACCGAGGCATCACGGTCCCGTTCGAGCACGCGGTCAACGACAGCGAGCTCGGGGACTTCGTCGCACCGAGCAACGTGGGCGGCAAGCGGAGGAGGAGCAAGCGGTGAACGTCATCCAGGTCCTGCAGCGACTGCGCATCGAGGTCACGTCGCAGAACCACGAGCACGCCGAGGCGCTCTGCCCGGACCACCAGGACACCAAACCGAGTTGGCGCATCCGCCTCCACGGGGAGAGGGCGGGCCTGCACCACTGCTTTGGAGCCGGCACGATGGTGCTCACGTCGCGTGGTGCTTACCCCATCGAGAGGCTTGCGGGAACGACCGCTCGTCTTCTGACCATGAACGGGCAGGGGCGAGGGGTGTGGGTCGACGCCCCGATCCGGTCGTTCGGTGAGCAAACCCTTTGGGAGATCGTATTGCGGCGCAACGGGGTGCGAAAGACGATCAGGGTGACCACGGAGCACCGTTGGTTCGTGAACTCCCAAGGTTCAAAGTGGATGGAGAAGACGACGTGTCAGTTGAAGGTCGGGCAACGGCTCCGGTCGGTGACCCCGGCTCGAAGCGGGACGATCAAACCTTCACCTTGGGGCGTTGCGCACGGTTTCACGTACGGCGATGGGACGCTCACGCAGACTGGGGCTCGAGTGACACTGTGGGGTACGAAGGATGCGGCGCTGCGGGAGTTCTTCCCCTTCAAAGAAGGGCGGTCTGTAGAGACGCCGAATGGTGTTCGTGGGATTGAGATCGACGGCCTACCCCGGTCGTTCAAAGAGTTCCCTCCGTTGGACGAGTCGGCGTCGTACTTGTATGGCTGGCTTGCGGGTTACTTCGCGGCTGACGGCAGCGTCGATATCAGTGGGATGCCTACGTTGCCGAGCGCGAACCGAGCTGCACTCGAGTACGTCGAGAAGGTCTGTCTCCGATTGGGGGTTGTGACTTATGGGATCTCATCGTTCCGGCGCAAGGGGTTCGGTGAAGTCGACTCTGCGATCTACACGCTGAGCTTTCGGCGCTCGACTTTGACGGAGGGATTCTTCCTTGCGGCTCAACACCGCGATCGGTGGTTGAAGAGCAAGGCGACGTTCGAGCGCGTTTGTTGGCGAGTGGAGAAGGTCATCAGAGGAGACGTCGAAGAAGAGGTCTTCTGCGCCGTCGTCCCCGAGACGCATTGCTTCGCTCTCGAGGGGTTCATCCTCACGGGGAACTGCCAGGCGTGCAAGTGGGGCGGGGACCTCGCGGACCTCGTGCAGCACGTGCGCGGGTACGCGACGAAGACGGCGGCGTACGACTGGCTCGAGGAGCACGGCGCGAAGGTCGAGCGCGAGGACCTCGTGGCACCCGCGCTCGAGTTGACGACGGGCCAGAGGCAGCGCGCGGCGTTCCGCATGCCCCGGGGGTTCGAGGCGGGTCCGCTCAGCACGTGGCCGACGGTGCCGCGGGAGTACGCGCTCTCGCGCGGTCTCGACGCGCGCCAGGTGGCGACTTGGGGCATCGGGTACGCCGCGGAGGGTCGGCTCAACGGGCGGCTCGTCATCCCGGTGGTGAGCCGCCAGGGCGTCCTCTCCGGGTACATGGCGCGCGCCTGGGACAAGGCAGCGCGGCGGCGGTACCTCTACCCGCACGAGAGCGAGGGGGCGGACCTCGACGCGGTCTTCGGCGAGCAGCGGTGGGTACGCGGGACGACGTGCATCGTCACGGAGGGCGCGCTGAAGTCGCTAGCGGTGGAGCGCGTCTTCCCCGCGTGGTCGCACGCGGCGCTCGGGGGCTCGGGCGTACGGCCGATGCAGCTCGCGAAGATGGCCGCCGCGGGGTTCGCCTCAGTGGTGGTGATGACGGACGGGGACGAGGCCGGGGACCGCGTGGGCACCGAGCTCCGCACGCAGTTGAAGCGCTACGTCTACACGACTCGGTGCCGACTCACCTCGGGCCAGGACGCGGACAGCATCGGGCCGGAGAGGCTCAGGGCCGCGCTGTCACCCTACCTAGCGTGAGCACGATTGCGGATCAGGAGGAGGAGTACCAGCTCCGCGCGGCGCTCGAGGCGACGGGCGGGAGCAAGGCCAGGGCGGCGCACCGGTTGGGGCTGAAGATCGAGAAGGTCCACGCGCTGGTGCGGAAACACGGCATGGTGGCGGAGGTCCTGGACATCAGGGCGCGCGCCCGCGCTCGCTACCGGCTTTCGGACTGAAGCGTTCCGCGGCATGATGAATGGGCCATGGCCTATCGAAAGAACACGATGAACTCCAAGATCGAGTCGGACCCGAAGGGGGCCGCGAACGACTTGGTCGCGTTGTACATTCAATGCGACGCCTCGCAGAAGCAGCTCGCGGAGCGACTCGGGTGCGCGGAGCAGACAGTCGGCCGATGGATCAAGAAGTTGGAGGAGGCGGGCACGGGCGTGGTCCGAAGGATGGACCGGGCGCGCGAGCAGGCGGCGCGCAAGGGCCTCCCCACGCGTCCCCCCCAGGGGTGGCGGCGCAAGGCGGTGGCCACGGCGTGATGGGTGCGGAGGTCGTCGCGGAGCTCGACCGGGTGCGCGACCAGAGCCGCGAGGTGGGACCGAGGAGCCGCCAGGCCGGGGCTCACACGGTGAGGGTGGCGCGCCTCCTCGAGCAGCGCCTGAAGGAGGCGCTCGGGGACCAGGTGCTCCGGCGGGTGCCGGAGATCGTCCCCCCGACTGGCTTCCGCGGGTACAGCATCGCGCAGGGTCGCCACGGGCACGCGACGTGGCTCCCGTTCGGGCGGGACTCGGTTGTGCTCGGCAAGGGTGGCGACCTCCTGACGGTGACGGTGACCCCGGGACCGTGCGTGTCGTTCAGGCCGGCGAGCGACGACGAGGTCGGTGCGCAGGACTTCGCGGGGATCGTGTCGGCGGTGCTCGAGGCCTGCCGGCGCCACACGGATCGGCTCGGTGCGACGGACGCCAGGCGCGACGGCGTGCACGACCTGGCGGACCGGGTGGAGCGGGCCCTCGTCTGACTGAAAGTCGACTTTCAGTGGGGGGTGGTCGATTAGTAGTTGCCAAGCTTGGGAACTAGTCCTATAGTCCTAGGCATGA